>Ga0209452_1000033_pt1 | contig 105422 bp, 108 predicted proteins | sample WorMetimpBELIZE1_FD_187388 | JGI IMG/M metagenome (GOLD analysis project Ga0209452, IMG submission 187388) | Marine gutless worms symbiont microbial communities from Max Planck institute for Marine Microbiology, Germany - Olavius imperfectus... | ecosystem: Host-associated > Annelida >... | reverse complement strand
CTTTAGAAGTTGATACGATAGCGATACCAAGACCACCCATTACCTTTGGTAATTCGTCACGTTTCTTGTAGATACGTAGACCAGGGCGGCTAACACGCTGGATGTTTTCAATTACAGCTTTGCCTTCGAAGTATTTCAACTCGATAGAAAGCTCAGGTTTCGCTTCGCTGTTTACAGCGTAATCTGCGATGTAACCTTCGTCTTTTAATACTTTAGCTACTGCTACTTTCAGCTTTGAAGTTGGCATCGTTACAGATACTTTCTTCGCTGATTGACCGTTACGGATACGTGTGAACAAATCCGCGATAGGATCTTGCAAGCTCATAGTCTTACTCCCGTGATACTATTACCAGCTAGCCTTTTTAAGGCCAGGAATTTCACCGCGCATAGCTGCTTCGCGAACTTTAATACGGCTCATGCCGAATTTGCGAAGGAAACCATGTGGGCGGCCCGTAATGTTACAACGATTACGTTGACGTGCAGGGCTAGAATCACGTGGTAAAGCTTGAAGCTTAAGTACCGCGTCCCAACGATCATCTTCAGATGCGTTAACATCGCTGATGATAGCTTTTAGTGCTGCACGCTTTTCAGCGTACTGAGCAACTAGTTTAGTGCGCTTTGCTTCGCGCGCTTTCATAGAATTCTTTGCCATAACCCTACCCTTATTTCTTGAATGGGAAGTTAAACGCTTCTAACAACGCACGGCCTTCCTCATCAGATTTCGCAGAAGTTGTGATTGTGATATCCATACCGCGTACACGGTCTACTTTATCGTAATCAATTTCTGGGAAGATGATTTGTTCACGTACGCCCATGCTGTAGTTACCACGTCCATCGAAAGACTTAGCACTTACACCACGGAAGTCACGGATACGTGGGATAGCGATTGATACCAAACGCTCAAAAAAGTCCCACATACGCTCGCCGCGTAAGGTTACTTTACAGCCTATTGGGTAGCCTTCACGCACTTTAAAGCCAGCAACAGATTTGCGTGCTTTAGTGATTAAAGGTTTCTGACCAGAGATAGCTTCTAGATCCGCAACAGCGTTATCTAAAATCTTCTTGTCAGCTAGGGCTTCGCCCACACCCATATTTAATGTGATCTTTTCGATCTGAGGGACTTGCATGACAGAGCTGAAACCAAACTTCTCTTGAAGCTCAGCAACTACTTTGTCTTTATATACTTCATGCAGTTTCGCCATCATTCTACTCCAACTATTAGATAGTTTTACCAGTAGATTTAAAGATACGTAATTTCTTACCATCTTCAATCTTGAAACCTACACGATCTGCTTTACTCGTTTCCGAGTTGTAGATCGCAACGTTTGATACGTCGATAGACGCTTCTTTTTCAACAATACCGCCAGCTTGGTTCAATTGAGGAACCGGCTTTTGGTGTTTCTTGATTAAGTTAATGCCTTCGACAAATACTCGACCAGACTCAGTAACAACTGAAAGCACTTTACCGCGCTTACCTTTGTCTTTACCTGCTAGTACGATTACTTCGTCATCACGACGGATTTTTGCTGCCATGATAGACTCCTTACAGTACTTCTGGGGCTAGTGAAACGATTTTCATGAACTTGTCATTACGAAGCTCACGAGTCACAGGGCCGAAAATACGAGTACCAATTGGCTGCAGGTTATCATTTAAGATAACAGCCGCATTGCTATCGAAACGGATCAGAGAACCGTCCGGACGACGAACGCCTTTTTTGGTACGCACAACTACCGCGTTTTTAACATCACCTTTCTTCACTTTACCGCGAGGAATAGCTTCTTTTACAGAAACTTTAATGATATCGCCAACTGCCGCATAGCGACGGTGTGAACCACCAAGGACTTTTATACACTGCACTTTGCGAGCGCCGCTGTTATCAGCAACTTCCAGCTGAGTTTGCATTTGGATCATGTTAATGACCTCCGGTGTAGTAATTACAACTTGCCTTAAATTTGTTTAAAATCAAGGCACTTCGATTAAATCCCACTCAATTAACAACAGAGTTGTCTCTTAAGGGCGGGCAATTGTACCAGCATTGGCTAGTGAGTGGTAGGTTATTTTTTAATTAATTTAATACAAGGGCAGATTAAAACTGAGTAAAAACCGCTATGTAGCTAATTTACAAGTGGTTATAAAACAAACAAGGCGCAATTAGCGCCTTGTTTATTAATTTATGAGTTTAAGTAAAACCTATCCGAAGAGGCCTTTTAGCTTATCTTTAACTTTGTCTTTGGCTTTTTCTTTTGCTTTTTCTTTTGCATCATCAAGCTTCTGCTTCGCTTTATCCTTAAGCGCATTACTTACATCTAACTTAAAGCCAACATCATGAAATGGGCCTTTTATACGCAGTGGGATTTTAAAGCCTGTACTGTCATCTGTAGTGCCTTGCCCTTCAATCGAATCAACAATGCCGGTCACTAAGCGATAATCAACATTGGTTTTAGGCAAATCTACATCACCCTCACCGGTAATGCGAATAAGTGGGCTCATCAGTGATAGGTCATTATTATGGCCCACCCCATTAGTAAAGTTAAAGCTACCGGTGAGCGCCGAAAAGTCAGTTTGCTCAGATTCTTCAAAGCCTGTATCTAAGCCTTCACTCACTGCACTTAAGTTACCAGTAATAAGCTCTTTACCTTTGCGAACCATTTCAGCGATATTAGCGCCTTTGACGGCCCCATCAGCAAACTCAAAACCTAGCTCACCGTTTAATGCATTAATAAAGGTTTTTTGACTTTGCCCTGTAGTCGTTAAGTTCCAGTTTAGAGATCCTTTACCCATGAGTTTATCAAAGCCAGCTGCATCACTCAGTAGCGGTTGTGCATCGATTTTATCTAACGAAAAGTTTGTACTAATTTTATAAGGTGTTTGTTTGGCATTAACGGTTACTACACCTTTACCATTGCCCTCATAAGCAACAAACTTGTCTAGGCTAATTTTAGCTACAGCACGTTTTAGGTTTACCGTTAACTGATTTTCACCAAGCGTAATATCATTGGCTTTTAAACCGCTTGAACGAATAACTACATTGGCATCAAGTGCATTTAACGCACTTAAATCAATTTTAGTATCATCCCAGACAATAGGCTGTGCTTCACTAGGTTCTTCACTCTGTGGCTCTTGCTGCTTTGCTACTGTTTCTGGTAGGTATGGATTTAAATCGAGCATACCTAAGTCAATATCGGCGTTTACAGCTAAGCGATTACCTAGGTTAAGCTCACTTTTGCCTTTTATCTCTAGTTCATCTAACGTCGCAATTAGCTCTTCAAGATTAAATGTTTCACCCGCTAGGTGCATTTTACCGTTAACACTAAAGGCATTAAACGCGTTTTGTTTAGCATTTAAGTCTACACCCTGCCAAGCTGCAAGCTCTTTGACCGAGTCACCGCTGAGTGCCAGCTCACCCTTTATATCTTTTCCTTGCTGAGCAATACTGCCGCTAAAAGCTAGGTCAACTAAGCGAGAGTCGACACTTTGCGTAACGTCAAACGTCGCCCCTTCAATTGCCTCTGCTGGCGTATCTAGTTTTACATCTAGCTCAAAGCGCTCTTGCATATATGTAATGCCGCCTTTGATCTCTAATGTTTTACGCAGTGATGGTAATAAAATAGCCAGCTCTAGATCACTAATTTGTTGTTTAGCGCCTGTTTGCCCATCTAAATAAGTAAACGTGCCACCATAAATAGCCACTTCACCTAACTCTATGTCAAAATTCTCTGGTAGTTTAACAGCCCCACCAGATTGAGTTTGCTCTTGCGGCTGCTCTGCTACAGCATCAAACAACTGCCAATTAGGTTTACCGTTTTTATCAGTTTCTAATAAAATATTAGGCTCGGTAATAACAAACTTATCTAGTTTGAATTCGCCGCCAAATAACGATAACCACGGAATGTGCACAGCTAACTGCTCCATACTTGCCATGTCTTTACGTGAGCCTGTTTGCATGTTTGCAAAGTGCACATCGTTAAGCTCCAACTTTAATGCAGGAAATACACTAAGGGTTTTGTCACCTTTAATAGTAAGTGTACGCCCTGTTGTATTTTCAACCTGCTCAGATACTTTATTAAAAATAGTATCAGTTGGGATTAAAAACGGCGCGGCAATAATTAACGCAATACAAAGTAGGAGTATTACACCAACAATTTTGAGTAAGGTTTTCATGATCATCCTTTCAAACGTGCAAATAATGTTTTTATCATAGCGAGTGTTAGCTTTAAAATCATTGTCGTTGTGACAAAAAAGCTGTTTATTGTAATTTATTTAATTTGAAATGAATTTATGCTTAAAAGTAAACTTTGCGGAATTAGTAACAAAAAGTAAACCTCATTAAATTTAAATCTAACCAAGTATTAAACCCTACAACATTGCATCCCTTGAATTGTTAGGTATGATGCACGGCCCTGTTGCTATTGGCGTATTTGCGCTAAAATAAAGCAGCTAAAAAATGTATCTACTCGGAGACTCTACAAGGCATGAAAAAACTGCTAATTTCACCGTCAAAAATGGCGCTAGGCGAACAAGAAAGTCAAATTTACCAAAACATCTTGAAGCAAGCTTCAGATTTAAGCCTAAACCTAATGGCCGTGAAAGTAGAAAACCACCCAGAGGATTTTTTAGGCTGGTGTTATGAGCTACTCAGTGCAAGTAAAGACCGCATAAATTACGATTTACTAGAACCAAAACAATTACCTACTTTAAAAAAGCTGCACGATCAGCTAACTTCGGCAATTAGCTTTTTACAGCTTAAAACACTACGTGTAGCCCCTTGGCCTGTTATTAGTATGTTTGTAGAGCAACATAAAGAAGTTATTGCACTGGAAGAACAGCTTCGCCTTACCACGTATTTGCACACTATTCGTGAGCAAGCATTAAAAGATATGATCCTAGAGGATTTACTAGCATTTAGTGGTAAACACACTGCTACGCTCGACCCAAGCACCTATAACTTTGATGTTGAGTGGTTTGCATCAACAAAAAGCGCAAAGGGTTTTCATCAAATGCTAGCCGACTTACCTGGTGCGTTTGACGATGCACTTGCTAACATCCCACTTGAAGGGGAAGTGAGCCAAGATGATTACCAGCAGTTTGTTGTTGCTTATTTACTTGCCTTTAATGGCAGTGATGAAAAACCAACGCTTGCTCCTGCTACACGTTTATTAGCCATGCGCCGCCCAGATGTGTTTACGCCAATTAGTAATAACCGCCTTGATGCTCTATGCGCAGCGTTAGGTATTACAAAATTAAATAATCGCGATTTTGAGCGCTACTGGCAAGATATAGTACAAAGCATTCATGCAATGGCGTGGTTTACCATGGCTAATGGCAACAATGAACTAGAAGAGCAACTGGTTAATATAAAAGCGTTATTACCGTGCTTTTTTTACTACGCAGATGCCAGCACTGCCGAGAACTCAAATTATATTAAGTTATTAAATAAACCTAAACGCAGCACAACAAGCGCCGGAAAACCGCAGCGTAGAGGTAAAGAGTCAGCCGAAATACTGGTAGATCGCGCACTTGCAGCCGATGACATTCCCGAGCATATTCGCAGTAAACGCGACTCTATTATTAGCGAAGTACAAAAAGGTCGCGGCGTAAACGAAACAATTAGTCTTATGCGCACTATATTTGGCTAAATTTACTAACCTAGCTGTATTCTTCTGGTGCAGCTAGGTTAATTTATGCACCAGCAGCGTGCGTTTTTTGATTAGCCACCTCAATCATTTCCTCTTCTAAAATTGCTCAACATATTGTTTTATAAAAGTAAAAAATCAGTTTTATAGAAATTATTTTAAGCTGGCACATACAGTGCAATTGCATTACCAGTTAAACAATAAAACACCGCCAGTCGAAGGGTTGCCAATAAGAGAATAAAAACCTAGGCGATAAAAATCATATAACGGGAAATGGACATGCTAAAACTAAAAAAAACCATCGCTATTAGCGCAATAGCATTAATGGGTGCTACATCTTTAACATCAACAGCCGTACATGCAGAAGTAACAGCAAACGCAGCAGCTACGTCTAACTACTTATGGCGTGGTCAAGAGCAAACTGGGGGCGATGCTGCTATTTCTGGCGGTATTGATTACGCTAACGAGTCGGGCTTTTATGCAGGCACTTGGGTCTCAAATGCTTCATGGGCTGATGAAATGACTTATGAGCTAGACCTATACGCTGGCTTTGGCGGCGATATTAACGACACATTTAGCTACGATGTAGGTTACATTTATTACGCTTATCCAGATGCAGCTTCTGAGGCAGATGCAGATTTCTCTGAGATTTACGGTAGCATCAGCACAGGAGGTTTCACCTTTGGTGCGGCAGTTCTTGCCACTTCAGCCGCAGATGGTGATGGCACCGACTTTGGCGATTCACTCTACCTAAATGCCGATTATAGCTTTGCTGTTGGCAGTAATGGTACTGAGGTTGCCTTGCACTTAGGTCACTACTCTGGCGACTTTATTGGCGATGACAATATTATTGATTACGGTATTTCTGTATCAAAAGATGGTTTTACTTTTGGCGTATCTGACACCGACATGGATGAGTCAGATGTTAAAGTTTACGTAGGCTACGCGGTAGACTTTACGCTTTAAAACAGAATGTGTTACTTGCTGCAACACTAAGGGCCTTTTGGCCCTTTTTTTATATACAAACCACCCAACAAATAAGTATTTACAAAAAAACAATAAGATAACATTTAGATTCTAAATCACGATTAAGGATTATTATGAATTTATCAAAAAAAATGACCACTATTATAGCACTTACGCTAATTACAATGAGTTCATTAAGTTATGCAACCATGACATGCAGTTGCTCATCAGGTAGCATGACTGTTGTACATGATGGCGACACTGTAAGTTACTCTTGCTCTGACGGTGGTCGTATTACTTGCATGATAAAATAAAAATTAAGCGTTACTTAGAAAGGCGTACGCCTTTCTTTTCTAAGGATAGTAAAATGAAATATATATTTGTAATTGCACTTGTTATTGCCGCCGCCATAGGCATTAGTATTTTAAACACAGGACAACCCTCAAAACCTCCGCTAACCCACTTGCAACCTACTGATGAAACTACCTTTAGTAATGAAGACACTAAGCAGCCAATTGAGCCCAAAGCCCTATTAATCAAAGCTGCCGCACCATCAGTCAAACAGCACAACATTGCAGAACAAAAAGTGGCGTCGATATCTAAATTGCCTATTTCAAGCCCTCAGGCTTTCTCTGAAGAGTTTGTTTCAACTGAGGATGGAAAAGAATTTGTTTCAAAAAAGGCATTAGACGACGTATTTAAAACGGAAACATCACAGCTACTCGAGCGTATGTCTAATATAGAATACTCTGAAATAGCACAAATACGTAAAGATAAGCTAAATGAGTTTATCCTAAATGAATTAAAAGACGTAACTATTTTACAGCAAGATCTCGAGTGTGCAGGTAAAGTTTGTGCACTAGAGGTTACCTATACACAAAGTAGTAATCAAGCATCTATTGATACTCTTTCAAGTTTTTCTAAAAACTATTCTTTTCAGCAATTTACTGAAACCGAAAGTGGTGATAAAAAATTAAAAGCCCTTTATATTGCAACTGAAGACCCTAGCCAATTAACTCTTTCAAATAACTAATTCTCGTTAACAACGTATAATACTGAAAGCTATTTTCCATCATATATTAGAATCTAGTTTTACTGCTATAAAGCAGTAAAACTAGATTCTATAAGTACATTAAGCCATGAGTAACCGGCATCAATCACTACTGTACTTTAAAAAGTACCATAAAATAACTCACGTCCATTATTTTTGCTATTTAGGTAAGGCAGAGCCTATGTGGTGTAGTTTGCTATGACTAGCAACTTGCATATTTGTAATACATCCCACGTATCTTTACTACTAGCTCTAATAAATGTCGCAACATGCAGAGTTATAACTGCTCTTTGAAGAATCGTTCTTCATATACAATCCAATGCGACCGATTTAGGTTTCCAAAAAGTGCATAAAAAGACCTAGCGCTTTCGCACTAAGTCTTTAATTTAGACCGCTAGCCTATTTCAGGGCGGGACACATAATAATATTTAGAACTTAGCTAAATTATTTTTACTGTCTTTATCTACAAGCTTAATGTAAGGATCTACCCCTGCGTACACGGGCTTTTCTTGAACTTTTAGCTCAATAGTATTAGTTCCAGAGACTATTTGATGTTTTTGCGAGTAAATAACAAAGTCTTCAGCGAGTAGGTTTTCAGGGTCATCGCTAAATAATGCAATATCAATTAGCTCATCGAGTGGTTGCTCGGTTTCTTCACCTTGTCCATCGGCATGCTGCTTAGTTGCTTCAACATTCAGTGTTACTGTATAAAAGCCGTCGCTATCAACATCATCTGTAACCGACACTGCTTTCATTTCAAGCTCATAAAGCGTTATATATTTAAACTGATCATCAATAAAACGTTGTTCAGCTAGTGTTGCATCTCGTTTTAAATAACTAAGTAAATCAAGTGTGGTTGGGTATGGCGTTGCTTGGTACCTAAACTCATTCAAAAACGCTTTAAGTGCGGCATTTAGACGCTGTTCACCTAATCGGTCATACAAAGCCATCATAGCAACCGAACCTTTATTATAGTGAAGGTATTGTTGAGCCTGCGTTTTATACAGCGGCATTTCTTCAAACGCTTCACCTGTGCGGCCCATTAAGTATTTGTCTAACTCGTACTTTAAGAATTTACGAAGCTTCTCGGCGCCAAAGCGCTTTTTTAGCACCATAAGCGCACTGTACTGGGAAAGTGTTTCAGAAATAACAGCACTACCCTCTACATTAGCTCCCGATACTTGATGCCCCCACCATTGGTGCGCAACTTCATGTGCGGTTACATAATAAGGTAGGTCAACTTTACTCTCATCTCTTAGGTCTGTAATAAAGCCAATACTTTCTGAGTAAGGTACCGTATTGGCAAAGCTTTGCGCAAACGAGCGGTACTTAGGAAACTCAATAATACGTAACTGCTTATGCTGATATGGCCCAAAGGCTTGTGTGTAGTAATCTAGTGAGTCTTGTACCGACTCAATCATACGGTCAACATTCCATGCATGATCTTTGTGGTAGTAGACCTCAATATTTACACCGTTATGCTCAACCTTTTTGCTTTCAAGCTCTGCCGAAAGCACAGAATAAAAGTTTAAAATAGGGGCGTCCATTTCATAAACAAAAGTACGTCGTCCGTCTTTTACACTCTCACTTTTTAAGTAGCCTGGTGTAATAGCAAATTGTGACTCATCGGTAGTTACCGTTGCCTTGTAGTTTATAAAGCCATTGGCAGGACCAAACTCATTTTGCGTATAAAAGCGGCTGTCATCTAGTTTATGTGCGCGTTCAAGTTCGGGTAAATCATGCTTACGGCGCTCATACTTATCGGCAATTTGATAATACTTTTGATAACCAAAACGCGGTAGTAATTCTCTATTATTTATAAAAGTACCGTTATGTACGAGTTGAGTATCCGATCTTCTATCAACAAAACCGTCATGCTCACGAATAACAGACAGCTCTCCTTCGCGCACTTCGTTAGGCATTAGTGGCTGTTCAAACTCAAACCATACCATGCCAAAATCGGTTAAACGCTCAACTATTTTCCCACCTGCCATTTTTACATCCCAGCTTTTAGCGTGGCTAGGCTCGTTAATCAACACACGGGTTATTGGCTCATTTGCGGTATTGGTAAATTTAATTTTAGCCACGGCGTTTAAAGCACGCTTTTTAGGATAAATATCAATGTGTAAGTCAACATCGGTTATTATAGGCAGTGGCAAATCTTTGTATTGTGAAAACTCTTGCTCATACCTTACTTGCAGTGCTTCGGTCTCATCACTTGTTACAAACTCGTTGATTACACGGGTGTTGTAATAAATGTTATAACCCGCGCCCACAAATACCAGTAAACTTATAACCGCTGCAATCTGGCCTTTTAAAGACATGTTGTAACGCACTAAAGATAAACGCGTACGCAATGTTTGCGATGGGCCGCGATGCCATAAAGCAAACCCTACAATAGCTAAAAACACACTCAATGCACCCCAATATAGGGTATACCAATGCGCGCCTGGTAAAAAATGCCCATAACCATTTATATCAGAATACGGTACGCTACTACTTTGTGAAAAATGATACATATGATGCTCAAACCCGTAAGCACCCATTACCATTTGGGCAATGTAATACAAAATAAACAAGCCCATACCTATGTATTTATTAGGGCTAACTATTTGTAAAAAGAACGCTAATATAGCCATCATAATTAAAGGCAGTAATGTAAGGTAACCCAACCTAAATAAGTACTGGCCAAGCTCAAGGTTAAATTGCCCCTTAAATAGTTGCACTGTAATGGTAAACATCATGCCTACTAAATAAAGGCCACAAACCGCAGTGATTAGCGCAATAATTTTAGATACCCAAAACACACTATTATGCACTGGGAAACTGTCAACAATATCGCCCATACCACTGTGGCGTTCTCGCCAAACTAGCTCTGCGCTGTAATAAGCAATAATAATAAACATAAACAAAGCGGAGGCGTTTTGAATAATGCCCACCATGTTTTGTGTAAGCGGCCAATCTGTTGTGCCATATGCGCCAATCGGCGCAAAAAGTGGTGCGAGTAACGTAATAATACTGACACCCGCTAAAATCATAAAAGGAGCACTTAATATAACCTGCTTAAGCTCAAATAAGCTGCGCATTACTAATTGCGATTGCGTATTGACCCCTTTTGACTTGTAATTTTTAGCGCTGCTAATAAGTGCTGCTTGTTTATTTTGTACAAACGTAGAGACAGCAAATTGCTTTTTCTGTTTTTTAGTGACTACGCGGTTACCTAACTTTCCGAGGCCAAAAAACATCGCTAAGCTTATTGCTACCCATAAAATACGGTTAATTAAAAAATCGCCCGAAAGCGTTAACACTTCAGTATTTTTATCACTTACAGTCCAGTAACGGGTTAAGTCAATTAATGAACCAGTGCCAAATGGGTCTGCGTAAACAACAATATTTCTAAACACTAAATCGTCAAAATAGATACTCGCCAATTGGTAACTTATATAGATCACCACGGCCGTTACATATACCGCCATTATGGTTTTAAAATAAACCGCCACACTATTAAAAATAGCACTGAGGACCAATAAGCTTGGCACCGCCAAATATAAAAAAGGCGCAGCGTAATATATAAACTTATTAGGGCCTACTAGCTCACTATCTAGCCAGCCAACCAACAAACCAAATTGAGTTCCCAAAAACACGCCTAATGGCACAGTTAAAAAAACAACGAGCACAACCAAGTAAGCACCAAAAAAACGTCCTGATTGATAAGCAAGCGGGTTAACGGGCTTACTAAACACTAGCTCATCCATTTTGGTCTCGCTATTGCGAATCGCTGAGCTTGCAACAAAGTTAACCACTAAAAACATAGCAAGCGTACAAAAGGTAACCGTTAAAAGCATAATGGTATAAGGCGAGTTCATATTAACATTAGCCCCACCTAGCGGAAACTTACTACTGGAGCTTATAAAAAACGCCATAAAAAAGAAGATTAATGAGGTCACATAAAACGAAGGCTGGCGCACAAAATAGCGCAGCTCAAACGCGAGCATATTAAAAAACATAGCGCCCCCTTATGCTACTTGGCTATTACGGTGATTAAGCAACGTAGAAAAGTACACGTCCTCTAGGTTTGCACTGCTGATCTCAAAACCTTCAGGGGCCTGTTCGGCTAATACATGTAATATGGTTTGCCCAGCAAATAAGCGTTTTGAAATAACAGGCAGTTGCGGTTCAAGTTCTAGTGCTTCTTCTTGGCTCATGGCTTTGCGCCAAATTTGGCCTTGGAGTTTATCGGTAAGGGCTATCGGGTTGCCCTCTAATAGTATTTTTCCGCCTGCCAGTACGGCCATGTTTGGGCAAAGCTCTGCTACATCTTCAACAATGTGGGTCGATAATATAACGACTTTTTGCTCGCCTAAGCTTACTAATAAGTTATGAAAGCGATTTCGCTCTTCAGGATCAAGTCCCGCTGTGGGTTCATCAACAATGAGTAAATCGGGATCACCTAGCAAGGCTTGTGCAATACCAAAACGCTGGCGCATACCGCCTGAAAAGCCACTTACCGCTTTTGAGCGATGTTGATACAAATTAGTATGTGCAAGCAAGCCTTCCACCGACTCTTTACGCTCGCCTTTGTCATGAATGCCCTTTAAAACAGCCATATGATCTAGCAAGTCGTAAGCACTAACGCGAGGGTAAACACCAAAATCTTGCGGTAGATAACCCAAACGTTGACGTAGAGCCTGTGGGTCTTTAAAAACATCAATACCATCAAAAGTAATTGAGCCCGCATCGGCAGATTGCAACGTTGAAATAGTACGCATTAGGGAAGATTTACCCGCGCCATTTGGCCCAAGCAGTCCAAACATCCCTTTTCCTATAGATAAATCAACACCTTGTAGTGCATGTACGCCATTATCGTAGGTTTTAGATAACCCTGTTATTGAGAGCATTTTTACTTCCTTGAATTTTAATAGTTTTTTTATTGCGCTTTTTATACCACATTAAAAAAAGGAACATAAGTTACACCACGGTTAATTTTGTAACAATAAATAAACAAAGGATATTACTTGCCTCGTATTTATTCAGTCGGTATAAAAACCACACACACTATTTATAAGAAGCGTAAAGCCATGCAAAAACATCAAAGCCAGCCACTAAACGACTTTATAGAATACCCTCACGATGAAATGCTAAAACGTGCAAACGAATTTTTACAAACCAGCCAACGCCGCCATAGTATTCGCAGCTTTAGCGACCGACCCGTCCCAAAAAATATAATTGAAGCCTGCATAAGAGCGGCAGGTACTGCGCCAAGTGGAGCTAATCACCAACCGTGGCATTTTGTGGCTATAAACAGTCGCGATGTAAAAAAACAAATAAGAGAGGCCGCCGAAAAACTAGAGCGCTCTTTTTACGAAGGTAGAGCGGGAGAAGAGTGGCTTGATGCGCTAAAACCATTAGGTACCGACGCCAATAAACCTTATTTAGAACACGCGCCTTGGCTTATTGCAGTATTTAGTCAAAAAAAGGGCGGCGTAAACACCGATGATAAAAACACCAATTATTATGTGCATGAGTCAGTTGGCTTAGCTACCGGCTTTTTAATTCAAGCGCTGCACCGTAGTGGTTTAGCAACACTTACCCATACCCCAAAACCAATGAGCTTTTTAACCGATATTTGTAAGCGCGACAAAGATAACGAACGCCCATACATGTTACTTATTGCGGGCTACCCAGGTAACGATGCAACTGTACCCGCCCATGCGCTAAATAAAAAGTCGCTTGACGAGATTGCCACTTTTATTTAAAGCAAACAGTTAAACTTTACTTTGCTTACAAAACCACTCGTAAAGTAACGTAATAATCGACTCAACTTTTGGGTCGATTAGCGAATAATAAATAGTATGCCCATCACGTCGAGTTGCCACTAGCTGGGCGTTACGTAAACTCGCCAAATGCTGAGACAAAGCAGACTGTGCCAACGGAACATTTTGATTTAACTCACCTACACTTTGCTCGCCTTGTAATAAACTGCATAAAATCATTAAACGGTTTTTATTTGCCATTAATTTTAAAAACTGCTCTGCCTGCTGGGCGTTTTCTGCAAGTTGTTCAATATTCATTTTGTTACTTAGTTGTTGTGCGTGTTTTAATTATAGACTTTCACATTAGTAAGTTCTAATATAATTAACATTAGACCTTACTAATATTAATGTCGTTCGCTTTAATTAGGCACTATGTCGTTACAATTTTAGTGCTGTTAAGCTACTTTGTTGAAAGTCGCTTTCAATTTTTAACACATTAATTAGCATTAACTTAGTGCAATCAAATTACACCAAGTGGTGCTCGTTAATGTCTTTTGCATAAAAGAGGATTTACCTACTCATGCTTACTTCGATTCCTGATTTACTAAAAATTATCACACCTAACCAACGCCGTATTGATGCAGCGCAAGCTAAGCAAGAGCTTGAACAAAATAAAGGACTACTTATTGACGTTCGTGAACCTGCTGAGCATGCCAATGTAGCGGCAGTTGGAGCTATAAATATTCCACGCGGATTACTCGAAATGAAGCTAATGGAAATAGAAAAAGACGCTGCGCGCCCTATTTACTTACATTGTGCCAGCGGTGCGCGCGCCACATTAAGCGCAGAAGCGCTAACGCGCGTTGGCTACGAAAACGTTACGGTTATTACATGTAACGCAACGCAAGTAAGTGAAGTTTTTTAATTGTTTCACAAAAAAGTAACCTAAATTGTCTACACTTTGCTTTTTACACTTAATAGGTACAAGGCAATGGCGTTTACACGAAGAGGTTTTTTAAAAGCATCGGCAGCAGGATTTGGTGCTGCCGTATTATCACTTGGTTTAACAGGTTGCAGGTTTGACGACGATGACGACATTCCTGTTAGCTTTGATCACGGCGTTGCCAGTGGCGATCCGCTAAGCGATAGCTTAATTATTTGGACCCGCGTAACCCCACTCGATGTAACAACTAAATCATTAAAAGTACAATGGCAAGCCGCCACCGATAAAAGCTTTACTAATATTGTCCATGATGGTGAAGCAAACATAAGTGATACCACCGACTTTACCCTTAAAGTTGATTTACAAGGGCTCGATGCCAACACCGTTTATTACTATCGCTTTAATGCGCACGGAAAAACCTCCCCTATCGGTCAGGGTAAAACATTGCCTGTGGGTGAAGTTGATCAAGTAAAGCTGGCCGTTGTATCGTGCGCAAATTACCCTGCCGGGTATTTCAATGTGTATGGTGAAATTGCTAAGCAAAGCGATTTAGATGCCGTATTACATTTAGGTGATTATATTTACGAGTACAGTAATACTGGCTATGCAACCGAAGACGCAGCACAATTAGACCGACTTCTCCCCCTCGATAACAGCAGTGAAATTATAGCGCTTACCGATTACAGAAAACGCTATGCAAATTATCGCCTCGATACCGACTTACAAGCAGCCCATAGCCACTGTGCATTTATAACGGTGTGGGACGACCACGAAATTACCAACGACACATGGCGCGAAGGCGCAGAAAACCATAACGAAGGTGAAGGCGAATTTAGCCAACGCAAACTTAATGCCCTGCAAGCTTACTTTGAGTGGATGCCAATTCGTAATGTAGCCGATAAAGAACGGATTTACCGCCGCTTTGAATTTGGTAACTTAGTTTCTTTATACATGCTAGATACCCGCATATTGGCCCGTGATGAACAGCTTAGCTATAGCGATTTTGATCTCACAACCCCTGCGGGACAAAGTGCATTTGCGGCAGCAATTGGTGCGAGTGATCGCGCATTATTAGGCAGTGAACAACTTACTTGGCTTAGAGATGCCATCACTACTTCAAGCACACAGTGGCAAGTATTAGGACAACAAGTACTGATGACCAAAATGCATTTACCTGTAGAAGTAATGCTGCTACTAGCTAGCTTACAAAGTACGCAAGCAAATGGTGGCGATCCTAGTGCTTTACTCGCACAAGCCAATGCTTTATTTGCAGAGCTGGCGCAAATTAAAGGCCGAGTATTAGCAGGTGACCCAAGCGTTACAGCCGCTGAGCTTGCACGGGTAGAAACCACTATACCGTATAACCTTGATGCATGGGATGGCTACGCCTACGAGCGAGAAGTGTTATTAGGCACCGCTATTGCAGCACAAAAAAACTTGGTGGTTTTAGCTGGTGATACCCACAACGGCTGGGCAGGAGAGCTTAAAACTGATGTCAATAACCCTATTGCAGCCTCGCAAAATGCCGGGGTAGAATTTGCAACGGCATCGGTTTCATCTCCTGGGCTTGAAAAGTATTTAGCGCTAAACACACAAGATGCACAAACCGTAGCGCAAATAGAACAAGTAATTGCCTTATTAATTGATGACCTTGCTTATAATAATTTAGTGGAGCGCGGCTATTTAACCGTTACATTCACACCTACAAAAGCCAGTGCTAAATGGAACTATATAAGCACAATTAAAGCGCGCGAATATCAGGTTGTAGAAAGCCGTAGTAAAGAGCTAAGCATGCTGGCGGGCCAGGCTCAATTACAAAGCGCTTAGCGCTTCGCCTCTAAGCTAGCCAAACGCGTATCTATGCGCTCTACTACCTCAACTAAGCGAGCAAGTAATGCTTGGTTGAGGTGCTCTTCAGCCAGTTCTTGTGCTTTAGGGGCTTGCGCAGCTAAGTTATCTTTTTGCTCAAGTATGGCTTCTCTAAACTCACTGGCATTTTCAACACCAAGTAATGACACCAATGCGCCATGGCCAGACTGCCCTGCAGTTTCAAAGCTTAACCGGTATAAGCCAAAAAAGCGCATAAGCGGCCCTTGGCTCAGCCCAACATCGGTTATTTTTTCAAGCGGTATCGATTTTTCTTCTTTAAATAAAATACCGCGTTTAACCACCAGCTTTTGCGTGAGTAATTGCGCCGACATAGCGGCCAATATTTTACCTGCCACCAGCCAAACAATAATTAACACCACAGGTATAAGTGGAATGGTCACTAATGCAACGGCACTAAAAAAGCATGCCATGGTCATCCAGTATTGTTTCACTTTGGGATCAAAACTGGCACTTTTTAAAATAGGGTTGCTCATAGGTTTATCCTCATACCCATTTTATTAATCCAATCAAACGTATGCCTTTATTTAACTTACGTGAACAACGGCTTCAATGCAATTTAGCCACTAACATTCAAATAAACTTTCACACACTCTATTACAAACACCAACAGTAAATATAGCTACACTAATGCCTATTAGTTTTGAGCTGCACTTAAATTGTCTCAGCAATTTATCTTTTTACTTATTTAACACCTAAGGCTTTTAATGAACACTTATATGAAAAACTCAATACGGACATTAGTTGGCACTCTTACACTTGGCAGTATTGCTGTACAAGCTGAGTCGCAGTTTTCTTTAGGGGGCGGCGTTATTTCTACCAGCTCACCTTATGCCGGCACCGACAGTGAAACGCTATTTTTACCTATCATTACCTACGAAGGTGAAAGGCTCAGTTTTAAAGGCTTGTCGCTTGATTATAAATTAGTGGAGCAGCAAGGTTTTAACTGGTCACTGGTACTAGAGCCAGGCGATAACTTTGATACATCAGATTCAGACCTTACAGCCATAAAAGCCTTAGACGATAGAAAGCTATCACTCTACGCAGGCACTAAGGTTAGCTACGCTGCGGGTTTTGGTAAAATAAGCGCCAGTGCGACTCATGATGTAATAGGCCACGGCGATGGCGCTAAATTTAAAACCAATTACAGTTACCCTATTCAGTTATCTAAACAACTAATGCTCGTTCCCTCTGTGGGTGTTGAGCTAAATAGCAGTGATGTATCTAACTACTATTATGGTGTAGCCCAAGGCGAATCTACCACCTATGCGCCTTACGAACTTAGCTCTACAGTAAACTACAATGCGGATTTATTTTTAATGTATTACATTAATAAAAACTGGAACGTAAATTTCATGGCTAACTATCAACAGCTCGATTCCGACATTGAAGACTCACCCATTATTGATACCGACAACACCACAACCTTTATGATGTCGGTTAACTATCGTTTTTAATATGTTTTAGCGTGTACAACCTTTACACGCTAAAAATTACTTTTATCGCAAGGGTAATAAATACGACTCCCAATATTTTATCAAGCCATGGGTTTTGCTTGGTAAAACCAAAGCGATTTTTTGAAACCTCTGTCAGTAACGCCACCAGTAAATACCAGCCGGTATCAATGACAAACACGGTTAAACACATAATTATGCCCACGCTTAAAGTAAGTAGCTGAGGGTCTATAAACTGTGAGAACAAGGCTAAAAAGAAAATAGCGAGCTTGGGGTTCAAAAAGGCAATGGCAAAGCCATCTTGTAAAGCTTGGCCAGCACTGACTTCACTTTTTTGTACTTCAAGTTCGTTATTACTTGGTTTTGCTAGCAATATTTTTATGCCTAAATACGCCAAATAGGCAGCTCCTAAGTAAACGAGTATTTGATAAACGGTTGGAAACTGTGTCATTAACGCACCTAACCCTAATAACGATGCACCTGCGTATAACCCCACACCAGTACCATGGCTGAGCGCGGCAAGCATGCCGTTTTTCATACTGCCATTAAGAGAGTGCTTTAAAACCACCGCTAAACTTGGCCCTGGCGACATTGCGCCCATCATACAAATAGCCGCTAGGCTTAACCATACTGAAAGTGTCATTTAAAGCTCTTCATTTTCAATAAGTAATGTATAACCGTGCACTTGCCCATAAAAACCCGCTAATGGCATTGCGTTTATTACTTTCCAGCCATCTTGGTTTAATTCCTGTATGCGGTCATTTAGTGCGGCTATATCTACGCCACCCAAAAAACGGGTCTTTCTAAATTCGATTACTTTTTGCATTTTAATCCTTGTGTATTATAAGGTGTATTCAAAATCGTAGTAGTGAACCCCTTGCTCAATACGTATTGTCATACTGCCCGCTAACCCCTCTAGCTCATGAGTGCCTGAGTCGGGAATGACATTTAAAATTAGGCTGTCTTGGCCTTTATCCATAGTACCAAAATGCTGTAATACAAAGCTGCCTTTTTTACCTTCAAGCTCGCCTATTACTTGCTCTATGGCTACATAACCAGCACTGCCCTGCGTAGGAGTCATGGCGCTTAGCATTTCGCCTTGGCTGGTGGCATTTAAGCTACCTTTAAATGTTTTATCTATCGACATACGCCCTAAATTAACGCCGTTTTGGCCGCTTGCGTAGCCTTCTATTGGGGCAAGATTTACATTAAATTCTCCACTTACAGTTGCAGTAATCATAACGTTTCCTTATTGGCGCTAATGTTTAAAAGTATTGATTTTTATTATCTTAGTGCCATATCTATACCTTAAACTTTAAAAAGAATCCACTATGTCAAAAACAACACCTAAGCCCGAAAAAGCCGCCTTTAGTAGTTTATTACCTATTTTTGCGTTTATTAAACCGTATAAATGGATGGTAGTGGCGGCACTTGCTGCCCTTTTAGTCACCGCAGGTGTTAACTTATCATTAGGGCAAGGCGTTAAGTTTGTTATAGATCATGGCTTTATTGCTGGCTCCCAAGCGCAGCTACAACAAGCTGTGTTGGTGCTTATTGGTTTAATTAGTTTATTGGCCGTGGGCACCTTTAGCCGCTTTTACTTAATGTCGTGGATTGGCGAACGCGTTAGTAACGATATTCGCAAAGCCGTATTTAATCGCATTGTTACCTTGCACCCAAGCTACTTTGAAGAAAACCGCAGTGGTGAGCTTATGTCGCGTTTAACAACCGACACCACCTTGCTGCAATCAATTATTGGCTCTTCGTTTTCTATGGCGCTGCGCAGTGCATTAATGTTGGTGGGTGGCTTGGTAATGCTGTTAGTAACTAACTTAAAGCTTACACTCGTCGTGGTTGCATGCGTGCCGCTGGTATTAGTGCCCATGATGGTATTTGGCAAAAAGGTGCGCAAGCTTGCAAGTTCTAGCCAAGATGCCATAGCCGATATAAGCACCTATGCCGGCGAGATCATTCAAAATATTAAAGTGGTACAAAGCTATAGCCACGAACAGCGTGAGCAACACGCCTTTGCTCAAGAAACAGAAAAAGCCTTTAACGTTGCCAAAAGCCGTATAAAACAGCGCTCTTTTTTAATTGCTGCGGTAATATTTTTAACCTTTAGCGCGATTAGCGTTATGCTCTGGGTAGGCGGTAGCGATGTATTAGCAGGTACAATGACTGGCGGTGAGCTAGGCGCCTTTGTGTTTTACGCCATTATGGTAGCCATGTCGGTGGCAACCGTAGCCGAGGTTTACGGCGAGCTACAACGAGCAGCTGGAGCGGCAGCGCGCTTACTGGAGCTACTTGCAGTTAAAAGTGAAATAGAAAACCCTGTCACTCCACAAGACGAAAAGCTATTAGTAAACACTAATAGCCCCGCTATAGCATTTGAAAACATAAGCTTTAACTACCCATCTCGTCCCGATGTCAGCGCGCTTAACAAAATAAGCTTAACTGTAGAGCAAGGCAAAACCGTGGCTATTGTAGGCCCCTCTGGCGCAGGTAAAACTACGTTATTTGAATTGCTACAGCGCTTTTACGACCCTGCTCACGGCGCGATTAAATTTCATGATGTAAATATTAAAGACGTATCGCTTACCACCTTAAGGGACAAAATGGGCATGGTGGCACAAAACCCTATTTTATTTAGCTCAGATGTAATGCATAACATTCGTTACGGCAACCCAAACGCCACTGACGAGCAAGTATATGCCGCGGCAAAGCATGCCCATGCTGATGAATTTATTAAACAATTACCACAAGGCTATAACAGCTTTTTAGGTGAGCAAGGCGTAAGGCTTTCGGGTGGGCAAAAGCAGCGTATTGTATTGGCACGCGCTATTTTAAAAGACCCAGAAATACTGCTTTTAGATGAAGCAACCAGTGCACTCGATGCGCAAAGTGAGCACCACGTACAAGCCGCGCTTGAGCATTTAATGCAAAACCGCACCACGTTAATTATTGCCCATAGACTGGCCACGGTTAAACATGCAGATGTGATTGTTGTCATGGAAAATGGAGAAATAAAAGCAACGGGCACCCACCAAGAGTTAGTGGCAAGTAACCCGCTATATCAAAAGCTGTGTGAATTACAGTTCAATAAAGATTAATTACATTTTAGCCGCTACTTTTTTTCAAGCCATTTATTCATTGCGGTATCGTAAGCCTCAGTTAGCTTGGTTTTATCGCACTTTACACCAGCTATGTAACTATCGGGCAAATCATTTTTGGGCATAACTCCGGCACCAATGGATACCTTTCTAAAACAGCTATCACCTCGTCGATACGTGGTAAATTGCATATTTTGCTGCTCTATTTTTAATAGTGGCTTTATCTTACTTGCATGCTCTTTTGGGACTGAAATACGCTTTTTCTGAGGGTCATTCTTTGCAGTATCAGAATAGCCAGTTTGTTGCTTTAAAATGCTGTTGAGTCCTTTGTTTAAATCAATCTTTTTATAAGGCTTTAAAATTACAGACTGGGTATTTTTTGTTTTGGTATTGAGCGGCTTAGTCGTTTTCTCTGTTTTTTTATAACTTGGATTCAGTGGTTTTGATTGGAGTGCATTTTCAGGCGCAATAGAATTCATTCCTGTATTCTTATTTGTATGAGCGCGTTGCTGAGAGGGTTGCTGTGTTGCTTTAATTTTAGCTGGCACATTTATCATATAAGCTTTGATTGGAGTTGATTGTTGTGGTTTTATGTTAGGTGCTTTTAACGTGGCAACAAAAACCAAAACTAATCCATGTAAACATACAGATAAAATAATCGCCGTGCGCCACGCTGCCATAAATATGTCCTTGTAGAAGAACTATTTTTGACAGCTAACGCAGGGAAAAGTGCCATTAAAATAAACAAAACCACGTATTTTCGCAATTCTAGTTATTAACCTTCGGTATTTGGCACTATTTGAATTTCTACGCGGCGATTTTGAGCACGGCCATTGGCGCTATCGTTAGTGGCTATTGGGCGGGTTTCGCCGTAGCCTGTAGTGCTAATACGTGCAGCCATAATTTGCTGGTTCACTAAGTAATTTTTAACGCTTTGCGCACGCTCGCGCGATAGGTTCATATTGTAGCTGTCTTTACCTGTGCTATCTGTGTGGCCTTCTACGCTTAAGTAAGTTTTTTCGTATTTGTTCATTACTTTAGCAATAGCGTTTAGGGTATCGTTAAAGCCTGATGAAATATAAGATTGGTCTGTCGCAAAGGTAATGTTAGATGGCATAACTAAACGTAAGTTATCGCCTTCACGTACAACTTCCACACCAGAGCCTGCTAGTTCATCACGAAACGCTTCTTCTTGCTTATCCATGTAATCACCTACAGCAGCACCGGCTAGTGCGCCAATAGCAGCACCAATAAAAATACGCTTGTCTTTATGATTACCCGTTGCTTTACCTAATACGCCACCCGCGGCTGCACCAATTGCAGCACCTTTACCGGTGTTATTCATTTCACAGCCGCTAAGTAATACCGCAATAACAGATGCACTTATTAGTGATTTAGTTAATGTCATGATGATGTCCTGTTCGTTCTAGAATTAACAAGAGTATGCAAATACATCTATGAACAAACCATGAAGAGCATGTTAAAAGCAGTTCACTTTATTTTTGAATAACGAATCACTGCATGCGTTTAATAAAAATGTCATACTCTTTTGTGACAATTTAATGATTTTGAAAAAGGACTCTAGCTCAATGTTATTAGCTATTTTTAGGCAGTTTTTTTTACTTGGCTGCATGAGTTTTGGTGGCCCCGCTGCGCATTTAGGCTATTTTAAACGCCACTTTGTAGATACATTAAATTGGCTAACCGACACTCGCTATGCCCAATTAATTAGTTTAAGCCAAGCATTACCAGGGCCGGGGTCTAGCCAAGTTGGCTTTGCGATAGGCGTAGAACGAGCTGGCCTATTAGGAGGTATTACCGCATTTATTGCATTCACCCTCCCTTCTTTTTTAATCATGTTATTACTAGCTATAAGTGCGCATCAGTTTGACGCTGTTTATTTTGCGGTTATTGCGGGATTAAAATTGTTTGCAGTCGTTATTGTGGCCGATGCCACGTTGAGTATGACTAAAAGCTTTTGTACTAATTATGTTTTAAAGTTACTAGCTGTACTAAGTACATTGGCGCTAATATTTATGCCAATGTTGGGTACACAAATAGCTATTTTAGTTATTGCCGCCACCATTGGCGCTATTTGGCCTATGCTAAAACTTAATCAATCAAGCTCCCCTGATTGTAGTAAAAGTAAGGTAAATTGGATTGCTTTAAGCGCATTTGCACTCTTACTTGCCATTAGCTTTGCACCCTTAGGGCAAAATACCAATGTGTTTGCTGCTTTTTATCAGGCCGGTGCAATGGTGTTTGGTGGGGGGCATGTGGTATTGCCAATACTACAAGCAGGCTTACCCACACTAAGCGACGATCAATTTTTAAGTGCATATGCTAGTGCACAGGCAGTGCCTGGGCCTATGTTTAGCATTGCGACCTATTTAGGCGCACAGTTAACCACAGAGCAGCCATTAGTAGGCGCTGTTATTGCAACCCTACTTATTTTCACACCGGGCTTTTTATTAATGCTGGCGTTTCAAAAAAGCTGGTTAAACCTGGCAAGTAAACCTCGCTTTGCAAGCTCTATTGCGGCACTTAACGCTGCTGTAGTTGGCTTTTTAGCGGCGGCATTGTACTCACCTATTTGGACATCAGCCGTTCACAACCTATGGCAGGTTGCATTAGTTGTTGCGGCTTTTGCATGGCTAAGAATGAAAAAGCCACCTATTTGGTGGCTATTAGCTTTATTTATTGCTGTGGGTCTTGTTCAGCACTATTTGCCATTACTTTAAATGTCGGCTTATCGGTTTGCTGTGTATTAGGCGGGCTTAATTGCCCGCTAACGCTTTGATACGCTCTTAAACCAAATACTGGCAGTACAGCAAGTAAGTGATCCATAATTTCGGCTTGTAAATGCTCGTAAGATATCCAGCGCTTGTCTTCACTAAAGCAATAAAACTCTATGGGTAAACCATGGTTCAAAGGTTGTAACTCACGAACCATAAGGGTCAGAGAAGTATTTATTTTTTTGTGCTGTTTTAAATAGCCCTCGGCATAGCGACGAAACAAGCCCAAGTTAGAAACTGGGTTTGGCAAAGAGGTAACACGTATATATTCGTGCAGCGGTATAGCTGCATCTATCTGCTTTCTAAATTCATCACTTACTAAGCATATGCTGTGCATATCAATATTGAGTGAGCGCTTGATGCGCCTACCACCAGAATCTTGCATACCGCGCCAGTTTTTAAACGACCCCGCTACCAACATATAAGTAGGTATAGTGGTAATGGTGTTATCCCAGTTGCGTACTTTTACGGTATTTAGGCCTAAATCTATTACTTCACCGTCGGCACCGTAATTATCTACTTGGATCCAATCACCATAAGTAACCAGCCTATTTGCCGCAATTTGAATGCTGGCCACAAAACCTAAAATAGTGTCTTTAAATACTAACAAAGTAACGGCGGCAATCGCACCAAAGCCAGAGAGAATATAAGTAGGTGATTTTTCAAGCACTATGCTTACAATTAATATTGCACACACAATAAAAGTAATAAGCTTAACAACCTGCAATAGCCCCTGTATTGGCACTTCACGAGCAAAATCTAGCTGGTTATAAATGGCCCCAGCAATACTTACAATGCTGCTAAAAATAAAGCCTACATAAATAATTAAAATGCCTTGGCCAATGGTTTTAAGTATTTCTGCACTGAGCTCATTAACAGGGTAAACACTGTCGAAGGTTGCTAAAAAAAGCACGCTACATAACATACCTGCTATGCGCTTATTCAATTTGGTGAGCAACGGCGAAAGCAAGCCTATACGTTCAGGAGATAACTTAGTCACCACTTTTTGAATGCCCGGCAACATTAATCGGCGTGTAAACAAATACACCATCAGCAAAGAAAGCACACCAATAGAGGCTGCAGTAATTGCACTTAAAAAATCTGCGTCGGGTACTTTTTCAAACCAAGGAGCAATTAACTCCTGTAGGTGGGTATGGGTCATAGTGTTTCTACTTCCTTACTAATGTGTGGCTCAGGTAAATCGTGTTGAGCATAAATACTGGTTAGTTGCGCATCTTTAGCAACCCAAAGCTCATTGACGTACTTTTGAAAGCGGCTTCTAAATGCTTTGTCATGTTGATAGCTGCCTAGCATTTGCTCATTTATAGGCATAACGTTTATAGAAACATAGATAGCATCGAGTTCGCCTTTTAAAATATTACGGCAAATATGGCTACTTTTTCCGCTATACACCACACTGGTGTTTAACATAGCATCAAATTGTTCGCCCAATACTTCAAGCGCAAAAGCAATTCCGCCCGCTTTAGGCTTTAATAAATTTTTAAATGGGCTTTGTTGGCGTTTGTGCTTTGCTGGTGTGTAGCGGGTACCCTCTACAAAATTAATAATAGTGGTGGGATTATTCCTAAAGTTGCGGCAGCTGTGCTTTGTGCGTTCAACATCTAACCCTTTTAGTTTGGGGTTTTTAGCAAGCTGTGCTTTTGTCACACGCTTCATAAAAGGCATGCCCATAGCCCATGCACCAGAGCCAATAAACGGCACATATTTTAATTCATCTTTTAAAAAAAACTTTGGCGCAGGTAATACATTAATTGAACTAAGCACAATAATATCTAGCCAACTCATATGGTTACATATTAGTAAGTACCAACTTTTAGTATTAACATCACCGTTAATATTGATGTTTATATCAGCACAGCCAAGCCATAAGCCTAAGCGGTTACCCTTACACCAGCCTCGATACATACTATGCAAAATAGTGTTAATTATTGGCAAAGGCAGTACAAGCTTTATTAAGCCTAGTAGCAAAACTAGGGTACCAAAAATAATCACATTTAAAAAAATCACGCAGCTTACAATTAAGCCGTTAAGCCAGTTTGGTAACCATTTTTTTAGCATAATTGTAAGCCCACTTTTATTGCCATGTTATTTTTGTTTTTGCTCGAGCTGCAAAAGCGTTTGCTCTTTTTCTTCCCATAAACGGTTTAGTTCGCTTTGAAAGCCAACCCTAAACTCAGAGTCGCCAGTGTAATCACCAATTAGCTCTTCGCTTACAGGGCGAATGTCTACATGTACGTTAATTTGCTTAACCTTGCCGCCAGCAAAGTCCATAAACGTAGGGATGCCATCGGGATAATGAATGGTCACGTTAACCACTTTTGAAATTTGCTCACCCATGGCTTGCATTACAAAAGCTATCCCGCCTGCTTTTGGCTTTAATAGGTGTGGAAAAGGGCTATTTTGACGAGCATGTTTTTGCTTAGTGAAGCGTGTGCCCTCTACAAAATTAACAATGCTGACCGGCATTTCTTTAAATTTTTCACAGGCTTTGCGGGTTGTTTCTATATCTTTACCACGTAGCTTTGGATTCTTTTTTAACTGTGCTTTGCTAGTACGCGTCATAAACGGGAAGTCGAGCGCCCACCAACACACCCCTAAAATCGGCACGTAAATAAGCTCTTTTTTCAAAAAGAAGTTTAAAAAAGGTATTTTACGGTTAAATACGCGTTGCAGTACTAATATATCAACCCAGCTTTGGTGGTTAGAAATCACTAAGTACCAGTCTTTTAATTTAGTTTCTTCAAGGCCGGTAACATTAATTTTCGTTGGCGTGAATAAGCGTTGATTTACACTATTAACTGTTACCCAAATAGTGGCACACTGTTTAGCAACCCAGCTTAAAAGCTTTTGCATAGGCTTGATAGGAATTAACTTTAACAGCCCACAAATAAAAATAGGTAAAAACCAAACAAGCGTGTTTATTGTATAAAGTAAGATACTGAATACACTACGAATTACTGACATTTATTTACTTTCCTTTAAACAATGCGCGCCCAAACAGCAACGCTTTTAATTCTCGGTAGGTTAATCTTCAAAGTAAGTATAACCTGCAAGCCCAGCATTAAGCTCGGCTAAATACCCTGCTTTGCATTGCTCAGACACGGCTAGCTTGTTGACTAATAATTCAAAGTTTTCTGCCAAAAGGGCGCTATCATAGTCAACAAACTTTAATACATCCTTAACGCTATCACCTTTAATGGCGTTGGTTAATATATAACCCTCGTCGTTAAGCTCTACATGCACAGAGTCAGTGTCGCCAAATAAGTTATGTAAATCACCTAAAATTTCTTGATAAGCCCCCACCATAAACATAGCTATATGGTATTGCTCACCGTGTTGGTACTCAGGTATAGGTAAACTGGTTTCTATGCCCGCGCCTTCTACATACTCACGAATTTGTCCGTCAGAGTCACAAGTAATATCTTGAATAATAGCGCGCTGGGTAAGCGGTTTATCGAGGTTTTCGATTGGCATTACCGGGAATAACTGCTCAATCCCCCATACATCTGGTAACGATTGAAACAATGAAAAGTTAACAAATAATTTGTCGGCTAGCTTTTCGTGGAGATCGTCGAGCACTTCGCGGTGAGCGCGAGCATTATTACTAAGTGATGCGCGCACACGGTGCAAAATAGTAAAATATAACTGCTCTATCTTGGCCCACTCTAACATACTTACTAAACCATGCACGTATTGGTCGTGCGCTTCGCTAAATAAGTGCATTGCATCGTGGTAAATCTCGAGCGCCATACGCGGGTTTAAACGCTGTAAACACTGCCACATTTCATCAAGCACTAACGCACTATTTTTAAGTGGTGGCTCAGGGTTTGGATGATTTGGCGCTTTTTCTACGTCTATCACATCGGTAATTAACACCGCGTGATGCGCCGTTAAAGCTCGCCCAGATTCAGTAATAATAGCGGGGTGTGTCAGTTGATGTTGGTCGCACACCTCTGCAAAGGCATTTACTACGTTACGTGCGTATTCTTCTACTGTGTAGTTCATCGAGCAGGCGCTGCGCGAGCCAGAGCCTTCGTAATCAACGCCTAAACCACCGCCTACATCCACTGTATTGAGCGGCACGCCTAACTGGGTAAGTTCAGCAAAGTGGCGCGCACATTCACGCAGGGCGCGGTGTATGTCGCGTATGTTGGCAATTTGAGAACCTATATGAAAATGCACCATTTGCATTAAATGCAATTTATTATGCTTTTTAAGTACCTCAACAGCGCTGAGTACTTGGCCTGCGGTTAAGCCAAATTTGCCTTTTTCACCACCGGTATTTTGCCACTTGCCTTTACCTACCGAGTTTAAGCGAATACGAATGCCAATAGCAGGCTCTATGCCTAGGTTATCTATTTCTTCAAGTAAGGTAGTTAGCTCTGAGAGTTTTTCGACGACTATTTTAACGCTGTGCCCCATGGCTTGACCAATACAAGCTAAGCGTAAAAACTCACTGTCTTTATAGCCATTGCACACAATAGTAATGGGCTTGTCAGCTATACCTAAAATCGCCATAAGCTCGGGCTTTGAGCCGGCTTCTAAACCCACTAAACCGCTTGGGTGTGCTAATAGTTTACTTACCACAGAACGCTGCTGATTAACCTTTATTGGGTATACACAGGTATACTCACCTTTGTATTCACGGTTACTACATGCCAAGGTAAACGCATTAGTAAGTGTATCAACCCGATTTTTTAAAATATCAGTAAAGCGCACCAGTACAGGCAAAGTTAAGCCTTGTTGCTTAAATTGCTCTGTTAGCTGCGTTAAAGAAATCGCATTTTTAGATTGGTCGCCATCTGGGTAGGCAACTAGCTCGCCTTGTGCATTAATATCAAAATAACCATCGCTCCAATGAGCAACATTATATGTAGCGCGTGCTGTTTCTAAACCCCAAGTCATGGCAACTCTTCTTTAATCAATTAGCTATAAAGGCGCATTTTAATACGTCACTATCCCCTACGCTAACAAAAATTGAACTTTAACTCGATACTGGCTAACTTTATTAGCAATGTAGTTAAAATTTCATTGAGCAAAACGCGAAGCACTGGCAGAATTGCCCCCTTTTCATACTCAACTTAAAAAGTGTAAAAGCAACTATGGCAAATTTAGATCAAAGTAAGTGGTTTACAGAAATTAGCGACCGCGATGGCAGCGCATTTTCATTACGTATTAACAAAAAGTTAGATGAAAAACAGTCTCCTTTTCAAAAAGTAGAAATGTTCGAAACCACAGACTTTGGTAATTTAATGATCATCGATGGCTGTACTATGGTGACAACCCGCGAAAACTTTTTTTACCATGAAATGATCAGCCACCCTGCACTTTTATCGCATCCGAACCCTAAAAACGTCGTTATTATAGGTGGCGGTGATTGCGGCACATTGCGTGAAGTTTTAAAGCACCCAGGTGTTGAAACCGTAACGCAAATAGATATAGACGAAGTAGTAACGCAAATGTCGTTAAAATACTTCCCGGAACTTTGCGAGTCTAATAACGATGAACGCGCAACAGTGATGTTTGATGATGGTATTAAATACATGCGCGAAGCCGCTGGCGAGTCTATCGACGTAGTAATTGTTGATGGCACTGACCCTGTAGGTCCTGGTGAAGGTTTATTTAACCATGCATTTTATACAAGCTGTCTAAATGCACTTCGCCCAGGCGGTATTTTAGTACAACAAAGCGAATCGCCACTGATGCACATGCCATTATTAGTTGAAATGCGCGAAGCTATGTTAAGTGTAGGGTTTAACGATTTACAAACTCTGCCATTCCCGCAGCCAATTTACCCAAGCGGCTTATGGTCGGTAACACTTGCGCGTAAATCACAAGCGTTTAATGGTTTTAGAGAAGCCGATGCCGAGCAAGTTGCGCAGCAAAGCGAATATTACAACAGCGGTGTTCACTATGGAGCACTTGCTACACCAAACTTTATGAAACGCGCATTTAATAAAAAATAAACACTAAGGGAGCCTATAAGGCTCCCTTTTTTTAAAATCTATCTTTTTAAAAGCGCCATTGCGCATTGGCCATCAGTTGCTGCTGTGATATTCGCTGAGCAAACCCACTGCCCAGCCTATTTTGCACAAAACTATGTAGCGCCGATCCCTCAACACCTATTTGAAGCGTATCGGTTAATTGGTAACGCCATGTAGCCGTTAACCCTTCGCCATTACTGGCATTAGGATCAAACGTGGTAGTGTCATCGTCATCTACTTTAAAATAATCATACCTTAGCGATACCCTGTGCTTACCTTCTTTGCGGCTGAGCATTAAGTAATGACTATAAAAAGAATTATAAATTAGCTTATTAGCGCCCATTTCGGTTTTACCATCCATCAACTGAGCAATAAAGCGAGTTTTACCTGTAAATTTATATAACCACGCCGCACTGGCAAAGCGAGTATGCCACGCATACTGTCCTGTAGTTCGGTTAAACACATTAGGATCAGCGTTATTATCATAATAATAGAGCCTAAACTGCGAGCGTTTTAAATAGTCCCAATGCACGCCTGCATAATAGCCAAAGCGGCCATCAACTTCTTCAAATGGCAATACTTGGTTAGCTTGCCAGCGTAATTCATCACTATTTAATGCCTCAATAGGTGCAAACTCAATGCTTTCGTTAAAGGTTGTTTGCCTGTCATGCAGCGCAAACCCCCGCCACGAAAGCAGCGTCCCTGTTGGGTCGTTTCCTTTGTAAATAGCAGCGCTCATACTAAAGCTGTGCTTGGAATTAAAGCGTTTCCCGGGGCGCTTAATTGTAACCTCTCCACCAACAGTGCGAATCTCTTCGCCTATCCAGCTATTAATTGCCGAGTTTGTATAGTTATAAGGTGAAGTCCAGCCTATATCAGGGTTTTCGAGCGACATACCAGGGTAAAAACCACCTACCTTGACATGCCATTTATAGCGGCTGTTTACTAACGGCTGATACTGTAAATACGCTTGACTTAATCCTAATGTCGTTTTCGGCTCTTGGTTTGCATTAAGCACAGCATGTGCGCTCCAAGCACTACTTAAATCGGCCTTAAAGTCTAAAATACCTTGCGATAGCAAGAGGTTATCACTGCCACCTCCATGGCGATATAAACCAATACCGCCATTTTGAAAGCTTTGCGTATCGTCAGTTGCAACCGCACGCACCTGAATAAACCCTTTAACTTGCGAAAAAGCTGGTAGGCTGGTGAAAAGTAAGCCAAGTAATAGTGTATTATTGCGCTTATTAATAGTCATCAAATTCATCCGTAGCAAAGTCTATTTGCTCGGTTATGGCCTGCTTTACGGTGTAATGTATAGGTGACTCGCCCACATTAATGCTTTGGGTTTCTACGTTGCTTATATCACTAAACCCAGAATGCCATATACTCAAAGTGTATTGCCCATTTGGAACGGTTAAATTAACCGCCCCCTTATCGTCAGTAATGGCAAAAATGGTGCTATCTACTACCACAATGTACCCTAACATCCAGTCATGAATATTACAGCCAAGCTCCACTACACCTGTTTGATCAAATATGATTGGCGCTTTAGGTTGCTCCTTATATAGCTTAAGCTCAAAAGTTTTAGCCTCAGAAAACGAATAGACGTGGTGCATAATGGAGTCGGCATTAGGAAACTCGACTTGTGCATTTTTAGGTACCACTAACGTTCTTGGGGTAAACTCACGGTTTTTTTGACTCATCGCATAAGTTTTTTTTAGCTCGCTAGGAGGCTGAGTTGATGCTCCACTTAACCACACTACCGCATTTGCTAAAGGTTGGTTGTTCGCATTTTTTATCGTTATTGTTGTTGCCATTGCGTAGGAGCTCATACTCAGCAAAAACAAAATCAGTAAGGGTTTTATCATGGGGTTTATCACTATTATCAACTTATTTACATTATAGACCGAGTAAGCAATCAAATTCTTTCTATTTTTTAAAACATTGAATACGTATGTAGGCAGTCGTATTAACAACTAAGTGACATTATCCTTAAGAGTCACCACCGACTCATCAAAGGACACACAATGAGAACATCCGCACTTTTACTACTGGCGTTTGCTGGCAATAGCTTTGCACAAACCGCTGTAGTTGAATCACCAGACTCACAAATAAAAGTCACAATAACTGATGAAAATAGCACCCCCAGCTACGCTATTAGCTTTAAAAACAAACCAGCTATAAATACGTCACGTCTTGGTTTTGAATTTAAAACCCAAGCCGCGTTTAGAGATGGTTTTAAAATTACCCAAATTGAGCAGCAAAGTGCTAATACCCAATGGCAACAGCCCTGGGGCGAGCGACAAACGGTTACTGATAATCACAACGAAGTGGCGGTCACCTTTAAAAAAGATGGCACCAACGGTGCAACATACACAGTACGCTTTAGAGCTTTCGATAGTGGCGTTGGGTTTAGGTACGAAATACCAAACCAAGCTGGCTTTGAGCAAACATACATCACCAAAGAGCTAACCGAGTTTGCAATTAATAATAGTAACGATGCCACAGCATGGTGGATCCCCGCCCGCGGCTGGAACCGATACGAATATGTTTATAACACCACTGCATTAAATGACGTCCCCCTTGCGCACACGCCGTTTACGTTAAAAACGCAAGACGGCACCCATATCAGCATTCACGAAGCTGCCCTTGTTGATTACGCAGGCATGGTGCTTAATCAGCGCCGCCCAGGTACATTTAATGCCGATTTAACACCGTGGTCAGACGGTATTGCCGTAAAAAAACAAGGAGCGTTTAATACCCCTTGGCGTACTATTCAAATTGCCGACAGCGCCGTTGGCTTAATCAATTCAGACATAATTTTAAATTTAAACGAGCCTAATAAACTCGGTGATGTGTCGTGGGTAAAACCAGGTAAATACGTGGGCATTTGGTGGGGTATGCACATAAATACGCAAACTTGGGGCAGCGGCGATAAGCACGGCGCCACAACTCAAACCACTAAATACTACATGGACTTTGCCGCAGAGTATGGCTTTGATGGCGTATTAGTAGAAGGTTGGAACATAGGTTGGGACGGCGACTGGTTTTTTAATGGCGATGTATTTAGCTTTACACAACCTTACGACGACTTTGATATAGCCGCTCTCACTCAATACGGCAAACAAAAAGGCGTGCAGTTAATTGGCCACCACGAAACATCGGGTAACGTAAGTAACTACCGAAACCAAATGGACGATGCCTTTGCTCTTTACGAAAAATCAAATGTAAGCCAAGTTAAAACGGGTTATGTGGCCGACGGCGGTAATATAAAGCGCATAGACGAAAACGGCATTGCCCGCCATGAATGGCACGATGGCCAATTTATGGTTAACGAGTACCTTTACAACGTAAAGCTGGCTGCTAAACATAAAATTAGTATTAACACCCACGAGCCAATAAAAGACACCGGCCTGCGCCGTACTTACCCAAACTGGATTGCCCGCGAAGGGGCACGCGGCCAAGAGTTTAATGCATGGGGAACGCCGCCTAACCCACCAGAGCACATTCCTATGCTGGCGTTTACCCGAATGCTGGCAGGGCCTATGGACTTTACCCCCGGCATTTTTGATTTGGGCTTTAATGGCTTAGGCGATGATACAAACCGCCCGCAAACAACGCTTGCCAAGCAGCTTGCACTGTATGTAGTGCTATATAGCCCGATTCAAATGGCCGCCGACTTACCTAAAAACTATTTAGCTAAGCCTGATGCATTTCAATTTATTCAAGACGTACCCACCGATTGGCAGCAAAGTATTGCGCTTGATGGCGAAGTAGGTGACTTTATTGTGTTTGCCCGTAAAGAGCGCAAACGCGATAAATACTCAGGAAACGATTGGTATTTAGGGGCCGTAACCGACGAAGAAGCCCGTACTATTGAGGTAAAACTCGACTTTTTAGAAAAGGGTAAAAAGTTTGAAGCGCACATATACCAAGATGGTAAAAATGCAGAATGGAAAAACAACCCGTACGATTTAGATATCGAAAAGCGCATAGTTAGCGCAAACGACAAGCTAACTTTAAAACTAGCAACAAGTGGTGGTACGGCAATCCGCTTTAAGGCACTTTAAGTTGTAACACAATTAAAGATATGTAAATAACCAGCTCTGCACAGTTTACTGTGCAGAGTTTTGTACTTTTATAGGCAAATAAATTTGAGCACTTAGACCACCTTCTGGGCGGTTTTCTAGCTTAACTTTACCATCGTGCATATCAATAATACGCTTAATAATAGCAAGCCCCAAACCACTACCTTCACTGCCACGCGCTGCATCTCCTTGTTTAAAGGGCTCAAACACCGATTCGAGTTCGCTTTCGGGTATCCCTGGGCCATTGTCGTTTACCGCTATCACAACGTATTTTTTATTAGAATTAAAGTAGCTTAATACTTCTATGTCGCCGTCAGAATAACGCAGGGCATTTTCAATCATATTCGTAATTACACGTTTAATAGCGACACTGCTTAGTGGAACAAGTCCCACGCTAGGATTACTTTTAAAGGTAATATTACGCTGATGTTTAAGCTCACAATTGACCACCTCAGCCACTAGCGCGTTAATATCTTCGCAGGCTAGCTCATCTGTTTTGTGGTGGCGTAAATACTCAATAAATTGATCGATGATGCCGTTCATATCTTCAATATCGTAAATGATACCTTCACGAAGATAGTCATCCTCATCATTCATCATTTCGGTTGCAAGGCGAATACGCGTTAGCGGCGTGCGTAAATCGTGGGAGACACCAGCCATGAGTAGACGACGGTCGTTTTCAAGCGCAGCAATGCCGCGCGACATTTGATTAAATGCTCGGGTCACTTCTATTACTTCGCTGGAGCCCTCTTCTTCAAGCTTAGAGCTAAAATCGCCCTTACCTACTTTCACAGCAGCTTGCTGCAACGCCTTTAATGGCCGGTTTAAGTGCCTCGCGAATAGCCAGCCGCCTAATACACTTAAAAAACCAATACTTGATAAGTAAAAGGTTAAAAATTCAAGATTATTTTCTTGATACCCGCTAAGCGGCACCTTTACCCAATACCCTGGCGCTTGCGGTGCTTCTACCCAATAAATCAGTGGGTCGGTTTGGCTAATGCGCACCCGCGCCGAGCCATTTAATTGCTCAGACATACTACGCGACAGCATCGAGTATTCTCGGGTTTGCCCAAGCCCTTGGCGCATTGCCTCGCGCTGCGTCATCACTTCTATGCCGGTAATTTCAAAAAATTTTTCAGATACTTCGTCGTTAATTTCTACGCCATCTTCCCAGTCTATAAACACCGTTTTAATTTGCTTTGCAAGCATGAGATTTACTTGCTCTATGGTCGGTTTTACAACGTAAAAGCTTACGGTTATATACGACACTATTTGGTTAATTAGCAGTAAAGCGGCCACTAAAAATACGGTTTGTCCAAACGCACTTCGCGGAAAAAATCCCATATAAACTACTTTTCACCGTCAGGAACAAACACATAACCTAAACCCCAAACCGTTTGAATATAGCGCGGATTGGCGGCATCTTCTTCAATCATGCGGCGAAGTCGCGATACCTGCACGTCTATACTGCGCTCAAGGGCGCTGTAATCCCGCCCTCGAGCAAGGTTCATTAGTTTATCGCGACTCAATGGCTCGCGCGGGTGCGATACAAGCGCTTTGAGTACAGCAAATTCGCCACTGGTGAGCGAAATAGTTTTATCGCCTTCGCTCATTTCACGGGTGGCTAAGTTAAGTGTAAATTGGCCAAACGCAATAAGGTTTTCTTCTGCTGCTGGTGCGCCCGGCACTTCTTTAGCGCGGCGGCGTAAAATAGCTTTTATGCGAGCCAGTAATTCGCGCGGATTAAACGGTTTGGGGATGTAGTCATCTGCGCCTAGCTCAAGACCAATAATACGGTCGACCTCATCGCCTTTTGCTGTCAGCATAACAATAGGAATTTCGTTTTCTTTTTGGCGTAGCCGGCGGCAAATTGATAAGCCATCTTCGCCTGGTAGCATTAAATCAAGCACCATTAAGTGAAAGTTTTCTCGCTCAATGAGTCTATCCATTTGATCTGAGTTTGCGGCGGTTCTAACAATAAACCCCTGCTCTACTAAATAACGCTCTAGTAAGCTGCGCAGGCGCATGTCGTCATCTACAACTAATACTTTTGTGGTTTCGTGTCCCATTGTTTGTTTCTTATTTTTATTTCCAATTAATAGTTAATATAAATGAAAAACTTAATAATCAAAATCTAATTGCGCGCTTAGATTGTTACTGAACATTTCAAAGCTTAATTTTTAGGGCGTGTTAATCTTTGCGGATCTAAGTTTGTTCAATCTAGGGGCGATCAAATCGCGGCGCGAGGTTTGTAACCTAGTGGGCTCGATAACTGCTCCTGCGTTATTTTAATGACTTACATCCATGTAAGAATAAGTAAAAACCGAGCAAAGCTTCCGCGTCCTGCTCACGCCCCTTACCTACATCCATGTAGGCAACAAAGAGTTTATCGCCTCTAGGCAGAACCCAAAGGGCAAGGCCAGTCGCGAACTCGTCCGTATGGTACGGTTTTTTAGGTAAACGTTGCTCAAACAGCGTGAGCTGCACTACGTTGTTACTCAAAATCCACCGCGCTTATGGCGGTTTCGTCTTGTGAAGTATGATCCATGTGTTATTATTCTCTCTGAGATTACATAGTTTCTCGGAATTATCTCGAACCCTGATCACTCAAGCCTCCCGCCAAGTTGGAATGAGTATCGGGGTTTTGTTTTATTAGGGCTAAGGTTACGCCAAATGACCGTACACAGCAAGACAACCAAAAAGACGCGTTTGGAGTCGAAATCCACCTGAACCACCAAAAAGGTCGCGATAGCCGATATCGGGCATTATGTTAAACACCTTTTCTTCGTCGTAGACGCGCCAAATGGCGTTTTTAATACGCCTTTATAGACCTTTCATGCAAATCCACCAACCAAGCGATTCCTGAACGGCTTTATGTGCCAAACAAGCAACGCGTGTTAGCTGTGCCCCTCACACGTCTGTTTTTTTGATACCCAGATAGGCACGTCCAGCGGTATTTGCTCGGCCAGCCATACTTCGACCGCTTCGCCTCCCTGTGGGCGATTATTCTCTCCTTGCAACTGTGCATAGAAATGACGCACACGCTCACTGCTTAAGTCCTGATTGATTGCATCACACAACGTATCGATGTCATGTTTTTCAGTCATATTTAGAATCTCCCAAAAGTTTCACCGGTGAACCCCGCTGAGCCATAGGCGAATTCGTTATTGTGAAGTAGGCCTACTTCACCTGTCCTGCCCCTCATTTTATTTTGATATCAGCGCGATATGTGTTTACACAAACTTTATCAAACATAGCCATAACATTTATAAAAACGCGATACTTTAATGGTTGAGGTGTACCACACTTAGGTCACTAAGTCCTATCCTGCCATACACCTCAACCACTAAGGCAATATGTAGCTTTTAGCAACTCACGGCGATTTGTCACCATGTCAATTAAGCACACTCAACACAAGCTGAATAACCGCTACCACTAACGTTAAATCAATAACGAATTTCCCCTTTAACTTAACGTTATAATCAACTTCAATTTTCATATTGGCTCCTCTCTTTTTAGCCTGGCTTATTCCAGGCCTAGATTTAGGCTATCAGAATTAATTAGCTCCAACGGGCGCAAAAAAATTAAAAATCTCACTTTTTTTGAGCCCCTGAAGAAAACGAAGAGAGTCGCACTTATCCGAAATGCAGTTAAGAGAATATTTAAAAAGGGTTAAAGGGAGTTTCCCCTTTGCACACGACGTTAGAAAATTACGCAGTAATTTGTCGACAGTCGACGGCGTGCCTATTAAGTTTTGAGTGTGAAAGGATGCATTAGAAAAACATCACTACCTCATTAGCAATAGGGTAGCTTTTCAACAATAATATCGCGTTGCAAGGGCTCTAGGTTGCACTGTGAGATCAACCTAGAGCCCTTGCAATTCAAAGGTTAAATAAAATTGCACACGGAAAAGTTACACGCACAGCATGAACTGTATTGTTGAACTTGATTTACAATAATTGACTGCTAATCTTGTGAATGGATTTCATTTTCAAAATTAAGGAACTATTTAATGAAAACTTTTTTACCCATATGTATTGCGCTATCTATATTCTTATCTCACACAGTATCATCAGCAACTATTGAAAATCATATAAGAAATAAAACTATAAATTGCTCATATGAGTGTACTGAAATTATTAAACTTAATGCTGGCTGGCATGTAGTAGCTAAAAACTCAAACGGAGATATAGAAAAAGTAATTCCTGTAGATGACATACCTATTAATGCTAAAAAAATAATAAACAACAATGGAATGATAAATACACTATCATCCGTTCCTGGTGTTGGAACAACATCAACCTCTTACGAAACTCCAACAGAAATAGTCGTTGTTTACATTACTACTTACAGAGATGCAGATGGTAACTTACTAGACGTCCAAGTAACAACGGTAAGAATACCAAAAGATACAACAACAATACCCAAATAAAGAACATTTGAATTTATTAATAGCCCTCGCGAGGGCTATTATCTGATAAGGCTTATTTTCGATCACTCAGATTTACTTTTTAAATATAAGCTTACTGTGCTGGCTGAAATCCCTAGATCTTGAGCTATATCGCGGTTTGAATAACCATGAGCTTTTAACTCTAACACCGTTTGTAAATACTCTTTTGCTTTAGATGGCCTACCACCGCCTTTCGATAGTTTACCGCCTAAAGCCCCTACGCGAGCCTGACGTTCACGGAACCCCATTACACTAAAGTTCTTGTGCGTCCACCGCGCCACGCTCTTGGCCGTAGCTTTCACCTCACTCAATGGCAGCAGCTCTTTAAATGACCGGGCATTGTAACCTTGCGCTCGAGTGAAACACGCCTCAAACCACTGTTCATAGCTCGGCCACCCCTGACGAATAGCTTTGTACGCCCATTTACTGAGGTAGTCGAATAAGTTGCAATTACGGCCTAGGCCGTAATCAGGCAGCCGCTGACGACCACCGTAGGCGCTTAAATCCAAATAGTCGGCTAACCAATCGAGGTCATATAGATTTTGCTCCCACGTAGACACCTGCCAATGCGGGTGCAGTGGGTTTTTGCAGATAAGTCCTGCATAGCTAATGTCCGCACCGAGCTTTTCTCTCAGCGCGTTTTCGATGGCCGCAGCGTAACGCAATGGCGCACTACGCCCGTCTGGTGCTGTTCGGATCGAGACTTCAAGGCCATAAATCAAATGCGCATAGCCGTTCTCTCGATTGGTGGCTACGATATTCGGGGCCGGTGCGCCCACGTCATACCATCCCAAAGCCGCATCAGGCGAATCCACATCGAAAATCAACCAGTATTTATGGGTTGGCCCATTGGCTTGTATGTAACGTGATTTGAGGGTGTTTTGGGCGCGAGCAATGGCAGCGCCTGTTTGGCATTTATGCTGCGTTATCGCCTATTTATGGGGAATAACCACACCTCATAGGCTCTACCTTGCCTAAAAACCAAACATGCTGCTGCAAATTCGACCACCAAGGAACAACACGCCCTAAATTTACGCTCGACAAATTTTGGCAAGTTTATTAACGTGCAAAGCATTACAGTAAATAAATAAAAGCCGATGAAAACAAATTTAATAACCCGCGAAGGTTACATACAATTACAGCAAGAGCACGACCATTTATGGAATGTTAAACGCCCTGAAGTTACTAAAATAGTAAGTTGGGCGGCAAGCCTTGGCGATCGCTCAGAAAACGCAGATTATCAATACAATAAGCGCTTACTGCGCCAAATTGATCGCCGCGTTAGGTATTTGCGCAAACGCCTACCCGATTTAAAAATTATTGATTACTCACCGCAGCAAGACGGTAAAGTATTTTTTGGCGCGTGGGTAGAAATAGAAAACGAGCAAGGCGAGATAAAAAAATTTAGAATTGTAGGCCCCGACGAAATATACGACCGCAAAGATTACATATCGATTGACTCACCTATGGCGCGTGCCCTAATAAAAAAGCAAGTAGATGATGATTTTGAGGTACCTACACCACAAGGAAAAAAAGAATGGTATGTAAATAGTATTGAATATCAAAAATAATCCCCCATAACATTATTAATAGAGAATGGCATTGATTCAGATCAGGTAAATTTTTTATTGTGTAATGTATCTCACTAGGATATATATTATGTTCGCAGGTTTATTTTTAACCTGGTTTTCAAGGTAGTGGTTATGTCAAACTTAGTACAGCGCATATGTAGTAATGCCGTATTGTTTGCACTTTTAATGAGTGTGAGTTTGACGCTGCACGCCAATACCAACGAAGTAAGCATAGATAACGCCAGTGTATCTAATCATTTTATCGCTTGTGAATTTCCTGACCAAGCAACCCCCGACATTGACTTAGACTCTCATGTTAATGCGTTTGCTATTAGGTTGTTTCAACCGCTGCCTAATGCTGTTTCATCTTTATACCAAAGTACAAACCTAAGCCGCCCTTTTAGTACGGCGTATCAACGTGGCCCACCTAGCTATTTAATTTAATTCACAATTTTACTTTTTTGATTAAATTTTATAACGAATAAGGTGACTACTATGTCTAGCTTTAAAGAATTACGTACCCAAAATATTTCTAATGCTGTTATTGCAAGCACGTTTGAAGAGCAACAAAGCGCTATTAATTTAACGTCTCCTGCATTAACCGTAATCAATAACTTTACCCAAAAAACGCCTATTCGCGCTCAATACGACACAACAATTAGCGATGCGCTTAAACAGGTGTTAGCAGAGCATTCTGACTATGTATTGGTAACTGATGAGGCACAAAAACTAATTGGTATTGTTTCAAGTGCCGACTTACAAAGCGCTAAAATCACAGCCATTGCACAGCGTTTAAATACCACTCGCAATGAGGTGAGCTTACGCTACATAATGACTCCAATTAGCCAACTTAGTGGCGTTAGCATGCAAAGCCTAAGCTATGCCAGTATTGGCGATGCCCTCCAAACAATGGAGCATCAAGGCAGTATGTTTTTATTAGCAACAACCACTAACAACGAAATATGCGGGTTAATTTCGGCGCGTCAAATAGCCAAAACGCTGCACATTCCATTACATATTACACCCATCGCTCACACGTTTAGTGATGTATTAGAAAGCGTAGAGCACCCTCACTAAAGGGCATTTTTGTATTTAACCAACCCAGCCAAACCAACTATCTTAAAGCAAGCAAAATTGCTTGCTTTAAGAGCTTTTTATTACAACCTGCTGTGATATTATTCAACTAATAAATACCTACCAAACTCATTAAATAGCAACTTTAATAAGCTGGGTATAACAGTACCAGAGGGATTTTCTGGTTTTATTTTTTGTATTAAAAGGTTTATGCATGAGCGATATCTCTGCACGTTTAGCCACTGAGCTAAATGCACAACAGCAGCAAGTTGTTGCTGCTACAAAATTACTTGATGAAGGCGCAACGGTTCCATTTATTGCGCGTTACCGTAAAGAAATTACCGGTGGATTAGACGACACGCAATTACGCCTTTTAGAGCAACGCTTGTCGTATTTACGCGAGCTTGAAGAGCGTCGTAGCTTTATTTTATCAACCATCGAATCGCAAAATAAATTAACGTCAGAACTTAGTGCCGATATTGCCAACGCGCAAAGTAAAACTGAGCTTGAAGATTTATACCTTCCTTATAAAGCGAAGCGCCGTACCAAAGGCCAAATTGCTATTGAAGCAGGCCTAGAGCCACTTGCCGATGCACTTTTTAATGACGCAAATTTAGATCCTGAGCTACACGCGCAGCAGTTTATTAATGCCGATAAGGCAATTAGCGATACCAAAGCCGCCCTTGATGGTGCTAAATTTATTTTAATGGAGCGCTTTGCCGAAGATGCTAAGTTATTAGCAAAATTTAGAAGCCACATTAGCCAACACGGTGCTATACACAGCACACTTATTGACGGCCAAGAACAAGCTGGTAGCAAATACCGCGACTATTTTGATCATCAAGAACCGTTAAAAAAAGTCCCTTCGCATCGCGCCCTTGCTATGCTGCGTGCGCGAAATGAAGGTATTTTACAGCTAGGCATAAACCCAGAGCCAAGTAGCGAAAATGCAGCTCAGCTATGTGCACAAATGATTGCTGATCACTACCGCTTAGATGTTAAAAACAAAGCTGCAAGTGCCTGGTTATTAGGAGTTGTGCAATGGGCTTGGAAAATAAAGCTTGGCCTGCACCTAGAAAATGAATTTTTAGCAGCCATGCGAGAAAAAGCCGAAACCGGCGCTATAGATGTATTTGCTAAAAACTTAAAAGATTTACTGATGGCCGCGCCTGCTGGGCCACGAACAACGCTTGGCCTTGATCCTGGGTTACGTACTGGCTGTAAAGTAGCCGTCGTTGATGGCACAGGTAAATTGCTTACAACGCAAACTATTTTCCCCCACGCGCCACAAAACCACTGGGAAAAGTCATTACGCACTTTAGAGCAGCTATGTCGCCAGCATAAAGTAGAGCTTATTGCGATTGGTAACGGCACTGCATCACGCGAGTCTGACAAGCTAGTCGGCGAACTTATTAAGGCCAATGCTGAGCTTAAATTAAATAAAATTATGGTCAGCGAAGCCGGTGCATCTGTTTACTCAGCATCTGAGTTTGCAGCAAATGAATTTCCTAATTTAGATGTGTCTTTACGTGGCGCAGTATCTATTGCGCGTCGCTTGCAGGACCCGCTTGCCGAGCTTGTTAAAATTGAGCCAAAATCAATTGGTGTAGGCCAGTACCAGCACGATGTATCGCAAAGCCAACTAGGCCAGACACTGACCGCGGTGGTCGAGGACTGTGTAAACTCAGTGGGTGTTGATTTAAATATGGCCTCAGTGCCACTGCTTACTCGCGTATCGGGGTTAAATAAAACCTTAGCGCAAAATATAGTAAATTACCGCGACACTAACGGCACGTTTACTAAGCGTAGCGAGCTTAAAAAAGTTGAGCGATTAGGACCAAAAGCGTTTGAACAAGCCGCAGGCTTTTTGCGAATTAATAACGGTAAAGACCCACTTGATAACTCATCCGTTCACCCTGAAGCTTATCCTGTTGTTAAACTTATTTGTGAGCGTAATAACCTTGATGTTAATAACTTAATAGGTAATAGCGAGTTTTTAAATAAACTAGTTGCTAATGACTACACCGACGAGAAGTTTGGTTTACCTACGGTTACCGATATCATTAAAGAGCTTGATAAGCCTGGGCGCGATCCTCGCCCTGAGTTTAAAACCGCTGAATTTAAAGCCGGCGTAGAAAAAATCACAGACTTAAAACCTGGAATGATTTTAGAAGGTGTGGTTTCTAATGTAGCTAACTTTGGTGCGTTTGTTGATGTAGGTGTACACCAAGACGGCCTAGTGCATATTTCGGCAATTACTAATAAGTTTATCTCTGATCCGCGCGAAGTAGTAAAAGCCGGTGACATTGTAAAAGTAAAAGTGGTTGAGGTAGATGCGCCGCGTAAACGCATTAGCTTTACCATGCGCTTAGATGATGAAATAGACACAAGCAATAAACCCGCTGCCGCGCCGCAAAAACAACGCAGTAATCAGAACCAGCAACCGCGTGCGGCAAAACCAAAACGCGATAACGGTAATGCTATGATGGGCAATGCCTTTGCCGATGCATTTGCTAATGCAAAGATAAAAAAATAAACACCCAGTAAAAACGCCGCTCATTGAGCGGCGTTTTAATTTAGCTTAACTAGTTTTAACCAAAGGCAGAAAAACCACTGTCGTTTTGGGGTGAGCTAGCCATTTGATAAAAATTAGCAATGCGCCCAGCTCGTGCGTCTACTTCTGGGTCGCGTGACTGCTCTGTATCTGTATTTTTTTGCGACTCAGCGGTGCTGGTTTCGTTTATTGATAACGCGTTTTGAGACTCTTCTTGTCCTTGCGCTTCATCGTCAGCAGGGGCTGCTAGCTCTGCTTGGGCAGCGGCCATTTTTTGGGTTGCATCAGCGGCAATAGCTCTATCGGCACTCGAAGGTTCTGCTGGGGCTAGTGCGGCTGCACGTACCGTTTGCATTTTATCTATGGTGGCTTGCGGGTCGCCCGGTATTTCAGACACATCAATCTGTACCTCGCCACCCACAGCGTAATTATTACCATCTGGCCCACGTTGATAATCATAACTTGGTGAGCCTGCATACTGCCCACCCACCGATGCATGAGCCTGTTCGTGCACACGTACTTCTGTATCGCGGGCTTTTAGCTCTTTAATTTGCTGCTGTTCTAATTCTAGCTGTTGTTGTTCTTGCTCTTCTTCGGAGGATTCTTCGCTCGCTTGCTGGCTTTGTTGCTGTTCGCTATTTGACTCTTCACTGCCTTGCTGACGCTGCTCAACAGTTTGCTCATCACTAAGCTTACCGGTTGCATCATAGGTGGCGGCTTCTGCACTACTTGGAAGTTTTGCTTTATCGGCATCGCTTTGGGCTTTGGTTTCAGTATTACTAGCGCTATTAGGGGCGGGTGCAGGAATAACTTCGCGAAGTTGGTTGTCACGCCGAGCGGTTTCCGTATAAACATTGGCGGTGTTTATGTTAATAGACGGAAATGGTGTGACAATATTCATATCATTTAAACTTTAATATCGATTAGCGTACCAAGCACTTCATCAGCAGTTTGAATAGATTGCGTGTTTGCCTTGGCATTAAACTCTTCGACTTTTAAATTAACAAGTGCTTCGTCAACCCGAGCCGGCTGTGCAACAGGCGCTGTTACAGCCTCTTCAGGCCGCGCTGCTGTTAACTGGCGCTGCTGGGCTAGTTGTGAATCATCTTGCTGTTCAATGGTGGCACGGTTTATCTCTGCGCTCGCTTGCTCTATGCCTTGGCTTGCGCGATTAAACCCTTCTACACCACTATTAAATATAGAACCAATAGCCATGCTGCACCTCCAAAAAAATAAATACTGCTTAATTATCGCTCACTTTATGGGCAAAATAAAGCTTTAAACTGTAGCTTTCTTTAGTCCATTTTAAAGCATTGATTTAACGGCAGATAAAAACTCTTTTTTATGTGAAATAAACGGTGCATGCGAGGCTTTGTCTAATACTTCGTATTCAAACTCAGTATTTAGTGCTGTCATTTTAGCTATTGCTTTATAAGGCACCAATGCATCTAAACGACCAAATATTGCTTTTATAGGCACTGGACAGTGAGCAAACCCATCTCGTAAATCATCATTTTGCAAAATATCCAAGCCTGCACTTAGTGCCTCACTTTTAGGCGCGTTATACTGATTTAGCAATTGCTTTAGCTGCTTTATATCATCGCGTGCCGACTCGCTACCCATAGCCTGAATAGCTAAAAACCGCTCGATGGTTTTTTCTCGATGATTAACTAACTGCTCTTTAAATTGCTCAAGCACATTGGCTTTTATTCCAGGCCAATCATGCTGTTCAGCAAAAAAAGGGGTTGAGGCTACTAAAATAACTTTTGAAACTTTTTCAGGCCAATGCTTTGCAATGTACAATGCAAATAAGCCCCCTAGCGACCAGCCCATAACAATAGAGCCAGGGCTAAGTTGCTCGCTTACGATTTCAGCTGCATCGTGTAAATTATAAGGACGTGGGCAGCGACTGCTATTACCAAAACCAGGCAGGTCGATACTGCGCACAGGCCCACTGTGTAAAAACGCTAACTCTGGCTGCACTAGCTGCCATACGCCCTGATTCATTCCCCAACCATGAAATAACACTAACTCGCTTTGCATATTTGTCTAACCTTAACCAAACTTAGCCACATCATAGCGCTTACATAGACGAAAGCAACGCAAGGGGTTACCAATGCAACATACATTTTTTAATTGGTTATTTCCCTCTTATTGCGTGCAATGCCAAGGAGTAGTTAGTGCTAAAGAGGGGTTGTGCGAATATTGCTTAGCAGATTTAAGCGTGTTTGATTTAAATAAACACAGCAATTTATTGCACCGTCCTGATATTGCAGACATGTTTCCAGACTGCGAGTTTGATAGACTTTTTGCCTGCGCTTTTTATCAACCCCCTTTTGAGCATTGGCTTAAACGGCTTAAGTTTAATAATCAAATTCATTATAAAAAAGCGCTGCAGCAAGTAATTAATCTGCAACTAGATGTGTTTTTTAAAAGTTTAACAAGCCAACCCGATATAGCGATTATTTTACCTTTGCACCGAGGGCGCTTTTTAACACGAGGGTTTAATCAGGTAAGCCAAGTGTGGCAATCATGTTTGGCAAAACATGTTTGTATAAGTAATGCGTTAATACGAAATAAAGCCACACAAGCACAGTCAAAGCTTACTAAAGCCAAGCGGGTTAAAAATGTAAAAAACGCCTTTGTATGCACGCAAGATATGAGCGAAAAAACAGTGGTTATTGTTGATGATGTAATGACCACAGGTGCAACGCTCAACGCGGCTACCCGTGTTTTAAAGCAAGCGGGCGCTAAACAAGTATGGGCTTTTGCTACCTGTTTAACGCCACTTTAAAGGTGTCGTTAATCACCACTTACTCTAAAGGTGTGGCCAAAAAATAACGCATTACTGAGTAATCGACTTGTTCCGTACCAGTACCCTCTAAAAACAGGGTTATCTGTCATCGCAATCACACTGCCACGACCGTACGAGTGAGCAATCATAGCTGCTGCACCGGCAATCTGTTGCTCATTTACGCCATCGGTAAATCCTGCTAGTAGTGGTTTTTGTGGGTAAGTGAGTATGTTTACAAACGGTGCATCTGATTTTTCTAATAACCACGTGCTATTTTTAAACACCGGTAATGTTTCGCGATTAAGCGAGAAAGTAAGAGGGTGCGTCGTGTCTACATCAGTATTAAAAATAGCGCCAGCTATACGCTGCCGCCCTGCTAAGTGGTCTTTATCTGCATAGCTTAAACCTTTTGTTTTAAATGCGCTGGCTACATCTTGCCGAGATAAATAATTTGCCTTGAGTAATTGCTGATCAGCTAAAAATTTAGCACCGCCTTTGTGACCCCAAATTACACCACCTTTTCTTATCCAGCTTTTAATGGCAACTTTATCACGCTCTGGTAAGCCTGAATAATTGCCGTTAGCCAGTACAATGTGGCTGTAATTATTTAAATCTAGGCTACCTAAACGCTCCATTTCGACTATGGTAGGCGAAATACCAACAAAGCGATCGAGGTAATACCATACTTCTCCTGCCTCGTATTGGCTGACGCCCTTACCGCCAACAAGCAGTACTTTTGGCTCGTTTAATACCGCCATGGTGCGCGACCCTAAATCGGCACCCTTACTTGTAAGGCCAGTAGTAATAGGCTTTATTGCAATACCAAATTGCGTTTGTGCATCGTTTAAAATAGCCACCCAATCAGGGGTAGTTTGCAGCCCAGCAGGAACAATAATACTGCCAGGTGCAAAGTCTATTTCGGTGGTGCTACTTTTAGCTGTTAATGCGCTTAACGCCACACGCGCTTTAATGCCTTGCTTTAACAAGCTATTTAACATTTTAGGTGCTAAGTAATCATCCCAGGCAAAGCCAAAAGCATAGCTTTGCTTTAACGCAGCAAATGATGGTTTAACGGCTTTTTGCCACGCAGTACTTGCAACCTCTAAACCCCAACTACTTTTTACTTGTGCAAACTCTAAATTAAACGCATGGGCAAGGGTCCAACCCGACACATCGTAAAACGTGTTATCAGCGAAAGTTTTTTGCTCGCTAAAAATAGCTTTTACTAAACGAAACTGTGGCTGAGCTAACGGCACAAAATAACTCTGGGTACTAAAGTTTTTGCCATTGGCTTTTAGCGCCTTTGTAAGTGGATAGGCGTTGATTTGATGCTGTTTTAACAGGTTTAAAAATAGTTTAATCCGCGTGTTGTCCTCAGCCCCCTCAACCACATAGCCTTCAAAATTTTCATCATGTGCTAAATCTTTTGCTTGACTATAAAATTTTGCCTGATAGGTCAGTAACGCCTCGCGGTTATCTACCGCAGCTTTAAAGGTCGATAAACTAGTTAGTAACTGATTTTTAATAGTAAAAGGAAACGTAAGTGTACCGTTTATGGTTTCTTGTACATGGCCACGTGAGCTTGCTTGTTCAAATAAAATGCCTATACCGCCATTTACATCGGGATAAGTTGAGCCTTTTCCGTAATAAAAATCGTCAAAGCTCTCTTCGGTAAAGTAAAGAGCATTATTTTTATCTAACGTTTTTGCATGGTAATTGGCAATGGCTTTAGTCAACGTTACGTTTTCATCAGGTGTAATTGGGTGCTTGCGACTAGGGATGCCGGGTTGAAAAAAATAGCTACTATTTGGCCCCATTTCGTGAAAGTCAGTAAGAATATTTGGCTTCCATTGATGAAATTTAGCGATTCGTGCGCGTGACTCAGGGTGTTGTAACAATAGCCAGTCACGGTTTAAATCAAACCAATAGTGATTTGTACGGCTACTTGGCCAGCTTTCTACGTGCTCACGGGTTTTAGGGTCGCTCGATAAATTCATACCGCGATTACTATTTGCCCAGTTAGCAAAACGCGCTAAACCATCGGGGTTCAGTGAAGGGTCGAGCAAAATAACGGTATTATTTAATAACTTTTCTATTTCTGGGCCTTGGGCTGCAGCAAGGTAATACGCAACCAATAAAGCGGCATTACTACCTGATGACTCATTGCCGTGCACGCTGTATCCCATCCATACAACTGCCGGTGCATTTTGTGTGTTTTTAGCTTGTTCGCTGTTTACTAAACGCGCTAAGTGAGCTTGGCGAATTTGCTCTAAATTAGCGAGCTTTTCAGCGCTGCTAATACTTAGCATCACCAGCGGGCGTTGCTCGTGGGTGCGCCCTATTACTTCAAAATTTATACGATCACTTTTTTGCGCTAGAATTTCCATGTAACGCACCAGTTGGTCATGCCTTACATGCCACTCACCTACTTCGTACCCGAGTACATCTTGTGGGGTGGGTATTGTTTTATCAAACTCTACATCTTGTTCAAAATAATACGAAAGTGGTTTTGCCATACTTGAAAAGCTAAGCATTGCCACCATTATAGTTACTATCCAGCGCATATAAATCACTCTAAAAATGTTTGTTATTTGCACGCTAGCATTGCTTAAATTAGATGCCAACTTTTTACGCTCAACACTAGCCGCAACACGATGAGCGGAGTATGATATGCAGTATCCGAGTAATTTAGTCAAGTATAGACGGTTTTATGATTTCTATTTCCGAAGCAGCACAAGCGCATTTTGCTAAACTTTTAGCAGATCAAGCACAACAAACCAACATTCGTGTGTTTGTTGTAAACCCTGGTACATCACAAGCGGAATGTGGTGTTTCTTATTGTCCAGAAGACGCCGTAGAAGACAGCGATATTCGTCTTAACTTTAATGGTTTTGATGCCGTAGTAGATACTGAAAGCGCTCCTTTTTTAGAAGAAGCTGAAATTGATTTTGTTACCGACAAAATGGGCACTCAGTTAACCTTAAAAGCCCCTAATGCAAAGGCGCGTAAATTAAGTGATAACGCAACACTAAACGAGCGTGTTCAACACATGCTAGAAACTGAGGTAAACCCACAGCTAGCTAACCACGGTGGTCAGGTAAGCTTAGTTGAAATAACTGCTGAAGGCACTGCAGTACTTCAATTCGGTGGCGGCTGTAATGGATGTTCTATGATCGATGTAACGCTTAAAGAAGGCATCGAAAAAGAAATGATTGCAAAATTTGATGAGATCACCGGCGTTGCCGACATTACCGATCACCAAGCGGGCGATCACTCTTATTATTAAGTAATAATGTTAAAGCCGCTTATTTACCGCTTAGGAAGTAACCCTAAGCTAAGCTTAAAGCGCTTTTTTCGCGGACTAGCACTGTTTGTGCTAGCCGTGATATTTATTGCCCTTGGCTACTACACTCACTTTAGTTTGCAAATCATAGGTGTGGTTATTTTAATCCCGGCTTTGTTTTTTGCTGCATGGGGTTACAGCGGCATTTTTGCTAACCGCTTTTCACAAGTTTTAAAAGATATAGGGCCAAAAGATCATGACCCCGACCTCTGGAAATGACACGTTTGATTAATCAAGTAGCTGATTATTCGCCTTTAACTGCAAATACTTAATAATTAACGTAACACCGCGCATAAGCATAAAGCAGCTCATAGCCAACCACAGCGCGTTATTTTGCCACTCTATAAACACCCAAAACACCCCATAAAAGCCAATGGCTGCAGAAAGTATCATACTGTTACGCATGTTTTTTGCACGTGTAAGCCCTACAAATACGCCATCAAATAAAAAGCAGCTCATTGCTAACATAGGCAATACTATTACCCACGGTAAGTAACTTGTCGCCGCTTCTATCACTTCAGGTACATTGGTTAAAAGCTTAATAATGGCGCTGCCAAATACAGCAAAAACCACACTGTATAGTACGCCAAAAAGTATTCCCCAAAACACGCTTATTTTTACCCAAAGCCTTATTTTTTCAACGCTTTGCTGCCCCTTTGCTTGGCCTACTTTGGCTTCGCTTGCATACGCTATCCCATCAAGCGCAAAGCTAACCAACATTAAAAAGTTAAGTAACACAGCATTCGCTGCAAGCGTTGTTTCACCTATACGAGCACCATAAAAAGTCATAAAGCTAAAACACAATTGCAAAATTAATGAGCGAATAAATATATCTCTATTTAAACTAAGTAGCTCTGCCATTTTGCTGACACTGAGCCAATTTGACACGCTTAGCTCCACGCCTTGCTTCTTAGCAAGCTTAATCACTAGTAGCAACGCAAAGGCCAACGCGCTGTAATCTGCAATTAATGACGCCCACGCAGCTCCCGCTACGGCCCAGTCTAAATACACCACAAAATATATATCGAGCACTATGTTGGTAATATTGGTCACTAGCAGCAAGTAAAATGGCCCGCGCCCATAATGTACGCCAAGCATCCAACCTAACAGCACTAAATTACAAAGCGCGGCAGGGGCACTAAATATACGAATATTAAAATACTGGTAGGCTTGAACAAGCACCTCGTTATTTGCATCTGATAAGAATGCAATGGCTTGTTTTATTAAAGGCGATAAGGCAATAAGCGCTAACGCTACACACACCGCAAGCAATAAGCTACGTTTTAAAAGCGCTGCCAACTGTGTTAAGTTATTTTGCCCATATGCCTGAGCCACTAAACCCGTAGTACTCATTCGTAAGAAGCCGGCGAGCCAAAACAAAATAGAAATAACAGCAGAGCCAAGCGCGATTCCCGCTAAGTAATGCGCGCTACCTAAATGGCCAATAACGGCGGTATCAACAATTCCTAACAGTGGGACAGTAATGTTTGATAAAATCATTGGACCCGCTAGCAACAGCAAGCTTTTATGGTGTGCCTTATTATGTTTAAGAAATTGTTTCATCTAGTTTTAATTACTCTCGTTTGTTTATCAGTACGCGTTCATGCCGCTGTTATTTTACAGTATCATCATGTAAGCGAAACCCTACCTGCGGTCACCAGTGTAAGCGCAAATACATTTACCAAGCATTTGAGCTACTTAAAAGAGCATAACTTTAATGTGATAGCACTAAATGAGCTAATAAGCGCGTTACAACAAGGTAAAACCTTGCCAGAGAAAACCGTCGCTATTACCTTTGACGATGGCTACAACAATAACTACGAGCAAGCAGCACCTATTTTAGAAAAATTTGCCTACCCTTATACTATTTTTGTAAACCCTAGGCTGATTGATGAAGGCAAAGGCTACGTAATGGGGTGGAACAAATTAAAAGAGCTCGCAGATAAAGGCGCATTAATTGCCAATCATACTGCCCAGCATGATTACCTGCATATTAAGCTAAAAGGTGAGAGCGATGCACAGTGGCAGGCACGCATAAAGAAAGATATTCTGCATTCACAGCAGCGCATTAAAGAAGAAATAGGTCACGACTATAAATACCTAGCGTACCCGTATGGTGAGTTTAATAACGAGCTACAAACACTTGTAAAAGAGCTTGGTTTTGTTGGTATTGGTCAACATTCAGGCGCGGTTAATAGTAATTCTAATTTTACACGTTTGCCTCGTTTTCCAGCTTCTGGCTTTTACAGTAAATTGGACACCTTAATTACCAAGTTAAACTCACGCGCATTTAATATTAAAAGTTTAAATTACCAAGACAGCGTAACCTCGCAAAACCCACCAACGCTTAGCATTGAGCTTGAAATGGGGGATTTTCATAAAAGTCAATTTGCCTGTTATGTATCAAGCGTTGGCCAAGCTAAGTTAACCTGGATAAACGACAGTACGGTACAAATTAACTCGCCAAAGGCGCTAAATAAAGGGCGTTCTCGCTTTAATTGTACCGCCCCTTCAATTGAGCACCCAGGTAGTTACTATTGGTTTTCGCAGCCGTGGGTTATCCAAAAGTAATTACACTTTTATAGCTTGATGTAATAAACGATGCGTTACTTTATCAAGTGCAACAATTTCGTTAGCGGCGCCTAAATCAACCGCTGCTTTTGGCATTCCCCATACCACGGAAGAAAACTCGTCCTGCGCAATGGTGAATCCCCCAGCTTGTTTAATCCCAAGCAACCCTTTGGCGCCATCACTCCCCATACCAGTGAGTAGGGCTGCAATAATGTTTTTTGCACCGCATTCCAGTAAAGAATTAAATAGCACATCTACTGCAGGCTTATGGCGGTTTACTGGCTCAGAATCATCAAGCTCGCAATATAAACTCGCCCCTCTTTTTTTTATGCTTAAATGTAAACCACCGGGAGCAATATAAGCACACCCTGCGGCGAGCTTGTCGCCGTGCTGCGCCTCTTTCACATTAATTGTACAAGTGCGATCCATACGTTGAGCAAAAGAGGTACTAAATACCGGAGGGATATGCTGAGTAATCACAATTGGCGGGCAATTGGCTGGCATTTTTATAAGCACTTCCTTTATTGCTTCAGTGCCTCCCGTTGAGGCCCCAATAGCAATCACTTTATTTAATAAAAACTGTGCATTGGTAGGTAAAGGCCTACTCGCAGTACTTACCTTTTTAAAGCTTCTTACCCGCGCACCTGCCGCAACACGCACTTTTTGCTGCACAACATACGCATATTGACTCATTTGCTGCTTTACATTTACGGTCGGCTTGGCAATAAAATCTACCGCACCCAATTCAAGCGCCTCTAATGTAATAGGCGAGCCTTGCTGGGTTAATGTAGAAATCATCACAACAGGCATAGGCCTTAAGCGCATTAGGTTTCTTAAAAAACTAATGCCGTCCATTTTCGGCATTTCTACATCGAGGGTAAGCACATCGGGGTTAAGCAATTTAATCATTTCCCGTGCTTGATAAGGGTCTTCAGCACAGCCAACAACCTCTATATCGCTAGCCTGAGATAAAATCTCGCTTAGCAAACGTCTTATCAGTGGTGAATCATCAATTATTAGAACTTTAACCATGACGTCTCCTAAAACAGCTCTATGTTAGTCTCGGTGGCTGTATCTTGTTGTTTAAGATTTTGCAGATAACGTACTTCACGTTTTTCAATGGTGTTATTGTGCAAGTTCTTCAGTTTTTTTACATGGACTTTACCCGTATGCGGATGAAAAAAAATTTTTCGAGGCCATGGCCCCCCCATATCTTGTGCAACAAGATTAAGCGACTCCTCCTGAATATACGCATTCGCGAAGCTAATATTGCCTATTCCTATATCGGTCATCGCGCTAATGATTTTGCCGCCACCGAATAGTTTTACTTTTAAATTTTTTCGCGTAGCCCCGCCTTTTAAAACTTCGTTAATTAAATACTCCATTGCCCAATTTCCGTAGCGACAACTAAAACTGTGTGCACTGTTTAATTCAAGGCCTTTTTTTACCGGCAACATAAAGTGATTGACACCGCCTATACCGGCTTTTTCGTCATACACGCACGCAGCTATGCACGACCCGAGCACAGTAGAAATAAGCTCATCATTTTTTGAAACATAAAACTCACCAGGTAATATTTTTGCCACTACACTTGTGCGCCCTGCATCCCAGTAACGTTTTATATGTTCAAACCCAGGCAGCACAGACCTAAACTGGGTGTGCATTATTTTGCTTTTGATACATGGTTTTCCCTAAATTTTTAAACTCAGCGTGCTCTTTACCCATACTTTCTGAGTGGCCTAAAAACAAATAACCATCATGATTAAGCACGTTTGCATAACGTTTAAACAAGCTATCTTTGGTTTCCTTATCAAAGTAAATAACCACATTACGGCACAAAATTAAGTCAAACCGCCCTTTCATCGGCCACTCTTGTAAGAGATTAAGGCGCTTAAAAAAAATGTGTTTATTAAGCTGTGGTTTCACTTTATACGTTTGCCCATCTTTGCTTTTTAAAAACCACTTTTTAAGTACGTTTTTTTCTAAACCATTAACATTAGCTGCGGTATAAATGCCCGCTTGTGCTTTAGCCAATACATTAGAATCTAAATCGGTCGCTAAAATTTTTACATCCCACGAGCTTGGGAATAAATCAGCAAGCGTAATCGCTAAACTGTAAGGCTCTTCTCCGGTAGAACAACCCGCTGACCATACCCGAATTCGTTTAGCGAGTTTATTACTGCTAAGCAACTGCGGCACTATAGTACTTTTCAAAAATTCAAAGTGGTGGGGCTCTCTAAAAAAAGACGTTAAATTGGTGGTAATTGCATTAATAAATGCGTCAAACTCTGCTTCTTTATTATTATGTAAGTATTCTAAGTATTGTGAAAAGTTTTTAAATTTATGCTCCCTTACTCTTCTTGCTAAGCGGGAATACACCATTTCACGTTTGTGATCGCCAAGCACAATACCGCACGCGTTATAAACTAAAGCAGCAATGTCTTTAAAATCTTTATCGGTACATAAAAATTCTTTCATTGTTATACCATCCCTTGTAAGACCAGCTTGCTAGAGTATTAACTAGCAAGCCAATGATGACTAAAACTCTTCCCACTCATCTGCTGAGTCTATAAAGTTTTCACCTTTAGGTTGGGTATGTTTTAAATAGCCACTAGGTTGACGTGTAGGGGCTGCTGCGCGTTCAAAGTGGGTATTTTGCATTACATTTGCACCTTGCTGCTCAAGAGAGAAAAAGTGCAGTAACTGGCGCATCTCGTTTGCTTGCTCAGCCATTGATTCACCTGCAGCAGAGGCTTCCTCTACAAGCGCTGCATTTTGCTGAGTCATTTCATCCATTTGAGCAACCGCTTTATTAACTTGCTCAATGCCTGCGCTTTGCTCCTCAGAGGCCTCGGTTATATCGGCAATCATTTGAGTAACCCGCTGTACACTCGTTACTATCTCTTTGAGCGTTTCACCCGACTCATTTACAAGCACAGTACCATCGGTCACTTTTGCTACACTGTCTCTAATGAGTTCTTTAATTTCTTTAGCTGCACCGGCTGAGCGCTGCGCTAAGTTGCGAACTTCGCCTGCTACAACAGCAAAACCACGGCCTTGTTCACCTGCTCTGGCAGCTTCAACAGCGGCGTTAAGTGCCAGTAAGTTAGTTTGAAAGGCTATCTCGTCAATAACGCCAATAATATCAGCAATTTTTTTACTCGACTCGTTAATAACCGACATACTCGCTACGGCTCTATTTACAACTTCGCCACCTTGAATGGCTTTGTCGCAGGTTTCTTCAGCTAAATCGTTAGCAACTTTTGCATTATCCGCATTTTGTCTTACGGTACTGGTCATTTCTTCCATACTTGACGCCGTTTCTTCAAGTGATGAAGCTTGCTCCTCAGTACGCTGACTTAAATCGGCATTGCCTTGCGATATTTCTTCGGCACCACTGGCTACAAGTGTGGCTGATGAGTTTATGCGATTTATAACATCGGTTAGTTTATCTGCTGTGGTATTGGCATCTTGTTTTAGCTTATCAAACGAGCCTTGATACTCTTTTTCTATGCGTTTTGATAAATCACCATTGGCCATTGCATCAAGCATTTGCGCAGTATCACTGACCGCATCATCTACAATTTTAACAAGGCTATTTAAGCCTTGTGCTAAGCGCAAGAAGAACCCTTCTTTTCCAGTTTCATCCACTCGGGTTTCTAGATCGCCATTGCCCGCATCAGTCACTAATTGAGCAATTTCTTTTTCTATTGCTACCTCTGCGGTTCTATCTTCCCACTCGACTACTGTGCCAATCCGCTCTTGTTCAGACGTAAAAATAGGGTTAGCGATTAAACCAAAGGTACGCCCGCCTACTTTTATTTCGGCTCGATAAGTTGTTGTAAGCTTAGCTAATAAGTTTTGTTGATGAGCTGGGTTTTTATGAAATATATCAATGTTTTGCTGAATTAAGTTGGTGCTATCAAAGTTTGGTAGCTCCTTTTTCAAATCATCTTCAGCAAGACTCATCATCGATTTAACCGCATTGTTCATATATACAATTACATTTGATGAGTCGGCTATCATAGTATTTGTCGCTACAGTATCGAGCGCTTGCCTTACACGTAAGTTTTCTTGTGCTTCGGCGCGCTCTTGCTCTGCTTTGGCGACGCTATCGGTAATATCTTCCCATTCAACAATAGTGCCCAAATGCTTACCTTCATGGTTTATCCATGGCGTAGCAATTAAACTAAAAATAAGCCCCGCTAAACGCAATTCGGTTTTATAAGGTTGCTTTAGATCTTTTAATAACTGACGTTGATGAGCAGGGTGTTTATGAAAATCATCAACACAAGTGCCAATTAAACTATCAACCGAAAAGTTAGGCAAATCGCTTTGCAAAGCCGCTTCGCGTGCTTTGAGCATTAACTTAACTTGTTCATTTGCAAACACTATGTTGAGGTCTTTATCTGCAATCATGACATTGGCTTGGCATACGGATAATGCACTTGCTAGATCTGCTGCCTTTTTAGACTCACGCTCAAGCTGTTTTTGTGCGGTGATATCACTGGCATATTTAATAACTTTATATGGCTTACCGTTTAAATCGAATATTGGGTTATAAGAAGCTTGAATCCATATTTCTTGCCCTTGTTTACCTATTCGCATGTACTCGCCCGAGTCGTACTCACCTCGTCCAAGTTTGTCCCAAAACTGTTTATATTCGTTTGTTTTAGCGTACTGAGGATCTACAAATAATTTATGATGCTGGCCTTTTATTTCGCTAAGTTGATAGCCTAGACCATTCAAAAAATTATCATTAGCCGTAATAATTGTACCATCAAGGTTAAACTCTATCACCGCCTGAGATTTACTAATTGCCTCAAGTTGACCTTGCGCTTCAGCAGATTGCTGTTTTTGCTCAGTAATATCGGTGGCAAATTTAATTACTTTTAACACTTGGCCTTGGCTATCAATAATGGGGTTATAGGTTGCTTGGATCCATACATCACGCCCCCCATTAGCAAAGCGTTTAAACTCATCAGAAATAAACTCTCCACCGCGTAAACGCTGCCAAAAATTTTTGTACTCGCTGCTTTGTGCTTCATCAGGTGCAACAAACATAGAGTGGTGCTGCCCCTGCACTTCCTCTAAACGATAGCCCATGGCATTTAAAAAGTTTGAATTGGCCGTAATTATTCTACCGCTAGGTTCAAACTCAATAACCGCTAATGATTTATTTAATGCCTTAACGATTAAGTCATTACTTGATTCTGATTGCTTCGGATTACTAAACCATCCCATGCCCATCACCACCTTTATGTTTGTTTTTGTTGCTACATAGCGCCGTGGCTATATATCCATTGTTCTTTGTAAATCGATTAACGAGACCATTTTCTCGCCCACGCTTACCAACCCTGCTACGTACTCACAGTGACTAGCATCAGACAGGTTAGGTACGGGTTTGGCGTCTTGCTCTGCAATGCTGTAAACATCTGAGACTGCATCCACTGCAATGCCCATTATTTTTGAATTATTTTCAAAAATAACTTTTACAACAATAACAACCGTTAATGGCCCATACTCAGTGCTTGGTAAGCCAAAACGTAAGCGTAAATCTATTATCGGCACTATGGTTCCGCGCAAATTAATGACCCCTTTCACAAAATCAGGCGCGTTGGGTAGCACGGTAATTTCTTCCCAGCTTCTAATTTCTTGCACGGTTAATATATCTACGCCGTACTCTTCATCTGCCATAATGAAAGTTAAAAATTGTTTGATGCCTTGCTGTTGTTCTAAATCAATTTTGCTATTGAGCTCTGTTTGCGTACTAATCATGAAGCCTCCATAGGAGCTTTAGACTCTATGATTAGCTCTTGGCTACCGGGTTTTTTAAGCCCTGATAATTTGATTAAGCCACTAATATCAACAATCAACGATACACGCCCATCACCTAAAATTGTTGCCCCAGACACCCCATCTACCTTTTGATAGTTGGCTTCTAAACTTTTTATTACTACTTGCTGTTGAGAAAGTAAGTCATCAACTAGCAAACCCACTTTTTGGTTATCGGTTTCAACAACCACCAGCAAAGTTTTGTCTAATGACTCTATGGCGTTTTGATGATTAAAAATTTGATATAAGCGTAAAATTGGGATGTATTCGTCACGCAACCTTAGTACATCTAAGTCTTTTCCCACTCGGCTTACTTTAGTGATATCAATTTGCAGTGATTCAACAATTGAAATGAGCGGAATAATATAAGTATGCTGGGCGACTTTAACTAATTGACCATCTAGTATCGCAAGCGTAAGGGGCAGCCTAATTGTAAAGGTAGAGCCAACGCCAGGCGCTGATGAAACCTCTACTGAGCCATTTAAAGATTGAATATTACGCTTAACAACATCCATGCCTACACCGCGCCCAGATAAATCACTCACCGCATCGGCGGTAGAAAAGCCGGGCATAAAAATAAGCTCGTTAATTTCATCATCAGTTAAGTTACAGTCAGCAGCAATTAATTCGTTAGCAATGGCTTTTTCTTTAATTTTTTGCGTATTTAGGCCTTGTCCATCATCCATGATTTCTATAACGATATTACCGCCCTGATGAAAAGCGTTTAAAGTCACCGTGCCCACAGGATCTTTGCCTGCGGCAACCCGTTGTTCAATTGTTTCAAGACCATGATCGAGTGAGTTTCTGACAAGGTGCACCATGGGGTCAGATATTTTTTCCATGACCGTCTTATCTAGCTCGGTTTGCTCTCCTAATAGCTTTAGCTCCACCTGCTTGTTTAGTTTTTGTGCAATATCACGCACTAAACGTGGAAACCGGCTAAATACAAAATTAATAGGCAGCATGCGAATACGCATTACGTTTTCTTGTAAGTCCCGAGTGTTGTGCGCCAGCTGAGCCAGCCCCTCTTGTAATGATGTAATAGTCGATTCAGTAATTTCTTGCTCGCTCAACTGGTTTAACATAGCTTGTGTTATCACTAATTCGCCAACCATGTTGATTAATGAATCAACTTTGTCTATACCCACTCTGATAGAGGTGGACTCCGGTGCTGATGTTGTTTTTTTATCTGCTGAGGCTTTGCTTTTAGGTTTATCGGGTACTTTTTTAACATCGCTGGCAAGCTCTGTTTGCTCTGTGCTATCGCTATTTTTTTCATTAGCGCCTGCAGTGTGAGCCGCATCTTCATCAAATAACCCGCCACAGAGTTCTATTTTTATATCAGCGTCATCTTCTACCCATTCAAATACCTCTTTAATGGCGGCTTCTTGTTCACTGGTATTTAAAAAAAAGCGCCAGTGTAAGTAGCATTCATCACTACTTAAATCTTTAATATCAGGGATATCGTCTAAAAATGCCTGAGTTTCAAGCTCACCAAGTTCAGCTAATTCGCTGATCATAAATAAGGGCTCATTGCCTGTTTTAAAAAGGTGGTGATGTGGCTTGAAGTCAATTTGAAAAGTATTTACCTCGGCTTCGGCCTTTACTTTGCTTGGCTCATTTAGGACTGAATCGACTTGCTCTTCGCCTAGTACAATTTCAAACTGCTTTTTTAAGGTTGTGGCTTGTGATAAATCAGGCTCTTGCTCAGCTTGCAACTCGCCGAGCAATCCGCGCAAACAATCAACCGCTTTTAATAGTAAATTTACGTGTTCGGTAGATAGTTCGCGCTCTCCTTGGCGTATTTGATCAAGTAAGGTTTCTAGCACATGGGTAAACTCAGCAACTGAGTTAAATCCAAAAGTGCCACTGCCTCCTTTAATTGAGTGTGCGGCTCTAAAAATAGTATTTATTGTTTCTAAGTCTTCTTCGCCGGGCGTTAAATTTAGTAGCTCGGCTTCCATTGTATCTAGGCCTTCAAAACTTTCTTCGAAGAACACTTCAAAAAATTGACTTAAGTCTATACTCACGCCGCGCTCCTCAGTTAACGAATTACTTTTTTAAGTACCGCTAATAACTGATCTGGATTAAAAGGCTTTACAATCCAGCCCGTAGCGCCAGCTGCTTTACCTTCTACTTTTTTATCTAACCCTGATTCGGTGGTAAGCATAAGTAACGGGGTAAATTTATAGTCAGGCAGACTTCTTAGCTCCCTAATAAGGGTGATGCCATCCATAATAGGCATATTCACATCTGAAATGACCGCATCAAAACTTTGCTGCTTAGCAATTGCCAACGCTTCACTGCCATCTTTTGCTTCGGTAACATCAAAACCCGCGGTTTTAAGCGTAAAACTCACCATTTGACGCATTGACGCAGAATCATCAACCGCTAAAATTTTCTTCATATAAACCTCTAACCTTTACTTTCAAGTGTTAAATATTGACTCAAGCCAAGTTGATTAATGGCGTTTTGCAGTGCATCACTACTACCTACCCACACAATTTTATGCTGTATGGTAAGTAGGTGTTTTTGTAAGGCACACAAAAGTTGAATTGACGCGGTATCGGCTGAAACAACCTCACTGACATCTAAACAAATATCGTTGTTACTATTGAGTTCTTGTAATAAATCTTGGTGAAGTGTCTCTACTTGCATAATTGCAAGTTCGCTTGGAAGTTTTAGCATTTTTTCAGGACCTTCCCTGTCAATTCTATTCATAACAAAAGCTTAGCCTTAGTTATTAAAATTGCCATAAAAGGCTAAAAAAAATTAATAAAATTTTTAAACTTGTCGCCAAAGAGTAAAAAAGGAGCCATAAGCTCCTTTTAAAATACGCAAAAAGTTTATAACTAGCTTTTATAGTAATCCGCTATTTGTTTAAACTCGTTTATCAGTTGAGTGGTATTAATAAGGGGCACATTTCCTTGTTTAAACTCTGGCTTAAATACCGCTCTTACTGCACCACTTGAATCAACTAAAGCCACCGAAGCACTATGATCGACCGCATAATCTGACTCTGTTGAATCGCTTATCGCGTAGATCAAACCCAGCTCCCTGACTACCGGAAATAAATTTTTATGCTCACCCGATACCGCTAAAAAGTCAGGATTAAAATAATCTATGTACGCTTTACGTTTTGGTGCTGTATCACGCTGAGGATCTACCGACATAAACCAAATCTGTAATGGGTAGTCATTATGTAACTTTTTATACACGCTGTTTAGTTTTGCAAGTGTTAATGGGCAAATATCTGGACAGCTGGTGTAACCTAAAAAGACTAAGTTCCACTGCCCTTTAAATTGTGCTTTAGTAACTAACTCACCATTTTGATCGTTAAGTGTGAAATCCGAAAGGGGTTTTGCTTGCTCATACACTAAAGCTTGCACATCAGGTGCGCTATTTTTCTCAGAGCAAGCAACAACTAATAACGAAAAAATTACAACTAAGCTAATCCGTAACTGCTTCATAATGGGAGCCATTTATCTATAAATAAGATCACGAAGAGTACCATTAAATGCACAATTGAAAAGCGAAATAAGTCCATGGCGTTATTATTGTTAGCATCTAGCTTGAGCTTAATCGCTTTATATAAAAATATAGCATTAATTAAACACGCACCTATTAAGTAAATAACACCCGACATACCAATTAAATAAGGTAATACGCATACAAGAGCCAATAATATTGTGTAAGCCACCACACAGGTTTTACAAAAGTCGATACCGTGTGTAACCGGAAGCATAGGAATTTTAGCGCGTTCGTAATCACTTTTGCGTGCTATTGCCAGCGCCCAAAAATGCGGTGGGGTCCAGGTGAATATAATCATTACAAGTAACCATGGCGCAGCTGCCATTTGATTAGTTTCAGAAACCCAACCTAATAATGGCGGCATAGCTCCAGCTAAGCCACCAATTACAATGTTTTGCGGTGTGGCACGCTTTAAAAAAGAGGTATAAATAAAAGCATATCCCACTAGTGCAAACAACGTTAGCACGGCCGTGAGAATATTCGCCCAAAGCATTAGCATGATAAAACCGCCAACCCCTATCACGCCTGCAAAGCTTAGTGCATGAGTTTTGCTTAACCTGCCTTTTGCGACTGGGCGGTGGCGTGTGCGCGCCATTTTTGTATCTATTTCGCTATCAACAACATGGTTTATTACCGCTGCCGCCGCCGACAGTAACCCTATTCCTAATAAACTAATAAATTGCGCCAAAATGCCACGGCCAACATCAGGAGCGAGCGCCAAACCAACCCAAGCAGTCAGTACCAACATAGCCACAACTTTAAATTTGCTAATAGCTAAGTAATCTTGCAGCAAATTATAAACACGCAGAATAAAAGGGTGTGCGCTAATAACTTGTAGTTCTTTTTTGTCGATTGTGAGTGCCATAAGTATTCCCCTTTATGTGCGTGCTTTTAGGTAGTAACACAACCTAACCATAGTCAATAACAAAATAGCTGCCATTAAATTATGGGCCAGTGCAACTCCAAGAGGAAAGTGCCAATGCACCACCGCAAGCCCCAAGCTAATTTGGCAAAATAACGCGACGAGCACACTCACAATACTGTGTTTTATTTTCGTAGATTGCGCCTGACGGTATATTCGCCACATAGTAAGTGCCAACACAATACAAGTAACAAGCGCCCAAATCCTGTGTAGTAAATGAATAGACATGCGCGCCTGTTGTGATAACACACCGTACTCATAATTACTGTGCTCAAGCGGCAGCTGAAACACACTACTGAGTGAAAATGGCTGGGCATAGCTACACAGCGGTAAGCCATTACAGTGCGGCGCTGCATAATTTGCTGCAAGCCACCCACCTAATGCAATTTGAATCACCAACACAGTCAATGCAACTAAGCTCAACGAGAAGTAACGTTTAGCGTTGCTATCTCCGCCTTGTATGGGCTTTGCTGTTAATCGTAAATACAAAAGAGTAAGGAGCGACAAAATACTAAACCCACCCAGTAAATGCCCCATTACAATGAGTGGTTGTAAGTTCATCGTAACAGTCCACATACCTAGCGCAGCCTGAAATATAACGAACAATAATAGGGCTAACGATAATTTAACAGGCGTATTTGAGTGATGACGCTTTAAAAAAGCCAATAAAAACAGCACTAAAATGAGTATCCCCAACGCGCCTGCAAAGTAACGATGGATCATCTCTTTCCATGCTTTGGCAGTTTCAAACACCATATCGGGGTAACTTTGTGTAGCTAGTGCAATATCGGCCTCATGCTTTGGTACTGTTAAAAAGCCATAGCAACCGGGCCAATCAGGGCAACCGAGGCCTGCGTCACTTAAGCGTGTATAAGCACCTAGCCCAACAACTAACAGCGCAAGTAACCCAGTTGCAAGTACCCAGTTTTTATAATTTTTATACATAGCAATCTTCCATTATCAATGCGCTATTAATTAGCTTGAACGAGAATAATTAAGTAGTTTTTTTAGATCTTTTAATAAACCCTTTTGGACTAAGCGGTTTTCTTGTGGCTGCTCTTTAAATGGATATTCAAGTACCACTAACCCCATATGATCGATTAAATATAGGCTCGCGGGCTGCAAATTTTGTTGCGCGTTAAAGGTTTTCCAAGGAATGTTTTTAACTTTAGGCGCCCCCATTACAGCCATATCAACCTTACCTTGGTTTTTACCTAGGGCGATATATAAGTTATCAAGCGCATTGAGCTGCTCATTACACGAAGCATTACATTTATTGGAATAATTAAGCGCAATTGTCCATTGCTTAGGGTTATGTTGCTGCCAGTTTTCAAGTTTTACTTCGTGCTGTAAAAACTCGCCATTATTAGTAATAGCGCTTGGCAACCAGTCTAGTTTTAGCGCACCGTATGCGAGTACTAGCGGTACAGCGCAACATACAACAAACAAAACTAAGGGATTATTTTTCATTATTAGTCCTCTTTTTACTGGCAAAAATGGCCACCACCACACAGGCTAAGGCGATTAAAAACCATTGCACTGCATAGGCTTGGTGCTTTTGCGGACTCATCACCACCGCTTTATAATGCGGTATTGCTAGCGCATCTCCAGCACCTTGACGATAAGCCATAAAATTAAATAACGATTGATTACTCTGCTCGCTTAGCTTTTTTAAATATATTGATTGAATTCGTTTTTGAAGATCTTGCTCTGTCGAATTGGTTTCTAGGTTAAAACTCGTTAAGTTTTGCTCTTTTATCTGTGCTTTAAACGTAATATTTTTTTTAGGAAGTTGAATGTTAGGTAATTCGCTACGTGAAATAGGCGCTTTAACCCATCCTAAATTAACGAGTAAAGCGTCACTTGCTTGGCTTGGCTTAAATAAAACCAATAAATCGTAACCGACTTGCCCTTGATAAACTTGGTTATCTAAAAGCCAGTATTGCTGACTTATTATTTTTCCGACAAGCTCAACCACTACACCTGTTTTATTCCACTTTGTAGGCATTGCTTGTAATTGCTGCCAGCTCATTACGCCTTGGGTTTGCATGTTAGCTATAGCTGTTAGCTGTTGCTGCTTTTGCTCAGCCCTTGCTAATTGCCAATACCCTAAACGTACACATACCAGCACCACAGCTACCACAACGCAAAGTGCGATAAATGAGCTAAGCTTTTGTTTACGCCTTAAAATTAACTGCATAAAGGGTCAACCCAGTGATTATTAAAATTATTATTGTGCTGCTGTTACTATTTATACTTTTAAACTTGTTTAGAGCGCTATTTATTATGGTGACCGATAAATCTGGCGGTCGGCCTATGTCGCATTTTTTAGGCCGTCGCGTGCTGTTTTCTGTAGTGGTTTTGGTGATGGTGATAGCCGCTGTAAAACTTGGTTTCATAAAGGCTAATCACTCATCATTAACCGTTACAACACATACACAAAAACAAATAAACACAGCCACACCACATCAACAAAATGCCAATACCAAGCCGCTGCTTGAAACGCAAAATGTTTATCTTTCGTAAAGTGGCCTTTTAAAATGCGCACAAATACAACAAACAAAATGATGGCGCCAAGGGTCACATGCATGCCATGAAAACCTGTCAGCAAAAAGAATGTATTCCCGTAAATGCCTGCATCTAGTGTTAAGTTTAAGTCGTTGTAGGCATAAATATATTCTTCTACCTGCAATGCTAAAAAGCACACACCCAATAAAATGGTTGCCCCTAGCATCACTTTTAGCGGTTTACGTTTATTATTTTCAATGGCTACGTGAGCAAAATGCAAAGTAACCGAAGACGCTAATAAAATAAGCGTATTAATAAGGGGTAAGCCTTGCCACCCCATAGCTTGCGTGGTTTCACCTGCTGGTGTGGTTAGTAGTGGCCATACAGCCTCAAAAGTAGGCCAAAGCACCTCGTTGGTCATCGCATTATTCCCAGCGCCGCCAAGCCAAGGCACAGACAAAACACGGGCGTAAAATAATGCGCCAAAAAAGGCCATAAAAAACATAACTTCAGAAAATATAAACCAGCTCATGCCTTGTCGAAATGAGCGGTCCATTTGCGCTGAATATAAGCCCTGATCAGACTCGCTAATTACATTTTTAAACCAGCTAAAAATCATATACAAAAGCACTGCAATGCCTGCATACAGCAAGTACACACCGCTGCCCCCTTCACTTTCTAAGTTCATGACTGTTAAAGCCGCACCCACTGCAATAAAAAACAACGCCACCGCGCCCACTATGGGCCAAGGACTTTGCTCGGGTACGTAGTAGTTTTCATAATCTTGATTCATGTTACTTGCTCCTAGTTTTACACTAGACATGCAGGCTAGTTATTACTTGCTACTAGCTGCTCACTAATATCAAATACGGTGTACGATAATGTTAGCTCTTCTACATCGCTCGGCAGTGCAGTATCAACATAAAACAGCAGCTTAAACTCAAGCTCTTCACCCGCTTTTAGCGGTTGTTGATCAAAGCAAAAGCACGCTATTTTATGTAAGTACTTGGCTGCCTTTCCGGGCGATACAGAAGGCACCGCTTGCATTACTTTATCCATATCACTGGTGTTTTTTGCGCTAAACATTACCTCACGCATGGCACCGGGTTTCACATCAACACTGTATTCTTTAGATTTAACAATAAACGGCGCACCACGTTGCGCATGGGTTGTAAAGCTCACGCCTATTTCTCGGTTTTCAGTGATTTGTGTACTTTGCTTAGCTTGCTCAAGCGACGGCTTGCCATTAAGCCCGGTTATGTCGCAAAACACGTCATATAAGGGCACGAGGGCAAATGCAAAAGCAAACATGCCTATACACATAAGAATGAGGCGCTTTAATAGCGGTGCATGTGTCATTATTTAATTTCCGGCGGTGTTGAAAAAGTATGATAAGGCGCAGGAGAGTCAACTTCCCACTCTAAGCCCTCGGCACCATCCCATACTTTTGCAGAGACTTTATCGCCCCCTCGGGCACACTTAATCACCACAGCCACAAAAAGTAGTTGTGATAAACCAAAAGCAAATCCACCTATACTTATAATCGCGTTAAAATCAGCAAACTGCAGCGCGTAATCGGGAATACGGCGCGGCATCCCTGCAAGCCCAACAAAGTGCATAGGGAAAAACAGCACATTAACGCTTACCAACGACAGCCAAAAATGCCACTTAGCCAAGGCAATGTTGTACATATTGCCCGTCCATTTAGGCAACCAATAATAAGCCCCTGCCATAATCGAAAATATGGCTCCCGTAACTAACACGTAATGAAAGTGCGCCACCACAAAGTAAGTATCGTGATACTGAAAATCAGCTGGTGTTATAGCCAACATCAGCCCCGAAAAGCCCCCTAAGGTAAACAGCACAATAAAGGCAATACTAAATAGCATGGGCACTTCAAAACTTATTGACCCTCGCCACATAGTGGCTACCCAGTTAAATACTTTTACCCCTGTAGGCACCGATATCAGCATGGTCGCGTACATAAAAAATAACTCGCCAGCAACGGGCATACCGGTCGTAAACATATGATGCGCCCACACAATAAAGCTCAGTAATGCAATAGAGGAGGTTGCGTAAACCATTGAGGCATAACCAAATAGTTTTTTACGTGAGAATGTAGGCACTATGGTCGAAATAATACCAAAGGCGGGTAAAATCATGATGTACACTTCGGGATGGCCAAAAAACCAAAATATGTGCTGAAACATCACCGGATCGCCGCCGCCTGCCGCATCAAAAAAGCTGGTTCCAAAGTATTTATCGGTGAGCACCATAGTGACTGCTCCGGCCAGTACGGGCATAACAGCAATTAATAAAAATGCGGTTATTAGCCATGTCCAAACAAATAATGGTAGTTTCATCCATGTCATGCCTGGGGCACGTAAATTAACAATGGTCACAATAACGTTGATTGCGCCCATAATTGAGCTAATCCCCATAATGTGCACTGCAAACACAAACATCGCGGTGTTATCGTTACTGTACGTTGTTGAAAGCGGCGCATAGAACGTCCAGCCAAATGCGGGGCCGCCTCCTGGCATTAATAACGAGGCCAATAAAATTAAAAAAGCGAAGGGTAAAATCCAAAAGCTCCAGTTATTCATTCTGGGCAGCGCCATATCAGGCGCGCCAATCATAAGCGGTACCATCCAGTTAGCGAGCCCCGTAAAGGCTGGCATAACAGCACCAAACACCATAATTAAGCCGTGTACTGTGGTCATTTGGTTAAAAAAGTGCGGGTCTACCAATTGTAACCCTGGCTGAAATAACTCAGCCCGAATGACCATGGCCATTGCACCGCCAATTAAAAACATAGTCAGCGAAAATATTAAGTACATGCTGCCAATATCTTTATGGTTTGTTGTGTACAACCAACGTTTAAAACCTTTAGCAGGCTGATGGCCGTGGTGAGCATCATTGACGTTAGATTGTTCTACTATGCTACTCATTAGTTCGCCTCCGCATCAAGCGCTGCCTGAATTTCACTAGGTTGAATCACATCTCCAGTATCGTTACCCCATGCGTTACGCTTGTAGGTAATTACAGCTGCAAGTTGTTTAATTGACAATTGCTTTGCAAATGCCTGCATAGCAGTTCCTGGGCGACCATGAATGACTACATCAATGTGATTTTTTATATCTCCTAAAACAATTGCATTGCCTTTAAGCGCAGGAAATACACCTGGCAGTCCCATACCGGTAGGCTGATGGCATGCAGCGCAACTGGCCATATACACTTGCTCGCCCAGCGTCATTAGCTCTTCTTTAGGAATCGTTTGATCAAGCAGAGCGGCATCAGCAAGTGCGGCTTTTTGCTTAGCCTGCTTTGCATCGGCTAGCCACGTGTTAAAGTCCTCTTGTGATTTGGCTTCAACCACCACAGGCATAAAACCATGGTCTTTTCCGCACAGCTCTGCACACTGACCACGGTAAATACCTTCCTCATTAATGTTGGTCCACGTTTCGTTGATAAATCCTGGGTTAGCGTCTTTTTTAACTGCAAAATCGGGCACCCACCAAGAATGAATAACGTCATCAGAGGTCATCAAAAAGCGCACCTTTTGATTTATTGGCAGTACCAAAGGTTTATCAACCTCAAGTAAATAATTTGGATTTTTATTGGCAAGATTAGCTATTTCATCTTGAGGGGTAGACAAAATAGAGTAAAACTCGACATCTTCGCCCATATATTCGTAATGCCACTTCCACTGTGACCCTGTAATTTTAATGGTTAAGTCAGCCTTGCTGGCATCTTCCATTGCAATAAGGGTTTTAGTGGCAGGGATTGCCATGGCAATTAAAATAACAAACGGAATGGCAGTCCAAAGAATTTCTACTTTGGTACTTTCATGAAATTGGGCAGGAACTGCCCCTTTAGATTTACGGTGATGAATCAGTGCCCAAAACATTATTGCGAACACTATCACTCCAATCACACAACATATTAAAAATATGGTCATGTGTAGCTGATATACATTATTACTTATATCGGTTACGCCCTTGCGCATGTTGTATTGGCTATTAGCTAACACAAGCTGCGGGAACATAATCAATACAAGCCACAAGGCAGAGGTCAGTTTACCCATGTGACGGCTCCTTTGATGCTATTGCGAATGCAAAGCGAAGAGGCATACGGCTTAAACGCCAATTCGTTATTTTTATTTTTAACCAACCTTATTTTTGATTGGTATCGCTAGGACAACAAAAGATTTGTGTATTGTGTGTTCTCATAACTAAAAAGCTGTGAGTTATTGTTAGTCCAGCACATTAATGATTAGCTAAAAAACGTACAACAAGCAAGTTTTAGTATAAAAAACAATCAGGTGATATTTTAAAATTGACTAAATAACGGTGTATTAAATTGTTATTTAACAGCTAAGATACGAGCAAAACTAAGGGGTGTAACACACTTAGGAAGATAAAAGTATGAGTGAAAAAAAAGTTTACAGGCTCAATAATGTTAGGGCGCTCTGAGGTAGTGGAAGGTCTTTTTTAAAACAAAAATGCACACCTAAAAGTGCGCATTTATAAAAAGTGACTTAAAAATAGTTAAAAATTACATCCAATCTGCATTTCTTATTACGCCAACGGCTAAACCTTCAATATTAAAAGACTCGTTTTCTAGGTCTACTTCTATAGGGTTAAATTCTTCGTTTTCGGCATGTAGTAATACTTTGCGGCCTGCTTTTTCGAGGCGTTTTACAGTTACATCTTCATCCACTCGTGCGACTACAACTTGGCCATTTTCTGCTGTTTGGGTGCGGTGTACGGCAAGTAAGTCACCATCCATAATGCCTATATCTTTCATACTCATGCCATTAACACGCAGTAAAAAATCGGCGGCTGGTTTAAACATTAAAGGGTCTATTTTACAGTGACTCTCAACATGTTCTTGCGCCAAAATAGGCGAACCCGCTGCAACTCTACCTATTAATGGTAGACCTAGTTGCTCTGGCTCTTCTTCTTCAACCAATTGAATACCACGGCTTGCGCCTGGTTTCATTTTAATTACACCTTTTTTGGCAAGCGCTTTTAAATGCTCCTCAGCAGCATTGGCACTTTTAAAACCGAGTGTTTGCGCAATTTCGGCACGTGTAGGAGGCATACCAGTGTCTTTAATAAAAACTTTTATTAGTTCGAGTATTTGAGCTTGGCGTTTAGTTAATGGTCGCATACAACTGGTTTTCCATACAGTACATTTAACTGTGAGTATATACAGTTAAATAAAAATCGCAAATTTAAATTGTGCTTTAAAACAGTCACACACTATGCTTGGATAAATTTTAGGTAATTACAGACAACTAAGGTTTAAAATGCTATAAATTTGCTTTCAATACAAAGGAGTAATTATGAGTATTTGGTATCAACCCATTACACTAGCGCTTTGCAAACAACTGGACGAAGGAATAAACGGCCAAGGCACTTTAATGAAAACCATGGGGATAGAAATAACCGAAATAGGGGATGATTATTTAGTGGCCACCATGCCCGCTATTCCTGAGCATCATAACCCTATAGGCATGGTGCATGGTGGTGCAAATGTGGTACTTGCCGAAACGGTTGCTAGTTATGCCGCTAACTTTGTGGTGGACTTTACAAAATTTTATTGTGTTGGACAGGAAATTAGCGCCAGTCATTTAAAGGCATCTCGAAATGGTACTTTAACCGCCGTTACTCGTGCATTTCATATTGGCAAGCGCAGCTCCGTGTGGGAAATCAAAATAACCAATAGCCGTGGCGAGCTTTGCTGCGTATCAAAAATGACCGCAGCGGTTGTCGAGCGTAAATAGTTACCTAAGGTTACTTCTCAATAGGGTAAATTGTAATTTCCATGCCAGCGCCAATGGCAGATATACGTAATAGTGTATCTGCATGAAGAGCTTGGTTAAAACACTTAGGTGAAGTGCCTGATTCAAAACCTATATCAAACGTTCTGCGCGAGCAATTTAGCCATTGCTTAAGTGCATTACGTGAACACGACTCGATTAATTCACATAAGTGGTTAATTGCTTTATCAGGTGTAGTTATGTCACCTGAAGCTTCAATACGCGCCAATTGACGATATTCGTCTTTGTCATAATGCAAAACCATCGCGTTTTTCTTTAAGTCTGCCACTAGGGCGCTAATATCTTGTTTAGACTCAAGCTCTAGATCTACATTTAAAAATTGAATTTCCGACATTGTTTGCTTTTTACCCTCTTATAGTTTCATCGCAAACTTTAACGCAGTTTTACTTTTATACCAAATCAACTGAGCGTTAAACATGGCTTTATTAATAGAAAACACCTGTTTAAACGCCATTGGCACCTAATTTGCCTTATGTAATGGGTTAGGCTAGTTACGCTTAATTTTACCGTTTAGGTATGAAAGTTATACATACACTGTGTAATTAAACGCTTCAGGAGAACAATTATGGTAGATCATGGTCCACAAATTAAAAACGACGATCAGTACGAGGCGCTTCGCGATGAGGGCATGAGCAAACAAAAAGCCGCGCGTATTGCTAATAGTAATACTCATAAAACCGCAGTTAAAGGCGGCAAAGCCTCAAAGTATGAGAAGCGCACTAAAAAACAGTTATACGATAAAGCAAAAGAGGTAGGTATAAGTGGGCGCTCAAAAATGAGCAAACAAGAGCTAATAGATGCCCTGCGAGAAAACTAAGCCTATGAGTGCTTATTTATAAAGTACTTGGGCCTTATATTTATAAACTTATGAAAAACTGCGACAAAATGCCGCAGTAGAAGCGTTAGCCACTATAGTAAACTTGTGTCAAAAAGAATAAGAAAGTAAATATGAGTAAAAAAGTATTTAGGCGTGCGCGTCAATTTCATAAGTGGCTGGGCTTTTTACTGGCCTTACAAATTTTGGCTTGGCTTTTAGGTGGCTTAGTAATGAGCGCGATACCACTTGAATACGTCCACGGTAAGCACCTTGCCAAGCGCACACTTACAAACCCATTTGCACAAGCCGACTACCCCACATCACTCGATAATATTACTGCCCAAGTGCCTAACCCCACTCAAATAATATTTGAGCACTTTTTAACTACTCCGCTTATTACTGTTATTAACAGCACCGAGCAGCAAAGCTTTAATGGTTTAACGGGCCGCCCATTTGCGCCACCCACTAAAATACAAATTACCGCTAATGCGCAGGCTCATTTACTCATCGATGCTAAGCCAATGAGTACAACGCTTTTAAAACAAGGCCCTCGAGAGGTGGGATACAAAACAAATGTGTGGCAAGTAAAATTTAATGACACCTTTAATACCACACTATATTTAAATGCAATTAACGGCAAAGTTATTACCGTTCGCAGCACATTATGGCGCATATTCGACTTTTTTTGGATGCTACACATAATGGATTACGACGAACGAGAAGATTTTAATAACCCGCTACTTATCAGCTTTGCAGCCACCAGCGTACTATTTTGCTTATGCGGTATCGTTTTATTATTACAAAACGTTAGGCTAAAAAAGCTTACACGTGTTGGTCAATCAAAATAGGATTGCCGTCTGGGTCGGTAATAATAAAACTTTTATCACCTACAGGCTCAACGCTTATATTAGCGCTTTGAAAATATTCACTGAGCGCATCAACATCTTTAAAGTTTGTAACTGTTTGTGCATGCTGATCCCAGCCAGGGTTGAAGGTCAGCATGTTTTTATCAAACATACCCGAGAACAAGCCAATCAAATGCTCACCGTTTTTCATTACTAGCCAGTTTTGTTCTACCTCGCCCGCAAACTCGCTAAAACCCAGCTTTTCGTAAAACGCTTTAGAGGCTCTAATATCTTTAACCGTTAAACTTATTGAAAAAGCACCTAGCATGGCCATCTCCTCGCAATTTTTTATATCAGTATAGAGTGTACTAAGTATTGCGGATTAAAATTTGCTCAGGGTTTATCTTTTAGCAGCAAAACTTTAGACTAGCGCCTCCTGTAGTTCACGTACGTGATGGATATGCTTAAATTTATTTTGGCCTTTGTGGCTTGTTGTATTTGTTTTTCTGCATCGAGTGAAGAATTTACCCGCTTTTCAACAGCTAAAAGGCACTTAATTAAAACCTTACCCAATAACGCCAAAAGCCTTTACTGCGGCTGCGATATAAAAAAGCAAGGTAAAAAGCTTATCCCCGACCCTAGCAACTGCGGTTATATACCCCGCAATACATATACACGCTCTGGCAAAGTAAATGCACGCGCGCTGCGCATAGAGTGGGAGCATATAGTGCCAGCGTGGGAGTTTGGCCACCAACTACAATGTTGGCAAAACGGTGGGCGTAAAAACTGCCGAAAAGTCAGTGCTAAATTTAGAAAAATGGAAGCCGACATAAACAACTTAGCCCCCGCTATTGGCGAAATAAACGCAGACCGCTCTAACTATCGCTTTGGTATGCTTAGCGAAAACGCCACCCAATATGGCCGTTGCCAAGTAAAAGTTAATTTTAAACAACGCGTAGTAGAGCCACCATTTTTTGCCCGTAAACGCATTGCCGATGCCTACGCTTATATGCAAAAAACATACGGTTTAAAAATATCAGACAAACAACAAAAGCTATTTGATGCCTGGCAAAGGCAAGCATTTGCGAATAAAAGCAGTGCAAGCACACTTTAAAAAACGTGTTTTATACACTCATTTACACAAAGCAGGGCCAAAAACGTTGAATAAATAAGCGGGTGTTGTAGTATTTTAAACAACTTATTTACAAAAAAAGTAGTTTTGTATGTTTAAAAATAATAAAGCATCGCTTGCTATCGCTGTTGCACTTTCAGGCCTAACACTCGCAGGCTGTGGCGGCGGTAGTAGTATGAATGAAACGCCAGACCCAGTAGTCGTCACTCCTCCAACTAACACTGCACCTACGTGGACGGCGGGCGTATTTGAGCCGTCAGAAGAATTAAAAAACTTTTGCGAGAACCCGCGCACAGGAAACGATCCGTTTAACAATAACGAGCCTTACCCAGATCAAGCAGGATCCGCCCTTTACGAAAAGCTCTGGCTTCGCTCATGGAGTGACGAAACTTACCTTTGGTATGATGAAATAGCCGATAACGATCCTGAAAACTTTGCAACAGTGGCCAGTTATTTTGCCCAGCTAAAAACCGAAGAGCTAACCGACTCTGGTGATAAAAAAGATAATTTTCATTTTTCAGAGCCAAGCGAGGATTACTTTCAAGAAGCACAATCAGGTGTTACCTCAGGCTATGGCATAAACTGGGCATTTATTGGCGACCCTGCAGATAGAATTTTACGCGTTGCCTACCTAGAAGATGACTCACCGGCAAGCCAAATTGGTTTTCAACGAGGCGATACCGTACTTGAAGTTGATGGCGTAAGCATTAATACCAGCACACAAGCAGGCGTTGATACCCTAAACGAAGGCCTATTTAGCCCCACTAATGGGGATTCCCACACCATCGTGGTGCGCAGTAACGATGGCGCCGAGAAAACCTTTAACGTAACGGCTGGCAACATAGAGCAAACACCGGTGCAAAACGTAAAAACCATTACCACAGAAAATGGCACTCGCGTAGGATACATGCAGTTTAATAGCCATATAGGTATTGCCCAAGAAGGCTTGATTGCGGCGGTTAATAAATTTAAAACCGATAATGTAGAAGAGCTTGTTATTGATTTTAGATATAACGGAGGCGGTTTATTAGCGCTTTCTTCGCAGCTTGCCTACATGGTAGCCGGCAGTGCTAATATCCAAAACCGTATTTATTACCAAACTCAGCGAAACGACAAGCAACCTGTAGAGTCACCTTTCCCGTTTATAGATGAAGAAATTGACTATTCTACATTTTTTAGCACAGGTGAAAGCCTACCCGATTTAAATCTATCTAAAGTGTATGTGCTTAGTACATCAGGCACGTGCTCCGCTTCGGAGGCGTTTATCAATGGCTTAAAAGGGATTGATGCCGAGGTTGTACTTATTGGCGATACCACCTGTGGCAAACCTTACGGTTTTAACCCAACACATAACTGCGGCACAACCTATTACACCATTCAATTTAGTGGTATTAACAGTAAAGGGTTTGGTGAATATGCAGCAGGGTTTACGCCTACGCCAACACCGCAGTTTGATGCGGATGTAAAAGGCTGTGTAGTGAGTGATGACTTCGACAATCAATTAGGCGATCCAAACGAAGGGATACTCTCTACTGCGCTTTACCATATAGATAATAACGGCACGTGCCCTGTTAGCACCGCCTCTGCGAGTATCAAAACGCAAATACGAAGCGCGGCTGGCGATAGCAAGCAACTATTACCTCTAAACGCACCTAATGACTTTAACCGTGGCAATATGGATTTAACATGGCCTACGTTAAATAAGGATAAATAATGGCTAAACTACTGGCAATATTAACCTTATTATTTATTGGAGGCTGTAACAGTATGAATACTGCCACTGCCAAGCCTGCACTACTTACCGAGGTAAACCCAGGCGTTATAGCCACGCTACAGCAAGCGATTATAAAAGCGAAAGGCGGCACACTAGTGACACTTGCCGACACCGTTTTTACTAAACGCAGCGAGCTGTTACTAAGCCATGGAAATAGTAAAGACTCAAATGGTATGCCCATAATGGGCGCGCATAATATCAAGCCAGAAAAGTTTGTTTTACAAATAATTGCCGAGCAGTGCGTGCTTTATTATCCTAAAAAAGATATGGCTATTGAGCTTAAAAACGTAAGTTGTAAAGCACAATAAAATACTATTAAAAAGGCACACAACATTAATTTGTGTGCCTTTGTCATTTTTCCCTAGGTTTATAAATCTTGATGTGGGCCAAATACTTCGTAATGAATATGCTCGTTTTTAACACCTAGCACCAGTAACTGGCTTTTCACACACGCCATAAACCCAGCGGGGCCACATAAGTAAAAATCGCCATTTGTAAGGGGGAGTTGTGTTTGTATGGCCGTTAAGTCCATCAACCCTGTAAAATCAGCCCCATCACTGCCTTGATTAAGCCATGTCACAGTTTGCAAACAGTTATAAGCCGTACTTAACTTATTTAAATAGTGTGCAAACGCATGCTGCTGAGTATTTTCGCACGCATGTAAATACATAATACTTTGCTTAGGGTTATCACTTAATAGCGTTTCGAGCATCGCAAGCATTGGCGTTTGCCCAACACCTGCTGAAATAAGCACCGCTGGGTTTTTACTATTTCGTAAAAAGAAATCTCCTGCTGGCGGGTATAGTTCAACTATGTCACCTTGCGTTAGTGAGTGTAAATAATTAGACACCACACCAGGCTTTGGCTGTAGTTCTTTTTTAACGCTAATACGGTAGTTTTTACCGTTACTTTTTTGCGAAATAGAATACTGGCGAATTTCTTCATATTCAGCGCCCTCTGGCTTAACTTTAATCCCTAAATATTGGCCAGGTTTATGGGCAATAACCGCTTTGCCATCAACAGGTGTGAGTGTAAAACTTGTTACTAGCTCAGATTCAATCTGCTTATTGGTTATTTTAAAATGACGAGTACCCGCCCAACCACCCAGTGTGTTTTTACTATGCTCATACAAAGCCGCTTCTTCGGTAATACAAATATCAGCAAGCAGTGCGTAAGCTTCACGCCATGCGTATTCTACATCTGGCGTAAACTGCTCTGGTATTAGCTCTTTTAAAGTGCCAATAAAATGAGCACCAACAATGGGATAGTGCTCTGGTAAAATATTTAAACTGGTGTGTTTATGGTTAATGCGCGCTAATGCCTCTTTTAACACCGCTAAGTTATCAATATTTTGAGCATATGCCGCTAAGGCGTTAAACAAAGCAAATTGCTGGCGGCCGGTGTCCTGATTGGTCATATTAAAAATATTTTTAAGCTCTGGGTTATGGCTAAATAGTCGCTTATAAAAATGATCGGTCACAACGGTGCCAGCCTGTGCTAACAGCGGAACAGTGCTTTTAACAATTTCAATGGTTTTATCAGATAACATAAAATAGTCCTGTAAGTAAGCTAACCACGACGCCCATCAACACGACGCCGCGTTAATATAGGTGTGCAGTAAATTAAAAATAATAAAAAAGCCACTAACCACAGCAAGGCACTTATTTGCCAAGCAAAGTGTGGCCAAATAATTAAGGGGAGTATTGAGCGCGTAATCGCTGCTACCAACACTAACAAAAAAGCAACAGATATATATTTAGGAGTATTAAGCGCCCGTCCTGTATGACCAAGCGATACACGGGTCATCATAGCTAAAATCATCATCCCTATTGTGCCAATAGTGATAAGGTGGAGCGCGTCTTTGAAGGGGATTACACTTGTGTAAAAGCTCAGTGCAATTAGCAATAGGCCAACACCTAAAGCAAGATAAGAAAAATGCAAAGACCATAATAAAGGCACTTTTAGCACGTTTGCATGCCACCAAAGCTTTGCACGAATTAAGTGGAGCACAGCCACTATTGCAACAATGAATGCGGGGCTAATTGAGCTTAAAAATAACTTGCTGATAAAAAATAAAGTTATTGCCAGTATTGATAAATACAGCAGTGCTTTATCAATTTTAGGAGTGCGTATTTGCTTGCTGAGCGCTAAGCCTTTGGCAGTAAAAAAAGGAATAACTCGCCCTGCTACAATGCCTACCAGTAAGCTGATGACCAGTACGGCAGTGTCAACCACTGCAAGCGCCAGGTGAAAACTGTTGTTTAAAATAAGTAAAAGGTAAAGTGTATTTAGAACACATAGCACACTCAAAATAACTAAAAGCTGATAGTTATTCTTACTGCCTGCTGTTATTAGCATATTAGCCAGCGCAATAATTGCACCTAGCCACCATATCAGCTGTAGCACTGTAACAGCCCATAAACTAGCATTGGCAAAATTAGGCAGCTCTATAAAAAATGCCAAACGAGCACTTAGCCATATAAAAGTAAGTAGTAGGAGCGTTTTACCTTTTATACTCAAAATGCCCGTCCAGGTTTGTGCTGCAGTAAGCAAAAATCCTACGGCCACTACGCCTGCAAAGCCAAATAACATCTCGTGCGCATGCCAAAGTGCGGCAGGCAGCGTTAAGTGCCAATTAGCACGCCCCGATAAAATAAGTAACCAATAGCCGATCGATAAAAACGCCAGCAAACCGCCTGCTAAAAAGTAGGGTCTGAATGCAAGTGCCCATAACGGCCATTTAGTGACTTGATAAATAGCAACACGAGTAGGCATTGGCTCTGTCAGGTTTATTGGGCGCATTAACGTACCTCCTGCCCTAAACCATGTTGAGCAACACAGCGCAGCACATAACTCACTTTCAAAATAGCTGCCACTATAATCGTACTAATATGCGCTGATATTTGTACTTGCATCGAAAAGTGCTCTGCGTACGGGTAACTAATTAAAATGCTCACAACCATACAAATAGCGCTAAGCCCTAATACTGTATTAGCAGTAAATAATAGCGATTTAAAAAATGCGCCTAACTCAACCTGGTTGTTTACATTATTTAATGTAAGTGTGTTCATAACTACCTCAGCAACCATTAACGTTACTTAGCTATTACACATAGTGTGCCAATAAAATAAGACTCTAATATTCAGTAATTTAAATATAAACACTTTACAAAAAGAGTCTTTATGACACACTCTAATTTAAATCATAAAAACACGAATAGGTCATTTTGACATGAACCAACAATTCAACCTTACCCAAGTGGCTTTAGAGCTTGCCCAAAGCACGCTGCACGAGCACAGCTTTGATCAATTATTGGCAACGGTTGAACGTGTAATACCTAGTGATGCCAGTGCATTACTAGTACTACAAGGTGAGCAACTTAAACCCTTAGCTATTAAAGGGCTAATGCCCGACAGCCTTGGTAGGCGCTTTAAAATAGCAGAGCACCCACGATTAGCGGCCATTTGTAGTGCAAGCCACGCATTACAATTTGCACACGACTGCCCCCTGCCCGACCCATACGACGGCCTACTGCTGGCCAAAACGGGCGATATTCCTGTGCATGCTTGCTTAGGTTTACCCCTTCACGATAAAAGCACTTTGCTAGGCGTACTTACTTTCGATAGCCTTAATGCAAACGCTTTTAGCGAAATTAGCGCTGATACACTAAACACCTTACAAACCCTATGTAGCGCGCACTTTAAAACAGCCCTGGAGCTTACCCATTACAAACATCATGCCCAGCATTCCAACGCCCTTGTACAAGCACTAACGCACGATGCACTTACTCGCGATGGCGGTGAAATAATTGGCCAAAGCCCAGTAATGCAAACGCTTAAAAATGAAATAAAACTGGTTGCTGCCTCTAACTTTAGTGTATTGGTGTTAGGAGAAACGGGCGTAGGGAAAGAGCTAGTAGCGCGTAATATTCACTTAAATTCTGCCCGAAGAGATCAACCGCTGATTCACTTAAATTGTGCCTCACTCCCCGAAAACCTTGCAGAGAGTGAGTTTTTTGGCCACGCCAAAGGCTCATTTACTGGCGCACAAAATGCCCGCCAAGGTAAGTTTCAGCTAGCAGATGGCGGCACGTTATTTTTAGACGAAATTGGCGAGCTGCCATTGGCTATGCAAAGCAAACTATTACGGGTGTTGCAAAGTGGTGAAATACAAACAGTGGGAGAAGACACGCCAAAATATGTAGATGTAAGGGTAATAGCAGCTACCAACCGTGATTTAAAACATGAGGTAGCGCAAGGCCGCTTTAGAGCCGATTTATACCACCGTTTAAGTGTTTATCCTATCACCGTGCCACCACTTAATAAGCGCGAACACGACATAACCTTGCTTGCTGGTTATTTTATTGAGCAAACCGCCCGAAAGTTAGGCATCAAACAACTTAAGTTCAGCACGGGTGCGCAAGCGTTGCTCAATCAATATGAATGGCCAGGTAATGTACGCGAACTAGAACATGTTATTAGCCGCAGCGCGTTAAAGGCCAAGCAAAGCCAGTGGCAAAACCCCATAGTAACGATTACTAAAGAGCACTGCGATTTAACCCCGCAGATAAACAGCACTGCGCAAATTAGCACACCACCTATCGCCCACACTACCCGTCATCAGCCCTTAAAACAGGCCGTTGAATCTCTGCAATTTTCGGTTATTACTGAGCAATTAAAGCAGCATAATTATAATTGGGCAGCTACTGCACGAGTGCTGGAACTCGACAGAGCCAATCTAGTAAGGCTTGCTAAACGCTTAGGTATTAAAGTTAAAAAAGCTATTTAGCGTGCGGCGTGGTACTAAAGTAGCTTTTTAATAACCTAGCAAAAGCTTGCACTTTAGCCGTGCGGTGTACCAAATGATGAGTAACCAACCAAGAGTCAAACTCCCAATGCAGTTGGTCATGAAGTATTGGGATTAGATCGGGGTTACCCTTAACAGCACTTTGGTGCAAGCCACCAATACCTAAACCTTTTATAACTGCGCGCGCTGCTTCAGAGGTTTCTGACACACGTAATTTTATTTGCGACTGTGGAATAAACTCATCAACCCAGCCAAAGTAAGGTACACGGGCATTAAACCCTGCCACACCTGATACAAAATTATGTTGTTTTAAGTCATCTAAAGTTTTAGGCATACCGTGTTTAGCAATGTAACGTTTGTGAGCATATAAGCCAGCCGATAATGTAGCTAAGTGCTGCGCTATATAATCACCCTCGTCGGGTTTAGGGCCAACTCGTAAAGCAATATGCGCTTGTCCGTGGTCAAGCCTTAAGCGCTTTTGCTCTAAAATCACCTCTAATTGTACTTGTGGGTGCAATGTTTGAAACTGCTCACACACAGTACTCAGCATATCCATAAAACCACTTACCGTGGTAAGTAGTAAGCTACCTCTTAGCTCGCTGTCGGCCGCAGCAATTGCGTTGTGTAAACCTTCGAGTGAGTTATCGATTGCTTGCGCGGTTTCAAATAGCTTAGCGCCACTTTCAGTTACTTTATAACCGCGCGCATGGCGATGAAATAGCCTTACAGTTAAGTTTTTTTCTAGGTTATTAATACGCCTGAGCACAGTACTGTGGTGCACATTTAAACTCTCTGCCGCAGCCGTGAGTGTACCAAGCCTTGCCACTTCAAAAGCCACTTTCACGTCTTGCCAATCATCAAATTTTACTGCCACACCTTCTCGCCTTTTACTTATGTGCGTATATGCACATAAGTGTTGCGTTTATTCGGGTTTTCTACAAGTAAAAATTTGCTACATTAATTGCGTAACTTAAACTTTAAAAGGTCATTACCATGTCAGCACCAAAAATTATCGCCCTTGCGGGGAGCCTACGTAAAGATAGCTTTAATCAAAAACTCATTAACGAAGCAGCTCGTTTTGCTCTACAAACCGGTGCCGAGGTGGAAGTCATTACACTCGCCGATTTAGATTTACCCATTTTTAGCGAAGACATTGAAGCGCAAGGCGTACCATCTGACGCTCAACGTTTAAAAGATAAACTACGAAATGCAGACGGTATTTTGCTGGCGAGCCCAGAGTACAACGGCTCTATAACTGCGGCGCTTAAAAATGCAATTGATTGGGCATCACGTACTGAGCAAGGCGCAGTGCCTGCATTTCGCAATAAAGTAGTGGCGTTATTTGCTACATCACCGGGTGGCTTAGGCGGCCTGCGCGGTTTAAACCATGTACGTGATATTTTAAGTGGTATTGGCTCGTTAGTTCTTGCTGATCAGCTTGCTGTACCTTCGGCCTTTACGGTATTTGACGAGCATGGAAAAATCAGTGATCCAACTACAGCTGAAAAAGTGAGTGCATTAACGCAGCAGCTTGTTTCTGTTGCTAGTAAATTAAGTTAATGCTTACGATTGTGTCGCTGCTAATTTAGCAGCGATAAAATCAGTATGCGCTACATATAAAAGCCCAGCTACTTTACGTATTACGTACTCTTCTTGCGGGTCTATTTCGCCATCGGCATACGCTAGGCGCCATAATAGCTCAATTATTTCAATGCGCTGTGACGCACTGCAATGATCGTTAATTTGCTTAGAAAATTGAAAGTAATCAATCGCCCCATCTAAGCTACCTGCGGCATTGGTGGTTAGCTCATCAACTTCTGATTCTGTTAAATTAAAGTATTTTTTTAAGGTTACAGTCAGGGTGTGTTGTTCATTATGGTCAAGCTTAGAATCAGCACGCATTACTTCGATAAGTAGTGCAGCAACGGCTGTTTTTAGATCATGCTGCTCTATGCTTGGCTGTTGCTCGTCAAAAGCGGCAAACAGTTGTTTTATTTGTTTGAACATCACATATTCTCTTTTTGGGTGTTAGACTTAACTTAAATACTTTGTACTTAATACTTTATTAATGGGTATTAAGTTCGCAAATTAAAGGATCCATTTTTATGAAAGGCTTATACACACCGCATTTAGTTGCTGGCGCTGCATTGCTAGCCTTTTCTGGTATAGGGAGCGCCTTTGCAGAAGTAGGCGAAAAAGAAAAGTCATACGACTTTGATAACAAAGTACATTACTACCAAACCAAAATTGGTGAAGACAACTACAAAATAGAAATACAATCAGACGATTACAAACACTTTGCTAATCAAAGTATGTTTTTACTGCGCCACGCAGACAGGCTATGCCGCGGCAGAACCTTTATGTTAAAAGTACTAAAAGGCGTGCAAGAGTACGAACGTTTTCCTACTAAGCCACGCCCTTATCAACCTCCGCTGAGCGTTTTATTGCAGTGTGATGCCCCCGAAAAAAAAGAAAACTAATTTATTTTTCGTAGCCCCAAGGCGCTGCGGGCGGGGTAATTGGTTTAGTTAAATCAAAGTCCACCTTAAACTCGCGTCCTTGGCGAATTAACCGATAAGTAAACACCTCAGGGTAAATATACATTTGCCATGTATTACCTGCCGACTGTGCTATCCCTTGTGCTACAAATAACTCTTTAGAGTATTGATCGGCTGGAAAAGACTGCATTTGTGCAAGACCCGCATCAAGGGTGTGACCGCCATACATAGTTGAGGCATCGTCGCTACCATCTTTATGGCGATGATCGTGCTTTAAGCTCAAACCACTCCCTGTTTTAGTAATGATCCACGTACGTGATGCATCATCTCCTACATGAAATGGAACTTGCAGCTCGCTATCTGTACATTTACGTACATGCATGATTAGCTTCTTATTCTCAAATGAGCTTGGGCCTTTTGCATTATCTACGCTTACCTTGCCCTCAAACGCTTTGCCACAGTGCGCCGCAATATTATTAAAAAACGCATCGTGCGTCGGTATAGATACCAAAGGCGCAGGGCGCGCAATAGCCGCTGATGAGGCAAATAACAATGTTGCTGCCGTTAATAGTTTCATAAAGTACTCTTATAATAGTTTTTTTATACCATAGCGGTTTAAGCTAATAATGGGAAATAGCTGCGGTGAGTGGCTTTTCTGCTCTGTTTTTCATTAATGTTAAAAGTGAATGATGGAAGTCTTGAAAAATTACCTCACCCCATATTCGTGAATAAACACCAAAATTTGTATTATCTTGCACAGTCGTTTTTAAAGTTAAAATTGTATTTCCGCTTTTATCTTCACTTAACTCATACCCACCATAAAGAGGTGAAAAGTATTCCCCGCCTAGTTTTACGTGTTTATCGAGTGCGTCATCGGGGATAGCATTTGGATCTATCTCAAATCTGTAAAGCATCTGTTTATTTGGCTGCCAATCCGTAATCACTTCCTTAAATATAACCCCTTTTTGCCATTTACTGGTTCTAACAGCCCCAACACCCGTAGCATTCATATTTGCCTCTAAGGGTTTAGGTACACCTATTAACTGGGTAAGCGAAAATGGTAATTCTTGTGGTGCTATGGTGCTGACATTTGCAAGTTGCTGCCACACACGATTTATAGGCGCTTCAATAATTATAGAGTTGGTAACTTCGTACGTTCTTGATAAGTTTAAATAATTTACCTCAATAGGTGAGAGCAATACAGGAAGTAAAGCTATTGAAAGTAAAGAACGGTTAGCGTTTTTTGTTTTACGATTTTTAATAAAGCCTGCCAGTAAACCGCCAATACTTGCAAAGAACATAAAGGCAGGCAAAGCCATTGCCACACAAATACTGCCTTCAAGCAGTGTAATAACACTCACAAGTAAAAAAACAAAAATTGGCTGCCAAGCAATGGTCACCATTTGCCTTTTAGTTAATGTATTTGAGCTTTTAAATTCAAAATGAATACGAATATAGCCAATTGCAACAGGCACTAAAAACATAAAGGAAATAGACACCAAGCTACTTAAATTGTATGTATCAAGTAGCTCTAAAAACAGCCGCATAAATATGCCGTAAAGCGTACCGAGTAAAATACCTATTGATTTAGGGGATTGAATTTTCATTGTATTTCTTATTATTTGAGTAACTATTGAACCTAGCAGATGCACTATTTCAGTTCAATTAAAATACATAAACCACGACTTAGACTAAAGGATAACAGACCTGCATTTATAATTTACCATCTAATTAAAAAACACCAAAAACCACCTAACCGATTGATTTATATTCAAATAAAAATAAACACACTTTATAACTAAGAAAGCTAACTCATAGGCTTAGCGTTAAATTAAGCCATACACGACCTTTTGCCTATACATTCCTGAGTAAAAGCTGATCTACCCTGATCCTTCACTATTCATTTGCTTTAACAAAAGCCGTATTAATAAATAAGCAACGAGTAACAGGAGGGACTATGTCAGTAACCCCACAGGGTAACGAGCCAGAAAAAACAAGCGCATCGCACGTAGATGATGCCAGCAGCTATCAAAATAAGCATAAAGCGAGTTCAGAATTTAATACCCGCGACGAATACCTAAAGCACGAGCTACAAATTATGCAGCCTAAGCGTTGGCGGCCTAATTTACCATTTAGAGACTACCGCTTTGAATTTGAAGACACCATTCCAGCTATGGCGGGCACCATTGGTAAGGTCGTTATGGTGGGGGCTATTGCCGCTACTTTTGCAGCGCCGCTGGGTTTAAGCGATGCATTTGTGTTAGAAAACGTACGCTATGAATTACTCATTGTTTCTATTTTTATTATTTTGTTTTCGGGCTTTATTTTACCAACGGCTAACTTAGCCGGTACTCACGGTCCGCTCATTCCTCTTATTCCTATTGTGGTTGCCGCTGGCGGTCACCCTATGGCATTTGGCTTACTCATTGGTGTTTTTGGCTTTATTTTGGCCATAACTAAAGGAGGGAGCTTGCTGGCACGCTTAACGAGTAAAGGGGTGTGCGGGGGCTTACTTATATATTTAGGCTTTATTGGGACTATTTCGCAGGTTAAAAAGTTGTTTGCATGGGCTGAAGGCATTGATATGGCGCACATTGCATTTATTGTTATTTTGGCGACCATTTTATTGTATGCGTTACTTGAGCATTTTAAAAAGCGCTGGCTAGCTGTGCCGCTTAGCTGCCTTATTGGCGGTGGAGTTGCTTTTGCGCTCGGTGCCCCGTTTGAATTTAATACCGCGCCAGGCTTACCAAATATGAACCCAGCTTATTGGTGGGGCGAAAACACAGGTTGGATGTTGGGCCTACCAACACTTGAAAGCTTTGTGGTTGTGCTGCCGTTTGCGGTACTGGCTGTCGCTATGTGGTCACCGGATTTTTTAGGGCATCAAGTTTTTCAAAAAATTAGTTACCCGCAGCGCACTGAAAAAGTTCAAATGAATATAGACGACACCATGCTAAGCGCATCGGTTAGGCAGACCTTTGGTTCACTTGCAGGTGGTGCTAACTTTACCTCATCGTGGGGGACTTACATTGTCCCTGCCGCTATTGCTAAACGCCCAATTCCGGCGGGCGCCATTTTAACAGCCGTATTTTGTATTATTGCGGGTTTATGGGGCTACCCGATGGATTTAGCCATTTGGCAACCCGTGCTGTGTGTTGCGCTTATTGTTGGTGTGTTTATTCCGCTGCTTGAGGCGGGTATGGAAATGACACGCGAAGGTAAAACAACGCAATCGGCCGCTATTGTGGTATTTGCCTCAAGCTTGGTTAACCCTGCTTTTGGTTGGTCACTAACTATGCTGCTTGATAACTTGGGCTTAATAGGCTGTAAAGAGCGCAGTGCTAATTTAACTAAAATGAGCCGCTGGGTTATTCCGCTAATTATGTTTGTTATTTTAACTACCGTTATGGCTATTGTTGGTATGCTGCCAGGTATACCTGCGCTAATGGCAGATTTTAGACATTAATAATTAGAAAACTTAAACATAAAAAAAGCGCGGCTTATATACTCAGCCGCGCTTTGTTTTCATATGTAATTAATTGCTTTTCGTTACTGCCAAGGGCGCTCAGCAGCAAGTTGTTTTTCAAACGCATCAATTTGTGGATTTAGCGTTTCGGTCACACCAATAAAATCTAAGCCACTTAATAAACGCTCTTTTACGTCTTTACGAATATCAAAACTAATTGGCGCAAACTTATCGCTTGTTAGTGTTTGGTTTTCAAGATCAATTTGAATGTTTATATCGTCGTGTTGCTCACTAAGTACAAACAATTGCTCAAGCGTATCAGCGGGTAGCGCAATGGCTAACATTTGGTTGTTGCCACAGTTATTAAAGAAAATATCAGCAAAGCTTTCTGCTAAAATTACTTCAAAACCATATTGCTTAAGTGCCCACGGTGCATGCTCGCGTGATGAGCCACAACCAAAGTTGTCGCGGGTTAATAATATTTGCGCGCCTTGGTAACATGGGCGGTTTAAAATAAAATCAGGATTTGGTTCGCCGTTTTCTAGGTAACGCCAATCGTAAAACAGTGCAGCATCAAAACCATCACGGCTAGTTGATGTTAAAAACTGCTTAGGAATAATTTGGTCTGTATCTACATTGTTTTTATCAAGTGGGGCCATTAAGCCACTAAAAAATACGCTCATTAGGCTTCTCCTCTTATATCAACAAAGTGACCATGTATTGCAGCAGCGGCTGCCATTGCAGGGCTTACTAAATGTGTACGCCCGCCACGGCCTTGGCGGCCTTCAAAGTTACGGTTAGACGTAGATGCACAGCGCTTGCCTGCTTCTAAGCGGTCGTCGTTCATTGCTAAGCACATTGAACAGCCTGGCTCGCGCCATTCAAAACCTGCCGCTTTAAAAATATCGGCTAAGCCTTCGTCTTCGGCTTGCTTTTTAACAAGGCCTGAGCCCGGTACGATTAACGCTTCTATGCCAGCCACTACCTGTTTGCCTTCAACAATTTTTGCCGCGGCACGTAAATCTTCAATACGGCTATTAGTACACGAGCCAATAAATACTGTATCTACTTTTGCGCTTGATAATTTATCGCCCGCTTTTAAGTCCATGTATTTAAGCGCACTGCGTATAGCATCGGCTTTAATTAAATCAGGTTCTTGATCAGGATCGGGTATGCATTCATCAACGCCAATTACTTGCTCTGGGCTTGTGCCCCACGTAATTTGCGGCTGAATGTCGTCGGCTTCAAGCTCAACAACCAAGTCAAACTCAGCACCTTCATCTGATTTTAAGGTTTCCCAGTATTCAACTGCGGCGTCAAAGTCAGCGCCTTTAGGTGCAAATGGGCGACCTTTTAAGTAATCATACGTAATTTGATCTGGTGCTATTAAACCTGCTTTTGCACCCATTTCAATACTCATATTACATAGTGTCATACGGGCTTCCATTGAAAGTGCTTCAATGCCTTCACCACAAAATTCAGCAACATAGCCTGTGCCACCAGCGGTGCCTAGCTTGCCAATAACCGCCATAATTAAATCTTTAGAGGTGACAGTTGGGCGAAGCACACCGTTAATTTGAATTTTTAACGACTTTGCCTTTTTTTGCTGTAGCGTTTGCGTTGCTAATACATGCTCAACCTCAGACGTACCAATACCGTGTGCTAATGCGCCAAACGCGCCATGCGTAGAGGTATGGCTATCACCACATACAATGGTAGTGCCTGGCAGGGTAATACCTTGTTCAGGCCCCATTACATGCACTATGCCTTGGTTAATTGAGTTTAAATCGTAAAGTACAATACCAAACTCTTTACAGTTTGCATCTAGCGCCATTAACTGGTTTTTAGATACTTCGCTTGCGGCATCAAGTGATCGGCTTTTAGTCGATACATTATGATCCATCGTTGCAAAGGTTTTTTCTGGGCAACGTACTTTACGGTTTTTTTCACGTAGGCCCGCAAAGGCCTGCGGTGATGTCACCTCGTGTACTAAATGACGGTCAATATAAAGTAAATCAGTTTGCTCGTTTATACTGGCAACGGTATGTGCTTGCCAAATTTTGTCGTATAACGTTTGGGCCACTTGCTAATTCCCTACTTTGTTAAGTCGCAACATAACGGTGCTGCGATTTATATATTAAATACGTGAAACGATGGCTGCTGCCACATCGCTTGTGCTGTATCCACCCTGTGGGTAGATATCTGGCGTGCCAACGCCTGCTTCTACAGCTTCGGCTACGGCTTTTTCAATGGTGCGCGCTGCTTCGTCTTGCCCCAATGAGTAACGTAGCATTAGTGCAGCACTTAAAATTTGTGCAATCGGGTTTGCAACGCCTTTACCAGCAATATCAGGAGCGGAGCCACCGGCTGGCTCGTACAAACCAAAGCCCGATTGATTCAAGCTGGCCGATGGTAATAAGCCCATAGAGCCTGTGATCATTGCACATTCATCTGACAAAATATCACCAAATAAGTTATCGCAAAGAAGTACGTCAAACTGACTAGGCTGTTTAACTAACTGCATTGCGGCGTTATCTACATATATGTAATCAAGGCTTACTTCTGGGTAGTCTTTACTTACTTCGGTAACTACTTCGCGCCATAATACGCTTGATGCAAGCACATTTGCTTTATCTACCGAGGTGACATGGTTACTACGTAATTTTGCCGCTTCAAAGGCAAAGCGAGCAATGCGTTCAATTTCTTTACGTGAGTATGTTTGTTTATCAAATGCGGCTTCTTCAGCACCCTCTCCACTTCGGCCTTTTTCACCAAAGTAAATACCGCCTGTAAGCTCGCGCACACATAAAATATCAAAGCCTTTTTCGCTGATATCAGCACGTAATGGCGATGCTGCACTCAGTGCGGGTAAAAGCTGTGCTGGGCGTAAGTTACAAAACAAACCAAAGTGCTTACGAAGTGGTAAAAGCGATGCACGCTCAGGTTGCTCGTTTGGTGGTAGGTTTTCCCACTTAGGGCCACCTACTGAACCAAATAAAATGGCATCGGCGTTTTCACACGCGCTTAGTGTTTTTGGTGGTAATGCTTCACCAAATTCATCAATGGCTGCACCACCAATAGCATGATGCTGACGGTTCAGGGTAAAACCAAACTTATTGCTAACAGCATCAAGCACTTGCTCTGCTGCTGCCATTACTTCTGGGCCAATACCGTCGCCTGCTAATACGGCAACGCTGTAGTTTGTTTTACTCATCCTGCTTTCCTTTGTTGTTTTAAATCAGACACTTTTTGTGCACGATAAATTAAGTTGTAAACACGGATCATGGCGCGTACCGACGCCTCTACCACATCCGCAGCAATACCCGCACCGTGATAAGGGCGGCCATCGTATTTAGCAATAATGTTTACTTGACCAAGCGAGCTTGCGCCTTGGCCAGTGGCTTCTAAGTTGTATTCAATCATTTCAACGCTCATACCTGTTAAGCGCTCAATAGCCGCAAACGACGCTTCAACCGGGCCATTACCTGTAGCAGCTTCTTGTTTTGCTTCGCCATCAATTAACATCCCAATGGTAGAGCTGGCTACCGACTGTGAGTTAGACGCTGAGTTTACAAACTCTAATTGGTATTTTTCGTCTTTATCGTTAATTTGATTAAAGTAAATCATGGCTTCAAGGTCGTAATCGTATACGGTGCCTTTTTGATCAGCTAATGCTAAAAAGCTCTCGTATAGGCTGTCCATATCGTAATCAGCTTGTTGATAACCTAACTCTTCTAAGCGATGCTCAATAACATGACGGCCCGAACGCGAGGTCATATTTAATTGGTTATTTGGCACACCAACGCTTTCTGGCGACATAATCTCATAAGTATTTTGCGCTTTTAATACGCCATCTTGGTGAATGCCCGAGCTATGTGCAAAAGCGTTTTCGCCCACAATGGCTTTATTTGGCTGTACCGGCATATTGCATATTTTTGCCACTTGGCGAGATGCGCGATAAATTTCTTCGCTTTTAATATCGGTATGTACGTTTAAGTGGTCTTTGCGCATTTTCATGATCATCGCCACTTCTTCAAGCGAACAGTTACCCGCACGCTCGCCAATACCATTTATTGTACATTCAATTTGGCGAGCACCCGCTTGCACTGCGGCAACCGAGTTAGCCACAGCTAAACCTAAATCGTTGTGGCAATGCACACTTAAACGTGCTTTATCTATATTTGGCACGTTATTCATTAAATGGCTGATCATCGCGGCGTATTCGTCTGGCGTTACAAAACCAACGGTATCGGGTAAATTAATAGTAGAGGCACCGGCGTTAATTGCCTGCTCAACAATTTTACATAAATCCCAATGCGGCGTACGTCCGGCATCTTCACACGAAAACTCTACATCATCTGTGTAGTTACGCGCTAATTTGATTGATTTAACCGCCATGGCCGTTGCATCGTCTAGACTCATGCGTAATTTATGTTCAAGGTGCAAAGGGCTTGTAGCAATAAAAGTATGAATACGGCTTTGCTGTGCTGTGCGAAGTGCCTCACCACAGGCTTCTATGTCTTTTGCTACTGAACGTGCTAAACCACAAATAATTGGGCCTTTAACCTCGGTTGCAATACGTTGCACCGAGCGAAAGTCAGCAGGGCTCGAAACCGGAAAACCCACTTCCATCACATCCACGTTCAAGCGGCTAATAGTATGCGCTAACTGAATTTTATCGTCTTCTGTAAGGCTTGCTTTAAGCGCCTGCTCGCCATCACGTAAAGTGGTATCAAAAATCCATACTTTATCTTTGTCTTGCATAACTGCCCCTCATTCCTGTGTTACCCAAATTTCAATTTATCCCAGCCGCGAGATAATAAAAAACCCCGCAATTGCGGGGCTTTTAGTGTTTAACTCGATGCAAACACACTAATCCCCGCTCACTGACCATAGCAGTAAGAGGTTAAGTTTTAGTGTAATTAAACGAATATTTTGCATCTTGTTTCTTGTGTGTGTTCAGTGAGACCTATTTTTAACATTACAACGCAGCGGGTGCAAGCATAAATATTCTACACAACATATTTAAAACCGAAGTAAATAGAAAATTAAATCTAACAAAAACCGACTTAAAGAATAAAAAAAACAAAAACAGGTGAGCATATGCTTAATTTAACAAGCGCTTTTGAATACTCTGCTTATATTAACTTTTTGCTATTTTTTTAAGCTACGCTTCTTTAATTGTTTCTCTAATATAATGCCCTGCACCGCGAGTAATATAACGCAGCTGCCAAATAACACGCTCAATGAGTTCTTCGCGTTGCTGGCCTTCAATGTCGAGTGCTTCAGCGCCGGCATTAAATACCAACGTAACCATGGCTTCGGCCTGAATATAAGCATGGATTGAATCGCACTTAGTTTCGCTTTCTAAGTAATGAGCAAGCTCTAAAATAAAGTGTTTTACCTCACGCGCAACGGCGGCTCTAAAGGCCTTTGAGGTGCCAGAACGCTCGCGTAGTAGTAATCTAAATTGGTTACTTGAGTTATCAATAAACTCCATAAAGGTAACAACCGAGGTAGTTATTACGCTACCACCACTGGCTATACGTCTGCGTGCTTGGCGCATAAGCTGGCGAAGCGTTAAGCCGGCTTCGTCGACCATGGTTAAACCTAGCTCGTTCATATCTTTAAAGTGGCGATAAAAAGAGGTGGGGGCTATGCCTGCTTCACGGGCAACTTCGCGTAAGCTTAAATTAGAAAAACTATGATCAGCACTTAGCTGATTAAATGCCGCCTCAATTAAGGCTTGTCGTGTTTTTTGTTTCTGTTGCGCTCTAACACCCGACATCCACAGCTCCCTGAGTAATTTTATATGAAGTTTTAATGATAATTAGCCTAATTGTCTAGTCTAATACTTGACGCCAAGAGATTGAAACACTATTTTAGCTTACAGTTGTACGCTGAGAGTAAAAACGATGAATAAACCACCGATTATTTGGACAAACGTCCTATTTTTTAGCCTAACCTTTTTGGCGGCTGTCACACTTGTACCTTGGTACGGCATTAGTTACGGATTTACCAGCGCGCATTGGATTGCATTTGTAGGCTGTATGTTTTACGCAGGCCTATCTATCACTGCCGGATACCACAGATTATGGGCGCATAAGGCCTATAACGTTCACCCTGCAATAGAATTTATTTTTGCTCTTGGTGGCGCATTTGCTTTGCAAAACAGTGCACTACACTGGAGTAGCGATCACCGTATACACCACGGTCAAGTAGATGACCCAGTAAAAGACCCTTACGCCGCAACTAACGGTTTTTGGTACAGCCACATTGGCTGGATGCTTCGTGACTACCAAGGCGAAAGCTACGGCGATTACAGCAACTGCCGCGATTTACAGCGCAATAAAATTGTTATGTGGCAACATAAACACTACTTAAAGCTTGTTATAGCCATGAATGTCGGTTTACCGCTTGTACTTGGTTTATTGGTAGGTGATGTGTGGGGCATGTTATTACTAGCCGGTTTACTGCGCTTAGTATTGAGCCAGCACTTTACTTTTTTCATTAATTCACTGGCGCATATTTGGGGTTCACGCCCATACACAGAAAAAAACACCGCACGCGATAATGGCTTTTTAGCGTTATTTACTTATGGCGAGGGTTACCATAACTTCCATCATATTTTTGCAAGCGATTACCGTAACGGTATTAAGTGGTTTCATTACGATCCAACTAAATGGATGATTCGCTCTTTAGCAGCACTGGGGTTAGCCAGCAAATTAAAGCGTACGCCGGTTGAGCGCATAGAGAAAGCAAAGGCCGAAACCCTAATGAGCAAAACGCAAACGCGCCTTTCAAAATTGCCTTTAGCGCAAGATAAGCTTACATTATTACAACAAGAGTACGATTTACTGCTGAAAAAGCTGCAAAATTACTGTTCACTACAAAAACAAGTGTTAGAAGCGAAAAAAAATAACATGGCAAAGCAGTGTGAACAATCAGCATTAATGACACAATACCATGAGCTGGAAGCCGCCTGGGAAAACCAAAAACAGGCATGGCTAGCACTTAATGCGAGGTTATTAAAAGCCTCTTTTAATTAATTAGGAGTGGCTGTGGCCAAACAACCAGAACAAAAAAAAGCACCCGTAGTTTACCAATATGATGCAATAATTATTGGTACGGGCCCTGGCGGTGAAGGCACCGCCATGAACTTATCTAAAAACGATAAAAAAGTAGCGGTAATTGAGCGCCAACAAGCAGTTGGTGGTGGCTGTGTGCATTGGGGAACAATTCCTTCAAAAGCATTACGCCACTCTGTTAGCCGCTATATTGAATACAAAGCAAATCCACTTTTTAATGTTGGCGAGCGCCCTAGCCGCTTAACGTTTCCTGATATTTTAAGCCATGCAAGTTCTGTTATTTCTAAGCAGTCAAACTTACGTAGCAGCTTTTATGACCGTAATCGCATTCATATGTATCAAGGTGATGCGAGTTTTGTAGATAAACACACGGTTGAGATTAAGCGCCTTGATGGCTCAGCAGAGCGTATAACAGCAAAAACCATTGTAATTGCTACTGGTTCGCGCCCATATCGGCCACCAGAGGTCGACTTTAGCCATTCTCGTATTTACGACAGCGACACTATTTTAGGCCTAGAGCACGACCCACAACGCGTACTTATATACGGTGCGGGTGTTATTGGCTGTGAATACGCTTCTATATTTAAAGGCTTAGGCGCCAAGGTAGATTTAGTAAATACTCGCGACCGCTTGCTTGCCTTTATGGATGCAGAGATCTCTGACGCGCTTAGCTACCACTTTTGGAATAGCGGCATTGTTATTCGCCATAATGAAGAGTTTGACCGCGTAGAAACACGCTCAGATTGTGTGGTAATGCACTTAAAATCGGGCAAACGTGTAAAAGCCGACTGTATTTTGTTTGCTAATGGCCGTACAGGTAATACTGATACGCTAAACCTTGAAGCCATTGGTTTAAAAGCCGATGGTCGCGGCCAGCTTAAAGTCAACGAAATGTACCAAACTGAGGTAGATAACGTTTACGCAGTAGGTGATGTAATTGGCTACCCAAGCCTTGCCAGTGCAGCGTTTGATCAGGGCCGTATAGCTGCCGATGCAATTGCCTGTGGTAATTGCGAAGATAAGCTGATTATAGATATTCCAGCAGGTATTTATACCATTCCTGAAATGAGCTCAGTAGGTAAAACAGAGCAACAGCTAACCGCAGCAAAAGTGCCGTATGAAGTAGGCCGTGCGCAGTTTAAACACCTTGCACGTGCGCAAATTGCAGGCACAGAAGTGGGGAGTTTAAAAATATTGTTTCACAGTGAAACCAAAGAAGTACTTGGCGTGCATTGCTTTGGTGAGCGTGCTTCTGAAATTGTTCACATTGGCCAAGCCATTATGGAACAAAAAGGCGCAGGCAATACCGTTGATTACTTTGTAAATACCACATTTAACTACCCAACGATGGCAGAAGCCTACCGCGTTGCGGCGTTAAACGGGTTAAATAGGTTATTTACCTAACCCGATTACCACACAGCAAAAAGCCCGCTAATTAGCGGGCTTTTTAGTAGCTATTAATACACTGCTGTTATTTATGATACTGCGCGCTTAGCTCGTGTACTGCATTAATAAATACACCGGCGTTTTCTGGGTCTACATCTGGTGTAATACCGTGGCCTAGGTTAAACACGTGGCCATTACCTGTGCCAAAGTCTTCTAAAATAGTACCCACTTCTTGGCGGATACGATCAGGCGTACCGTGAAGCATTGATGGGTCCATATTACCTTGCAGCGCAACTTTGTCGCCTACACGGCGTTTAGCATCGCCAATATTGATTGTCCAATCAAGGCCTACTGCATCACAACCCGTTGCTGCAATTGCTTCAATCCACTGGCCACCATTTTTAGTAAATAGCGTTACCGGCACTTTACGGCCGTCGTATTCACGAATTAAGCCATCAACAATTTTATGCATATATTGCAGTGAAAACTCGTTGTAATCGCGCGGGCTTAATACGCCGCCCCATGAGTCAAATACCATTAGTGATTGAGCACCGGCTTTTACTTGCGCGTTTAAATAATCAATAACCGAATCAGCGAGTTTATCGAGTAATAAATGCAGTGTTTGCGGCTCTGCAAAGGCCATTTTTTTAATTTTACCAAATACTTTACTGCTACCACCTTCAACCATGTATGTTGCAAGTGTCCACGGTGAACCCGAAAAGCCAATTAGTGGCACTTCGCCTTTAAGCTCACGACGAATTGTGCTTACTGCATTCATTACATAGCCAAGCTCGTCAGTTGGGTCTAGCTTAGGAATTTTTTTAACATCAGCAAGTGATGAAATAGGGTTTTCGAACTTAGGGCCTTCGCCAGTCTCAAAGTACAAACCTAAACCCATTGCATCGGGAATAGTTAAAATATCACTAAATAAAATAGCGGCATCTAATGGGTAACGACGAAGAGGCTGAAGTGTTACTTCACAAGCAAGCTCAGCATTACGGCACAGGCTCATAAAATCGCCCGCTTGTGCACGTGTAGCGCGGTACTCTGGTAAATAGCGTCCTGCTTGGCGCATCATCCATACCGGTGTTACATCAACGGGTTGTTTTGCAAGTGCACGTAAATAACGGTCGTTTTTTAATTCGCTCATAGCGTAAATAATCCTGCGGCTTATAGAAATTGTTCAAGATTGTACCACCATATTCTCCGGCTCTCTATCGCTATGCACGTAAAACCTAAGTTACGAGTAGTCAAACGCTTTTTGTTGCTTTTTTAGCCTGCAAAGGCTACAAAATAAGCAAAAAGAACTAACAATAAAAACTTTTTGTTAATATGTTTGCAACATAACAAAAACCTTGGTATTGTTTGTGCCGCGTTAACAAGAACAATAATAAAAATCTTAAACAACAATAATAAAAATATTTATAATAAAAATAACAAAAATCCTCTATAACAATAAGAAAGCTTGTATTAACAGGCCAAAACAAGAAATTAAGCCACCTTAACCGGTGGTTTTTTCTTGCCTGCAATAAAATAACTATTACCCACAACACATACAATCTTGAGTCAGCTCATACCTTTTACTTGTTGATATACACTTAAATAAAATATATCTTGATGCATAAGATAAAATTTTATTTAACCATAAAGAGTGACCCAGCTTAGGAGAACAGTAATGCTAACGCGCGTAGAAAAAGCTCAACAAAAATGGGGCGGTAGCCATACTGTCATTGATAAATGGTTAAACGAGCGCCAAGAGTTAATTATACTTTATTGTAAAATGGCTGGGTTTTCGCCATACGATAAAAAAGATCACGCTCTACCTAAACCTGAACAGATCCAAGCATTTTGCCAAATTTTAATGGACTACTTATCCGCTGGCCATTTTGAAGTATACGATGACATTGCTAAAGCATGTGAAAATAAAGGCCCGCAAAGCCAGCAGCTAGCAAGTGACATTTATCCGCGCATTTCAAGCACGACAGATATTGCTTTAGATTTTAACGATAAATACGCTGAAGTAGACAAAGAAGACTTGTTAGAACAGTTTGATAACGATTTATCGGTACTTGGCGAAACGTTAGAGATGCGCTTTGAACTAGAAGATGAGCTAATAGATAATTTGTACTCTAACCACACAGATTAATAAAATAGCCTACAAAAAAGGGACCATTATGGTCCCTTTTTACTTTATAAGCTTTTACCTATTGCGCTGGCGCTTCGTCATCTTGAATTTCAAGTAGTTCTACTTCAAAAACAAGTGTTGAGTTAGCTGGGATTTTACCTAAGTCACGGTCGCCGTAAGCAAGCTCAGATGGAATTGTAAACTTGTACTTAGACCCTACAGACATGAGCTGTAAGCCTTCAGTCCAACCCGCAATTACACGGTTAAGAGGGAACGTAGTTGGCTCGTTGCGCGCATAAGAGCTATCAAACTCAGTGCCATCTAATAAAGTACCTTTGTAATGTACTTTAACAACATCGGTTGCTGCTGGCTTTTCACCTTCGCCTTCGCTAAGCACTTCGTACTGTAGGCCAGACTCAGTGACTGTTACGCCTTCTTTTTTAGCATTTTCTTCTAGGTACTTTTTACCCGCTTCTTTGCTTTTTTCAGACTCAACTTTTGCTTTAGCTTCTTGCTTAGCACGCACTGAGGTATCTAGCTCAGTTAGCACCTCACGGATTTTTTCTTCATCAATTTTTGCATTACCAGCAAGCGCATCTTCGAAGCCACGAATTAACAGTGCTTGGTCTAGCTCAATACCAATCTCTGATTTATCAGCTAGGTCTTTATTTAAAAAGTTACCTACTGATGCACCAATACCGTATGCTTGTTGCTGCTCTACAGTGTCTAATTTAACTTCAGCTTTTTCTTGTTTTGCTTCTTGATTACAAGCTGTAAGCGCTAAAACCGACGCTGCAATCAATGACAATCTAATCGTCTTTTTCATTTTAAATCTCCGACACACTTTGCAGTTGTCATTTATTGTATTATTACTAGTTAAAGATTAACGGCCTACATGATAGGCTGCTTGTTTAATAACTAACTAAATTAAAACCTAACCTATTATAGTGATTAGACAAACACCCTAGGCCTTCAACGTGACCTAGTCTAACCTCTCAGTCACTAAGAGTTAAGAGGAAATACCTGTAATATGTCGATATTTCGTACTTTTTTAGTCGCTTTTAGCTGTTTATTAGCCGCAGCTTGTAGCGATCAAAAACAGCAAGCTGCACAACGCTTTGAACACGCAGCACAAGGTGCGTTTTCCTCGGCAGTGTCTAACGATGGTAAATATAGCCTTGTCTCCTCCATTCACCATGGGGTCGCCCTGTGGGATAATCAACAGCAGGTGTTAAAATATCAATGGTTTCAACAGCAATCACAAGAAAGCCTAGTGTATGCTGTGGCTATTGCCTTTGATAATAGCGTGGCCGTTACTGCAGAAAAAACCACCTTTGCTGTGTGGGACATTACCACTGGCGAAAACCGCGGCTATTATAAAATTCAACAAGCCACTATTCGCGATATAGCGATAAGCAACCAGGGCCGTAGTGTTTTATACGGCAGAAGCGACGGCGTAGTGGTATTTTTAAACCTAGAAACCGGACGCCGCATTGAATTTTTAGGCCACCAAGACAAAGTAAACACCGTCGATTTATCACCTAATGGGCGCTATGCCCTGAGCGGCTCGAACGATTACGTTGCTTATTTTTGGGATACACGCACAGGGCAAGTGATTCATCGTTTTAATCACCCAACGCGCGTTACCCAAGTAACCTTAGACCCACAAGGTCGCTATGCATTTACCGCAGATAGTATGAAGCAAGCACATGTATGGAAGCTGACTACAGGTGATCTTGTGAGTAAACTGGCGTATATTGCGCGTCAGAAAATTTTTACCGCAGTACGTTTTAACGAACAAGGCACATTGCTAGCAACTGGCTCGCCTAATAAGCGCGTTGATTTATGGCAACTACCCAGCGGCGAGAAAATTCAAACTTGGCAAGTCACACCACGAAAAGGGAGTAAGCCTAAATCGGCTGTGGTGCTAGATGTAACGTTTATAAATAACGGCAAGTCGTTGTTAACCGAGAGCTCGAGCGGAATTGCAGAGCACTTTACAATACGAGAAGCAAATGAACACAATTGAACATCGTTTAATGGAGCTTGAGGCAAAAGTTGCTTTTCAAGACGAAACAATAGAAATATTAAATGACGAGCTAAAAGCACACCAACAGCAGCTTGCAAAAATGAAGCGCCAAACTGAGTTATTAGCAGAAAAAATTAAAGAAGCGCAGCAACCCTCGCTGATGTCGCAAATGCAAGAGCCACCTCCGCCACATTACTAAACTCGCGACGAAATAAAATAAACCGGGTTAATCGCCCGGTTTAAATACACCAATCACTTGTTCAAATTGGCGAGTAGATGCCTGAACCGCGTTTTCGGGCTGCGCCATTTTGTGGCCGCACTGTACGCACTCGACTTTTTCAACATCATGTTCTCTGTATAACATCATGGTGTCCATGGCTTTACACTCAGGGCAAGATGCACCAGCAATAAATCGCTTCTTTTGTCTCACAACATTTTTCCTGTGGTTTGAACTGCACATATTTTATCGTATAACTTCCTAGGTTGATACGCTTGATAAGAGCAATACGTTCTATGGTATGATAGCGCCAACTTAACAAGGGCATAGCAAAGTAACGTATTTATGATCCAAATCTCAGAAATAGAACTACTTCGTGGCGGAAAAGCCTTATTAAAAAATGCCTCGGCTACTTTATTTCCACAACATAAAGTGGGCTTAGTCGGCGCTAATGGCTGTGGTAAATCTACGCTATTTGGTCTATTAAAATCTGAGCTACAGTTGGATGCCGGTGATTGCGCAATTCCCAAAGATTGGTCTATAGCCTCGGTTAAACAAGAAACCCCCGCCCTTGAAATAAGTGCTATTGATTATGTACTTCAAGGCCACCCTGAATACTATGCATTGCGTATTGCCCTGCGTGAAGCTGAGCAAGAAAACGATGGTGATACCCAAGCCAAAGTACATATTCAGCTTGAAAATATAAAAGGCTACAGCATAGAGTCAAAAGCGGGCGAGCTGCTGCATGGTTTAGGCTTTGCTAATCACCAAATAGAAAATCCAGTTAGCGCGTTTTCGGGTGGTTGGCGTATGCGTTTAAACCTAGCTCAGGCACTTATTCGCGATGCCGACCTATTGCTACTTGATGAGCCAACTAACCACCTTGATTTAGATGCCGTGTACTGGCTTGAGCGCTTTTTACGCGCCTACACCGGCACTTTAGTACTTATATCGCATGACCGTGAATTTTTAGATGCAGTGGTTGATCAAATTTGGCATATCGACAGGCAACTTATAAATGTTTACAAGGGCAATTATTCGCAGTTTGAGCGTCAAAAAGCAGAACGCTTATTACAGCAACAAGCTATGTTTGAAAAACAACAAGAGCAAATTGCCCATCTTGAGCAGTTTATAACGCGCTTTAAAGCCAAAGCGAGTAAAGCCAAACAAGCACAAAGCCGTGTTAAAGCGCTAGAGCGCATGGAAAAACTAGCACCAGCGCATGCCGACTCACCGTTTGACTTTGAATTTTCCGAGCCCACAGCCCTGCCTAATCCACTAATGACCCTAGATGAAGCAAAAGCGGGTTATGGCGACGTGACTATTTTAAATAATATTGCACTCAACCTCGTGCCTGGCAGCCGTATTGCGTTACTAGGGCGTAACGGCGCGGGTAAATCAACACTTATCAAGCTATTAGCGGGAGAGCTTGAACCGCAAGCGGGTAAAGTAGTGCAGCATCATGGTTTAAACATTGGTTACTTTGCACAGCATCAACTTGAGTCGCTAGACTTAAAAGCAAGCGCCGTGACTCATATTCAGCGCTTAAACCCACAAGCCACAGAACAATCGCTGCGTGACTTTTTAGGTGGCTTTGCCTTTATTGGCGATAAAGCACTTGAACCGGTAGCACCGTTTTCGGGCGGTGAAAAAGCGCGCTTAGTGCTTGCTATGCTGGTATATCAAAAGCCTAACTTACTACTACTTGATGAGCCAACTAACCACCTTGATTTAGAAATGCGCCACGCGCTGGTGATGGCACTGCAAGGCTTTGAAGGCGCTATGGTTACCGTTTCGCATGACCGCCATATGCTTAAAAACACCGCCGATGAATTTTATTTAGTTGATGATGGCAAAGTGACTCAGTTTGGTTACGATTTAGATGCCTATTATCAGTGGTTGCTAAACGCAAATAAGGAAGCCGCTAAAAGCGAGCTACCTGAGCAGCCAAAAGCAAATTCTGGCATTAACCGTAAAGAGCAAAAACGTTTAGAAGCCGAATTTAGAAAAACCATTCAACCACTTAAAAAGCAAATTGAAAAGCTTGAAAAACAGCTCGATAAATTTACTGCTGAGCTTAGCGACGTTGAAGTCGCCCTTGGCGACAACACACTTTACAGCGACGACAACAAAGCCCAGTTAAAAGAGCTAATCGATAAGCAAGCCACGCTTACCCCTAAAGTAAACGACATTGAAGAAGAGCTATTGATGGCGCTTGAAGAAATGGAAGAAAAAGAACAGGCTTTTGCTGATGAACTTGCTCAATAGTGATGGCTTTTGGCAATTTGCGTGCACCTTGTACGCAAAACCAGAGCAACAACAAACCTTGCTGGCACTACAAAACCAGCAAGGTAAAAACGTTAATTTGTGCTTGTTACTTCTTTATTTAGACTCACTTAAGCTAAGCCTTAATGCCGATCAGCTCAGTGCGTTAATAGACTCAATAAATGAGTTTGATACGCAGGCACTTAAGCCGCTGCGCGCCGCTCGTAGTTATTTAAAAGCTAATCAAGAAAGTATTAACGACTATGCAAAAATACGCCAAGAGTTATTAAGCGCAGAGTTAAAGCTTGAAAAACAGCAACAGCAAATACTAATTGATACAGCGAATAAATTTAGCTTTTTAGAAACTGTAAAGCCAAAAAATATTGAGCTGTATGTGAAAGCCACTTAGGCTGTCAGTTTTTATACCCTCTTCTAATGCCCATACTATTTTCTTTGTGCAAAAAAATCTTTAAGTAATTTACTCACAAAGAGGGTTAGAGACGCTGCGCTTTTAGAGGAAAATAAAAACCAAGTTAATACCATTAAAAATATAAGTCTAGCCGCTGTTGGCTCGTGGCTATCTTTCTTATTTACTTCTCATTCTCTTCTCTTTGTGCAAAAGGTCTTTAAGCTAATTATTCACAAAGAGGATTAGAGACGCGGCGCTTTTAGAGAAAAATAAAAGCCAAGCTAATATTGCTAAAAATATAAATCTAGCCGCTGTTGGCTTGTAGCTATATTTTCTCATTTACTTCTCACTCTTTTCTCTTTGTGCAAAAAACCTTTAAGCCAATTAATCACAAAGAGGATTAGAGGCGCTGCAGTAGGAACTTAATAGCCCCCAAAACATGATCTACATCAACTTTACTTGGTTACTTTTTCCACGCAAGGAAATAGTTTGATCTCGATCACGTTACGCCTTGTAAACTCGCTCTATGATTAACCCATCAACTGAACGAGGAGATCAATCATGAACGTATTCTTTAGAGACTTTTTTAGCGACCCAGTTTTATTTATGTCTTTTGGGATTTTAGGCGTCGTGATTGCTCTTTGCCTATTTTACGCTTTTTACTTTATTAAAAAGATTAACGAGGCTGAAGTTCCCGAGCATCATTAAGCACGACGCACAAAGCGCCTACTCAGGTTACTGATTAGGCGCTTTTTATTTTATAAAGCAAAAAATTTGGTACACTAGCGTTTCGTTTTTTTCATAGTGCGTACTACCAACATGATCAACAAGTTTAAACCAGCATGGTGGATGACCAATCGTCACGTTCAAACCATAATGCCGCGTTTTTTCCGTCCATTTCACAATACGTCCTACGAACTTGAGCAACTTGATACGCCCGACGGCGATTTTATTGAACTTGCATGGTCGCTGCCTCATAACGAAAACGCCCCTCTTGCTGTGGTTTTACATGGCCTTGAAGGCAACATAAATAGCTTTTATGCCAAAGGCATGATGAAAGCCTTAAAAAAGCAAGGTTATGCTGTAGTACTTATGCACTTTAGAAATTGCTCAAGTGAAGTTAACCGCTTACCGCGTGCTTATCATAGTGGCGATACCGCCGACTTAGCTTTTTTTATAAATCACTTGAGGGAGCAATTTCCCAGCCGTCCTATTATGGCTGTTGGTTTTTCATTAGGGGGCAATGTACTGGCTAAATACCTAGGCGAAGAGCGTGAAAACTGCCCGTTAAGTGCCGCCGCAGTGGTTTCGGCACCTTATGACTTATCATCATCAAGCGATGTTATTCGCAAAAGCTTAGGCAAAATTTACCAAAAGTATTTGCTCGATAGAATGAAAAAATCAATGCAGCGTAAATTGCCACAAATTAAGCAGCAAATACCTATTACCTCTGAGCAGTTAATGAAAATTGACGATTTGCTAGAGTTTGATAATCAACTAACCGCACCGCTACATGGCTTTGAAAACGCTCACGATTACTATCGCCAAGCCAGCGCAATGCCTTACTTAAAGCATATTGCGATTCCTACCTTAATCATTCATGCTAAAGACGACCCAATGCTGTCGATTAAAGCTGTGCCAAGTAGGCAAGATGTGAGTGAGCATGTTACCCTGAGCGTCTCTGAAAAAGGCGGCCATGTTGGGTTTATTAGCGGCAATAATCCGTTTAGGCCGGTATTTTGGCTTGAACGAGCCGTTCCTCATTATTTTGGCCAACACCTACCCACTAAAGCGAGTAGTAAGCAGTTATGATTATCCCTTTTGAACAACTTGATAAAGACACCCTCTATAACCTAATTGAAAGTTACGTGCTTCGTGAAGGCACCGATTACGGTGAGCAAGAAGTGAGTATTGAAAGTAAAGTCGCGCAGGTAAATCAGCAGCTTAAAAACGGTGAAGCCATGGTGTTTTTTTCTGAGTTACATGAATCTGTCACTATTATTTCAAAAAACGAATTCAAGGCAATGCAAAGTGAAGAGCATCAAGCACAGTCGTTTGATTAATGCCTAACACTTGTAACTTTTGAACTGAACGTACACAATAGTTTTTTACCCAAAGAGCCAAAATATGATAAAACTCAGCACTCTAGTGGTAGCCGTATCACTAGCTTTAACACCACAAACCTTTGCAGAGCAAGTAAAAGAGCCGTCAGACAAAGCAGTAAAACTAGCAAAAGACACTATTTTAATCGACACCCATATCGATGTACCTTATCGCATTCACGAGAAATGGGTTGATGTAACGAAAGCTACCGATGGCGGCGACTTTGACTACCCTCGCGCAGTTAAGGGCGGTTTAAACGCGCCGTTTATGTCTATTTATATTCCTGCTCATTTAGAGTTTGAAGGCAAAGGTAAAAGCTATCAGCTAGCCAATCAGATGATTGATAGCATGGAAGCGATTGCACAGCGTGCTCCAGAAAAGTTTGCCATTGCCAGCTCAACAGCAGATATTGAAGCGCAATTTGAGGAAGGTAAACTGTCAATTGCAATGGGCATGGAAAATGGCTCGCCAATTGAAGGGAAAATGGAGAACCTACAGCACTTTTTTGACCGCGGTGTACGCTACATTACGCTTGCGCACTCACAAAGTAACCATATTTCTGACTCGTCATACGATATTCGTCGTAAATGGAAAGGCTTAAGCCCATTTGGTAAAAAGCTAATAACCGAAATGAACAACGTCGGTATGCTGATTGATGTGTCGCATATATCAGATGATGCGTTTTACCAGGTAATGGAGCTGTCTAAAACACCGGTGATTGCCTCACACTCATCACTGCGAAAATACACGCCAGGTTTTGAGCGTAATATGAATGATGACATGTTACTAGCGCTTAAAAAGAATGGCGGGGTTATTCAAATTAACTTTGGCTCAAGCTTTGTAACCTCTCAAGCAGGTTCATGGTACAAAGACCTGAAAAGTACAAAGGAGGCCGTTAAAAAAGAAGGCACTAAGCCAGGCAAAGACTTTGACGCAGCGTACCGTGCTAAAAACCCATTCCCGTTCGCAAGCCTTGAGCAAGTCCTTGATCACATTGACCATGTAGTTGAATTAATTGGTATTGATTACGTAGGTATTGGCTCTGACTACGACGGTGTTGGGGATTCATTACCGATTGGCCTAAAAGATGTAGCGAGCTACCCTAACCTAGTGCAAGGGTTAATGGACAGAGGCTATAGCGATGCCGACATTAAAAAAATCTTGAGCGAAAATACGCTAAGAGTGTGGAAGCAAGCCGAAGCATATGCGAAAAAGCACTAGCGTGTAAGCTGTCAGTTGTCAGTTGTCAGTTGTCAGTTGTCAGTTGTCAGTTGTCAGTTGTCAGTTGTCAGTTGTCAGTTGTCAGTTGTCAAAAAGTTTAATTAATAGCACGACTTAAAGTCGTGCTTTTTTATGTGTTAAGTATAATTTAACACCAAGCTACTAATAGCTAATAGCTAATAGCTAAAAGCTGAAAACTAACCACTTTTCTTTAGGCATTAAAAAAGGCCACCTAAGTGACCTTTTTCTAACAATTAACTTAAACGTTAATTATTACTCTACGATAGTTGCTACAACACCAGCACCTACAGTACGGCCACCTTCACGGATAGCGAAACGAAGACCTTCGTCCATCGCGATTGGCGCGATTAGAGTTACTGTCATCTTGATGTTATCACCAGGCATTACCATTTCTACGCCTTCTGGTAACTGTACGTCACCTGTTACGTCAGTTGTACGGAAGTAGAACTGTGGACGGTAACCTTTGAAGAATGGAGTGTGACGACCACCTTCATCTTTAGAAAGTACGTATACTTCTGAAGTGAACT
>Ga0209452_1000032_pt1 | contig 111523 bp, 105 predicted proteins | sample WorMetimpBELIZE1_FD_187388 | JGI IMG/M metagenome (GOLD analysis project Ga0209452, IMG submission 187388) | Marine gutless worms symbiont microbial communities from Max Planck institute for Marine Microbiology, Germany - Olavius imperfectus... | ecosystem: Host-associated > Annelida >... | reverse complement strand
GAGAAGGGATGACCACGCAGGACCTTATTAAAGAGTTTGATGCAGTGGTCAATTTACCGGGCTTAACCAACGCATGGGTGATGCCAATAAAAACCCGAATTGACATGCTTGCCACAGGAATTAAAACTCCTGTTGGGATTAAAATTGGTGGTCCCGATCTAATGGAAATTCAAAAAATCGGCCAACAAATTGAGTCAATATTAACTGACGTCGATGGCACGGCATCAGTGTATTCTGAACGCGTCGCTGGCGGTCGCTACTTGAAAGTCGACATTGATCGCGAAAAAGCCGCCCGATATGGGCTCAATATCGCTGATGTTCAGCAAATTGTCTCCGGTGCAATTGGCGGTGTTAACGTAACACAAAGTGTAGAAGGGCTGGAGCGCTATCCAGTAAATATTCGTTATCCGCAGTCATACCGAAGCTCTCCAGAGTCGCTTTCTTTGTTACCTGTAGTGACACCACAAGGAAAACGTATAGCCCTAGCTGATGTTGCTGACGTCTATATCGAAGACGGACCGCCGGGTATCAAGAGTGAAAACGCGCGGCTCAATGGATGGGTGTATGTTGACATCGATGGTGTAGACATAGGCACGTATGTGGCTAACGCGCAGCAAGTTGTTGCTGAACAACTCGTTTTACCCGCCGGCTATTCAATTAATTGGTCTGGCCAATACGAGTATATGTTAAGGGCAAAGGAGAAGCTCACATACGTTGTGCCTTTGACGCTCGCTATCATCGTTATTCTATTGTACCTCAACTTCCGAAACTTCATTGAAGTAGCCATTATTATGGGAACGTTGCCATTGTCGATGGTTGGTAGCATATGGCTTATGTACATCGAAGGCTTTAATTTCTCCGTGGCCGTGGGCGTAGGTTTCATTGCTCTGGCCGGTGTCGCTGTAGAAATCGGAGTCATTATGCTTGTATATCTTAATCATGAATATCAGGCACTGATGGATAAATGCAAAGAAGAGGGTACCTTACCGAGCGTCAACATGTTGACCGAGGCAGTACTGCACGGTGCAGGATTGCGTGTTCGTCCCGTCATGATGACAACGGCCACTATCATCTTTGGATTGCTGCCGGTGTTATATGGCTCTGGTACGGGGTCCGAAGTCATGAGTCGTATTGCGGCGCCGATGGTGGGGGGAATGGTTAGTGCGATTATTCTGACACTACTCATATTACCTGCCATTTATTTAATGTGGCGCAAACAACAGCTCAAGAACCTGGCTGTCGTTGCGTAATGAAAGTACCTGTTCGCCGTTCACATCGTTGGCTTATGCTGCTTGTCGGCGGGCAGGTGTTGTTTTGGTCGTTAAGCGGCCTTTACATGGTCTGGTTTGATATCCACTACATTCACGGTGACCATTTTATTGAGTCGCCTGCGCCATTGGAAAGCAATGCGACGACGCGCGTTGAATTTAATGACATTATTAATATGTATCCGGGGGCGAGTTCCATTTTACTTAGCTCTGAGCGAGGTCGGCTCATTTATCAGGTTGTTGATAATGACCAAATAAAACGTGTTGACAGTATCACAGGTAATGAGCTAAAGCCCGTCAATCCTGTTCTCGCGGGTGCAATCGCTGCTTCTCAACTACGTAAAGGCTACCCGGTAGAAAGTGTAGAATTGTTGTCGTCAGAAAATCACGTAGTGGGAGGGCGCGGCCGACCACTATGGGAAGTTAAATTTGAGGGCATGCTCGCTCCAGTCGTTTATGTTAGCCGATATACCGGAAACATAGAATATGTGCGACACCTTCCTTGGCATATTTTTGACGTGTTTTGGCGTATTCATATTATGGACTACCAAGACGGTGAAGACGTAGCCAATACCCTCCTTATTACCATCTCATCGTTAAGCTTGTTGGGTGTTTTTTTCGGCATTTATTTATTGCCAGGATCAATAAAAAATCCTAAGAGGAAATGTCTTTAGCATGTTTAGTCGTTTCTTGCATAAATACCTCGCACTGATAGTGGCTGTACAATTACTGATTTGGTTGTCTACTGGATTGTTGTTAGGGCAAATGCACTCAGCCCCGACCATAGAAAAGCGCGTAGAGAACGGTGTGGATTTGTCAGAGAACGATGAAGAACTAATGACGATCAAACAGCTTCTAGCGTTGTCACCAAATGCGATTTCAATAGAGCTTGTTAATCTCTTAGGGAAATCAGTCTATAGAGTCATGACAGAATATTCTAAGCATGAACAAGAGAAAACATATGAACTATACGATGCGGTAACAGGAGAGCAGTTTAACTTAAATGAAGTTGACATTCGCCGGCTTGTAACCAGTAAATTTCAATTCACTTCGCCAATCACGAACGTGTCTCTTGTGCAGCCTCCATTCTCTGAACTACCCAAAGAGAAATCACCGCTTTGGAAAGTAGCGGTGTTTGATGAGTTCAGCACTCATATATATTTACGTGCTTCATCGGGAGATATCGTAGCGGTGCTCAATGAAAATAGTGAATGGACTTCACTGTTAATGATGCTGCATTTCATGGACTATCAAAATGCAGGGTCATTTAATCATTGGTGGATAAAGCTTTTTGCACTGCTTACTTTGGTGATGAGTATCACAGGTGTGACGTGGTTGTTGCAAATCATGATGACTAAACCTGCCGTACCAGGAACACAAAGAACGAAAAAGTGGCTCACTGTCATCGATGACAAAGAGGCTGAACATCGCATCGAAGGCAGAGTAACTGATAATCTGTTGTCAATTTTACAGCGAAATAAAATATCGATTGAATCGCAATGTGGTGGCAGCGGAACGTGTGGTCGTTGTCGTGTAGTGATCAAGCCAACGGACCCAGTCTTGACTGCAGATCGCTACCAATTATCAAAAGATCAGCTAAAAGCAGGCTATCGGCTAGCCTGTCAGCGCGTGGTTGGCCAAACAAGCATAGTGCGTGTAGACACAAATACTTTACTTCAAACGATATCTGCAGAGTTGGTCAATAACGAGTTTTTGACACCTTTTATTAAAGAGTTGAAATTCAAATATCATTCCCCTGAGACATTCGTGTTTCGACCTGGTTGTTATTTCAAGTTTTCGATATCTAAAGGTAAAACTCGAGGATGCCCTCCTGACTTGCCTAGACGTTTCCGCCGATTTTGGCCTTACAGCGAAAGATCAAGTTTTTTTCACCCGAGTGTCACCCGTTACTACTCAGTTGCAAACCGCTGTGAAGGGGCAGGCTACCTTACTTTTAATATCAAAATGCAACCAGCGCCTTCCTCCATGCTGAAACCAGGGATCGGTTCGCATGTATTGGGTAATCTCGGTATTGGCAGTGTGTTAGAGATTGAGGGGCCCTATGGCGGCTTTTCATTGCCACATGATTTTCATAAAAAAGAGTTTGTGTTAATCGGCGGCGGTTCAGGTATAGCACCACTTAAATCAATGATAGATGAGCTTCTGTTCGGATTGCAGGTAACACAATCAGTAGTGCTTTTTTATGGCGCTCGTCACCCAATAGATTTGGCCAATCACAACTGGTTTAAGGATATAGAAACCACACTCACAAACTTTAGCTATTGTCCCGTGGTGTCTAGGGCCTCGAATATATGGTTTGGAGCGACGGGACATGTCCAGTTACCACTTCGCTCGTTTCTAGAAGCGCATCATGCAAAAGATCAATGTCTGTTTTTTTTATGTGGGCCCAGCGCGATGATGAAAGACGTTAAAGACATGTTGATCGACTATTCCATTGACCCAAATGCCATCACTGTTGAAGCATTTGCGTCATCCACAACCCATCAAGTCTAAGGAGACTCTGAATGAAACTACTCTTTTCAATGCTCATGATAGCCTTAAGTTTTTCAACTTTTGCTCACACAACACTCAAGACATCTACGCCTAAGGATAATGCAATGTTGATGTCATCTCCACCTGAACTATCATTGGTTTTTACCAAGCCTGTAAGGTTGGCTAGAGTCACATTGCAATCGAAAAGTGGGGAAACCATTCCGTTTGAGTTTAAGCCAAGTACGGAACTCGCTAGTGCCTTTAGTTACGAATTACCCGGATTACCAGTAGATACATACACTGTCAATTGGATGTTGCTAGGTCAGGACGGTCACAAAATGGAAGGGGCTTTTAGTTTTATGGTGCATGCTTCAATGATGAAACATAACGACAAAAAGCACGACAGCACGCACGGCAACCATTAGAGGACGCTATGGACATTTGGCAGTTGGGGTTGTTGATTTCAAAGTTTGGTGTTTATCTCGGCGTATCAGCGCTGCTTGGTGGTGGTTGGATTTTGTGCATTACCAATACTGATATTGACACCAAATTTACTTTACCCGCAAGCTTACAAACAACGGTAACAAGGCACATGTGTTTGTTTGCGGTCATTGGCATCATTTTTAGTGCTTTTGACTTTTTGTTTCAGGTTGGGCAGCTCGCTCAATCTGGATACGCTGGTATGTTTGACCCCATTATGCGAGAGATGGTCGCGCATTCAACGCTCGGAGATGTTGCAAAAAGTCGACTAGTGCTGTTCGCAAGTGCGCTACTATATTTAACCTATTTAGGTCATTCAATTAGAAAAACCGCCCTTATTTCAAGTCTCTCTCTTGGAATTTTCATTGTTATTGCGTTGGCAGGATTTGGGTATACATTTACGTTAACTGGGCATACTCAACAGTTACAACCTAGTTTAAAATTTATCCTGGCTGCTCATGCCGTTATTGCGCTCGCGTGGGTGGGTTCACTCTGGCCTCTTTCAAGGACGTGCGTAGAGCTTTCTACCCCCAATTTGCACCATGTCATGACAAAATTTGGGAAATCGGCGATGTACCCCATTGGGGGGCTAATTATTGCTGGTTTACTACTGGCTTGGCAACTTGTGCGTTCTGTTAGCAGTTTGCTCGACACAAACTACGGCTTTGTATTGCTTGTTAAGCTGTTGTTTGTTGGTGCTATCTTTCTAATCGCGTTGTTACACAAACTGCGATTGGTTCCTCAGCTTTTAACCGGCATAACCAGTCCTCGAACGCTTCAAAAATCAATCCAAATCGAACTTTGTATAGGGATATCTATTTTAATGGTGACGGTGGTGTTAAGTACCGCCGTAGGCCCCAATTATTGAAGAAACACAAAATGAAAAAAATCTACTTGTTGTCAATCGTACTCTTTCCTTTGCTGTTAACTAACTGTGTTAATGCTCATGATAAAACGCATAACGACACCAGTAATAGTCCTATGTTCTCAGGGCTAGACTCCGACGCAGGAATAATAGCAAAACAATTCCACAAAGCACTCTCCGAGGCTAATGCAGAGACAGTCATGAGCTTACTTGCCGATGATGTCCTTATTTTGGAAGGTGGCAGAATTGAGCGCAGTGCCGACGAATATCGTGCACATCATTTGCAAGCAGACATGCAATTTTCATCTGCCGTAACCACGAAGACGATTGAGCATCATGTTCGTGTGCATGGTAATACAGCTGTCTCCATTTCAAGAAGTCACACTTCTGGAAACTATAAAGGTCGAGATATTGATAGGACAGGCAATGAAACGCTCTTTTTAACGCTGATCAATGGACAGTGGAAAATCAGTCATATTCATTGGTCTCACTAACTCCCCACCAAATTAAAATAAAAAGGTCAAAACGATGAAACTTTTCTATGCAAGCTGCGTTGTTATTTTTTTAGCCACATCACCATACATTTATGCGTCTGAGCAAACGAACGACGAAACCGAGATACTAGAAATGATCCAAGATATTGAAAAGGGGTGGGAGTCTGGTAACGGTATGCCGTTCTATCAACATTATCTTGGCCAGGTAGGTGCGCGTTACATTGAGTCAGGCGGTCAGAATAAAGGGTTAGAGGATTTGGTCAAAAATCATGTAGAGCCGGAAAAAGAGGTATTGAAACGATTGACCATTGATATTCTAGATATCGAAACAAACGTTGAAGGAGACTTCGCTTGGGCAGTTACGACAGTAAATGTTTCAGGAGAAGTACGCAAAACCGGCGCAGTTTTTGATAAAAAAGGATTTCAAACCTATTTGTTTCGCCGAACTGATGAAGGATGGAAGGTCATTCATTCGCATTCATCTACCCGTGATAATAAGCCACATAAGCACCGTTAACAACGTTGAATTCCGTGCAAAATCGCAATATCACATTGGATGCAATACGAACGTTAGCCATTGTGTTGATGGTTGTATTCCATTTTGCTTACGACCTTCGTTTCTTTGGTTGGGTTGATTGGAATGTCCCCAATGGAAAAGGGTGGAGGGAGTTTCGGTATGTAATATTGACGCTCTTCTTCGTGAGTGTAGGCGCGTCGCTCGTGCTCGGGAATTATCGAAAATTTAGTCTAAAAATGTTTTTACTGCGGCTGTTTTCCATAGCGTTCTGGGCCGCGGTAATATCGCTTTTTACGTATTATTTTTTTAATGCAAACTGGATATTCTTTGGCGTATTGCATTTTATTGCTGTAGCGAGTGTTTTGTGTGTTCCGTTGATTAGAAAACCCATATTGTCGCTGTTGTTGGGTTTTGTTGCGGTCACGTTGTTTAACATTGGCCTAGTATCCAGTAAATGGCCATTTAATCTGATCAGTTTGTCACTACCTCATTCTCCAAACGATTACGTTGCGATTTTTCCATGGATAGGTGTTGTATTGTTTGGTATTGCGATAGGGCACGTTTTGAAAAGCGGATTTGATCCGTTTGCAAAATGGAATATCCCGAATAACTTGACTCTTCTCGGACGGCATAGTTTAGCGGTTTACATATTGCATCAACCTATCTTTTTTGCGCTGTTTGGTACTATCTATTGGTTTAGCTCATCGGTGTAACTATGCACCTTTTACTTTGCCATAAATCACCTTCAGTAATTAATATCCGCTATGCTGCCGCAGACATAAAATTACGATGAGATATGCACATTATGAGGGAAGGTAGAGTCAAGGCAGCAGAGTAATGCTTGATAAACGCATATGCGCTTGCGCGCAAATGCGTGTGTCGATACACTCTCGATATCAACGCTAATGTGTTTACAGCAACGCAAGATTAATTCGGAGAAGATTGTGCTTTTAGTGCCAACAAACCCAGACTACCGTTAATACTCAAACAGTTTTGGTCGTTCTTCTTTGAAGTTGGTGTATTTTGACCACAAAGAGTTGCATTCTCTTGACTCTATTACGTCAGTTATTTGTCTTACAGTAGCCATATCGTTTTCTACCAGCAATGCAGACACTTGTGATAACATTTCGGCTTTAGCGGGTTGTTATTCAAAAATTTCATGAAGTCTCAAACATCCCCTGATAAAAACCAAGCTGTCTACCATGCAGATTACGCGAAAAATGAAACGCGGTAACCGCTCTGGTGTTTTGTATTCGCTTCGTTTAACCAAAAGAGTAAATTCTGCTCAAAAGCAACAAGGTTTTCATTGATCCGTTGCGTCGCATCGACATTCAATATACCAAACCGCGACATTTCAGCCTCATAAAATGCAAGATCTAGTAATGCTTCGTAATACAGCATTTTAGCATCTTCTAGCTTGTTTTTGACTTTTTCAAACCGTAAAATTGCGTGCTCTTGAATTGAAATCACTTCTCTTAATATGCTTGGATCACACCGAACCGTTGCTGTTTCATCAATTGAAGTAAGCGTTAAGTCGTTAAAAAACCGATCGTAACCATCTTCCACTAAGAACCGGCGAAGATATATGGAGACCGCGAGGTTTTTAAATATCAGCCCATTTTGTGTTTCTGTTTCTCCCATTAGATTTTCAAATGCTGTCTCTGCATATTGAACCTTGTCTAAATTTAATTGCTCAAGACGCCTTACTTCTTCCTTATGGTCTTGAGTGAGGCGAACAATATCGTTTTCGTGCCTCTCAGTCAGTGAATTAATTTGCCGCTGCGTGTTCATTTGTAGTTCTATCAGTTCACGATCCGTTGCTTCTCTCAAGGCAACTAAGTCGCTTTCAGCTTCATCTTTAACTGCCTTCGTTCGCGAACTTTGAACATGGTTCATCCAAGAAGCGAGTAGTGTTTCAGATTTAGTCGATTTATGCAGTTGATTTAAATGGGGTTGCAATTGCATTCGAATGTCTTACATGTTGAGAACCTGCAAAGACCGCTTTACCTGCTCTAACTCTTGAGCACTCAACTCACGTAACTCTGCGTCAGAAGCCTCTGAAATTTTCTTATTTGCGTCATCAATTTGTTGCTCAATCCGAGCCAGTCGCCTGTTGACTTCTGAACTCGAAAGGGTGGCATTTTCCAGCAAAATCAAGTCACGATTAATTTCATCAATTTGTGCTTTAAGACCAGTTAATCCTCTGTAAAAATCGCCATGCTCACGATCATTTGGATGTGCGAGCGATGATGACATCACAAGAAACAAACATATCCATCTTTTCATAAACTATTTCCTTGTTACAAGTAACCACAATGCCAATTCAATATGGGTAGAACATACGTTCACAATATCGAAATCGTCACAGCAATGACTAAAAGTTTTTTAGTCAGGGCGCAGAAGAGAACTCATAAACAGACCAGTAGGATCGTATTGTTGTTTTAATAATTTCAAACGAGCTGTGTGTTGGCCGTAGTAAAGTGCAAGTGGCGACCCATTCCCCATGTCATAATTTTGGTAAGAATGGCCATTAAAAAACGGTGATAGCAAATCGAAAGATTTATTTACCCAATCGATAACTTCAGTATCGTCACATTCAGCTTGAGTGATCCCTGTGATACTACAGACGAAAGAAGCGTTGCGGTGAATAAATGCCGAACCGTCAGCGTTTACATCCTGAATAGCGCCACAAAGCGGGTCTAGCATAAATCCACCTGAATTTACCGGACAAGCACGGTAACATGATAAAAGTGTTTCAATGAATTCGTCTGATAGCTCACCTTCAATTATGCCATTGCGCCAATACAAGTTCAGATCACTATCGTAGTTATTGGACTGGCATTCAACGTATTGCGAACGCCTACTTAACAATTTGGCACCGTCTTGCCATTTGGCTACAGATTCCAAACCGTGCACCGAGTCCTCACTAAACCCCATTATCGAAATTCGTGCTTTATCGTGCGTAGATCGCGAGAGATATGCATATAGAAAAACCGATCTGTTATCACTGAGCACTATTTCGCTATATTGCCTAAGAATAGATCGTGCGTGACATAACGGCCACTCGAGTATTCGGCCATCAATATTTTGGGGGGCATCGTGTAATTTAAACGTGATATCGGTCACAACGCCAAATTGACCATGGCCACACCCTTTTAATGCCCAAAATAACTCCGCGTGTTGGGATTCGGTCACTTGTCTTACTTTACCGTCAGCAGTTATCAATCCAAACGCGAGTACATTGTCGCAACTCAAACCAAGCTTTCTGGACAAAAAACCGATCCCCCCTCCCAATGTTGCGCCGACAACACCAACATCGGGACAGGTACCCAAAGGAACCACTTTATTGTGTTGCGCTAGAAAATGGTCCAATTCACTATTTTTGACGCCTGCGCCGACGTTTACTGAGCTCTTATCAACATTCAGTACAGTTGTTTTAAACATCGACATATCAATTACAATTGCATTGTTAAGGACCGACATGCCACTTACACCATGCCCTTGACCCTTAATTGTAATGGATAAGCGCAACTGCTTTGCACATTTGACAATGTGTATAATATCGGTCTTTGTCTTAGGTTGAATAATTACTAACGGAAAACGCGAAACACCTTGATTGAATACTTTCCTGTTTTCTTCATATTCTGCACTACCCGGTGACCAGAATGCGCCGCCAACAAGACTTGCCAGTTCTACCAGGCTTGTTTCAGTAGCACGCGTGTCAATTGAATCTGTTTTTGTCTGTTTTGCAGGTGAAACTTCAACAATACTCTCTAGTAAATTCCAACTACGACTTCCAAAAGTGTTTGGCGTGACATCGCTCAGCAATTGTCGCAGATATTGTGCAACTAATCGGGGAGGTAAAAGCTTGTTTGCCGAAAACATACTGCGCATTAACTCCGATGCAGGCAAAGCTCGATTTGAGGCTTGCCTTATCGTTTCCTGCATCTTCGTGTCGACGTTTCCAGGAGCCACAGTTGTAAAAACAGCAATATCGTTATCGACTTCAAGTTGAAAACACTGGCACAGCATATTTAATGATGCTTTGCTTACACAATAAGCTGAGGCGCCAGCAACGGGTTGTACTGGCAAATCACTGGTTAAAAACATCACGCGGCTATGACTAAATTTTTTTAAGCATATCTGCGTTAAAAGGCGAGGTACTTCGACATTTATCCATTGGGTTGCCTCCCACTCATCAGGGGCGACGTTGCTAATATCTCCAAATGGCATGACAACACCTGCGCAATGGATCAGGTAGCTAAAGTGAGTATGCTGATTGACAACGTTTTGAAGGCTTTTAATACAATCCCTATTAGTGAAATCGATACACTCGATTCTGACCCTATCCCCATAAGACCTTTTAAGCTGTTGTAAAGTTTCTGGATTTCTACAAAGTGCTACGATCTGGATAAAAGGGTAGGAGAGTAGAAGCTCTTTTGTAAGCGCAAGTCCTATACCAGAGCTAGCGCCTGATATTAGTGCTGTCTGTTGATACAACATCTTAAAAGCCTATTTCGTAGAAGAGTGAAAGCTCACTTATATGTTTGATAGCTTCAGCATAAGTAAAGTCCTTGAATGGATAAATAAGTTAATGATTTGATTACAGAAATGTAATCAAACTGTAATCGATTCGTTGTGAAGCTTTGATCTGAATCAACTACATTTGAAATGAAATCACTACGATTAAATACATAAACATTTAAGGGTAAGGTTCAGTGACTCGGTTCTCGTTAGTAAACATTTGGATAGCACTACTGCTGGTCAACACGTTATCGGTGAGTGTCCATGCTACGCGTGACATCGGATTTCATGAACATGCATCGACGGTGTTTATCAATGGTGAACGTGCACACGATGATGAGCAAAAAGAGCCTTTCACATCTTGTTATTGCCCAGACTGTTTTTATACGGACAATTCGTCTTCCAACGCACCTCTTGCCATTCTTGAAGCACACTCCTGTTTTTTAATTGAGGCGCTAGAGGATAGAAATCACAGAGATCGTTATCAGGTGCTCAAAAGACCTGTTCCGCCAAATCACCCGCCTCCCATAGAGTTTTTTGTTACTTCGTAAGCGCACTTAACAACGCAGTGCCAAATAAGTAAATCAACCCAGTTAGTGGGTAAGAAATACAATTTAAAAAGAGAAATACTATGCGATTACGTAAAGGAGTGTTGCATGCAATGATTTTTGTGGCCGGTATGATCACATCGTCACCATTGCTTGCATCTGAGACCACCGACCGGTTTGTCTTTGTGGGATACGGTGACGTTAAATATGAAAGTGCAGATGTAGCCGACACCGATGCTTTTTCGGCCAGGTTTATTCCCATTTTTTTATTCAGCTTAAATGACAAAATGCATGTCGAAGCAGAACTCGAGTTTGGATTGGGCGAAAACGGGGAGACCGAAACCGAGCTCGAATACGCTGACATCCATTATTTCCTGAACGACAACACAACATTAACTGCCGGAAAATTCCTTTTACCATTTGGGCAGTTTAGTGCCAACTGGCACCCTAGTTGGATTAATAGAAGTATATGGACCCCCGGCGTCTATGGCGCTCATGGCTCGAGCCAAGCAATGGATCCATTGTTACCTATTCTTAGTGACGTAGGCGTAGCTGCACAGCAAGTCTATCAAGTCGGCTCGGCCAAGGTGTTTGTGGATGTTTTCATGACAAACGGTCCGCGCTCTGAAGCTGCTCATGACGAAGAAGAGATTGAGGATGATCATGATGATCTAATAGCTCGCTTTTTCGCACCCTCTGCTGCAGCTGATCCTGATTCGGAAGAAGATGGTCATGGTGAGGCGTTCCCGGAAGTGGAATTTGAAGCGACGAGTTCTGACAACAATAGCAATAAAGCGTTTGGTGGCCGCCTGGCTATTGCCTTACTACCTTCAATCGAGATTGGAACGTCATATTATCAAGGTGCCTACGACGAACAAGGACAACTAGATATCACAGCCAATGGGTTTGATATCAACTTTATTAGTACTCACGCCATCATCAGAGGCGAGTATATTAAAACTGAAACGGACTCATTTGTTGAGCGAGATCATGAGCAAACTATTGACTCATTTTCACGCAATGGATGGTTTTTACAAGGTACTTTCTTCGTTGGGCACGCTTTTCAATCCCTAGGTAGTACTGAATTGGTCCTTGAATATGCTGAAACCAATAAAATTGAAGAAGCGGAGCGCTGGATGGTAGGTGTCAACTATTGGTTGGACCCTCGTTCAGTTATTAAGGTGGGCTATGAAGATACAGACGTAGTTGAAGGTCCTGATGATACACGGTTTGCTGTGCAATTCAGCTATGGATTCTAGGGGATATCATGAACAAGAAATTAATTATATGTGCACTAATCACATTTATTTCGTTACCGAACTTGGCAGACGATGAAACCACACTTTCTGGCGCAGAGTTAATTAATAACAACTGTGCGCGTTGTCATAACAGTAGGCCTGTGCGTGAGTTTTCTATCAGTGAGTGGAGAGTGATCATGCCACACATGCGCGAAAAAGCGCATTTAACCGGCAGCGAAGTAAAAGCCATTCTTGAATTCATGGAAATAGCTTCTAGTCCTGCTCAACCGGTAGAGGTGACTCTGGCTAAATCATTAACAGTCAATCCACGTGACGTACTCACTCGATATGGTTGTCAGGGGTGTCATCAAGTGCAAGGCGCAGGCGGAACACTCGGTCCATCGCTGGATAATGTTATTAGCGAAAAAGGCAGGGCATTCTTTTTGCGCAAAGTTAAGGAGCCTCAATTTAATAACTCGTCGTCCGCAATGCCGCAAATGCCGATTACAGATGATGAGCTTGAAGCTTTAGCTGAGTTTTTATCGTCCATATAGCCTATTGACCTGAGTCTAAGACATTAGATTAAGGTGACAAGACGTAAACTTTAAACCTAAAACGCTCAACTGAGCATAATCAAAGGAAACAATCTTATGAAAAAGCTTACTTCACTATTACTGGCCAGTGCTTTAGTCGTTGCGCCAATAGCGACTTCTTTTGCATATCAACAGACTGACAAATCTGATATGCCGATGATGGATGGTCAGATGATGCAAAAGATGCAGACGCATATGGAAGAAATGCGCGCAGTATTGGATGCCGTTAAGAGTGAATCGGATCCGGAGAAGCGCGAAGCCATGTTGCATGAGCATGCCCAAAAGATGCAAGACATGATGGGCATGATGGAAGGAAGCGACTCGATGGGGATGAAAGCGGGAAAAGGAATGAAACACAAACACACTGATATGTCCACCGAAGACAAAATGAAAATGATGGAACAGCGTATGTCGATGATGGAAGACATGATGAGCCAAATGATGGGGCACACCGCTGAAAAGTCTAAACCAATACATAAACACAAATAGAGCTAATCACCACGTTACGAGGCAGGAGGTGACCTGCTGTCTCGCTTATTTCAATAATCACAGGAATTTTACATGAATAAATTAATTAAGTTTTTTTCAATTGTAGTCTTGTCAGTTGGACTCCTCGGAGGATGCGCAAGCCAGGTTTATCACGACTACATCATGAGTGGGCAAGTTGTTACAGTCGATGATAAGCAAGCAGTGGTATGTGTATCTGATACGGATGGTTTGAAGGAACATCAAGTTTTTAATGTCTATAGAACTGTCTACGACCCTACAGCAATCTCAGAAGGTGAAAACAGCTATTCACGAGAGTTCGTTGGGAAAATTCGTCTTGGAAAAACTAAGGATAAGCACTTCGCGGAAGCTATTGTGCTGGATGGCGAAATTACGCGTTATGACATGGTCGAGTTTGACCGTGGTTTTTGATTAATATTTTAATTAGGAGTATGCCGTTGTGAATAATAGAGTTTATCACCAACCCTACCGTATAGCGATTATTGTGACGCTGGTATTAGTGAGTGTCTTATTCACAACCGCGTGCTCAGCAGTACCACAAAGTACTGAGCCAGACAAAAAAAACAATTCATCAGAAACTAAAGAAACTCAGCCTGAGTTAAACGTTGATGACTTCGCTAAAATCCAAACCGCTTTGCGCTCGTTAGACAATTCATTAGCGACCCAGCCAAAAAGCAATGAGAGTGTAAATCCGAGTGATACCAGTGTTTCACTCAATACATCATCAATGCCACTTTCAGCAACAAACACAATGAAAATGGGAAAGAGTAAGAATAAAGGCATGATGCCAATGCGCGGGAAATCGTGCATGGGAATGATGTGCAAAATGATGATGAAAAACAGCTCAATGATGGGTACACCACCTGAACAAAATAAAACACAGATATCTGGTTCTCCATTAAATGAAAGCTTACCCGGTGTCAGTGGAGCGCTGCATTTATACCACGTTGGAGAGCAAGCTTTTTTCTTAAACCACAAAGAGACACTCGAATTGACCGATGGTCAGTACCAAACGCTTCTCACGATCCGAACTGAATGGGAGTCTACTCAACAAAGCTTTACGCTGCAGCGAAGTGCGTTAGAAGCATCGTTGTGGGAATTGACCGCTCAGGGGCTACCTCAATACGACAATATCAAAGACACCATTGCTGAAATAGAAGCCACAAACAGCGCCTTGCGGTTGCAGTTTATTACATCGGTAGGGAAAGCGGTATCAGTATTAACGCCCTCTCAGATCGCTAAGATAAATAGCCTGTGGATGGCCGAACAAACAGGTGAGTTATGAGCATGTGGTGGCCACACACATCATTTTTTCTGCGTTACGCCGTCATTTTGAACGTTATGCTGTTATTCGCAACGACGAGCAGTTACGCACAGCAACAGCCAGAGGATAGTGAGCATGCGAGCCACCATCCTGAAGCTACCAATGATCCCACTGTCAACGCTAATACGGATGTTTTGCCGACTGCTACACAAGGTAAAGGGCCGCTGGGCAATGCTGACGCCATGATGGGACCCGGTATGGCAAAAGGCATGGATAAAATGATGGAGAAAATGGGTGCACCCAAACCTAAAGATCTCTATCCCACGCTAATGCGCATGCATTCAGCTACACCCGAACAAAGAGAGACTGTTCTGGTTAAAGCAACCGCAAGAATGCAACAAGGAAGTGAGCAACTTGCTACAGGTTTTGATTGGCTTGCCCGCGCAGCTGCCACTGATGACTATTCCCAAATGCAAATGGCTGTTGAAACAGTTAAAGAGGGTATAGCCCATTTTGACAGTGGTCTTGCTGCGAAACGTGCCATACAAGACGGGCAAGAACCACGAAGAGTGGCATTAACCTGGTTCAAGTCACAAATGAATTTGCTTCCCAGTGCGCCGGAAAAAGGTACTTCAACCCTATTTGGTATGACACCGTTTCACAGCGCAGTGATGCTCGTTTTACTCATATTTACAATTGTTATGGTGTATGTGTATGGATTTAAGATGCGCAGAGCTGCCGCGCTGCTCGAAGAGCTTAAGTCTACAGACACCGCAAGCACATCTGCGCCAACGACAAAAGTTTCCTCTGTTGTCGAATCTAATCCGGCTGCCCAGCAGCATGCTTCGGCACCAGCGCAAAGTAGCGAGCCAGCATTGTCATCCACTGCCTCATCGCGCAAGGGCACGTTTAGTGGCGATATGGTAGTAACCGCGATTTTTAATGAAACCCATGATGTTAAAACGTTACGTCTAGCCAGCCCAGATGGACAAACCATTCCATTTGATTTCGAACCAGGTCAATTTGTCACGTTCACACTGAACATCGATGGTTTTGAAAAGCCAGTTAAGCGCTCATACACCATTGCATCATCGCCCACTGAACAGTATTACTTTGAAGTTACGATAAAGCGAGAGGAGTTCGGTGTGGTTTCTCGTTATATGCATGACGCGGTTGAGGTAGGAAATACGCTTTCAATTAAAGCCCCCGGCGGTAAATTTTATTTCAATGGTCATGGTTCAAACAGCGTGGTGTTGATTTCTGGGGGAGTGGGGATCACACCGATGATGAGCGCTGTCCGCTACTTGACGACGACGTGCTGGGACGGTGATATTTATTTTCTGTTTTGTACGCGAACGTCCAACGACTTTATTTTTGAACAGGAATTAAAATATCTGCAAGCACGTCATCCTCGGTTAAAAGTACTGGTCAGTATGACTCAAGCAGAGGGTACATCCTGGATGGGGCCCCAAGGCCGCTTTTCATCCGCAATGATAAACGAATTTGTGCCAGATATTGCCTCAAAAACTGCGCATATTTGTGGGCCTCCTGCAATGATGGATGCTACGAAAAAAATGCTAGCCGAATTGGGTATGCCTAACACGCATATTAAAACCGAAGCGTTTGGGGCTGCTAAACCAGAGCCCGCTCCCGTTAAACCTCAATTAGCCACTAACACCAACGCAGGCGACAACAGACAAGTACGGTTTAGTCTTTCAGACGTCGAAGCCCACGCGGGTCCGGATGAGACCGTATTAGACGTCGCTGATGGACTCGATGTAGATATAGAGAATTCATGCAGAGCGGGTTCGTGCGGGAGTTGTAAGGTGAAACTGCTACGTGGTGACGTCGATATGGAGGTTGATGATGGGCTGGAGCCTGAAGATAAGCTCAGTGGGTATATTCTGGCGTGCCAAGCTATCCCTAAATCTGATGTGGAGGTTGAGGCTTAATGAATTCTCAAGAGCGCACAATTGTAAGCAGCTTGGTTGTCCTAATGATCCTGCTATGGCTCGGTTTTTTATGGCATAGAGACCCAGCATTCCCAGGCAGTTTTATTGGATTTGGCGTGGGTTTAAGCGCTTCGGTATTAATGCTTATCCCATTGGTATACATGACCATTAAGCGTAACAAATCACTTAAGAAAGTCGTGACGAAGCACATCGCTATGCCAACGCTCCTGCGTATACATATCTATGCTGGTGTGCTGGGGCCTATTCTAGCGCTGATCCATAGTGCCCATCGTTTTGATAGTGCTACCGGAGTTTCGCTTGTTATCTTTATGATGGTCGTTGTGATCAGTGGGTTTGTGGGTCGATATGTACTCGGTCTTATTTCATCGAATGTGAAAGAGAAAAAGCGCCAAGTAAATGAACTCCACGTTGCGCTTTCTAACGCAAAACAGGCGTTGAAAGACGCAGTCTGTGATGACAGATATTCGACGTTTGCCCAAACATCCGCACGACATATTCCTTACATCACGTTAAATGTGCCTACTTCAGCACAAAGTAAATTGTTCAAACAAGAAAGCCAGGTTCTTTCTATCATTGATACAATTTCCGATGTTGAGTACAGCATTCTCATTCATGACACCGCGAAGGTGTGGTTTGCTCGTTGGTTAAAATTTCACATCGTGATTTCAATGACACTTTATGTAGTCCTGTTTTTTCACATTTTCAGTGAAGTTTACTTTGGACTGCGCTGGTTATGATGAAATGGATAATAATCGTTCTTGGCTTAGTTGCTGCTGGCTTTGGCGTCAGTCATTTCATTCATATGCCTGAAGATAGCGCACAAATTCCATGGGAAAAAATGGTTGAACCCGGTTCACTCAATAAAGCACATGCCTTTCTCGCGGATGACTGTTTGAGTTGTCACACACCGGTGAAGGGCGTTGAGCGTGACAAATGTGTGGCGTGTCATGCAAATGATACGCATATCGTTGCGCGTCAACCCACTGCATTTCATACCGACATCAAAGAATGTGCAAGTTGCCATGTAGAGCACAAAGGTGAATCGGCCAACATTTCGCTCATGAGCCATATAGCGTTAGTCGACATTGGTTTCAATATGCTCCCCAACCCAAATGTCCCGTTTGACGAGGGCGCTGCCACCATGGCGTTTTTGGAGAACATACTAGCGAATAAACAAACTCCTGAGCCCTTGTTTGTGCACCCTGAGGTCAGTGATAAAGAAGCCTTATTAAATTGTACGCAATGTCACAGCAACGATGATCGCCATTTAGGTCTATTTGGAGAGGATTGCGTGCAGTGTCACAGCACAGACAAATGGTCATTGCCAAAGTTTATTCACCCGTCGAGTCAATCACGTGATTGCAATCAATGTCATGAAGCGCCGCCCAGTCACTATATGCAGCATTTTAAAATGATTTCCGCCAAAGTGGCAGGCGAGCCTAAAGCTAAAGTTGAGGAATGCTATGCCTGCCATCAATCTACGTCCTGGAACGATATTAAGCGTGCCGGGTGGTATAAACACCATTAAGGGGTACAAACTGTGATCACAAATTCCATTGCGCTCGCAACCTCGGTGCTGATCGCAATAGTATTGTGTCTGCCTCGCTTACGACAATCTTTCCAATGGCGAGCAACAGTCACACCGTTGGCTTCCATTATTGGTAGTGGCTTTTTGATCATTGCACCACTGCTGCATTCGGTAATGGGGAAATGGGCACTGCTTGGAATAGTGTTGTTGTCCATTCTGGCATATGCGCTGGGGTCGGTTATTCGCTTCAATATACGCCACGCAGAACCTGAGCTAGCTAGCAATCAACAAAGCAGTATTATGACGCTTGAAAAAGCAAGTCAATGGGCGCTTGGTGCGGCATATGCCATTTCCGTGGCGTTTTATATTAGTTTGTTTGCAGCGTTTGTTTTTGATCGTTTATCTATCTCTGATACGACGTACATCAAACTGTTTACCAGTGGGTTGCTTGTCATCATTATGGTGGTCGCTTGGCTTCGAGGTGCTAGGGGGCTAGAGACCATTGAGCTATTCGCCGTGACAATAAAGTTGGCTATTATAGTAGGTGTGCTCGCAGCGCTGGCAACCTACGACATACAAGTACAAAGTGCTTGGTTTCAACATGAAGCGATACAGGCATTGAGCCATTTTGAAACTGTTAGCATGCTCGCAGGGATGCTCATGGTAACGCAAGGGTTCGAGACAACCCGTTTTATGGGGAATAACTATACGCCAGAACAGCGCATTAAAGCGAGTCGTTATGCTCAGTGGATCGCTATTTTTCTCTATGTTGTTTTTATCGGTCTAACGTGTCCTATTTTCCTGAATTTTCCGATCACGGAATTAAACGAAACAACGATTAGCTACACCCTAGGGCAAGCAATATGGGTATTGCCGATTTTATTACTGGTTGCCGCCACGGCAAGTCAGTTAAGTGCAGCATTAGCCGATACTATCGGTGGCGGAGGCCTCTTAAAAGAGCTTTTCCATTTACCTATCTCCCCCCAATTTTACTACGTTTTAGTTATCGCCATCGCAGGTATATTAGTTTGGTCATCTAACGTATTTGAAATTATTAATCTCGCTTCAAAAGGGTTTGCACTTTATTACCTGATCCAAACAATAATCGTGATCAAACTCGTGATGCGTCAAAGCACAGGTCAACGCATTAGGTCAACAAAATTACTTGGTCTATCGGTGATCGTTCTCTGTTTATTCTTTGTGATTGGCTGGTCAATTCCAGCACCTCATAGCTAATAAGGAAAATACCGATGCTATCACTAGAAACTACACCAACAATTGACCAAATTAAAAATGCGGCTAAGCGCTACGCTATCATTGGTGTTGGAAATCTACTGCAGCGAGATGATGGCGTTGGTGTGCACGCGGTTCGTGCTCTGCAACCCCTGCTAAAGTCTTATTCAAATGTATCTTGCATTGACGCTGGGACACTGAGCTATGAACTTTTGGAGTGGGTCGCGAGTTCCGATCATACGATAGTCATCGACGCGGCCTACATGCGCTGTTCGCCTGGTACGGTGAGAGTGTTTGAGGACGAGGCAATTGCGGATCAGTTTAAGCAAGCGACGACCCATTCCGTTCACCAGATCACGGTGCGTGTGTCCTGCTTGCTCGCGAGGACTATGGTTTGCAAGGTCAGCTAAAGTCTGATTGTGGAAGCGTTGTTCCTCTTATTGATCCAATCAAGCATTTGGAAGGTGTTCGTTTTGTGCGTGACCCAACTCGTGGAGGGTTGTCAGTATTACTCCATGACGTTGCTAATGAAACAGGCTTCGATATCGAGTTAATTGAAAATAATATTCCGGTGCGACCTGAAGTGGCAAGCGTGTGTGAAATATTAGGCTTTGATCCGTTTGTTTTAGCGTGTGAGGGACGCATTGTTGCTGTTGTTGCCCCTGACATAAGCGGTAAGGTGCTAGAACACTGGCGGAGCATTCGAAACGGGGAGCAGGCCGAACACATTGGTGTAATAGTAAAAAACACCGAATCAAAAGGGCGCGTGACCATTGTTACGCCAATGGGAGGAAGACGTTTCATGAATGAACTCGAAGATGAGCCGCTTCCAAGGATCTGCTGAAAGAATAGGTGTTGACCTGTGAGCAACACATAGGTTTACCCTAGTAACGTGAGAGTAGAACATAGGATTAAAGGCGTGCTTAACCGCATATCTATGTTGATAAAAGAGGAGCGTTAAAATGCGCGTTAAACAAATTGCAGATGCACTAGAGATTAGCGCGGACAGCGTACGGTATTACACGCGCATTGGGTTTTTGGTGCCAAGTAAATCGCACAATGGTTACAAGTATTACAGGCCCGCTGATGTGACACGACTACGGTTTATTTTAAGCGCGCGTTCATTAGGTTTCTCTATCAATGATATTAAGGAAATTCTGTTCACGTCATCACAAACCAACGCGCCATGCCCGACGGTTCGGCGCCTTATTGAACAAAGGTTGAAAGAAACTGAACAGCGGTATCAGGACATGCATGAGCTAAGACTGCGCATGCGAAAAGCAATCTCAGAATGGGAAAATACACCGATCAGCATCCAACGGCCGATACGATTTGCCATTTGATTGAAGGTTTCACATCACTTAAATCATAACATTATTTAGAGAGGGAGTGGCTCATGAATTCAAAAACGGACGATGCGAAAATTCATTCGTGTTGTGGCGGTGACAAAAAAGTATCAACCGCTAGTAAGGCGGTCGAGAGTGAAACACATACTGAGCAAGTCTCTGCGTCTTCGGGTGAGCTACAACTCAATATCCAAGGTGCAAGTTGCGCCAGTTGTGTGACTAAAATTGAAGCGGCCTTAAAACAGGTCTCGGGTGTCACCAATGCTGAGATGAATTTTGCTGAACGCTCGGTGTTGGTGATGGGCAGTTCATCCTCCCACGCATTGATTAAGGCGGTAGAGCAAGCTGGGTATAACGCAACATTAGCGAATACGGATTCAGATGAGGCTGCCCTTGAAGAAAAGGAACAGGCGGACTGGGCATATTATAAAAAACTAATGCGAGACATGGTCATTGCATTATCTCTGGGTGTGCCACTGATGCTTTATGGCTTGGTGACGGGGGAAATGAGCGTCAACACGACCACTGAGCGGATCGTGTGGTTGATTGTAGGGATCATGACATTGGGTGTTATGGTGTTTTCTGGTCGGCATTTTTATGTAGGTGCTTGGAACTCCTTTAAAAATCACGCCGCGAACATGGATACTTTGATTGCATTGGGGACAGGAACAGCCTGGTTGTACTCTATGGTCGTTGTGTTTTTCCCCGGATATGTGCCTGAAATGGCGCGGCATGTCTATTTTGAAGCAACAGCCATGATAATTGGTCTCATTAATTTAGGCTTAGCGCTTGAGATAAAAGCACGCGGTAAAACGTCCGAGGCAATTAAACGACTGATTGGTTTACAAGCCAAAACAGCTCGCGTCATTCGTGATGGGCATGATATAGATATTCCGATTGAAGATGTTCTGCTAAATGATCTTATCCGGGTTCGCCCTGGGGAGCGCATCTCTGTTGATGGCTTAGTTGTCGAGGGCCAGACAAGTATTGATGAATCAATGCTAACGGGTGAACCCATGCCCATAGAAAAACGAAAAGACGATGAGGTCGTTGCCGGCACGATAAACAAATCAGGCTCTATCGTCTTTCGAGCAGAGCGCGTGGGAAAAGATACCGCGCTTGCTCAAATTATTAACATGGTAAAACGCGCACAAAATTCTAAACCGCCTATTGGTCGATTAGCTGATATGATTTCCGCCTATTTTGTACCGGTCGTCATGATCATTGCCGTGATCAGTGCGCTGGCCTGGCTGAATTATGGCCCATCTCCTGAAGTAGCTTTTGCAATCGTTTCTGCGACCACAGTACTGATTATTGCCTGCCCTTGCGCCTTGGGTTTGGCCACACCGATGTCGGTGATGGTCGGTGTGGGAAAGGCGGCTGAAGCGGGGGTTCTTATCCGAAACGGCGAAGCGCTGCAATCTGCATCAAAAATAACCACTATGGTTCTAGATAAAACAGGCACTATTACTGAGGGGGCCCCTAAAGTAACAGATGTCGTTATAGTTTCAGATCATAGTCACAACGATGTGCTTTCTTTGGCGGCTAGCCTTGAGTCTGGTTCTGAGCATCCACTTGCCATGGCGATCGTTGAATCTGCAAAGGAGCAAGGTGTGCCGATCCATTCCGTTACTGATTTTCAGTCCATTGCGGGGAAGGGGGTTGAAGCCATGCTAAATTCTCAACGCCTGCTATTTGGAAATGAAAAATTGATGATAGACCAAGGGATCGAGCTTCATCATTACATCGACAAAGCGCAGAGGTTAGCAGCGGATGCAAAGACCCCTATGTATTTTGCTATTGATTCTACATTAGTTGCCGTAATTGCCGTCGCTGACCCAATAAAATCTGACTCAATAGATGCGATAAAGCGGCTACAGCATAACGGGATACGAGTTGTGATGTTAACCGGGGATAATCGACTGACCGCAAAAGCCGTCGCCCGAAAAGCGGGGATTGCAGATTACGTTGCCGAAGTGATGCCGGAAGATAAGGCAAACAAAATACTTGAGCTTCAACGTGAAGGCGAAATTGTGGGTATGACCGGTGATGGCATAAATGACGCACCGGCCCTTGCTCATGCCAACGTCGGCTTTGCGATTGGGACTGGGACTGATGTAGCGATAGAAAGTGCGGATATAACGTTGATGCGCGGCTCCCTACATGGGTTAGCGGATGCAATTGCCGTGAGCAAAGCAACACTGCGTAACATCAAGCAAAACCTCTTTGGCGCATTTATTTATAATGTCGCCGGAATACCATTTGCGGCAGGCGTCTTTTATCCATTCTTAGGGATACTGCTTAACCCAGTCATTGCTGGTGCAGCGATGGCATTCTCATCACTAACGGTGGTGACCAATGCTAACCGATTACGTCTATTTAAAGCGAAAGAGCACTAGGAGTACACAATGATGATATGGATTAATTTAGCAGGGCTTATCCTGATTGGGCTTATTGTTTGGTGGTTTTGGCTTTACAAAGCACAATCAACCCAGATAAAAGACGGCAGTATCAAAGTCCTTGTAAAAGACGGCGTGTATCAGCCTGCCAATATCACGGTGCCGGCGCATCAGTCCGTTCAGCTTATGTTCGTCAGAGAAGATGCAACGCCCTGTGCAGAAACGTTATTGATCCCGGAGTTGGATATCAATGAAACATTAGCGCTTAACAAGCGAGTGACGGTCACTATTCCTGCTTCCAGTGCCGGCGTTTACCCATTTCATTGTCAGATGCAAATGTATCGTGGCACGTTGGTGATCAAGTGATTAAACGCTTTTTATTAGCGTAAAAGATACCAAAGCGAGGTGTATTATGAGTAAACAAAAAGTCCCCTTTTGGCGCACCCCCAGTGGTTGGTCTGCCATAGGCCTTATTACCGCCGCGAGCTACTTCTTGCTGGTTGAGCATGGTGAGCATGTGTTTCCGTATTTACCTTACTTGATCTTGTTGTTGTGCCTTGTCATGCACATTTTTATGCACGGCAGTCATGGCAAAGGACATGAAACACATGAGCACACCGAAAAAACATTTAAAGAACAAACCGAGGACAATGAGCAATATCGAAAAGGCTATATCGAAGGGTTAGAGCAGGCCCGTAAAGGAAAACATAAAACGGAGAATAATAATGCACGGTGATTCTGATTATGGGCTCTGGGCACTAGTCATTATAAACTCAGCCATTTTTATCTTTTTTGCGTTTAGTTTTATCAAGCCGAAGTCGAAAACAGATTGGCGAAGCCTAGGTGTATTTTCCGCTTTTATCGTGGCCTTATTTACCGAAATGTATGGTTTCCCCCTGACAATATATTTTTTGTCAGGGTGGTTAGCGGAAAGTTATCCAGGGGTAGACTTTTTAGCGCATGAAAATGGTCACTTGTGGCATACTTTGCTAGGGCTATCCGGCGATGCTCACTGGGATATTTTACACATCTTAAGTAATGTCATCATCATTTTAGGTTTCTTTTTACTATCCGCTTCTTGGAGTGTCCTACACCACGCGCAAAAATCGCATAGTTTAGCCACTACTGGATGGTACGCTCGCTGCCGGCATCCTCAATATGTTGCATTTATACTGATCATGTTTGGCTTTTTGTTGCAATGGCCAACACTGCCAACCTTACTTATGTTTCCAATTCTTATTGTCGTTTATGCTCGACTCGCCACGCGAGAAGAGCAGCAAGCTGAATCCGAGTTTGGTGATAGCTACAGACACTATAAACAAACGACGCCAGGTTGGTTTCCCCGTATGGGTATTTCAAACGTTTCAAGCACTAATTAAGGATTACAAAATGAACAAAGTACTACTGTCATTACTGTTTGTTGGAGGGGTGTTACCCGCGACATTTGCTGCTGCTCAAACGTCGATGAGTGCGGATGATATGCTTCGAAGTAATGAGCTTGTCATGGATGCACTAATGCAACGCATACAACGGATCAACAACGTCTCTGATAGGCAAACTCTCATCGTTGAGCATATGAAAATGATGGAAATTTATTTAACGAATATTGAGAAGAGACTCCAAAGTGAAACAGACCTGCAACACAAAGCACATCTGGAAGAAACGTACACAAATGGCCTTCAACGAAGTCTCGTTCTTATCGACAGCGGTTTAGCAGGGGGCGACTTTGTAGTCATGGGAAATTCGGTAGACGAACATTTGTTTTATCTTGAACAAAGAATGTCAATTTTACAATCGTTAATGAAGCAGCAGCTCGGTGCCAATAGTGTTTTAAATAATTAAAGAAATGACGAACATAAACAAGTTAACAATCGATTTATAGGAGGAAAAGATGAGCGATCTAGATCACAGAGTCGGTGTATCAGAGGCAAATTTAGTCGTACGGCATTTAAAGTTGGTTGGTATTACCGAAGATAACATAGAAGCAATTATTGCTGGCATTGATGGGACCTTTGGAATCGATGCAGTTTCATTTGAGGACGCCAAAAGTACCCTGCATATAGGCTACGATGCAACCCACTGCAATTTAGATGGCATTGAGACAATCATTCGTGACAACGGGGCAGACATTTCGGACGACTTTTGGACAAAAATGAAAGAAGGCTATTACCAATTCGTTGACGAAAACATTCGTGAAAATGCAAAACACAAACCCTGGAGTTGCCACCGTGTTCCTCCTGGGCAAACCCATAAAAAGTAATTGTTTCAATAGCAACGATCAGACTTACGTTACGCCTGATCGTACAGCCATAACAAACAAAAACAGGACAACACAGTGGTACATAGTAAAAACGAAGCGGACAGAATTAAGTTACTTAACTTGGGAATAATTGAAAGAAACCCAGCTGAGCATGAAATCCATCAAGCGGTACAAGAATTCACAGGTTCCGTTATGCCTAACGCAAAAGTTATATAATCCTCGTGAACCTCTTCTCAAAGTGGGGCTTGTTCAAGTCTTTCACAGACAATATCCATTGGCGTTTTTCCCTTTAACGAACCATGTGCCCGTTGCCAGTTGTAGTAATGCTGCCATTCGGGCAATGTTTCGTTTTTTAGTTCGTCTAGATTCAAGTTTACTGTTGAATAAAACTCTTCTTTGTCGGTTCTTTGCTTTCAACCTTACCATTCAGGTGAGGAGAACCAGGCTTGTTAGGACGAAATTTGATGCCATAATCCATCAGCTTTCGCTGAACTTTCTCTGCGAAGAATTCTGTACCACGGTCGGTTTGTATTCGCTGTATTGGAAATGGCATTTCCTCGATTACCTTATCGATAAAAATAAGGGTGTTTGCTGCCGACCTCCGGTTAAACACATCCAGTACGCGATATCTAGAGCAGTCATCAATAGCAGTATATTGGTAAATTCCAGGAGCGATTTTGCATGTATCCATCTGCACTCGATCACCTGGAATGGGTCTTTGGTAACGGATGAAGTCTTTTTTCTTCCGTTGAAATACTATTGGTTTAACGTCATGTCTGGTCAGCACCTTATGTATGGAAGCAAGCGATGATTGAACACTATGCTCGCGAAGAAGTTCATTTTGGATTCTCCGCGCACCAAGCTTCCTGTCTTTTCTCAGGCTTAGAATCCATTCCTCTATCTGATGGTTTATTTTAGTATTTGGCGAGGTATGAGGGCGTTTAGAAACGTCCTGAAGACCGTCTAGACCATTTTCTTTATATCGTTTTAACCATTTACGAAGAGTGGGTCTGGATATACCACACCTGCGGCAAACCAGACCTGCATTTTTAGTTTCTTCGTAAAGCTCAATCCACTTGAGTCGCTGTCTAATTTCTTTGTTCTTAGAGTCGTATTATTTTGAAACGATCTCTATGAATCACACACATAAACGTCCTTGTTGTCTTAAATATTCTGACTACTGTTTTCGAAGACCGTAATTAAAGATTCATCCAAATAGGGACCGATCTCGCTAAAATCGTAAATGCTATTTATGTTCTTATTGCTAATGATCCTTTTGCATTTTAATTTAGTTAAAAATGAATCACTACTAGCAACGGTGAGAATATCTTGTTCAAGATCTCCAGCTAGTTTTTCAACCAATTTAGATTCTAACCTTCGCGAAATACTCTCAAAAGAAGGCAAATTTTCTTCGTTAGTGTTATCGACCCAATCTTTGGTCCTCGTTAGATGATTCTCTATTACCTCGAAAGTTTTTTCAATTTTTATGTTTTTCTGCAATCGGTAAGCAAGTATTGGGTCATGTTTTGAAAGCTCTAAAATAGCGCTGTCAAACTGAGAGGAGAAATCTACTCGCAGTTCTTCCTTCATATCAATGATTAACGAATTAAATGCTTTCTCAAGGGCAATTCGTAGCTCTGCTTCGAATGCTGATTTATCTTTAGGCGAGAATGCTTGGTCATTCAATTTCTCTAAATACAGCTTCAAGTAAACGTCAATCGCGCGATCTGTATTAATTACTGAATTGATAAATACATTGCGTAACTCAAGGAGTAAATAAATTATTGTTCGATTACTTTCTTTTTTTTCTCTCTGAATTTTCCATATATATGTTGCTAAGGCTACTAAAATAGTTGCACTAGCGGTAATAAAGGATCCCAAAATCTTAAGTTCTATCATGTAACTCTCGTGCGATAAACTCATCAACTAAAGATGCTAACAAATGCAAAATTAGTTTTTGTTTATGAAGTAGATTAATAAGTATCAGCAATTTTGTAATACTGTGAAGATAGCGTTTTGCGCAGACTCTCTAAATTCACGACCAATTCTTGGTGTGTATGAAGGGTGGGGGGCTGATATTACAGTTGTTTTAAAATCGCCTTTTTGCAGGCTACCTACTGAAAACTTGAACGTTACTTTACCTCTCACTTCGTGATGCTGTATGTCTGTTAAGTTTGAAGAGTGTAGTAGCCAATTCTTTGATGATGGGCTATTAGAGCTCTTGGGAACAAGAACAACTTTTGGCTTGAAGTACTCGATTATCTGATTGTTCAGCTCGTAAGAAAACTGAATAGCTCTCTCTAAAAGCGCTTTATCGTATTTAGCCAACTGAGAAGTGAAGCTTTTAAAATCCTTACTTCCCCACAGCACTATGTTAGCCATGAGCGTTTTGTGTTCACCAAACCGCTTGTTGAATATCTCTGAGTAGAATTGCCACTTGTTGTTTGGCTTGTTAATAGGATCCCACAATGGGACATTCGCACCTTCGCTATTTTTGTACGCTTCGCTGAAATTGTCGTTCATGGCTTGTTGCACAAAACCCTCGTAGTGGGAAGGGGAGGAAGGAGACAAAATAGCGTCGAGAGATTCAGGAACATTAGGATTTGAGCCTAACCAAATTACATCAACTGATTCGGCATTGAGCTTACTTAATACTTTTGCTGTCTCGATTTCTCCGAAGATAGAGCCTCTAAACGGTATCGAATAAGAGCCTGTACCTCTCTTGAGCGCTTTATTTTCTTGATTTTCTACAAAGTCAGAAATACTATTGTTTATTACTTCAAATATATTCAACGTCATGTCCTTATGATTTGCTTGCGTATTCTTTACAAAGCGACTTTTTAACTTTTTCGTAAGCTTTTTATGAACTAAAGATACGGTAATGCTTGTCTAGCTTCCAAGTGCATTGACTCGGTATTAGATTAAATTTATCACATACCAAGGTTTGAAGCTCAACGCTCTGTACCACTTTTCTGTCTGCATATATTTTAAAGAACTTTGAGTTTCCAGAGTAGATTACTCTACCCCTGCTGACTTCTTGATATTCAACAGCAATGAGCTCAGGAAAACACGGAAGGTATATTCTATGCTCTTCCCACTCTACTAAATGGCTAAAGTCACTGTCATAGAGTGAAAGGCTATCAGGCTCTGTACTATTCAAAGGCATTGCTTTAGCAAGTACAGTCGACTTGTAGACCCAAAAAATACCAATATGAGGCAGCTTAGTTTTCATCTTGTATATCTCCAACATGTTGACGTCACCCAACTGTCTTGACAGAGATTTACAACCCTTTAATTATTTTAAATTTGCTGCTGAAGTGAGCGCTATTCGCTTGCATGATATATCGTAGTCAAAAGAGGAAAGCTAACTTCTTATCTCTACTCGAATAGGTAACGTTAATATGCATTAACATGAACTATTTAACATGAAAGTAACTCTGCTACGGTTCTAGATCAGAAAGAGAATTATCACAATTATTATAGTGCCCCTTCATAGATTTCAGTCATCTGTGGATCCTCTTCAGATTTTTAGGAAACCTCCCCTAAAGAAGCTTGCTATGCCAGGAATGAGTGGTTGTTAACAAACAAAGTATACTTCAGAATTCATACTCGAAGCGGTATTACTCTGCTAGAAACCTGATATTATTGGTCGTCAGATTGCTTTAGATATTAGTATTTTTCTTAGTCTACCTAACTGCTGAAAACATCATGCTGCGCAATCTAAAGATAAAACACGTAAGAGCAGTGATCCCCGTTGTGACGCGGGGATAGTAGATTAAAACATGAACTTGCCAAGGTCAAAAAATGACCGGTATTTTTACGCGAAGCGACAACGTTTTTAGCCAAAAATTTACAGTAAGGTATCTAGCGATATCGAGTTTCCGATATGCCTTTCTACTAGTCTATTGTACCGTTTATTCGAAAATGGAGCCTTAGATGATTTGGTGAACTCAAAGAAACGATGCGAACCAACTTCATGCTCATAAGCATAGCATCACGGTTATAGCATGAGCCAGATAATATTTACTTTGTTGTTCATTGATGCGCTCACTGTAAGGAGATCAGATAGCAATTGGAAAAGCTACCTCTTGGGTCAACGGTGATTTTATCTTTCAGTATTGGACTTGCTTTTACACTTGTTTTAGGGGGTATTACAGGTTTTGGTACGAGCGAGACGCAATAACTGTGACAGGCTTATTGAAATTGCATGTTGTATTCTCCTATTCCTTCGGTGTACTTATTTTACATTGCCGGATTATGTATGAGCAGGCTTTGCAGTAGATTTCTGTTTTTCTGACAAGATTTAGCAACTTAATTGAAATACATGGCTTTTTAATACAGAGTTCCTCTTGTGAATCAGAAAGCTGACCATTTAGGCATTGACTACAATCATATTTTAAGAGAACATGGATTGCCAATAGAGGAATCTTGTGTTGAAAACGAATTACCGCATTAGCAAAAATCTAAAAGTGGTCTTAGCCGCTTTTTTGTTGTGCGCACAATTTTTGTTGATTGTGACTGACGCGTTTTCTATTGAACAAGACCACTTGTTTAGCAATGAATTATGTACTGAAAATACATTAATCGAACTGTCCGATGCTTACGATTTAGATGCGGGAAGTGATTGTGACCATTGTTGTTCTTGTCATGGTCATTTTACACACATAGCTTTTTACTTTGATATTGAAAGCTCGTTTCTAAAAAAGTCTCCCAATTTAGTCTCAGTTTATAGTGAAGCTACACCTAATCGTTTCATTAACCAAATAGAGCGTCCTCCAAGAATTTAATCCCTGTCGTTTTTCGTTTTTTCAACTGACTAGGATTATATATCATGAAAATTTCACAGTTTCCTGTGCGCAAACTTACGCGCGCCGGAATATTGACTAGTGCATTGATGCTATCTCAAGCCAATGCATTGGCAGAACAAGTAACTTTAGATGATGCAGTTCAACTTACTCTCAACCGTCATCCAAGCTTGTTGAAATTCAGACCTCTTACTAGAGCTCTTGAGGGAGATCGCCAACAAGCTTTGCTTTCTCCAGCTTACACCGTAGGTGCTAATCTAGAAAATGTGATGGGCACAAGTTCTACTTCGGGAGTTCAAGCAGCAGAAGCAACCATCTCTCTATCTTCAGTATATGAACTGGGTGGTAAAAAGAGTGCAAGAACAAAGGTTGTGGATGCCAGAGTTGCCCTTTTAGATTCAGAACAATATTCAGTGTCTCTCTCACTACTTGGTGGGCTTACTCGGCAGTATATTAGTTCTCTGGCACAGCAGGAGCGTCTGCACATTGCTGAGCGTAGTGTTAGCTTAGCTGAAGATGCTCTTAGTGTAATCACTAATAGAATAAAAAGTGGTGCAACAAATGAAGCTGAGTGGTTCAGAGCTAAATCTGCTTTAAATCAAGCGAAACTAGAGCTCGCAAAGGCAAAGGTTAACGAAGAGGTAGCTCGGCAATCTCTTGCACTATTCTGGCAGGGCAATTATGAAGATATCACGCTTACTGGTTCTTTAAATTCGCCAGCTACAAATTATTCCTACGATACACTTTTTAAACAATTCTTATCGTCATCAAATGCGGAGTTGCTAATTAGGTCTCTTGATCTGAAAGATGCTGAATTTCAGTTAGCCAAGTCTGATAATACTGCAGACTTATCTTGGTCTGTGGGCGTTAGAAGAAATCAGGGAATTCAAGATACATCGTTAGTTTTTGGTGCCTCAATTCCACTATTCGCTGAAGAGAGGAATTCTGGTGCTGTAAAGTCTGCAATTGCTAATAAGGAGGTTGCGTTATTAGAGCGAGACAGCAAATATCTCGATGTAAAAGCGATTCTATTTAAAGCAACGAAAAGAATAAATTTTAGTTCACAGGCAGCATTGCACCTGGAAAAAGAAGTAATGCCAGATTTGAAAAGAGCATTGGAGCTGACCAAGGAGGGCTATCAAAAGGGAATTTACACTTATCAAGAATGGTTTGCTTCACGTGATGCACTTCTCCAATCTCAACGGAGTCTCATCAACTATCGCGAAGCCACCCTGCTCAATGAAGCACTTATCGAACAATGGACAGGGCAATCTCTGAAATCATTCACTTTCAATCTCCAGGATTAATTATGCTAAAGCAAATTTTATTTTTATTTCTTATCGGCACTGTGACATCTATCGCGACCGCAAGTGAAGATGTCACCAATTCAAATGACAACCAAAATATATTCCAGAAAGGTAACATCAAAATAGAAGTAAGTATTGATGAAAGCCCCGAGGGTTCTGTGATTATTGCATCGACTTTTGAAGATGGAAAAGCATTTATTCCCGACTATTTTTCTATAGAACTACAGAAGCTAGGTTCAACCGTAGAAGAATTTGAGTTTCAATCTTCTAAAGGGGTTTTACGATCTACAAGAGCTCTATCAGAACCCCATTCTTTCAATGCCACTATTTATTTGACTGACAAAAAGCGAAAGTATTCTTGGGAGTGGGAAAACCTCGAAGGAAGAACACAAATAGCAAAAAAATTAATTGAAAAGTCTCAACTAGCCACTTCTGAAGTTCAGAGTGGGACCATTGAAAGACATGTCGAATTGCTGGGTACTCTTGTAATTCCACCCAAGAACAAGGCCGAAGTTAATGCGCGGTTCTCGGGAGTTGTAGAAACTCTTGTTGCGGATGTTGGTGACAGCGTAAATGCTGGCGATGTTATTGCGAAAATTCAGTCAAATGACAGCTTACAAACCTACATCGTGAAAGCTCCAATTTCAGGTACGGTAGTAAGTCGAAATGTTAATGTGGGGCAATTGGTAGCCGGTGAAACGCTTTATGACATAGTCGACGCTAACACGCTTTGGGCAGAACTGAAAGTGTTTCCTTCCAAGCGGGATACGATAAAACCAGGTTCCTATGTCCACATAAAAAAAGGTTCTCAACAGCAAGATGCACAGGTCAAAGTTCTCATTCCGTCGAGCTCACAGTCTCCTTATCAGATTGCGATTGTTGAAATCGATAATATTGAAGGAGTGTTTTCTCCAGGCGATATGGTGACAGGTGTTGTTGACGCTCAGAAGATAGCTGTATCGCTTCGCGTTGAGAATGAAGCCATTCAATCAATGGATGGCAACTCAATCGTCTTTTTACATTACGGTAATATGTTTCAAGCTGTCCCAGTTAAGCTAGGTATAAAAGATGATAACTTCACTGAAATAAAGCATGGCTTAGAAATTGGTCAAGTTTACGTTTCGAAAAATAGCTTTTTGATAAAAGCAGATCTTGAAAAATCCGGCGCTTCTCACGCTCACTAATCCTGGAGACGATAAATGATTGATAAGATTGTTCGTCTTTCAGTAGAAAGACGCTTTTTGTTCCTTTTTCTTGCACTAATCTTTATTGGGGTCGGCGTTTGGAGTTTCCAGCGATTACCTATTGATGCTGTACCAGATATTACAAATGTACAGGTACAGATTAATACTAAAGCACCAGGGTACTCACCACTAGAAGCTGAACAACGAATTACATTTCCTGTCGAAACAGCACTTTATGGCTTGCCTAATTTATCCTACACACGTTCTATATCGAGATATGGTCTTTCACAGATTACTGTTATTTTCGAAGAAGGGACGGATATCTTTTTTGCCCGAAATCTAATAGACGAAAGGCTTGCTAACCTTAAAAGTGTTTTACCTGATGGCCTTGAGCCAGAAATGGGGCCAATCGCAACAGGGCTTGGCGAAATTTTCGTATATACACTGGAAGGGAAAGATGGAGCAACGTTACCCGATGGCTCGCCGGTCACACCTATGGCTTTAAGAGAGGTACAAGATTGGATCATTCGACCACAGTTAGCCCAGGTTCCGGGAGTAGTAGAAGTAAACACTATTGGAGGTTATGACAAGCAATATCACGTCAATCCCGACCCTGTAAAAATGCTGGAGATGGGAGTCTCGCTTAAAGACATTTCTGAAGCACTATATTTAAACAATGATAATGCTGGAGCAGGCTATATTGAGAAAAATGGCGAGCAACTTCTTGTTCGCTCTCCAGGTCAATTGACAGGGATAAAGGATATCGAAAATGTCGTAGTAGGAAAAAAAGGATCTGTTCCTGTTCTAATAAAAGATATTGCAACTGTAGGCCTGGGTAAGCAGCTGAGAACCGGAGCTGCTACAAGAAATGGAAAAGAGACTGTGATGGGAACAGTCATGATGTTACTGGGAGAAAACTCAAGGGAAGTTGCAGCTTTAACTGCCAGTAAATTAACTGAAATTCAAAGATCGTTACCAAGCTGGGTAGCTATTGAACCCGCCTATGATCGAACTACACTAGTCGACAAAGCGATAAACACTGTGCAGAAGAACCTGCTGGAAGGAGCATTACTCGTAATTGTCATATTATTTTTACTACTAGGCAATATTCGAGCGGCTCTTATTACGGCTGCGATCATACCTATTGCTATGATGATGACAATCACTGGAATGGTCCAGAGAGGTGTTTCGGCAAATCTGATGAGTTTGGGGGCTTTGGATTTTGGTCTGATTGTCGATGGCGCTGTCATCATTGTTGAAAACTGTATTAGGCGCTTATCTGAAGCGCAACAGCATCACGGCAGACTTCTTCAACTCAAGGAACGTCTAGAAGAAGTGAAAATAGCAACGATTGAAGTAATCAGGCCCAGCTTATTTGGAGTCGGGATCATAACCGCTGTTTATCTGCCTATTTTTACTTTAACAGGCGTAGAGGGAAAGATGTTTCATCCCATGGCAATAACTGTTGTTATCGCTCTTATTGCGGCAATGATTTTGTCACTGACGGTAGTGCCTGCAGCGATCGCAATTTTCATGGGGGGAAAAATCAGTGAAAAGGAGAGTTTTTTAATACGTTGGGTGAAACTGGCTTACGAACCAGCACTTAGGGCTATTCTTAAATTTAAAGCTGCTGCTCTTGGGGCTGCACTAGCGTTTGTTGTCTTCTGCGGATGGTTGGCAACAACACTTGGGTCTGAATTTATTCCTCAACTGGATGAAGGTGATGTCGCTTTACAGGCTTTACGCATAACGGGTACCGGTCTAAACCAATCAATTCAAATGCAAGAATTACTTGAAGGTGCGCTGTTAGAAATTCCAGAGGTAGCGGTAGTCTTTGCGAAAATAGGTACACCAGAAGTCGCTACAGACCCAATGCCTCCTAATGTAGCCGATAGTTTTGTAATACTTAAACCTCGCTCAGAATGGCCTGATCCAGCTAAATCTAAATCGGATCTAGTGGCTGAAATTGAATCAGTCGCCTCAAAGCTTCCCGGTAATAACTATGAATTTACCCAACCAATTCAAATGAGATTTAATGAATTGATTTCCGGCGTAAGGGCTGATGTTGCAGTCAAGGTTTTCGGTGATGACTTAGAGGAATTGTTGGATTCTGCAAATAAGGTTGCTGAGATCGCTGAGTCGATACAAGGTGCCTCAGACACCCGAGTTGAGCAAGTTGCCGGCCTTCCTATGTTGTCCATATTACCAAAACGAGATGCTCTCGCAAGGTACGGTCTTAACGTAGCAGACATTCAAGCACTCGTTTCAACCAGCATAGGGGGTAAGGAATCAGGCATAATCTATGAAGGCGATCGTCGGTTTAAAATTGTAATCAGATTATCTGAAGAGTTGCGTACAAATATTGACAAATTAGAGAGCTTACCTGTTCGTGTCGGCAATAGTTTTGTACCGCTTGAAGAGGTAGCCACTCTCGAGTTAAAGCCGGCGCCTGCACAGATCAGCCGAGAGAATGGAAAGCGCAGAGTTGTCGTAACGACTAACGTACGAGGAACCGACCTAGGAGGATTTGTCGTTGATTTACAAAAAAGACTTAAATCCGATTTAAAAATGAAGGAAGGATATTGGTTAGAGTTTGGTGGTACCTTTGAACAACTGGAATCCGCCAGCAAACGGCTGACTTTAGTCGTTCCGGTTACGCTTGCGTTGATAGTTGGCATACTCATTATGGCGTTTGGGTCTGTTAAAGACGCATTGATAATTTTCACTGGTGTACCACTAGCCTTGACTGGAGGAGTACTGGCACTCTGGATTAGAGATATGCCTCTTTCAATTTCTGCGGGAGTAGGCTTTATCGCTTTGTCCGGGGTCGCGGTTTTGAATGGACTAGTGATGGTCGCATTCATCAGACAACTCTGGCAGGAAAATGGTGATATTTATACTTCAGTAATTCGAGGGGCCATAATCCGGCTTCGACCTGTTTTGATGACTGCGTTAGTGGCCAGCTTAGGCTTTGTTCCCATGGCACTTAATACAGGAACAGGTGCTGAAGTACAAAGACCGCTCGCCACTGTAGTCATTGGGGGAATTATATCGTCAACTTTACTGACACTGTTTATATTACCTGCGCTTTATCAGCTCGCACATAACAAACGCAACTCTTAATCAAATTTTACGCCCGGTATGTTCCGGGCGCACCGGAGCCTCTATGACTCATAATCATTCAAATAGCTCAAACAAAATTGGGTGGGCTTTTCTATTAAATTTCAGCTTCACAATTATTGAATTTATTGGCGGCTGGCTAACGAACAGCACTGCTATAATGGCAGATGCTGTTCATGATCTCGGCGATTCAGTTTCTATTGGAAGCGCCTGGTGTCTCAATAGGTTAGGAGAGAGAGAGGCCGATGAAAATTTCACATATGGGTACAAGCGACTCAGCCTGTTAGGGGCATTTATTAACGGAGCCGTACTTATCCTTGGCTCAATCTGGGTATTATCAGAAGCCATTCCTCGAGTATTAGACCCGGTCGTTCCAAATACAGAAGGCATGATATTACTTGCGATTCTAGGTGTCGCTGTAAACGGCTTTGCTGTGTATAAACTCCAGGGAGGAAATACCCTAAACGAGAGAGTGTTGAACTGGCATTTATTGGAGGACGTTTTAGGCTGGGTTGCTGTATTAATTATTGCCATAGTAATGCAATTTGTCGACTGGCCAATTTTAGACCCCCTACTTTCGATTGGCTTTACGCTTTTTATATTGTTTAATGTAATTCGAAACTTATTAGCAACCTTAAAATTATTTTTGCAAGGTGTTCCAGAGAAAAACTTATACAAACAAGTGTTAGATGAACTCCGGAGTGTTGATAGAGTTGAATATATCCATGACTTAAAAATTTGGTCACTTGACGGAGAACACAATGTTATTACTATACGCGTTGGCAGTGCCTTAAAGACAGTTGAAGAATACAAGTTATTGAAGCTTGATATTTATGATAGCTTGGCCATGTTTGACTTCAGTTACAGCACAGTTGAAATAGAGTTTACTGACGAGCATTCTGCAGTTAATGAGGAGGTGAGATGAAATTCCATTACTCATTAACAATGATAGTCGACAGTAATTCAAGTTTTAATACTAAGCTAAAATTTTATTTGTGACACATTGTCTACAATCATGACTATAGATTTTCATGGAACTTTTTAGTTTGTTCCCCTCATGATTAAATTTTTTGTTAAACTGTAAGGAGAGTGTGATAGATAATAATGCGTAACTAAAGTGGTAAGAGGCAAGATTGAACACGTACCTTCGACATCAACGTTTCTTTCGTGCTCTTACGAGAGGTTGAAAATAAAATATAGAGACATTAATGAAATTTATAAGTAACTATAAGATGAGCTTCTTATTTTTTATTAGTGGTATTTTGTGTTTAATCGCTTATAACATAAAAGGCTCGAGTATAGATGAAAATGGTTTTTTGGTTGAATCGTTTGGCTTCATTCCTATATTTTGGCTGTTTGAGCTGATGGCATCGCTGACTTTTGCTTTCACTTTCATTAAACTTAAAAAAAATCAGCGAAAGTAAAAGCACGCGAAGAACTTTTTCTAACTGACAATTTTGCTTTGCGATTTGCTATGCAACTCCTGGCTAGTAATTGAAAACTGAACCCAAAGGTTGTTGGGTATTGCCTTTTAGTTATATCAGACTTTAACTTCTTATATTAAAGCTCGCTAATTATTGGCTTTCTATTCTTTTATACACATTGATGAATTTGCACAGTAAGCACGTCCGGTAATCCCACCTATCGTTTAGCAAACTGCCATGGCAGTAACTGTTCGATATCGGTGTCCGGTCTGCTGAGTTGCTCCAGGCAGTCCATGACATACTCGAAGACGTTGAGGTCGTTGGCCTTCGCTGTTTCGATGATGCTATAGAGGATGGCGCTGGCATTGGCACCGGTTGCGGTCTGGCTGAACAGCCAGTTTTTTCTGCCTATAACGAACGGTTTAATGGCTCGCTCAGCGCGGTTGTTGTCGATGGCTAGATGGCCATCGAGTGTGTAACGAATCAGTTTATGCCACTGGTTGAGGCAGTACTGTATTGCCTCGCCGAGTTTTGTTTTCGGTAATACCTGTTGGGCTGATTTTGTCAGCCAGGTTTCAAGTTGATTAAGTAGCGGCAGGCTCTTTTCTTGTCGTTGTGTATAGCGGGTTGCTGCGTTTTCTTCTTTTAACTGCGTCTCGACACGGTAGAGCTTCTGTATGTGGTTCAGTGCCCAATCAGCTTTGCCACTGCCTTTACTGCCAGCGCCTTTTTTCGCTTCCATGAACTTGCGTCTGGCATGGGCCCAGCAACCGACTAAGGTGGCCTGCGTTTGTTCGTAGCCCTGATAGCCATCCACTTGCAGATATCCGCTATAACCATCAAGGAAGTCCACGGCACATCGCCCGGCACGACTATTGTGATAATCGTACAGCACGATGTTAGGTATCGCAGAACCGGTGATGGTCGCTTGCGGTGAGTCCGCTCCGGTTGCATACAGCCACATGTAACTGGTCGTTTTGTCAGAATCGACAACCTTCAACGTGGTTTCATCCGCCTGGATAACCGGTTGTTGTAGCAGATGTTGATGAAGCTGGTCATAAAGCGGCTTAAATAACTCAGCACAACGGATTATCCAGTCTGCCATGGTTTTACGGCTGAGTTCGATGCCATGCTGTTTGAACATAGCTTCCTGCCGGTAAAGTGGCAGACCATACTGATATTTGCTGGTGATTATCTGACTCAACAGGCTCGGCGTTGCATAGCCTTTGGGGATAACGCTATGTGGTACCGGCGCTTGTTTCACCGTATTGCTGATACCCTCTTTTTCGCAGGTACGGCACGCATACTTCGGACGTACATGTTCAATCACTTTCACCTGAGCAGGAATGAACTGAAGCTTCTCAGACTTATCTTCACCGATGCAGTGCAGCGTGCCAGCGCAGCAACCACAGACTTTATCTTCATCAGGGATATCGTGGACGATGACTTCACGCGGCAAGTCCTCAGGCAGTGGTTTGCGCTTAGGTTTATTGCGTGTGTAACTGATGGCTTCCTGCTCTGGCGTTTCAACATCGGCAGCCAGTTCTTCCGCCTCATTAAACAGTTCGCCCTGACCAGGGTGGCCCTCGGTGCTTTTACCAAACTGTTTTTGCTGTGCGATACGGAACTGCTCTTCCAGGTATTGATACCGGTTATTCAGTTCCTGGAGCTGCTGCTCCAGTTCAGCGATGCGGCGTTGATAATCTTCTTCGTTCATAAGACTATTATCGCCGATTAAGGTACTGATTACCTGATGTTATTCAGACTATTTCGTGATCGATAAATGCTGTTTATGATCACCGGTTATAAGCCGGAAGCGGTGTAGTTCAATGGCGAATGGCCTATCACATCAAAGCCCGACAACAGCCACTGCAACTGCTGCTCACTCAGGTTGATGTGTTGTAATTCAGTGTCTGACGGCCATTTAAAGCGATGCTTCTCCAGGCGCTTATACCACAGGGCAAAGCCAGTTTTATCCCAGTACAACACCTTCAGTTTATCCCGCTTTTTATTGCAGAACACAAACAACGCATCCCGGAACGGATTCAATTCCATCTGCTGTTCCACCACGACAATCAGGCCATTGATGGATTTACGGAAGTCGACATTGCCTAGGTAAAGATAAATGTCAGAGGGCTCGACGAACATCCTCATTCGTTCAGCGCCTTCATCAGGGCGGCCAACCAGTGCGGGCTGACATTGGCGGGTATGCGCAATGTCGAAGCAGCGCATTCAAGCGAAAGGGTCTGCGAGTCACCTTCAATACGGGATTCGAACGTGGTGACTTCGCGCTTAACGTGAACAAACTTATTGCTGGTTCGCTGAAGCCGGATGTCACTGCGTCTGGCATAAAACGTCTGAATATTTATCTCATGCTGACGGCAAAACGCAACCGCCGATAATCCACTTTGTTCCTGACGTTCGAAAAGCGCCAGCCAGGTATTTACGTCTCGTCGTTGATATCGCATGCGTGTTCTCCTTTGTAAAAGAACACGATGCAGTAGCGACGTCAGTTTTTGAATGTGGGGATTACCGGACGGTTACTATAGAGTTAGAGACGCGCCCAAAAATTTGCATGGTTGTAGGCTATCTCTCTCATCATGACTATTTCCTAAATTCTGCCGATGAACGGGTTATTCTAATCACAAATCAGCCTCAACTGTTTACCAATTCGCGAAAATCAATTATTCTCCATATTGGTTATGTTTAATGCTTAAGAAATGTTTAAATCCATATCAAAACTAGTATTAGTGTTTACAGTGCTATCTGCCCTCGTCGGGCAAGCGATGGCTGTAGATACTATGAGTTTTGAAATGGCTATTGATAACAAACATTACAATAGTAATTCTGAATCGAATTGCTCTACGAACATGAGCCATGGTATGAGAGTAGATTCTATAAGTTCCGAAAACGCTAGTATTAAAGATTGTTGCAACACTTCGGAATGCACATGCCCACCAGGTGGTTGTACTCATGCTCCCGTCCTTATAGCTTCCATGATGATTGTTCAACACCCAGTGGTGCCGGACGCTTCATTTGGCTTGTTCTTCCAACAGCCAGTTTCAGTAACTTCCTCACTTTTTCGCCCACCGATATTTGCCTAACACAGGGTCAGTGCGTCCAAATTTCACGCACAATTTGTTTTAGTTCCTGTTTATTATCTAGGTGCTAGCGTACCTATATGTGCCAGCTTTGTCTGGAGGCAAAAATGTTAAAAAAAATCACCTATCAAGCTGCGGTATTACTGCTAATTCTACCTAGCGTTGCCATGGCAAATATCCACCATGGCGCAAACGACGCCTTTGAATTATTGGTCTATAAATCACCATCGTGTGGATGCTGTAAAAAGTGGATAACTCATCTAGAAAGCCAAGGGTTTCAACTACGTACAAAGGACTTTCATAACTTGAGCGACATCAAGAACGAATACGGAATTTCGCCAAATCTTCGCTCTTGCCATACCGCTGTTACAGAAAGTGGCTTTGTATTTGAAGGCCATGTCCCTTCTAAGTTTATAAAACGATTCTTGTTAGAAGAACATCCAAAGGCTATCGGGTTATCTGTTCCAGCTATGCCAGTAGGTTCACCCGGAATGGAAGTAGCAGAGCAGTTTATGCCTTATACCGTTTTCATTATATATCAAGATGGGAGCTACGAACCTTACGCGAAAGTAGAAAGCTACGAAAGTCAATTCGATTGAAGTCAAAGTTAAACAAATAAATGCGCACTTTTGACAATCAAAGCAATTTTAATTTTTAAAAACCAAAGATAGAGGTAATCATGAAAGCACTTGTTAAATCATTTGCAATATTTAGTGTACTGCTAAGCAGCGTGGCATTAGCACATGAGGCTATAGAAATTAAATCTAGCACACCAAGCAAAAATGCAATGCTGATGGAGGCCCCAATGGAACTATCAGTCAGCTTTACCAAGGGAGTTAGATTAATAAAAGTAGTTTTAAAAGATAGTGAAGGTGCAAAAGTTGATTTTGGCTTTGAACCTCCGAAAGAGGTTGCAACGGATTATTCTTGGACCTTACCTAAATTACGTCCAGGTTCATACAATGTTGAGTTCATCATGCTTGGCTCCGATGGGCACAAGATGAAAGATAGTTTTGGATTTATGGTGCACTAAAAAGGGGATTCAGCTGTGGAAATGTATATCTGGAACACTGTAATTGTAGTGTCAAAGCTAATGTTTTATTTAGGTTTCGCGGCCACAGCTGGATATACATTTTTCTGGCGAGATATTAACGATAATAGCACAAATTATACAACGCCATCTTATAGCGCTGTATGGGTAAAGGTTTGTGTCTTTGTTGCGTTTATTTCTAATGCAGTGTGGTTTATCGCGAACACTGGAGCGATGGTAGAAGAGGGAATTCAAGGCGCACTTGACCCCTTTATGCTTAAGATAATGTTGAGTTCTCCTATCGGTGAAGTCACCTTGTATCGTGCGGGGGGGTTAGCCGTAGCTTTAATAACTATCTACTTATTGAAATTTAAACCTCTTAAACCTTTCCTAAGGTTAAAGTCTTGCTTACTTGTGCTGTGTCTATTCACTCTCTCGTACACATTTACTTTAACCGGCCACGTTTCTGAATTAGGAAGTATTGCTCGAATACTACTTATGGTTCACGTATTTGTTATGGCTTGGTGGTTTGGTGCATTGATTCCGTTAAAGCTCTCCTGCCATTACCAGAGCTACGAAAAGCTTTATAAATTAATGGATAGGTTTGGTACGCAGGCGGCCGTATTGGTTACCTTATTATTATCTGCAGGCATTTGGCTAGCTATTCAATTGGTAGGTAGTTTTGAAGGGTTATTTAGCTCCATATATGGGCAAACTCTTCTTGTTAAAATGTTCCTTGTAACTAGCATTCTAGCTATTGCTATACGGCACAAACTGAAATTAGTCCCAAAACTTAAAAGTGGCTCGGGAAGCGAAGCACTCTCAAAATCCATTTCATTAGAGTTAACAATAGCAGTTGCTATTTTAATCATTACTTCTGGGCTTACGAGTATTGTAGGTCCCGAAAGATAAAACTTAGAAGAGAAATTCAAATGAAAATTAAATTATTAGTCTTACTATTTATCATGCCCGTAATCATGAGTTTTGCTGCTAGTGCCCATGAAAAAGAACATCATGAGAAAGGTATGTTTAGTGGGTTAGATACGCCTGCAGCTAAAATAGTTATTGCATTCCATCACGCGCTTAATACGGGAGACAAAATCACTGCGAAGAGCCTACTGGCGGATGATGTGACTATTTATGAAGGAGGCGGAGTTGAGAGGAGCGCAGATGAATATGCTCAACATCATATGAATTCAGATATGGAATATCTATCGTCAGTGACAAATAAAGCGTTGGAGCATCAAGTCAAAGTTCTGGGCAACACAGCAATCTCCGCATCGCGGTTTCTGGTCAATGGGATGTTTAAGGGGGAAGAGAGAGACTACCAAAGTATGGAAACAATTGTCTTAATCAACACCGAAGGAGAGTGGAAAATCAAACATATTCATTGGTCAAATTGATTCGATTAACTACCCGAGAGAGCTCGTATGAAAAAATTTTTAATCATAATCATTTCGTCTTTGTTATCTTTTTTCACTTTCGCTCATGATAACAATGCAACTGATAAAGATCAGATAAAAGACATTATAAAGCAAATTGAATATGGCTGGGAGAATGGAGACGGTGCCCCCTTTAAAAAGCACTTTTTCGACTTTAAAGGCGCAAGATACTTTGAATCTGGCGGACAGAATGTAGGGTTAAGTGACTTGATAGAGCATCATGTTGAACCAGAAAAGGATGCCTTAGTTTTCTTAAGTTTAGATTTTTCTAACATTCAAACTCATGTAGAAGATGATTTTGCTTGGACACTCGTTGATACAACCGTTCAAGGAAAGGTTAGGAAGTCTGGAGAAACTTTCAACAAAACGGGGTTTCAAACCTTTCTTTTTAAAAAAGTTAACGGTGAGTGGCTGATAGTTCACACGCATTCCTCTAGTAGAAATCGTGCAAAAGACTAGCGAAATAAATGTATTGAAAGCTACTTTGGTAATATCAACGGTAGCTTTCCAGTTTGCTCAATATCAGAACCATCTCGGCTATCCTATTGTCAAAATGCCTTACACTTCATATTGGCACGAACTAAGCTTCCCGCCAGCCAATGAACCCTTATTATTCGTTTTTGCACAGATTTTTAATCAACATCGAATCCTTAAACACTTGTCCTCCCAACCTACATTTTGTTCCACATACGCTATTCTCAAAAGGTGCAGAGAAATATGAAAATCGTTTATTTTGGAAACGACTTATTCTCGAATTGTTTGTTACTTCTAATTAAAAATAGATTGAACATTGAACGCGTTTTTATAAACGATGTTCAGGAAAATGCGAGCTTCATCAAACGAATTTGTCGTAAATACAATATTGTTTATTCCACTGAAAAACCAAGTATCGTGACTCTTAAAGGATATTTAAATGACGAACAGACAGTCTTTGTTGTAGCCGATTACGGATACAAAGTACCCACAAACGAAATAAAATATGCGATTAATATCCACCCATCTTTACTACCCAAAAGTAGAGGCCCAACCCCACTCACCTACATTATCGACAACCCTGAGAACGCGGGTGTTAGCATTCATAAACTCACTGAGAAACTTGATGCAGGTAGCATCCTAATCCAAGAGAAATTTGAGGTCGAAAACAATGAAACGATTTCATCATTGATGGTCAAGTCTCAGTTACTCGCAGAAACTCTGTTAGAAGAATTACTTAATAACTTTAATGAGCTTTATAATAACGCCACACCTCAATTGGAAAAGCTAGCGTCATTCCAAAGTCTACCTCCAGTAAAAAGAAGGTTTGTAAATTGGGATCAAAACACCGCTCAATTTAGTCATGCCCTTCGACAGTATGGGCACTTTGGGATTCTTATTTCGTTAGATAACGCGTTATATATCGCAAATGATGTCGAAGTCACAACTTTCAGTCACGATTTCACGTGCGGTAGCATAATCTTTGAGGATGCACTGATTAAAAGCATTGCTATAAATGATGGCTATGTTGTACTTTCTAAGCGTAGTTTAAGGCTATATGAATCAAGAGTACTAAACTAGTTGATTACGGCTTTAATGTTTAAAGGTGCTAAGCACTTTTTTGTGTTGTGTTGATCTACGTCAAAGTAAGAATAACGGAATACCGCTACTATTCCCTTACTCACTGATGGAGTTTATTGTGTCAGGCATTTATAAGTGGTTTAAATTAGTACTAATAGCTGCGCTGCTTTCACAGCACGGCTTTGCTATGACGAACCCAATTAAATGTGATGGTCACGACACATCAGAATCTCATATGTCCTCAAATGATTCCTTATCAAGCGTAGAACATACTACTTTAAATAATCACACACTTCATTCAGAAAAGAACCAGGATGTACAGCACTGCGAAGGAAATGATCAATCGATATGCGCGTGCTGTATAGGTGCTTACTGTGCAACTTCTTTAACCCAATTTTGTATACTTTCAAATATTGAAATTCTGATAAGTGAAAACATTAAGCAAAGCTCATTTTCAGATATAAATATTACCCCTTTAATTGGTATACACTCTCCTCCCTTCCACCCTCCGATTAAGAGCTACACATAAACTCAGTGAGGCTTTTCTCTAAGTTTTCTTTACTAATCAATTGCAATCAAAGAATGTCTTAGACGATCAACTGCTTAATTAATATACATTAAGACACTGTTTGCTATCAGTAAACGAACAGCAAGTATTATCCGCCTCACTTACAAACGCATTACATCTTAGAACCGAAAGTTTCACGAGTTACATGCCTATTGACTCGCGTCCCACAAACAGGTTTAGCCTTTAGGTATAAGTAAAATTTTAGGTTAAAGACATCGGAACAACTATGAAAGTAAGAGAGATCGCAAGCGCCTTGGCTACAACGCCAGATACTGTTCGCTATTACACGCGCTTGCAGTTAATAACGCCGGCAAAATCTGACAATGGTTATAAATTCTATTCAACGAAAGATGCTTCCAGGTTGCGGTTTATATTAAGTGCAAGGCATTTAGGTTTTTCAGTTGAAGATATCAAGCAAATTCTCAGAGAAGCAGATAATGGAAAGACCGCTTGTCCCCTAGTTAGAACCTTAATTGCAAGAAGGCTAGCAGAAACAGAAAGACAATTTAAGGCAATGTTGTTACTCAGGCAAAATATGATGCTGGCAGTAAGGAAATGGGGAGCAATGGGTGACAAAGCCCCATCCTCACACGTGGTCTGTCATTTAATAGAAGAGTTTGAACACACCGTCCTGGAGGAAAACATAAATGACAGAACTTAATGCAGGTGTTTCTTCAGAAAAATTGTTGTCCGTCAAAAAACAAGTCTTCTAAAAATAGGAAAAAAGGAGAGCACTATGAGTGCAGAAGTAACACAGCGACAATTAGTGATAGAAGGCGCCGGATGTGCCAGTTGCGTTGGAAAAATAGAAGCTGCCTTGAAGCAGACGCCGGGAGTGCAGAATGCCGAAATGAACTTTGCAGACAGAACAGTACTTGTAACGGGTACAGCGGATTCTCAATTATTGGTTCAAGCAGTAGAGTCCGTTGGTTACAACGCAAAGCCTTTCGAAGATAAGCCTGACACTGATGTAGTCGATGAAAAAGAAGCAGCGGATAGGACCTATTACAAAAAGCTGATGCGAGATACTTTCATTGCGCTTTCGCTAGGTATCCCTCTAATGACTTATAGCATTGTTGTCGACGAAATGACGGTCGAGACTAATGTCGAGAGGTTGTTGTGGCTAGCAGTTGGCCTACTGACGCTGGGTGTAATGTTCTTTTCCGGCCGGCATTTTTACATCGGTGCGTGGAAGAGCTTTAAAAATCATTCTGCCAATATGGATACACTCATTGCACTTGGTACAGGCACAGCATGGTTCTATTCGATGTTGGTAGTGTTGGTACCTGAAGCAGTGCCGTTAATGGCAAGGCACGTTTATTTTGAAGCTACAGCTATGATCATTGGTCTAATTGATCTGGGGCTTGCCTTAGAACTAAAAGCCCGCGGAAAAACCTCAGAAGCAATCAAACGTTTAATTGGATTACAAGCGAAAACAGCCACGGTTATTCGCGACAATAAAGAGGTCCAGGTCGCTATCGAGCAAGTGCTTTTTAACGATGTCATCAAAGTCAGGCCTGGAGAAAAAGTGCCTGTTGATGGTGTGGTTGTTGAAGGCCATACGTCAATCGACGAGTCCATGCTAACCGGGGAACCGATGCCAGTTGAAAAATCACATGACGATGAAGTCGTTGCTGGAACTCTCAACAAGTCAGGAATGTTTCTATTTAAAGCAACTCGAGTAGGTAAAGACACGGCACTGGCGCAAATCATTGCAATGGTTAAACGCGCACAAAATTCAAAGCCGCCTATTGGGCGCTTGGCCGACGTGATATCCGCTTACTTTGTTCCTGTGGTCATGATTATATCTGTGCTCAGTGCGCTAGCATGGCTGAACTTTGGGCCTGAGCCCGCACTGGCATTTGCCATAGTTTCGGCCACCACTGTATTGATCATTGCTTGTCCATGTGCATTGGGCCTAGCCACGCCGATGTCAGTTATGGTGGGGGTTGGAAAGGCTGCTGAAGCCGGCGTGCTAATTCGCAACGGCGAAGCGCTACAAACGGCATCAAAAATCAGTGTGATGATACTGGATAAAACCGGAACGATTACGGAAGGTACACCCAAGGTCACTGACATAATTTTAGCCAATTTCAGTGATGAAAAGACAGTGCTGCAATTGGCAGCTAGTCTGGAAAATGGTTCAGAGCACCCATTAGCAATGGCGATAGTAGAAAGTGCCCACGACCAGGGCATTGAGCTGCTGAAAACCGAAGAGTTTAATGCGATTACCGGTATGGGGGTTGAAGGCCGTTGTGAAGGAAAGGCCTTATTGTTTGGTAACAGCAAGCTTATGGCTTCAAAAGGGGTGGGCATAGGTAATTATTCAGAGAAAGCACAAACACTGGCCAAAGACGCCAAAACTCCCATGTATTTCGCTGTAGATGGACAACTTGCTGCCATCATAGCGGTTGCCGACCCGATAAAACCTGACTCTGTTTCTGCCATCAAGCGTCTTCAGGCTAATGATATCCGGGTCATCATGTTAACGGGGGACAACAAAGAAACTGCTGCTGCAGTGGCAAAGAAAGCGGCAATAAGCGAGTTTTTTGCTGAAGTATTGCCCGAAGATAAGGCCAACAAAGTACATGAATTACAGCAGCAGAGAGAAGTAGTGGGTATGACTGGTGATGGAATTAACGATGCTCCGGCTCTTGCCTTGGCTGATGTTGGCTTTGCCATTGGTACAGGAACGGACGTTGCCATTGAAAGCGCCGATATCACCCTGATGCGCGGCTCGTTGCATGGTCTGGCCGATGCTATAGCGGTTAGTAAAGCCACCTTGCGCAACATTAAGCAAAACTTGTTTGGAGCCTTTATCTACAACGTAGCAGGTATACCTTTTGCGGCGGGCGTGCTCTATCCATTTTTCGGAGTATTGCTAAGCCCAGTTATCGCCGGAGCCGCCATGGCATTTTCTTCGTTAACAGTGGTATCAAATGCGAACCGGCTTCGCCTATTCAAGGCAAAGGACCACTAAGGAGTTTTCTTATGATGATAATTAATATTGTAGGACTTACGGGTATTGCACTGATTATTTGGTGGTTTTGGTTATACAAGCCTGATCAGACAGTTACTGAAAGTAACGAAATACTCATAGAAGTAAAAAATGGCGTGTACTCACCAGCGTCTATTCAGGTAAACGCAAACCAATCTGTTACGTTGAAGTTTTTGCGCAAAGATGAGTCTCCCTGTTCCGAAGTACTGCTAATTCCTTCATTAGATATCAGTGAGCAGCTAACGCTTAATGAGGTAACACCAATTCACCTCGAAAACGTCCCACAGGGCGAACATACTTTTCACTGCCAGATGCAGATGTATCGTGGTGTTCTTACGGTGGTATAGGAGGAGTCATGAAAAACAGTCACCCCAGATTTTGGTCAACACCTACAGGGTGGGCAGCATTAGCGATGATCGCTGCCGTTACTTATTTTTTAATTTTCGAACATGGTCATCATGTCCTTCAGTTTCTTCCCTATTTGATTTTATTGCTGTGCCCATTCATGCATATATTCATGCACAGTAGCCACGGTAAACACGGACACGCCCACGAACATTCTCGCGACAGTGACAATAAGCAGAAAAGTTTTCAGGAATTGAGTGATAACAACGCGGCTTATCGTGATGGATACATTCAGGGGTTGGAGGAAGGCCGAAAGGAGTCACTTAAAAAGGACAACCAAGATGAATGATACATATGATTATGGCTTATGGTCAATGGTGATACTGAACTCAGCTATTTTTATCTTTTTTGCATTCAGTTTTGTAAAGCCAAAATCTTCCACCGACTGGCGAAGTTTGGGGGTATTTTCTGCGTTTATTGTAGCCCTGTTTACCGAAATGTATGGCTTCCCACTGACTATTTATTTCTTGTCAGGATGGCTTGCTGAAACCTATCCGGAAGTAAACTTTTTTGCGCACGAAAACGGACATCTGTTGCATACTTTCTTTGGTTTTAAAGGCGACGCCCACTGGGACCCATTTCATATCGCCAGTATGGTATTTATTGTTGCAGGATTCTTTATCTTGTCCTCAGCATGGAATGTGCTGCACCACGCTCAGAAGAACCATCACTTAGCTAAGACTGGATGGTATGCGCGGTGTCGCCACCCTCAATATTTAGCCTTCATACTGATCATGTTCGGTTTTTTGTTGCAATGGCCGACCATTCCCACACTGGTCATGTTTCCAGTTTTAGTTGTTGTGTATGTGAAACTGGCAAAGCGTGAAGAAGCTCTGGCTATTGCTGAATTTGGCGATGAGTATGTGAGCTATATCAACACGACACCTGGCTGGATCCCAAACCTCAACTTTAAATTAAAAGGTGAAAACCATGAAAAAATTCACTAAATCAATCATTTTTTCAACCACATTAGTAATGGCTGCAACATCGCAAGCTCAACAAATGGAAGAGCATGAGCATAAGGGCTCAGACAAGCCAGAGATTCAAACGGGAATGCCTATGCGTGGCCAAGATATGCATATGATGAATGCAAAAATAAAGTCGATGAAGGAAGAAGTTAACGCTATCAAAGAAGAAAAGAATCCCAGCAAGCAGCGTGAAATGATGAAAAAACACATGCAATCCATGATGGGAATGATGCATATAATGCACGAAAAAATGGAAGGGCAACCCATGCAAAACCAAGTTGATATGGCAGAAAGGCATCTTAAGATGATGGAAGTAATGATGTCGAAAATGGATGGAAGCCATTCACCCGAATCTCAGAAACATTCAAATTAACACCCGAGGAGAAAGATATGAGTGATTTAGACCACAGAGTCGGTGTCAGAGAAGCAAATTTAGTCGTTCGGAATTTACGGCTCAGCAATGTCTATGAGGCAAATTGCGAGCCCCTAATTGAAGAGATTGACAAGCTCTTTGGCATTGATGAGGTGAGCTACAACATCAAAGAAGGGGCTATTCACCTGGCATATGATGCGACACATATCGATTTAGACGGTATTGAAGCGATCATTCGAAAACACGGCGCAGATCTTCACAATGACTGGTGGACACACACAAAAGAAGGTTATTACCAGTTTGTAGATCAAAATATAAAAGACAATGCGACGCACAAACCGTGGAGTTGCCACCACTTGCCGCAGGGCGCTCACAGGAAGCGTACATAACCTTAATGTGCTCTACGTTCTCACTCAACAACAATGCTGAGCGATGTCGTTACATTATGATGCTGGCTTTAAGGAGGCGTAAGATGAAAATTCGAGAAAATGTATTTGCGTTCGCGTGCGCCGCATCGTTCAGCTTCGAGAGTGTTGTTAGTTGTTAGTTCTTTGTTCATTATTACAATGCCCGACATGATGTCACCCATGGCTGGTAATATAATGTTTTCAGACTGGCAAGGGATGATATGGAACGTGCCTTTATTGGGTGTAGTGATAGGCGGAGCTTTATGGGCTTTGTTCGCAGGTGTACTGGGTTGGCTTATTGCCAGTATTTACAATAGGCAGCTGTAGTAGTGAGGGCTAAATAAATAGTCAGTATTTGTCCTTTTAGCACAGGTACGATATTTGCTGATATCTACTGCCACATAAATTTAAACTAACGGTGAGATATTATGATAACCAATAATTCAGAATTAGCCTTACAGCAAGCCATGCAACTACCCAGTCAAACCAATACAGAGAAGCAGGGTTGTAGCCAGCCACCTGAGTCAAAAGGACAGGAGTTTGCTGAAATAATGGATACACTGAAGCAGCAAAAAAGCGGTTAAAGTGTGCCACGAGTAAAAATAACCGGCACGCTAATGCCGGTTAATTCCTTTCCTATTCATAACAACTGCGCTTACCTTTTAGGCTGCTACTCTGCCTACGCTGAATATTGTCTTACTCCGTCGATGTAGTTCATGAACAGCTTCAATGATTTGCATCAGTTATAATTTTTATCATCATCATCATACGCATGGAGCTTTAGAAACCATTTCTCAGCCGCGAATACGATAAGAAGTCCAGCCACAGAAATCCCAACAATGAAGATATCTGATTTTGCTTTCACCCACATAAAAGATAGAAGAACAATGATATCGAGAATAATTGCACTGACTAGTACCCAAGCTTTAGCTTGCACATCATCTCGTAAATGCTTGAACACTCCCCAGTGGATGAAGATATCCATTACGATATAAAAAACTACACCGATGGAGGCTATGCGGCTCAAATCGAAGAATATGGTAAGAATTATTGCGATGACTAACGTATAAATTAAGGAATGTCTTCTTATATCTCCCGGTAATGAAAAATGACGGTGAGGCACAAGTTGCATTGATGTAAGCATCGATAGCATTCTTGAAACAGCGAAGATGCTGGCAACGACACCGGAAGACGTGGCAATAATCGCGAAAGCTATAGTAAACCAAGCACCATACTGGCCGAATGCGGGTCGAGATGCTTCAGCAAGCGAATAATCTTTTGCCTGTATTATTTCGCCAATTGATAAATTTGCTCCGACTGCAACTGCGACAAAAACATAAAGTACCACACAAATGGATATAGAAATGACTATGGCCCTTCCTACATTTTTTTCTGGTTGTTTGAGCTCGCCTCCGCTGTTTGTGATTGTAGTGAATCCTTTGTATCCCAAAATACCAAGTGCCACGGCTCCGAGAAAACCGGTTGCGCTGGTATCTTGCGGTTGAGCTGAAACGCTCTCAAACGACAAACCGGTTGCCCACAGCCCACCAATTGCCAAAACTGCAAGTCCTGCTATTTTGATAAAAGCCATAATAAATGAGAGGGTCTGTATGAATTGATTACTCAAAATATTAACAATGAATGCCACAATAAGAAGACTCACGCCAAGCGCTGGTATAAGCCACTCAGCGCCCTGAGAGTCAAACAATTGTAGGACATAAGTGCCAAAAGTGCGGGCTACCAAACTTTCATTGATAACCATGGAAAAAAACATTAGCAATGCACAGGCACCAGTCAGCAGACCTCTACCATAGGCTTTTTTCAGAAACATGGCGATACCACCTGCAGAGGGGTATTTCTGTGCCATTTTGATGTAACTGTATGAGCTAAACCCTGCAATTATCGCTGCAACTAAAAACGCAAAAGGAAACCATGTGCCTGCCAGCTCTGCTATTTGCCCGGTTAAAGCAAATATACCAGCACCTATCATTACACCAGTTCCCATCGATACCGCGCCCCAGAGGCTTAACGAATCTTTCCTGTTTGAATGCTCGTGTTCATTCATATTGGTTACTCCTTTATGTCATGTGAGCCTGAGTAACAACAAAAGCAACCTGCAGCAAATATAAGGACACAGGCCCATTACAAAACAAATTCGAAGACGTGTAGAAAGAAATAACTGGCAATGGCATACCAGTTATTTCATTTTTAGCGTAGGGCGTTTAAAACCAAATCCTTGCACCTAACACTACACCAGTTTCACTGGTTGATTTGCCTTCAGCCTTTAATGCATCAGCTGTATTTCCCAAAGCTTTGCTGTAATAAACACCGACATAAGGTGCTACCTCCCTCACTATTTCATGCCGATATCGCAAACCAATACGAATATTACTCAACCCGCTTTGACGGTCATACTTTTCAGAATCGGTGAGGTTGGCAACAACTTCCAGTCGCGGTTGCAGATAGGAAACTTGACTTAGTTGCCAGTCATATTCGGTTTCATTGATGAACTGCATGTCACCGTCTTCGTTAATACGCAGTGAATTTTCCATTTCAAACCAGTAAGGAGCTAGACCTTGATAACTGACCACCGCATAGTTCTCCATATCCGCATCTGATGACAGCTCTCCCTTTGTGCCCACACCAAATTGTATAGACCAAAAAGAAGAAACTAGATAACCGTACAACAGTTCTGCTCGTTCCAGATCAGTAGGCATTCCATCGTTTTGTGTATTTTCGCCTTCGCTTTTAAAAACAAGACGATGGTAATCTCCGCCATACCACGCTTGCATGTCCCAGGCCCCTATATTTTGCTGCTCATCAGTGCGAGTATATTCAAGTCGGTCAAATAGAACTTGGCCAAAATATTCATTAGGAATAGGAGATGGCCAGTCATCTCTTGATTGAGCCAAAGCATTGTCAACGCTCAAAGTTAATGTTATTAGGCCTGCTATTAATATCTGTTTCATTTTAATCTCCTATGCGACCTGTACAACACGAAACATACCTGCTTCCATGTGGTATAGCAGGTGACAATGAAACGCCCACTCACCGGGGGCATCTGCGCTGATTTGTAACGAGACCTTCTCTCCAGGCTTGAGGCTGATCGTGTGTTTACGAGGTCTTGGATATTGGCCGTTTTCAAGTTCCATCCACATACCATGTAAATGAATAGGGTGATCCATCATAGTGTCATTAACCAAGATCAGACGTAGTCTCTCGCCATAATTGAAACGTACATATCCGTCTACTTCACTAAACTTTTTGCCATCGAACGACCACATGTACCTTTCCATATTGCCCGTTAAGTGAAGCTCAATTTGACGTTCCGGCTCTCTTTCGTCAGGCCAAGGACTTTCACCGACTAAATCTGTATAAACAAGGACACGATGTGGGCTGTCTTCCAAACCGATCCCAGGTTCATCCAACCTAGAACTTGGATTTTTAGCAATCATCGCTGCACCAGCGCCGTGCCCGTCTTCGCTGTGGACAATGTCTATGCTTTCTACTGGGAGCTTTTTGGAGGGGGTCATTTCTCCTTCCATTTGGGTGCCATGCATTGTATGGGCGCTATGCTGCCCCATTCCTTTCATTTCACCTTTTGGAGCAGCCATGCCCGAGCTGTCGACCTTGGACTTATCCATATTCATGCCTTTCATACCAGACATGTCCATCCCCATCGCCGCCATACCACGCTCTGTGATAACTCGCTGTGGGGGAACCTCTGCAGTAAGGCCAATTGACGGGGTTAGGGTGCCACGCGCATATCCACTTCTATCAAAACTTTCCGCAAAAAAGGTATAAGCTTTTCGCTCTTTTGGCTGAACGATTACGTCATAAGTTTCCGCTACTGCAATTCGAAACTCATCCACATTTACTGGTTTAACAGGCTGACCATCTGCAGCTACAACTGTCATTTCAAGCCCTGGGATGCGAAAGTCGAAATAAGTCATCGCAGAACCATTTATGATCCTCAACCGGATTTTCTCGCCTACTTTAAACAGGGCTTGCCAATTATCTTGTGGTGTCCGGCCATTCATTAAGTATGTATATGTACTGCCTGTAACGTCAGCTATATCGCGAGGGCTCATACGCATTGCACCCCACATAGCACGCTCTTCCCATGTATCGGCAAGCCCTTTTTTCTTTACGTCTTCTAACGTGTCGAAAATAGTTCGCTTTTGATAATTGTAATAACCTTCCGCTACCTTCAGTTTTCGCATAACGTCATGGGGGTCTGAAAACGTCCAATCGCTTAAAATAATTGTATGTTCCCTATCAGCCCCAATGTCCCCATCTGCGGGGTCGATCACAAGAGGTCCTAAATGGCCCAACTGTTCCTGGAGGCCTGAATGACTGTGGTACCAGTAGGTGCCGTTTTGCTCGACATCGAATGCATATTTAAATGTTTCGCCAGGTTTTATTCCGGCAAAGGAAACTCCCGGAACGCCATCCATATCTGGTGGTAAAATAATCCCGTGCCAGTGTATTGAAGTATCTTGGTTTAGGTGGTTAGTTACATTGAGGTGCGCTCTCTGTCCTTCTTTCAATCTAATCAACGGGCCCGGCATTTGACCATTGATCGTTATAGGTGAGCCCATATTTGAGCCTATTGGCAATTGCGCTTTTGACACATTGAGATTTTTAATATCACCTGTCAAAACTTGATCTTTAAAATGGCGACCAACAGGTGCTGCCCATAGAGGACTAACGTTGGTTAACGCAGCCGCAGCGCTTGAGGTCAGGGCAGCGAGCACAAATCTTCTGCGACCGTTGTCGATAGAATTTTTCATAGTTTTTAGCCTTTGAATTGATACTAACTGGACGAAGGAATTTCATCCATTTAAAAAGTATTACTAACTAAGTCAGTACCTTAGGCTATCGGGGGACGAAAAGGTGGAGTGAAAATTTTGGGGGGAACAGCTAGAGCGATAATGTCATACTGCTCAGCAAAAGTTGTTTCAAATTGACGAATGGGAACGTAAAAAAGACTTGCAAAGTGGTAGCAATTGGTAGCTATACACATACATCCATCATTGCAGCAACCTGATTTACCCGAATGCGAGGGGTGTCCATCAGTGTGAGCGCTTTGATGCTTAGAACTAGGTGAACTGCTACGTTTCTCCTCATGAGCGTCTGCGAATTTGTGAGAAACCTTAGTTAATGAGCTATGTTCATCCATTTTCATTTCACACGCATCAACTGGCACGGTAAACAGTACCAATAAATATCCAATGCATAGTGTGAAAATAATAGATCTCATAACTTTGTATTTGCTCTCAACCTTTACGCGACGTTATTCCCTTAGAAAAGATAAGTCTTAAGGACACTTTAATCAATGACATTTGCTTGTAACTAAGATAAACAACTTCCTATGTAGTTAAACAAGCAGTCTTTTCAATCTTAAAAGCTGATAGAGTTACTTTTATTAAGTTTAGTCGATAAGCAACTCTTGTAACTAAAAAGATAACATGAGTAATGCGCCTGCTATCATAAAAATGTTTTCTGATAGTGAAACAAAACCTAACGGCACGTTACTGTCCCCACCGACACAAGCACATTTGAGCTCCCGTTTATCCACATATACTGCTTTAAAGACAGAAATTGCCCCAACGGTTCCTATAAATAGTGAAAATGGCGCAACAGCTATGGCAGGCAGTTGAGCTACCATTCCTATCCCCGCGTAGGCTTCAAGAAATGGGTAGATGTAACCATATCGAAGCCACCTCATTGCCAACAAATCGTAGGTTATGAACGAATTTGTAAAACTATACAAATCCTTCAATTTTTGAACTGCAAGTAGTGTCATTGAGAAAGCAATAAAGAGAACCAGTGTTCTTATAGAGATGAAGTCTTCAGAAACAAAAAACTGGAATGCTAACGATAGCAGAGCTGCCACAGAAAAAATCGCAATAACAGGTGCATAAGTAGTTCCGTTCTGCCCCGCTTCTCCTTTCCCGAAGTATTTACGAAGCTCATCATATCCACCAACTCGCTTTTCTTCGATGAAGGTTTGAGGCGTCGTTTCTACACCATGCTTTTGCTTGAAATCATCGGTGTCATTACGTGAAGTAAGATGATTGTCTTCTACTGAATAGCCTTCTCGCTCTAGTAAGTCTTTTGACCTTAAACCGTAAGGGCAAATGTGCTCTTTAGTAACCATTCTATATAGGATAGCTTTCTTACTCATTTTCCTTTCCTTTATTCAATTTACCTTCAAATTGAGGAATTGGACGCTGTTCGGCCTGTTCCTGAGTTGTTACCTTGCCATTCTTATTTATATCCTCTATCAACCACTCCATCTCCTTTATTTCCTTTCGCTGAGCTTTAATAATGCCGTTTGCTAATTCTCGTACGCGAACGTCTTCAAGGTTAGAACGCTCACTAGTCAAAATAGCTATAGAGTGATGAGGAATCATTGCTTTCGTGTAAGCGGTATCTGAAATGGTACTTTGTGAACGAACAAGATAGATACACAAGGCGAAAGTAAGTGCCGCTATTATAAAAATGGCTGTATTGAGTTTCTTGTTGCTATACATACCTAACATGAAAGCTAACATTATAATCGCCATGCCTGCCCCCATATAGAGTGCCATATAAGTCCTTGTCTCACTGAACCAGACATGCGAGATAGCGTAGGTATTTAAGTACATCATTAAAAACATCGCTACAGTTGAAGTTATTATCATTGCAGCGAACTTAGAGTATTTCATATGTAATCCTTACTTAAGAAACAGTTAATATTTGTAAATCTTTCTAACAAAAGAAAGCTTGAGAGAGGTTACAAACCAATCAATCTTAACTAGTCAAGTTTTGTACCAACAAGGAAATATTATGTTTTTGTCTATATTAATAGTTTTAACTGCACTGTTGATCTGCGTAGGGCTGCATCTTTTTAATATTTCAGTAGTCGCGGACAATATCAGCGAGAGATTGAAGGGAGCTTGGATAAAAACACTGTCGGTAGTCGTTATTGCCATTTCGAGCCAACTTTTACTAGCAGTCATTTTTACTCTGGCGTATGAAATTGGACTTTATTTCGAGCTCGGCGATTTTAAGCAACCTGCCACTTCCATGGATATTTTTTACTTTTCACTAACTACGATTACTACATTGGGTCTTGGAAGTATCGAGCCGGACGGACATCTACGAATGATAGCAGGAGTTGAATCGGCTACAGGGTTTCTACTAATAAGCTGTTCAGCATCGAAAGTGTTCAAGCATATGTAATGTAAAAACTGTAACCTGAGAAGATGTAAACCTCACCCGTCAGGACTAGTTTTTAATGAAACAATGTTTCGCAAATTATTGTCTTTTTAGATACTAAAAAGCGAACAATAGAGCACTCTTTGCTTCTCTCTTAAAGAAGTTTGAGGGTATAGCTTAGCAAACGTTTCAGAACCAAAAGCACGGTTGAAAGCTGACTTTATTATCTCAAAACTGATTTAAATCTGGGCTATGATCTTGGCGCTTTTATTCGAGTCGCTTATGCAGATATATTTGGGATTACTATAGGAGCATACGCACAACTTCGGTAATTCCTTCATCCCTGATAACTCTAGTTTCCAAAAGCAGTTACAGCTTGAGTTCAAACAGATGAACATACGAGCTGCGCTGTGCTATTTACTTCTCTTACGGACATTTTTGCGGGTTTTGAGGTTCTTCCTGCAGACTTTCGAAGATTATGAATCAATACTAGTAATTGAATTTTTTACTGAGTTATGATTTTCGTTTGGTTTTAGAGCGCATTGATTAAATTTACATATCTTCAATAACTATTCTTTATTTTTAAAAGCAACCGAAGAAGCCACCGTTAAACGACAAAAAAGTAACCTTATCTCCTATATGGTGGACTAAATACACCCACGCCTTTTATACTCTTCTACCCATTCCTTGAAGCGTTTTTCATCGCGCTCTGCGGTCTTTGCGCGTCTATGTAAGGTTTTCTTAGACAATGCTTTTGGTTCTTCTTTATCAAAAGTAACTCCAGATAATGCATCTGCAAACATCTCGGGTTTTACATGACTGTAATGCTGCTCGATCATTTCTGTACTGGTTCCACATTGACGCGTAATTACGTCTATGCTGGTTCCGTTGAGAAGCTGCCACGTAATGTAAGTGTGTCGGAGAGAGTACAGCGTTCGAGGTCCTCTGGGTGACTCTTTTAATCCGGAACTTTGAAGAGCTTTCTCAAATGCCTTACCTAATTGCCTTGTGGGCTCGCCACTTGCTAGCAAAAATAGCTTTTGATTGGGTGTGCGCAATGGAAAGCGTTCTCGTAGGTTCGTTAGGGCTCCTATCACATCACGTTTGCAAACTACTTTACGCGGTCCCGTATATTTTGTTGTTTTACCCTTAGAGACATTGATGAAAAATTGAGCTTTTGAACCTTGAGTTTTAATCTCGATATCTTTCCAAGTTAGGTGTTCCATCTCCGTGCCGGGCCTAATTCCGGTATTAACTGCTATTTCACAGTAATCGTATAGTAACTCACGAATTTGACGGGTCTTTTCACTATGAGCGTTTTGCTCACCTTCATATATTTCGTTGAGGATAACATCATACTCTTCTTCAGAAAAAGCCGCACGACGTGTGCCTGTTCCACCTTTCGAAGAAAGAACAGGTACTTGAGCGGCGATCATCCATTTTTGCTCAATAGCTTCTTTAAAAACGAGCTGAAGAGCAGCATTGTGAGTTAATAATGTAGAGGAGGCTGGAGACTTCTTCATTCGTCCCTTACGCCACTCATCAAACTTAGATATTTCTTCTTGGTCAATTGAGGTGATAAACGTACGCGAAAAGTAGGGGATGTGGTAGTTTTCTAACGCTCGAATATAGTCTTTATAGGTGCGTTTACCGCCCCCGTGTTCTAGTTGCTCTTCAAGCTTTTCGATGACGCGGTCAGCTACGTCTTTGAATCGCTTACTTTGGACTAGTGTGTTATTTTCGTGTCTAATTTGGTGGTCTAAGAAGATTCGATGTGCCATGGCGATAGCTTCGTCTTTATCTTTCTTCTTAGTTGATTTACAGAGCCATTTTTTGTGATTGGTTAGTATAAATCGCGCATACCAGCGCTCACTGTTATCTTGTTTAAAGATATACAGCTCGTCGTTTATGTCGTGTCTTTCAGTCTGTTTTGCCATAGCGCCAGTAAAACAGAAAAGAGCTCTCTTTGCAAAGAATTTGCAAAGAAATTAAAAGTTGCATATTTTCAATGCTTTATAGTGGTGATTTGCATTGAAAATCCGCGTGTCCCTGGTTCGATCCCGGGTCGAGGCACCATTATTGAAGCCCTTGCAGAAATGCGAGGGCTTTTTTGATTTCGGCCAACCAGTCCCAAATTTTCAATCAAATCCGGTTTTTCCAAAAACTATTTAGAAGGCTTTACCTTAATTGGTAACAATCTATAGTTTCGGATAGTTGTTTTAACACTTTCATGGCCAAGAGCTATTGTGCATCCTCAAGCTCTACGTCACTCGCCGTTTTCTTACGAATATCACGTTCTTGAAACCTTTCTGATAAAAGTTCTCTATCTAGCGCTTTAACCATCCAGTTATGCCAAATGCTGCGAAATCCATCGTCTGTGTATATTTGGAGCCTTTCAGCTTCCTCTCAACAGCTTTGACTTCAGACTTCTGAATGAACAGAGAAACACTCGATTCTGAAAACTTCTCAAAAACGCCTTCGCACGACTAGTCTTTCTTGTTAAGGCACTAAGTCGCACCGTACGATGCCTGCTTACCCAACTTTGACGCGAACTATTTCAATGGGCTGAGGTTTACAAATTGGATAATACTTTTCTTTCAATATTTGTAGCAATGTGGCAATAAAATGAAATTATTGATAAAGGCCTCCCGTAACATAATTCAATGCTGTCATTAGGCACTTAAGAAAGAAATTTAAGGGGGTTAATGGACAAGGGGGTATAAAAACGTTTGTACAATAGGAGTCGGTTAACAAATAGTGGAGTAAAGCCGACATGGGTAAAAGAAGCAAAAAGAGTTTCAAATTATCCCTCACAATTCACCCTAAAAAAGTAGATAGAGTCATCGTAGGCATACTTATATGTTTCAGTTTAGTATCGGATGAGGGACTGTCATATAGAAAGTTACCTAATGGCAATATTACCGAAGCATCACCAATATGCTGGATTAAATAAACGCAGCAGTTAGAGCAACTAATGACTAAGCGACTCTAGTACAGGATACTTAAATTGTCATTTCTTTCGACAGCCTGTGCTCTAGCAATAGATTTGAGGTTGTTGGTCGAATCTACCAACGCCCATAGATGTGGATTCCCTTGAGTTATACGTAATTAGCGTCTCAGTGTTGATTAAGACGTACATAGTACGGAATGTTGACATGTTAGAGGTATTTGTACTATTATCTATAAATCCGTAAATTGTACGGATATTAAAAACAATAGAAAATTACTAAAAATATTCATAATTAACTGAAAATAATCATTTTAATTAACTAAAAAAACCGGAGATTAACCATGATGAATTTAATAGAAGTACTTGTAATGGGTACATAGTCCTTGGAGGTATTTATGACTTAAATCAAAAGTAAATAGGATTAGTAAATATGAGTGCAATAGCAAATAAAGAATTTGAGAAACCGTTTGGTACTGAGAAGCCAGCGCGTATAGAACTTAAAACTACGCCAACAGTAAAGCAAGTTTTGGAAATGGCGGCAGATTTAAAAGGAATTAGTCTGACAGCGTTTATGTTGTCAATTGCTCAAGAAAAAGCTCAACAGGTTATTGAATCTAGCCATGTTACTAGATTAACACGTGACTCCTGGGATGCATTAGACAGAGCTATGGCTAAACCTGCCGAACCAACTGCTGAACTGAGGGCCTTAATGAAAAGAAGGTAATAACAATATGCCCGAAGCAAGCCAGCTGGCAATTTTGCCGCTAACAAAAGTAAAACTTGAAAAAAGCATGACGAAGGAATTTGACTGCGGTGACAAATTCCTTAACGAATTCTTAAAAAAGAGTTGTGCGAAAAAAGTACAGAAGAATTTAATAAGAGGCCACGTTGCCTTAAACAGCGGTAAAGTAGTTGGGTATATTACTCTGCAAGTACACAGCCTTGAAAAAGACTGGTTTGTGCAAATGGGAAGCCATCCAAACCAAGTTCCCGTATTGATGATAGATCAAATTGCTACGGATAGTTCGCATCAAGGGATGGGTATTGGAAGAGATCTGTTAGCAGAAGCATTTAGAAGTGCGGCAATTATTAGTGAAGAAGCTGGCTTAGCGGGCATAGCGTTATGGTCCCACCCTAGAGCCTTAGGCTTTTACCAAAAGCTGGGGATGGTGTCTATCGGCCAACAGACAGTTGGTGACTTCGAATTGACTCTAATGTTCCTCAAGATTGAAACCGTTGTAGCCGCAATGAATGATATTAAAGATGCTTCATAGAGGGAGCATAGTCTTCAATGCGGCTTTACGAAGCTAAGACTCTTTTGTGTTAGCAGTTGAGCCTACCTTTTCGCTGCGCTCCAAGATAGGCTCGACCTCCTGCAACCAAAAGGTTTTAGGATAGTCCGCCTTGCTCTCTATTATTGGTAGAACCTGCTAGGTTCTTGCCCCCTTACGCGTTGGGGAGACACACCTATGACGAACTGCGCTTACTTTAACCCCCCGTCTGTTGACTAGACTGCCTCGCCGTTTTTTATGTGGTGGCCGTGGTTGGTTCCCCGTTCGACTCAACACCAGGAACACTTCACCAACAACAACTTCCAACATGAAGTGATACGTAAAGTACGCAATATCTGGTGCGTTTTTGCTGGGGCAAAAACGGGTCGACTGCGGCAGGCCTTTTCACTAGATAAAGGGATACCCCTCAGCTAGTATGAAGCTGAAATTTAATTGGTCGTCTTGCGAAAATCGACTGATATCTAAAACCCGAATTGCAGCTCGGGTTTTTGCTTTTTAGCCCCTGTGAAAATTCATGCGATTAATTCCCCTTAAAACTTTTTCCAAAACGCATAACAGGCATATGAAGTTATGCGGTTTCCAGAGCATTTAATTAGGGATTTATTTGGAAGGTTTATGATTTAAAGTGTATATAAATCAATGTCCTGCTTTTATTTTCAATTTTGCATTGAAAATCCGCGTGTCCCTGGTTCGATCCCGGGTCGAGGCACCATCATTGAAGCCCTTGCAGAAATGCGAGGGCTTTTTTGATCCCGGCAGTTGAAAAACACAGGCACCAACACCGAATGCCTTGCAGAAATATCAATCTAATCTTCTTTTTGGTTGTTATGGGCCAACTCCACCTTATTCCTTAGTAGTAGAAAACAAGCCCGATAAGTTCAAGTTAGCGCTTTTTAGGCGCAATTAAAGCCCAAAAACGCTTTTTTAATAAAAAACTTATGCATGTTCTTGCCTACTTTTCAAAATGGGTACTACGCTTACTTCATATGTAAAAACACAGCGAAATATAACGTTGTTACTCCTTAGGGAGAACGCGTTGTGACATTGTGTTTGTAAGAGATAGTTTTCGGCCTATCACCTTTGACGCGGAATTCAGTGAGGTTTTCCGGTGGCTAATAATGGCGAGAAGCGTGTTGCTTCATTCGTTGCCCTCGTTGATTTTGGGTAGCGTGACATTTGAGGTGGTGCTTAGCCGTGTGTGATTCTCAAGGAGAGTTTTTTGTCATCTAACAACGCATCTTCAAATCAGCAAAGCGCTGTGAAAAGCATTTTCGCTATTTCTGGCATTGGGGTTATCGCTTCGTGGGCGCTGTATTTTTTAGTTTCGGCACTCGCGGCTCTAGCCGTCCTAACCGGCGCCATTGTTGTTTGTGCACTTATTCATGCAAAAAGTAACAGTGAAAGTGAAGAGATATATCCGGCAGACGACAGCGCGGAAGATGGAGCTGGAAAAGGCAGCGCAGATTTGGAGGCCGTTAGTCAGGGGCTAAGCGTATCGCTGAGCACCTGCGACGGCAATTTATCGGATATTAAATCGACGCAGGATGATGCAGTAGAAACACTTTCCCACGCTTTTAATAGCTTAAAGGGGCTAGTTTCTCAGCAAACTGAGTGCATTGAAGACTTACTTAGCGTGGATGAAGCGCATACGCAGTCGTATTCGGATCGAATGCGCAACTTCGCTCGCGAAACCGATGGAACGCTAACCCAGTTCATAGAATCCACAGAGCAAATGTCGTCATCGACGAAGCATTTAATGGAGCAAGTTCAAACCATTCAACAAGCCATGCCAACGGTAATAGAAGCCCTAAGTGGTATTGATGACATTGCAGCTCAAACAAATTTACTTGCCTTGAACGCAGCTATCGAAGCGGCGCGAGCAGGAGAGGCAGGCCGAGGCTTTGCTGTAGTCGCAGATGAAGTGAGAGCGCTATCGACTCGATCTACTCAGTTCAGCGATGTCATCAAAACTCAGGTCGAAAATATAAGAAGCTTGGTAGATAAGCTTACCGATACTGCAGAGTTTGTTGCCTCGCAAGATATATCTCAGGTGGTAAATGCGAAGTCACATATCAGCGAGCAGCTTTCAGAAATTATCAAAAAGGCAGAGGCTGACCTTGTAACTACAAAGCAAATTGAAGACATAGGTTCGCAACTTGATGAGTCGATAAACGCGGCCATTCGGGGTATGCAATTCGGTGACATTAACGGCCAGCACATTCAGTACACCCAAGAAATGATCAAGTTCATTTTAGAGCAGTTGGCCACGTTAGATGCCAACAATATCGAGAATTTTATAAGCGCATTAAACGAGTACCAAAAAGGGCTCGCTGCGAAAGGAAAAAATGACCACAACCCAGTGTCTGCAACGTCAATGGACGCAGGGGAAGTGGAATTGTTCTAGGCTAAGAAAGGAACAGGAAGCACCGTCAGTAATGACATACTTTGGAGAAGTGAGCATATGAGCAAACACATTTTAGTTGTAGACGACTCAGTATCTATTCGTCAGATGGTAGAGATGACCCTCAAAGGGGCAGGCTATACTGTAACGACGGCCCAAGATGGCCAGGAAGCGTTAGATAAATGTAAAAGTCAGCAGTTCAATTTCGTATTAACCGACCAAAATATGCCTCGAATGGACGGCCTTACGCTTATTAAAAATTTGCGAGGCCTTGGGGCTTACAGCAGAACACCAGTAGTTATGCTTACCACTGAAGCAGGCGACGATATGAAAGCGAAGGGAAAAGCCGCAGGCGCTACAGGCTGGATGGTAAAACCTTTCGATCCCAACAAGCTTCTTGATGTAACGAAGCGCGTGTTGGGCTAAGTCGCCCACCCACTCCTAAAATCTGGAAGGATTCGGAATGAGCATCGATATAGAACAGTTTCATGGCGTGTTTTTCGACGAGAGCGACGAGCATCTCGACGATATGGAACAGCTATTGATGAGCTTAGATATTGAGTCACCTGATCCTGAGGAGCTAAATAGCATTTTCCGTGCTGCCCATTCTATTAAAGGTGGCAGTGGCATTTTCGGCTTTGATGCGTTGATGAACTTAACGCATGTGATGGAGAATTTGCTAGATAAAGCGCGTAACAATGAACTCAGCATTACCGCTGATATTGTAAACATGCTTTTAGAAACCCTCGATGTGTTGAAAGACACGCTCAATGCTTATCGCGATGAAACGCCGGTTCCAGAAGACAGCATTGCGCAGCGAATCAAAATACTTAATGAGGTAATTAACGGGCAAACCACTGATACTGCCTCTGACTCTAGTGGTGCTCCATCTGTCCAAAATGAAAATACGCAAAACGAAAGCTTACAAGATGATAGCTTCGGATTTTTCGATGATGAGCCCGGTGATCCTGCTTCAGACTCTGACGATAGTTTCGGCTTTTTCGACGACGAGCCGGTTAGCGAAGTTAGCCAAGAGGAAACAATCCAAAGCAATAGTAAAGACGATGAAGGCTTCGGTTTCTTTGACGACGCATTGGATGAGAGCAACCTCACTCAAGAGACGTCTACTCAAAAGTCAGTAAAAGAGGATGAGGGTTTTGGGTTCTTCGATGATGAGGAGACACTAAATACTACCGACATGTCCCAAACGGATAAGTCTGGTTCTGCTGTGGCGGGCACTACAAAGACCGAAGAACATCAGGGTTTTGGCTTTTTTGAAGACACACCTTCAGCTAGCAATATTAATACTTCTCTAGAATCTGCGAGTGGTAACAACGCACAAAGCGCCAATACTCCATCGAATACAGCAACAACATCTAACAATGTTAAAGCTCCAACAAATGGCGCTGCCCCCACGTCAACACAAGCCAAAACGCCATCAAAGCCGCCAGCGAAAAAAAGCACCGCCCGTGAATCGGCCTCTATCCGGGTAGACACCACGAAAATTGATGCCATGGTCAATTTAGTTGGCGAACTGGTTATCACCCAGTCAATGCTTTCCATGATAGGGCAAGACGTTGAAGGGCAAGTTGGCGAGCGACTTCAGCTTGCTATCGATGAACTGCAGCGAAATACGCGGGAAATTCAAGAGTCGGTCATGTCGATGCGCATGCTTCCACTAACCGCAACCTTTAATCGCTTCCCTCGTTTAGTAAGAGACTTGGCAGGCAAGTTAGGCAAACAGGTTGAACTGGTGCTTCAGGGTGGAAGTACCGAGATTGATAAAAGCTTGATTGAAAAAATTGTCGACCCCCTTACTCACTTGGTGCGCAACAGTATTGATCACGGAATTGAAACACCTGAAAAACGCGCTGCTGCCGGCAAGCCAGAGAAGGGCACGGTTATTCTAAGTGCCGAGCAGAAAGGCGGCAGCATTATTATTAGCATTATTGATGATGGAGGCGGTTTACACCGCGACAAAATTCTTGATAAGGCGCGAAGTAACGGGCTTGCCGTATCTGATGATATGCCTGATTCAGAAGTATGGCAGCTTATATTCCAACCAGGGTTTTCAACTGCTGAAGCCATTACCGATGTGTCAGGAAGAGGGGTTGGTATGGATGTGGTGCGTCGTAATATCGAGTCAATTGGCGGACGCATTGATATCGAGTCGAGCGCTGGAGAAGGCTCAGCCTTTTTCATTCACCTGCCGCTTACGCTAGCCATCGTTGATGGCATGTGTGTGTCGGTGGGTAAGCAAATCTTCGTGATCCCACTTTTAAATATTATTGAATCCTTCCAGCCCACAAAGCAACAACTGAAAACATTGGGTAACGATACCGTGCTGTACATCCGTGACCAATACTGGCCGTTGGTTCCTCTTTACGACTTTATGGAAGTAGAGGGAGCAGCACTTTCTCCTACAGAGGGTATTGTGGTGTTGCTTGAAAGCAGCAAGAAGCGTTTCGGTATTCTGGTTGATGCGCTAGTTGGTCAACAACAGGTAGTGATTAAGAGCTTAGAAGAGCATTACCGAAAAGTGGCTGGAATAGCGGGAGCAACCATTATGGGTGACGGTAAAGTCGCACTCATCATCGATGCAGACTCCATTGCTACAACGTATACCTCCAGTCAAATAGAGGAGTTACTTTCATGAGTGAAACTGCCTTGCATCAAGCGGTTACCGGTGGACAAGACAAGGAATACTTAAGTTTTGTGCTTGGCGATGAGCATTACGCTTTGGACATAACTACAGTTAAGGAGATTAGAGGGTATGAACAAGTTACCAAAATTGCGAACGCACCCGCCTTCATAAAAGGCGTGATTAATTTGCGTGGTGACATTGTTCCCATCGTGGATTTGCGCATTAAGTTTAATGTAGGCGAGGCCACGTATAACGACTTCACAATAGTGATAATGCTGAATATTCAAGAGCGCATCGTTGGCATCGTGGTAGATGGCGTATCCGATGTTATTCGCTTGTCTGAAGAACAAGTACTACCGCCACCAGAGTTTGGCGTGGCTTTTGACAGCAGGTATCTACATGGCTTGGCTGATGTGGATGAAAATATGGTCATTCTGGTGAACATAGAAAGCTTAATTACCAGCGAAGAGCTGGGTTTAGTCGCACCTGAAAGCGTAAAAGACGACGCGTAGTAACAAGGTCCTTCACTAAACGGAAACACCTGACATTGGGAAATATTAGTTATGGGCGTATTTAATTTTCTTAACGGCGAAGAGTTAAAAGTAGCGAAGCACGACGCGCTTTTGAAGTCGAGCATTCTTAAGGCCAGTGCTTCGAATTTGTTGGTTATCGACAAGTCTGGAGTTATTCACTTTCACACTCCCGCTTTTTTGAGCATGGCAAAAGCCTATCCAAAGGATTTTTCCGTCAGTGATGGTGAATCATCACTTTCAGGCAAGCACATAGACGACATAACTAATGGATCCAACCCATCAGAAAATGTGTCTTATTCGCTTGCTCATGCTTCTGGAGGTCACAAGCAACTTGTTTCTCTCGCCGAACATGGCTTTTGTGTCACGTCATCAGTCATAACGGTAGATGAAAACGGCACTCAGCTTTATGTCACCGAGTGGCAGGACAACACTGAAAATAAACGCAATAAAGGTATGGTCGATGCCATTATGCGAAGCCAAGCAGTGATTTCCTTTACTACAGATGGTGAAATCTTGTCAGCCAACGACAACTTTTTATCTGCTATGGGTTACAGCGAAAGTGAGGTGGTGGGAAAGCATCATCGTATTTTTGTCGACAGTAACTATGCACAAAGCGACGAATACAAACAGTTTTGGCAAAAGCTTAAAAGTGGCGATGTACACAGCGGAGAGTTTTGCAGAATAAACAAGCAAGGCGAAGAGGTGTGGATTCAAGCAACCTATAACCCAGTGTTTGATGACAACGGTGAGGTAGACTACATCATTAAATTTGCCTCTGACATTACTGCGCAAAAGCAGAAAAATGCAGATTACGAAGGGCAGATTACCGCCATTAATAAATCCCAGGCTGTCATTGAGTTCGACCTTGAGGGGCACATTCTTGATGCCAATGAAAACTTCCTCGCTGCAATGGGTTACAGCTTATCGGAAATTAAAGGGCAGCATCACAGTATGTTTGTTGACCCAAGCTATAAGTTAAGCGCTGAATATGCTGCTTTTTGGCAAAGCTTAAAAGCAGGGGAACACAGTGAGGGTGAGTATAAACGCATTGCAAAAGGTGGCAGGGAAATATGGATCCGCGCATCATACAACCCCATTTTCGACAGCTCGGGTAAGCCATTTAAAGTTGTTAAATTTGCCACCGATGTAACGCAAGATAAATTGAAAAATGCGTATTTTGAAGGTCAAATCAACGCTATCAGTAAATCTCAGGCTGTGATCGAGTTTGATGTCGACGGCACTATCATTACTGCTAACGACAACTTCCTCAATACCATGGGTTATCGACTAGATGAAATTAAAGGGAAGCATCACCAAATATTTGTAGATGAGGAAACCAGACAGTCTGAGTCGTACCAGCGCTTTTGGTCTGAACTTAAAGCAGGAAACTTCTTCTCTGGAGAGTTTAAGCGTATAAGCAAAGCAGGCAAAGCCGTTTGGATCCAGGCTTCTTACAACCCTATAGAAGACATGAATGGCAATCCTTTTAGAGTGGTGAAATACGCGACCAATATCACCGAAGACAAATTGAAAAATGCTTACTTTGAAGGCCAGTTGAACGCTATTAGTAAGTCTCAGGCTGTCATCGAATTTGATCTTGAGGGAGTGATCTTAAACGCCAACAGCAACTTCCTCGCCGCGATGGGTTATACCCTTGATGAAGTGAAAGGTAAGCATCACAGTATTTTTGTGGATCCTGCTTTCAAAAACAGCCCAGAGTATGCCGCATTCTGGGAACAATTGCGTCATGGTGTGTATGCTAGCGGAGAATATAAGCGCTTCAATAAGTCAGGTAAACCAGTTTACATTCAAGCCTCTTACAACCCAATTTTAGACCAAAATGGCAAGCCATTTAGAGTAGTGAAATACGCTACAGACGTAACGGGAAGAACGTTAGCAGTAGAAAGTATTAAGTCTATTATGGCCAGCCTTACAGACGGCGATTTACTGAAAACGATAGAAGAGCCTTTGGAAGGTGATTTCAAAGTGCTCGGCGAATCTATCAACAACTTCATCGGTGAGTTGCGCGACACCATAGTTCAAATACACACTGCCGTTGAAACGATAGATACAGCTTCAAATGAAATAGCTACGGGTAATGCAGACTTGTCTAGTCGTACTGAACAGCAAGCTTCAAGTTTAGAAGAAACGGCGTCCGCAATGGAAGAGCTAACCGGTACGGTGAAGTTAAACGCAGAAAATGCCGACCAAGCCAAAGGTTTGGCAAGCCAAGCTTCGGAAGTGGCGTCGGAGGGCGGTAAGGTTATAGAGCAAGTAGTGCACACCATGGGTGAAATTAACGACTCTGCTCAGCGCATTTCAGACATTATCGGTGTTATAGACGGCATTGCCTTTCAAACCAATATACTTGCCCTTAACGCGGCGGTTGAAGCCGCACGAGCTGGCGAGCAAGGCCGTGGATTTGCTGTCGTCGCCTCTGAGGTGAGAACGCTAGCGCAGCGTTCTGCAGAGGCAGCAAAAGATATTAAGGCGTTAATTTCTGCTTCAGTGGACAAAATTGGTGATGGCAATGTGTTAGTAAACAAGTCTGGGGAAACCATGGCTAACATTGTCACGGCAATTAAACGTGTTAACGACATCATGTCAGAAATTGCTGCGGCATCGTCTGAGCAAGCCACCGGAATTCAAGAAGTCAGTAATGCAGTGGTTCAGATGGACGAAATGACACAGCAGAACGCTGCGCTGGTGGAACAGGCTGCGGCGGCTGCAGATAGCATGAGACAGCAATCGGGCGAATTAGCGCAAAGGGTGTCGGTGTTTAAGGTCGGAAGCAACCGTAAACCTAGCCAAGCCGCTGAGATGCAGTCGCTCAATGGCAGCAAAGCATTACCTAAAGAACGTGAAGTGCCTAAACAGCGAATGAAAGCGCTGAATCCAGCTGCGCCCGACGAGTCAGATTGGGAGGCGTTTTAGTGTATGACCGCTATACCAAGCACGGACGCTCAAAGGGAATTTTCATATAGCCGAAGAGACTTTGAACGGGTAAAAAGCCTGCTGTTTAAACAAGCTGGAATTAACTTATCTGATTCTAAAGATGCGATGGTATACAGCCGCCTTGCCAGGCGGCTGCGCACCCTTGAGATAAACAGCTTCAAGGAATACCTAACGTACGTAGGCAGCTGTAAAGATGAGATGGAGCACTTTATCAATGCGCTCACCACAAACCTTACAGCGTTTTTCAGAGAGCCTCATCACTTTGACGCACTTGCCAACTACCTGAGAAAGCGGCCTCAAACTAGGCGCATCTGGTGCGCTGCAAGCAGCACGGGAGAAGAGCCTTACAGCATTGCAATGACAGTGGCATCGGTGTTTGGCACCTTTACACCCGATATACATATTCTTGCCACAGATATCGACAGCAAAGTATTACAAAAAGCCCGTGAGGGTGTGTACGCCCAAAACAGTATTAGTCAGTTGTCTTATGACTATAAAACACAATTTTTCTACAGGGGAAAAGGCGCACAAACAGGGAGAGTAAGAGTAGTGGATGAGCTGAGAAAAATGGTGCAGTTCGAACCACTAAATTTAATGTCACCAAACTGGTGTGTGGAAGCGCCGGTAGACGTGATTTTTTGCCGTAATGTCATGATTTATTTCGATCGCCCTACGCAGCGTAAAATTTTAGCGCGCATGGTGAAATTGATGTGTAGTGACGGTATGTATGTAGCAGGACATTCTGAAAACTTCACGATGTATCCTGAACTGGTCGCACCAATGGGGAAAACCATTTATCGGCCAGTCGGTTAAAAGGAATTTGCAGTATGAGTCAGGATGAAAATCCCATTCGTTATTTTGACAACCGCCTTCAAAAAGAGGCCGTGAAACTCTTGCCGGGACAGTATTACGCCACCGCTTCAGATAAAGCGTTAGTAACCATCTTGGGCTCTTGTGTGGCTGCGTGTATTTTCGACCAGGAAAAGAAGATTGGCGGTATGAATCACTTTATGTTGCCCGATCTCAACTTCACCACGAACCTCGACGCTTGCTTAGCCACAAAGTACGGTGTACATGCCATGAACATGTTAATCGATCAGCTTGTTCACCTTGGCGCTCGTCGCAATAAGCTCGTGGCAAAAGCGTTTGGAGGGGGGAAGGTACTGCCTGGATTTGTGCAGCAGGACATTGGTCGAGTCAACGCTGAATTCGTTTTGGAATATCTGGATAACGCGAACATACCGCTTATTAGTAGCGACTTAATGTCTACCTATGCACGCAAAATTTATTACTTTCCGGCTGACGGCAATGTCTATATGAAGCGAATTCGTGAGTTTAACAATGCCACGCTTTACGAGCGTGAATCAACCCATCGGGTGCTACTCTCTGAACAAGCCAAAACTGGTGTTATTTCTTTTTCGGAACAGTCACATGCCTATAAAAGTCCTCGTAGTTGATGACTCTGCGTTAATACGCCAAATCCTGTCAGAAATTATCATGCGCGATCCTAGCTTATCGCTGGTGGGGGCGGCGCCAGACGCCTATGTTGCAAAGCGAATGGTACAAGAGTTCAGGCCCGATGTTATTACTCTAGACATAGAGATGCCGAAGGTAGACGGGCTACGTTTTTTAGAAGTAATGATGAAGGCGATGCCAACCCCAGTTGTAATGATATCTACGCTGACTGAGAGAGGTGCCGATGCAACACTGCGTGCGTTGGAGCTTGGCGCGGTAGATTTTATGGCAAAGCCAAAGCTAGGCGTGGCGCAGGGCATGGCGGAATACGCAGCGGTTATCGTTGATAAGATAAAGGCCGCCGCTCACTCAAGACTGGGCCAACCAACCCAAACACGTTGCACAAAACATGCTTCCATGCGCTATACCGGCACCGAAAAACTAATTGGTATAGGCGCATCAACTGGGGGAACCGAAGCAATAAAAGACGTGATCATGCATTTTCCTCGCAATGCACCAGCTACCATTATTTCCCAACACATGCCGCCGGGCTTTACCACCACCTATGCCAAGCGGCTCGATAGCCTTTGTGAGATAACTGTAAGAGAAGCCCATGGAGGTGAACGTTTGTTGCCGGGCTTTGCGTATTTAGCGCCAGGTAATAAGCATTTGAAAGTAGAACGTAGTGGCGCAGATTACCGTTTAACCCTTGATGATGGGCCCAAGGTATCTGGGCACAAGCCCTCTGTCGATGTGATGTTTGATTCATTGGCTGAGCATGCTGGCGCAAACGCGGTGGGTGTGCTGCTTACCGGAATGGGGCGCGATGGGGCGCAAGGCCTTAAGAATATGCACACCAAAGGTTCCGTTACCTTTTGTCAGGATGAGAAAACCTGCGTTGTTTATGGTATGCCCAAAGTGGCTGTAGAAATGAAAGCCGCTAGTTTTATCAAGCCGTTAGAAGATATTTCAGATGCAATTTTGGATACGCTTGAAGAGCTGGGAGCGGGTTCGCGCCTTTAAGGTTGATACAAAAATTAAAAGTGCCGAACTAATGAAGGGTTCTATCCTAGCGCTCTAGTAATATTGTTGTGTCGCAAATGTCACCAAAGTAATAAGTTAACAAAAATATTCAAAAGTATAATTGTTGAAGCTGGAAATTTGGCCATAATTTGATCGTGTTTTGTACATCCGTTAACGCGGTAGTAACAATTGAGGTACGATTGTGGTCGCCATAGCAGCAAGTTACTTGGATAATTTTTTCTCTAACAAGAGCAACGCTTTTATTGTCGCGTTTCTTATGATGTTGGCGAGTTGGAGTCTGGCTTTTACGTCAATAGCGCACCTCGGTCTTGCTGTAAGTTCTGTTTGCGTTCTATTTTTGCTTTTTGTTCTTCTCAAAGTGACAAATGGTAACCAGGCTCATGCAGATAGTAGTGCAAGTCAATCAAATCAACAGGTTGCATACCCAGACCACGCATCATTAGCTAATGAATCAATGGATGTAGCAGTGTCTGAGGCCAGCAGCATACTTACAGTTACCTCATCAAATCTTGCGGATATATTCTCAACACAAAATGACGCGGTTGCCACATTAAGCGACTCGTTTATTTCGCTCCAAACCCTTCTGGGGCAGCAAGAAACGAGTATCAATAATCTGATAAAAGATGACGATAATAGTGATTGTGCCTATGCCGACAAGATGCGCACTTTTGCTTCTGATACCGATACCACACTAACGCAGTTTATCGCCTCAACAACTGAAATGACCGACTCTACAAGAGCGTTAGAAACTCAAGTGCAAACCATTCAGCAGGCCATGCCTACTGTTATCGAAGCCTTAAGTGGTATTGATGATATTTCTTCTCAGACCAATCTGTTGGCGCTAAACGCAGCCATTGAAGCTGCCCGAGCCGGTGAAGCGGGTCGCGGTTTTGCTGTAGTTGCTGACGAGGTACGTGCGTTATCTACTCGCTCTACCCAGTTTAGCGACGTAATCAAAACGCAAATAGAGAACATAAAATCGCTTATCGATAAATTGACTGAGACCACAGAAGTTGTGGCGTCACAGGACATTTCTCACGTGGTGAATGCAAAAGATGCGATAAGCGAGCAACTTAAAGGCATTATCAAAAAAGCCGAAGCGGATATTCAAGGCGCAAGCGAACTTGAAGCAATTCGTCAGCAGTTGGCAGATGCAACAGCGGCGGCCATTCGCGGCTTGCAGTTTGGTGACATAAACGGCCAGAACCTCACATACACCCGCGAAATCATCGATTTCATAGTGTTACAGCTTTCAGAACTCAGCCCCGATACGGCGGCGAAAGTAAAAGAAAACCTATCCAACTATCAGACTTCGCTAACCGAGAAAGGACAAGCCGACCACAACCCTGTTTCGGCGACGTCGATGGACGCGGGTGACGTAGAACTTTTTTAACAGCAAGAATAAATAGTTACACAACCTTGTGTGATTAACCCTGACATTTTTATAGGTGATTGAGTTATGAGCAAAAGCATACTGATTGTTGACGACTCTGTGTCTATTCGCCAGATGGTAGAGATGACCCTTAAGTCGGCGAACTATAACGTTACAACGGCACAAGATGGTCAAGATGCGTTGGACAAATGCCAAGGCGCACGTTTTGACTTCGTGCTTACCGATCAAAACATGCCTCGAATGGACGGACTTACGCTCATTAAATCACTTCGAGGTTTAGCTAACTTTAAGTCTACGCCAATTGTCATGCTTACCACAGAAGCAGGTGATGACATGAAAGCTAAAGGCAAAGCAGCGGGAGCAACGGGTTGGATGGTGAAACCTTTTGATCCCAACAAGCTACTCGATGTGATGAAGCGCGTTTTAGGCTAGATAAGAGTCATTCGATTAGGGTAAATGGGAGTCAGTCATGACCATTGATGTAAACCAATTTCACGGTGTGTTTTTTGATGAGAGTGATGAGCATCTCCAAGATATGGAGCAGTTGCTCATGACTTTGGATGTGGATGCGCCAGACCCTGAAGAGCTGAACAGTATCTTTAGAGCGGCGCACTCCATAAAAGGCGGCAGTGGGATTTTCGGTTTTGATGCGTTGATGAATCTGACTCACGTAATGGAGAATTTGCTCGACAAAGCCCGAAACCAGGAAATTCAGGTTACGGCGGAAATTGTTGATGTTTTTCTGCAAACCCTAGATGTGCTGAAGGACACGCTATCAGCTTATAAAGAACAAACAGACCTTCCCCAAGAACAAATCGACGCTAGCATTAAAGTACTTGAAGACACTCTGGCAAGTGCGTCAGGTCAAATGCCACAAAACGCGCAGGAGGAGTGTGAGCACAGCGTGCAAGGCGAAGCTAACGCAGGTGATGAGATTGAAGGTTTTGGATTCTTTGATGAAGACGAGGCTGAACCCCATGAAACCACATTAGATACTCCTCAAAGCCAAAATAGCGCAGATGAAATCGAAGGCTTTGGACTGTTCGAAGATGAAACGCTATCAACAGAGACGCAAGCTCAACGTGAAGCGGATACTGACGCTGGCAAAGTTGATGAGGGTTTTGGTTTCTTCGAACCAGACACACTTCCCATAAAACCAGAAGTTACTCAGTCTACTTCACAACAAGCCACACCCAAACAACCTATTGTTAAACCCGTTAAAACGAAACCGAAAGCCGCGACGAAAGAGGCCGCGTCAATTCGTGTAGACACTACCAAAATAGATGCAATGGTTAATTTGGTTGGTGAACTGGTAATCACACAATCTATGCTTTCCAACGTAGGCCAAGAAGTTGAAGGGCAAGTCGGAGAGCGCCTACAGCTTGCTATAGACGAGTTGCAACGAAATACCCGTGAAATTCAAGAGTCTGTCATGTCTATGCGTATGCTACCGGTAAACATGACGTTCAATCGCTTTCCCCGAGTTGTACGCGACCTGTCATCGAAGCTAGGCAAGAAAGTCGATTTGGTTATTCAAGGTGGCAACACAGAAATTGATAAGAGCCTTATCGAAAAACTGGTCGACCCACTTACGCACTTAGTCAGAAATAGTATCGACCACGGTATCGAAAGCCCTGAAAAGCGCAGAGCATGTGGCAAAGCCGAGAACGGTACTGTTATCTTAAGTGCCGAGCAAAAGGGTAGTAGCATCATCATTGGCATTATTGATGACGGCGCTGGCTTGAACAAAGAACGCATTCTAGAAAAGGCGACCCAGAACGGGCTACCCGTATCGCCTGACATGCCAGATAGTGAAATTTGGCAGCTAATATTCCAGGCGGGCTTTTCCACCGCCGCAGAAGTTACCGATGTGTCAGGTCGAGGCGTTGGGATGGATGTGGTTCGCAGAAACATCGAGTCTATTGGCGGACGCATTGAAATAGAATCCTCGCAAGGTGAGGGCTCTGCCTTTTATATCCACTTACCACTCACGCTGGCAATTGTTGATGGCATGTGCGTCTCGGTTGGCGACCAGATTTTTGTCATCCCACTGCTTAATGTCATCGAGTCATTTCAGCCCACATCATCTCAACTGAAAACCCTAGGCAACGACAAAGTATTGTGGATTAGGGATCAGTATTGGCCGCTGGTTTCGCTTACTCAGCTTATGCAAGTAGAAGGCGGTATTACCGAACCAACCAAAGGCATCGTCGTGCTACTAGAGAGCAGCAAGAAGCGCTACGGCGTGCTGGTAGATTCTCTTGTGGGCCAACAACAAGTCGTAATTAAGAGCCTTGAGCAACATTACAAAAAAGTAGCAGGGATAGCAGGCGCCACCATCATGGGGGATGGCAAGGTTGCCATGATTTTGGATGCAGACTCAGTGGCTTCCACCTGTACTCATGTTCCAAATGAAGAGGTTTCACTATGAGCGAAGCAGTCCTACAGCAAGCCGTTAGTGCGTCGAAAGAGAACGAATTTTTGAGCTTCGTCTTGGGCGAGGAGCATTATGCCCTTGATATCACCACGGTAAAAGAAATTCGCGGTTATGAGCAAGTAACCAAAATAGCCAACGCGCCAAGCTTCATTAAAGGCGTAATTAACCTTCGAGGCGACATCGTACCCATCGTGGATTTGCGCATTAAGTTCAAGGTGGGCGAAGCCACTTATAACGATTTTACGATCGTCATTATGCTTAACGTTCACGAGAGGATCGTTGGCATTGTGGTAGACGGTGTGTCTGACGTTATTCGCCTTTCCGAAGAAGATATGCTGCCGCCACCTGAATTCGGTGTGGCGTTTGATAGCAAATACCTTCACGGTCTGGCGGATGTCGATGAACACATGGTTATTTTAGTCAATATTGAAAGCTTAATTACAAGTAATGAATTGGGTTTAGTTGAAACAAAAGCGCAAGCGGTCGAGGGCTGAGAAAATGGGAATTATGACGTGGTTAGAGGACTTTACAAAAGCAACGGATGTTAACCAAGCACTAAGAAACAAACAGGCGCTTGACGCAACTACCTGCTGCATCATGATGGCCGATGCCGACAGAAATATTATCTATGCAAATGAGTCTGTTAAGTCGCTGCTAAAAGAGAATGAAAAGAAATTGCAGGCAGTTCTTCCTAATTTTTCAGCTGACGATTTAGAAGGGCAGAACATCGATCAGTTCCATCGTAACCCGTCTCACCAACGCAGCATGCTTGCTGAATTGAAATCTACAACTACCTCTACGATTAGCATTGGGGACCTGAACTTCAAACTAACGCTAACCCCATTTTTCGACCAAGACAACCGCAATATAGGCACCATGGTTGAGTGGGTTGACCAATCTGAGTTGCTGACTAAAAGTGCCATGCTAGATGCGTTAAACAAAGCTCAGGCTGTCATCGAATTTAATGCAGAAGGCGTTATTCAAAACGCCAACGATAACTTCCTTAACGCATTGGGGTATGGCTTAAACGAAATTGTTGGCAATCACCATAAAATGTTTTGTGATGCGCAATACATTCGCTCAGAGGAATACGCCCAATTTTGGCGCGATCTAAAAGCCGGCACGCCGAAAAATGGCGAGTTTTGTCGCTTCGACAAAATGGGTAAAGAAATATGGATCCAAGCCACCTACAACCCAGTCTTTGACAGTGAAGGAAAGGTTATTCGCGTTGTTAAATTCGCCACTGATATTACAGCGACTAAGTTGCGCAATGCTTATTTCGAAGGACAAATAAACGCAATCAACAAAGCTCAAGCGGTTATCGAATTTGACCTTGAAGGTAAAATCTTAAATGCCAACGAAAACTTCATAAATACCGTTGGCTACAACTTGGATGAAATTAAAGGCAAGCATCACAGCATGTTTGTTGATGAAGAATACAAACGCAGTGTTGAGTACAGTCAGTTCTGGGAACAGCTGCGTCAAGGCGTGCAGTTCACTGACGAATTTAAGCGCGTAGGCAAAGGCGGCAAAGAAGTTTGGATCCAAGCATCCTATAACCCCATTCTAGACCAAAACGGCAGACCCCACCGTGTAGTGAAATATGCCATTGATATCACGGGCAGAAAGCAAGCCATCAGTGATATTAAAGCTGCTATGCAAGAGCTTGTTCAAGGTAATTTGGATTGTCGCATAGAACACGAATTTGAAGGTGAATTCAAAGAGCTTGGTACGTCAATCAATCGCTTTATTGAAGATATGCGCCGTATTATTGGTTCTATCAGCGAAGTCATGACCCGTTTGTCAGCGGGTGATTTAACAGCAGAACTTGATGAACAATTTGAAGGTGAATTCCAAGTTCTTGGCGATGCTATTAACCAATTCGTTAGCGAAATGTCAGGCACTATTGGCTCAATCTATCAAGCCGTAGAAACCATTAACACGGCATCGTCGGAAATAGCCACAGGTAACGCAGATTTATCAAGTCGTACTGAACAACAAGCATCTAGTCTTGAAGAAACCGCGTCGAGTATGGAAGAGCTTACCGGCACGGTAAAACTCAACGCTGAAAATGCGGAACAAGCCAATAGCTTAGCCTCACAGAGCTGTGAAATCGCGTCGCGGGGTGGAGAGTTAATTCGTCAGGTAGTCGATACCATGTCGTCTATCAACGAGTCTGCACAAGAAATCTCAGACATCATCGGCGTTATCGACGGCATTGCATTCCAAACTAATATACTTGCTTTAAACGCTGCGGTAGAGGCGGCACGAGCAGGCGAACAGGGTCGTGGTTTTGCGGTAGTAGCCTCAGAAGTGCGAAGCCTTGCTCAACGGTCTGCTGAAGCAGCGAAAGAAATCAAAGAACTTATCTCAGATTCAGTAAGCAAAATTGACGGTGGGAATAAGCTGGTTAATCAATCTGGCGACACTATGGAAGAAGTGGTGACCTCTATCAAGCGAGTCAACGACATTATGTCTGAAATAGCAGCGGCGAGTTCTGAACAAGCTTCGGGAATTGAAGAAGTAAGCAAAGCGGTTGTGCAAATGGATGAGATGACGCAACAGAATGCCGCACTAGTGGAAGAGGCTGCGGCTGCCGCAGAAAGTTTGCAGCAGCAGGCGGGAAGTTTATCTGAGCGCGTGTCGGCCTTTAACATTGGTGATAAGGCAGCAGTTAATGAGGTGCAACGCACTAACGTTGCGCCGTCGAATAAGAACAAACACGTTGCACCGGTTACAGCAATCAAAACGCAAAAGAAACTGGCTCCCAAAGTGCCAAACAGTGACGATTGGGAATCATTCTAAAAACGAAGGCGAGTTCTTGAAATGGAACTCGCCTTTTTTATTACACAGCATTTAGTTTGGCGCTTTTTAAGCAGAGCGTCGCAAATCAGGTGGATGAAATTATGGGCGTATTTAATATATTTCATAATGAAGAGTTAATAGCGGCACAGCGTCTTTCACGCTTTCAAGAACAAGCGCTAAGCGAGAGTACCGCATGTTTGATGTTGATTGATTCTGAAGGAGCAATCACCTTTGCCAATAAAGCATTTTATGCATTGGCCAACGAGCACCAAGCTCAGTTTGAGCGCGCTTTGCCCGGTATCAACTTTCAAGGTCTGACGGGCTCTACTATCTCTGCGTTCTTCGCTAACAATAGTGACCTGAATTTGCGTTATAAAAACTGTGAAAGTAGCGATGCCTTTTTACTACCAGTGGGCAATCTGCTCTTTACTCTTAAGCTATCTACCATAAAAAGCGTAGAAGGCGAAAAGCTCGGTACTATGGTGGAGTGGCTTAATGATCAGGATCTGCAATACAAGACAGGTTTGCTAACAGGGTTAGATCGTTGCCAAGCTGTTATTTCCTTTACACCCGAAGGGATAGTGGAAGACGCGAACGAAAACTTTTTAAAAGTTACCGGCTATTCGAAAGAAGACATTGTCGGTAAGCATCATCGCCTTTTCGTACTACCAGACTACGGTATGTCTGAAGAATATAAATCATTCTGGGAATCGCTGCGAAACGGAGAGCACAGCAGCGGTGAATATTGCCGCGTAGCGAAAAACGGCGATAAAGTATGGATCCAAGCCTCTTACAATCCAATCTATGACAAACTCGGTAATATTGTTCGGGTAGTGAAATTTGCCACCGATGTAACGGAGCAAAAACGCAGAAATGCCGACTACGAAGGCCAAATTAACGCCATCGACAAGTCTCTTGCTGTTATTGAGTTCGACCTTGAAGGCGTTATTCAAAATGCCAACGCAAATTTCTGCGCTACAACGGGCTATGAGCTGAATGAAATCAAAGGTCAGCATCATAGTATGTTTGTTGAACCCAATTACAAGATGAGCCCTGAGTATGCTGCATTTTGGCGAGACTTGAAAAAAGGCGAATTCAAGTCGGGTGAATTTAAACGTGTAAAAAAGGATGGTAGCGAGCTGTGGATCCAAGCATCCTATAACCCCATCTTCGACGAATTCGGGCAACCAATTAAAGTAGTAAAATACGCGTCTAATGTCACCGAACAAAAGCTAAAAAACGCGTTTAACACAGGGCAAATAGATGCAATAAGTAGATCGCAAGCGGTGATCGAGTTTGATATAAACGGCAATATTCTTGTTGCCAACGATAATTTTCTCGCGACGGTTGGTTATTCCCTAGATGAGATCCAGGGTAAACACCACCGCATTTTTGTGACCAAACAAGAGCGGGAGTCTGAAGAGTATCAAGCATTTTGGAAAAAGCTGGCAGAAGGCCAGTTTTATTCAGGTGAGTTTCATAGAATTGCAAAGGACAGCTCAGATATTTGGATTCAGGCAACCTACAATCCTATTTTAGACATAAATGGCAATGCCGTTAAAGTGGTGAAATACGCCAGTAATATTACCGAACAAAAAGTTAAAAATGCATACTTTGAAGGGCAGTTAGCCGCAATAGGAAAGTCTCAGGCCGTCATAGAGTTCAATATGGATGGCATTATTCAGCACGCCAATGAAAACTTTCTAACTACGGTGGGTTACACCTTAGATGAAATCAAAGGTAAGCATCACAGCATGTTTGTCGACCCTGCTCACCGAGCTAGCCCTGAATACGCGGCGTTTTGGGATGCGCTACGCAGCGGCACTTTTTCTTCAGGTGAATATCGTCGACTGGGTAAAAACGGCAAAGAGATATTTATTCAGGCCACGTACAACCCCATCTTAGATCATAACGGTAAGCCTTTCCGTGTAGTGAAGTTTGCCACCGACATCACGGGTAGAACCCAAGCCGTTGATGAAATTAAACACGTAATGACCAAGCTGACTGAGGGCGACTTAACCGTCAATATTGAACATGCCCTAGACGGTGATTTTGCTGTGCTGGGCGAAGCTATCAATCGTTTCATCAACGAGATGCGCAGCACCATTACAAGTATTAATGAAGCGGTAGAAACCATAAATGTGGCGTCTGGTGAAATTGCAACGGGCAATGCTGACCTATCAAGCCGCACCGAGCAGCAGGCTTCAAGCCTTGAAGAAACGGCATCGAGCATGGAAGAGCTAACGGGAACCGTAAAACTCAACGCAGAGAATGCTGAGCAAGCTAATGGCCTAGCCGCACAGGCAAGTAAAATAGCCACAGAAGGGGGGCAGGTAATAGGTGAAGTGGTGAAAACCATGACCCAGATTAACGACTCGGCACAAGAGATTTCCGACATTATCGGCGTTATAGACGGCATCGCTTTTCAAACCAATATCCTTGCTCTAAACGCAGCGGTAGAGGCCGCTCGCGCGGGCGAGCAGGGTCGAGGCTTTGCGGTCGTCGCATCAGAAGTAAGAAACCTGGCTCAGCGTTCAGCCGAAGCTGCGAAAGACATTAAGGAACTAATTTCTGATTCGGTGAATAAAATTGCCAGTGGCAACGAGCTGGTGGTGAAGTCTGGTGACACCATGGCAGAAGTCGTAACTTCAATTAAGCGAGTAAACGACATTATGTCGGAAATTGCCGCTGCGTCAGCCGAGCAAGCGGCGGGTATTGAAGAGGTGAGCAAAGCCGTCATTCAGATGGACGAAATGACGCAGCAAAATGCAGCGCTTGTAGAAGAAGCGGCGGCCGCCGCAGACAGCTTGAAGCAGCAGTCGTTTCAATTGAATGAGCGTGTGTCGGTGTTCGAGGTGGGAAAAGGGTTGTCGATGGAACAAAAGCATATCGCTGCACTTTCTCACAATAATATTAAGCAACCGCGTGTAGCATCAGTAATAAACCACACGTCACGAGCACAAGCGCTAAAGCCTGCGATGCCTGATGAATCTGAGTGGGAGTCATTCTAATGACAACGGTTGCTTCATCATTAGATAGCACACGGGAGTTCGCCTTTGAAAAGGCGGACTTTCACAAAGTGCAGAACATGCTCTTTAAAAAAGCGGGCATAAAGTTGTCTGACGCGAAAGAAGCGATGGTATACAGCAGGTTAGCTCGACGCATTAGAGCCCTTAAGCTCAGAAGCTTTAACGACTATTTAGGTGTGGTTGATAAATCTGAACCTGAGTTAGAGCAGTTTATTAATGCGTTAACTACTAACCTTACGTCGTTTTTTCGTGAGCCACATCATTTTACTGCGCTGGCAGACCATTTAAAGCAGCATCCTGAAGTCACCACTATTTGGTGTGCAGCCAGTTCAACCGGAGAAGAGCCATACTCTATTGCCATGGTTGTGGCAGAAGCGTTTGGAAGCTTTAAAACACCGGTGAAAATCATTGCGTCGGACATTGACAGTAAGGTGTTACAGAAAGCTCAAGCAGGTATATACCCTTTAGCGTCTATCGCGAAAATTTCCTCCCATCGTCAGAAACAGTTTTTTCACAAAGGTAAAGGTGCCAATGACGGGAAAGTAAAAGTAGTGGATGAGCTAAGACGTATGGTGCAATTTAAGAAGCTTAACCTTACTGATGCAACGTGGGACGTAAAAGGCCCACTAGATGTCATATTTTGTCGCAACGTGATGATTTACTTCGACAAGCCTACCCAATTAAAGGTATTGCAAAAAATGGTGGGCATGCTGAAACCAACAGGGCTTTATATGGCAGGGCATTCTGAAAACTTCAATATGTGTACTAATCTTGTGAGACCGGTAGGTAAAACGATATATCGCCCGGTTAATTAGGAGCATGTGTGGAATCTTGTAATTTCGAAGTGCCAATTAGCTATTACGACAAGCGGTTTTCCACCGACGCCGTAAAGTTATTACCCGGTCAATATTTCGTAACCACGCAAGATAAAATGCTGGTGACTGTACTGGGGTCTTGCGTGGCGGCATGCCTGTACGACCCCGATACGGGAATAGGCGGCATGAATCACTTTATGTTGCCCACTGTAAATAAAACCGCCAGTGAATTCGAAAAAACACAAGGCATGGCTGCAAAATACGGGGTGCATGCCATGGAAATTCTCATTAATGATTTAGTTAAAGCGGGAGCCAACAAAACCCGAATAAAAGCAAAAGTATTTGGTGGCGGAAAAGTTGTACCTTCATTTGTGCAGCACGACGTTGGCATGTTCAACGCAGAGTTTGTGACAGCCTTTTTAAATACGGAAGGCATTCCGATATTGGCAAGTGATTTATGTGACGTATATGCGCGCAAGGTTTATTTCTTTCCTAGTAACGGTAACGTCTTCATGAAGCGGATCCACGAACTTAACAACGCCACTATTATTGAAAGAGAAAGTCAGCATAGGTGGGAGCTTTCAAGGCGAGCGCCCAGTGGTAGCGTAGATATTTTCGAGGACTAACAATGACGATAAAAGTTTTGGTGGTAGACGACTCGGCACTAATTCGGCAAATTCTAAGCGAGATTATTAAAAGTGAACCAGATATGGCCTTAGTGGGGGCCGCTCCCGATGCCTTTGTGGCAAAAAAACTGGTTTTAGAGAAGTCTCCTGATGTCATTACGCTTGATATAGAAATGCCAAAAGTGGACGGGTTACGTTTTCTCGAAGTGCTTATGAATGCAAGGCCTACGCCCGTAGTCATGATTTCTACGCTAACCGAAAAAGGCGCTGATGCCACGTTGAGGTCACTTGAGTTAGGGGCTATCGATTTTGTAGCGAAGCCTAAGATTGGCGTGGCGCAGGGCATGGCAGACTACCACCAGTTGATTGTTGAAAAGATACGCACGGCTGCGCGCTCAAAAGTGAAAAAGTCCATCCCTTCCAAAGTCTCGGCCGTGAGCAAAGTCAATTATTCTGGTACGGAGAAGATAATTGCGATTGGAGCGTCAACGGGCGGCACCGAAGCTATTAAAGAGGTGCTGCGCACCTTTCCGGCGAACGCGCCAGCTACGGTGATCACACAGCACATGCCAGCAGGATTTACCTCGACTTACGCTAAACGACTAGGTGCCGTGTGCCAAATGCAGGTTAAAGAAGCGAAGGGCGGAGAGCGTTTACTACCAGGCCAGGCGTATTTGGCACCGGGTGATAAGCACATGGAAATTGAAAGAAGCGGTGCTGACTACCGTATTAGATTGACCGACGGTGCTCGCGTGTCGGGACACAAGCCTTCAGTGGACGTGTTATTTAATTCTATATGCAAAAGTGCTGGCAGCAATGCATTGGGGGTTTTGCTTACTGGTATGGGCAGCGATGGCGCTAGTGGCTTACACGAAATGTTTAACGCCGGCTGCGAAACATTTTGCCAAGATGAAGCAAGCTGCATTGTTTTTGGTATGCCCAAAGTTGCCATTGAAAAAGGGGCAGCGACGCGCGTAGTGAGCTTAGATGATATGGGCAGAAGCGTTATGCAAACGGTAGAGAAGCTTTCGGCTGGTAGTCGTTTGTAAGTGTAGTGAGTAAATACTTACAAAATGCAATTTCTGTCCTAAAACCTGTAAAAGGTTTGTTATAACTTTTCTTGTTCCAGCAAAGCTAAGGTGTTTTAATAGCAACGCTTAATAGTGAGTAATGCTGCTACAGAATGCTGTTGCTGTAGCCGATACTATGGATAGGCTCACTATTTAGTGCGTAAAAATATAAAAATCGATACGTAAGTGAAATGGTAAGGTAAATCATTGTCGACATAATAATATAAAAGACAATGGCTTATGTGCGTTAGCAAAAGCAGGGTAGGCGAAGTTTTATTACTGAGTATGTTTTGTAGTACCTAACTAGAATAAAAGGCCTGCTATATTTCTTACAGATTTTAGAGCAAATATATGCTCATTCTTACGGTATGACACTAACCTGGGATTATAACGAGTAGTTGGGGACTCTTATGAAACAGCAAACGCTTATTGCGCTATCGGCATTAATGTTTTCTTCTTCTGTTTTAGCAAATGGCGGTTTTGAACCGAATAAGAAAGCATGCGTTAACGTCGGAAAAGAAATCACTCGCGTAAGTACTGAAATGGATACGGCTAAGTCAGGTATTCAGAAGTCATGGCTTAAGCGTCAACTAAGTGCATTGGAAACAAAGCGCAATTCTTGTAGCACTCAAGGTTTTAAACCAAACCAGCCAGAGCTAGCAAAAGTTTAAACATTTTTTACTTCGCATGAGAAAAGTCTTACTACAGTAAGACTTTTTTGTTTGTGCTTGAATAACTTTTATTACGCTGCAATTTAAAAAGCGGCGCGGCAGTAACCGCCGTTTATGCCTTCATCAAGCTGAATCATTGCGAACTTATTATTGTGATAAGTTCGGTAAGCGAACCAATACTATGATCAGGTGCGAGTCCCAACGGGTACATCATTTTACCTGGGCGCTCTACAAATGTGGTTTGCATACCTGTCGCTTTAGCGCCACTCACATCCCATCCGTGTGCAGCCACCATCATGGCATCTTTGTTCTTCACGTTAGCCTGCTGGCAGGCCCAGTGGTAAACAGCTGCATGGGGTTTGTAAGTGCGTATGCTTTCCACACTCAATACATGGGAAAAGTACGATCGTATATTGGCGTATTCAAGCTGCGCGTCTAATCCAGCCTTAGATGAGTTTGAAAGCGCGACCAAGGTTACGCCCGCACTTTGAAGCGCCTTTAATGTAGGAATAACATCCTCGTGCGCGGGCAGCCGGGTGATGTGCTGTTTGATTGTGGCTTTCGCCTTTGCTTTATCAAGCGCGATCCCTTTTCCGTGCGCCACCATAGTCAGTGCTGCCGCCCCGATATCAATGAAATCGTGAAACTGCGCTGACATGGTATCTACCAAGCTGTGATGTAACAAATTAGCGAACCACAAGTCTACTAGAGTCTCATCGCCATTTAATACCGCCGCTAAGCCAGTTTTAATGGCCTGCATGTCTAATAGTGTTTCATTAATGTCGAAGAAAATTACCCTTGGCGTCACACTTCACCTTCCTTTTGTAGATGGCAGAAAACGGTATGCTTTGTTTTCCCTTGTTCGATGCTTATACCACTGTAAAACAGAATTGGTTTTACAGAAGCACATTACGACTAATGTCGATGAATAAAAGTTGACGGAATAAGAGCAGAGGATGTTGCTAAAAAGTAGGGTAACGACACCGTCACAAAACTAAACCACAAGAATACGTGGAGAGCCGTGAATAATAAAAAGCCGGCACTAAGGCCGGCTCTATCTGTAAGGTGTTGCGTGTTCGTTCTTAGAAGAACAAGTAAGAAACGCTTAGCTTCATGCTGCGAGGCATAATGTAGCGGCCGTTTGGCGAATCTGGATTACGCGGGTCACCCTCGGTAATACCTTGTTCGTCAGTCAGGTTATCAACAGAGAACTGAAGGCGAAGTGACTCAGTTGGCTCTAGCGTTAAACCTACATCAACTTTCTCGTAGCCCTCTAGTACAACCGTGTTTTCGTTGTTACCAAAGCGATCATCAACGGCTGATAGTGTTCCGTATACCGTGGCATACATATCGCCGATATCGAAGCCATAGCTAGGCGTTACACGTACCTGCCAACCCGGCTGGCGCTGAGATTCATTGCCTTCGTTATTGGCGCTGGCAGTAATTTCAGTTTCTTGGATAGTCGCATTAACGCTTAATGAGAAGCCTGAATCGTGGCTATAGCGACCATCAAGTTCTAAACCGTACGCTTCGTTAGTAAGAATTTCAGCCGGCGCACCCGGACGGCGTACAAACGTATCGCCTTTCACTTCGTTAGCGAATGCAGTTGCAAAGAACTGAATGCTGTCATTCATGAACTTATAACCAAGTTCACCCTGAGTAACTTCTTTAATTAGGTCGTTACCACCAGTGTAAGCACCCCAGTTGTCTCTGAAATCGTCGAAGTAAGGCATTTTATAGCCTCGGTTCATGCGAACGAATACACCGCTAGTGTCATTTAGCGCGTAGTTTGCACCTACTGTCCACGACGTTTTGGTTTCATCGTACTCAAGCGCCTTGGTAATTTCGCCGTCTAGACCTTCATCTACCGAGTAGCTGACTTCGTGATTTTCACGGCGTAGCCCTAAGTCGATGCTCAAGTCTGTGGTAGCGTACCATGTACCAGTTGCATAAACTGCGAACGTGCTTGCATCGCCTACTGAGCTGATGTCGTAGTTCCAATCACAGCCTTGTGCGTCAGTGTTACATTCGATACCGTCTAGCAATTCACCGCCTGGCTGTAATACGTGGTAAGCCGTGTTACCAATGCTCCACCAGTCTTCGGCTTTTGTCGTCGCACTGTAAATACCAAATGACGTATCGAAGTCTTCCCAGCTTTTCGACACAGCAAGGTCGTTAGTGAAAGCTTCAATGTCTTTTAGTACAACCCAGCGTCCAATTTGTTGAATTGGAGTGTCGCCGTCATACACGGTTCCAGTTACTGCGCCGGTGGCTGACTCGCCATTGTCGGCAACGCTTGCAACGGTCGTTGCAGAACCGTTTGGTACAAGACCAAAGGTATTTGCTTTACCCTTGGTTAGGTTAAAGCGGTCAACAAGCTGCCAGTCGTTGCCTAAGTCAAGCTTGATGCTACCGCCACTAACGTGTCCGTCCCATCCACGACCTTCGCCAAAGTCGAAAGACTCAGCTGTGTCGTTAGGGCCGTAAGTAATAGTGCCTTGGCGATTCAATGGGCCTATTTGCGTGTAGTTAGCATCAATACCTTCAACGTTTAAAGGTGTAGGTAAGTACCAAGTACCGCGATCGTCAGTTTGACGGGTATAAAGGTTAAGCTCGCCTTTTTCGAAAACTTTAGTGATGTTAACGGTGAACTGGTTGCCTTGTTCAGAGTTGAAGCCCGCATCACGAATGCCTTCTGAGCTCTTAATGTAACCACCAACCATGTAGTACAAGTCGTCGTCTAGCGCGCCGCTCGCGACAACATCTACGCGGTTAAGACCGTAGTCAGAAATAGTGTACTTGGCTGACGCTTCTGTTGACTCACCACCGCGCTTAAGACGGAAGTTAGTTGTAAGACCTGGTTGGCCGTTGCTCACTACAGGGTTTGGACCACCGCGTAAACCTTCAACCATTTCAATTGTGTCGTCGATGCGAAACAGCTGAGAGTTCTCAAGGAAAGACAGCGTAGGTGCAGGGTAAATAGGAGAGTTCTCAAGCGCAATAGTTAAGAACGGGGCATCGCCACCACCTGGGAAACCACGAACAAAAACGTTCGCGCCAGACTCACCGCCTGAGCTTTCAACCCAAACACCTGGAATAGCCTTAAACAGATCGGCCGTAGACTTAGGTGCGAGTTTTTCAATGTCGCTTGCATCGATATTCGTTACCGCGAAGCTTGCGTCAATTTTTCTAATCCCTGCGCCGCCCGGCGTACCACTGACAACAATAACTTCTGCGTTGTCTTTCGCTTTTTGCTTGACGTCTTCTTGTGCCATGGCAGGCTGCGTTAGTGCTACCGCTACTGCACTCGCCAGCATTCCTTTTGTAAACAACGTTTTCATGGTGTGTGCTCCCGAAAATGTTCTATTGCGTTGTTAACTGAATGCGTTAAACAGGTTTAAAAATTGTTATACGCATCACGATTGCGAAACAAAATAGATCTGTTTGCAAACGATTGCAAGGATAAAATGCAATCGTTTGCAAATTTTTTGTTTATTGTTGTTAACATGGTTTTACGCTAAGGCGATTCGCGCTATATTGTTATTTCGGCTACAGTGCTGACGATTTATCCGGTTTTAGCCACTGCTTTATGCTTTTATTTCAAAGCGGCTGTAGCGGGTAACAAGGTACAAAAAAATATTATTAGAGAATGGTCACATTGGTTTCTGAAACAAAACTCACCTTAGCGAAGTTGGCTGATATTGCAGGTGTATCAACATCTACGGCATCTCGGGCATTAAAAGATAATCCGCTTATCAAACAGGAAACCCGAAGCAGAATTCAGGCGCTTGCTAAAGAGCATAACTTCAGTATTAACGCGGCTGCTAGCCGTTTAAGAACACAGAAAACGCATGTGATTGCGGTGATCTTAAATCTAATCGATAACACCGAGCAAAGCACCACAGACCCTTTCTTACTTAAGCTGGTGGGTGAGTTAAATCAGGCACTAAACGCCGAAGGCTATGAGCTACTGCTGTCTAATTCTTTTATGGCGTCGGATGACTGGGCGAATTATTTTATTCGTAGCCAGCGAGCCGACGGCATTATCGTTATCGGGCAAGGTAAATCTACTGCCAAGATTGACCGAGCGGCACAATCGGGGATTCCCATTGTTGTGTGGGGCGATGCAAAAACAGAAGCGCCGTATCCTATCATTGGCGGCGACAACTATCTTGGCGGCTACACGGCAACCCAGCATTTGCTAAGCCACGGCGCTAAACGCATCTTGTTCTTAGGTGACTCTGAGCACGCTGAAATGCAAGAACGCCACAAAGGGTATGCGCAGGCACATAAAGACGCTAACGTGCCAATAGATGCGCAGTGCACTTGCGCTATAGACATTACCTCTAAAGCGGCTTACCAATATATTAACGAGCGCATAAAAGCGAATGGCTTAGACTTCGACGGAATCGTATGCGTAAGCGACATGGTAGCGTTGGGCGCATTGAAAGCGCTTAAAGAGCGCTACGTTGGTATTCCAAGCGATGTTGGCATAGTGGGGTACGACGATATTTCACTTGCTGAGCTCATGCATCCGTCGTTAACAACAGTGCGTCAAAACACCCAGCAGGCGGCAAAAGAAATGGTGACTCAGCTATTAAATCAGTTTGAAAATAAACCGACAGAAAGTCAGGTAGTTGAAACCACATTAATGGCTCGTCGTTCTACACAGCACAGCGACTAATATTCTGCTTTTTTATCAGCTTTTTACTCACACACGCTATTATTTAACGGGAAGTGTCGGTCGATTGTAAGCATTCGTTAATGCTATTCGGAGTTTTGCAAACGTTTGCATTTTTATTTTCATGCGACTACACTCCTGCATAATTCAGTTAACAGAGTGTTTACACATGTCTCGATTCATGGTCATTGCAGCCATTGCCATAAGCTATTACGTATTTGCCATACTGCTAAACAGTGTGGGCACCGTTATCCTGCAATCGATCAATAGCTTCGACATCAGTAAGCCAGAGGCGAGTACACTAGAAGGTTTTAAAGACCTCTCTATCGCAATTGTCTCGTTCCTAGTGGCGAGTTTCATCCCAAGGGTTGGCTACAAACTTTCAATGCTACTCGGATTAGCATTAGTAGCCGTTGCCTGTGCGCTTACACCTTCAATCGCAAGCTTTTGGTTTATTAAAGTGTTGTTTGCCTGTATAGGTACCGCATTTGCGCTAGTGAAAGTGTCGGTTTACGCCATCATTGGTCAGTTGTCATCAACCACTAAAGCGCACTCATCGTTAATGAACACTATTGAAGGTATTTTTATGTTGGGCGTGCTGTCTGGCTACTGGGTGTTCGCCGGGTTTATCGACCCCAATAACGACGCCTCATTATCTTGGCTAAACGTCTACTACTTACTTGCCGCATTGGTTGGCTTTACCTTAATTGTTGTGGCACTAGCACCTATAAAACCAGTAGAGAAAGCACAATCAGACGGTCTGGCAAGTGAGTTCTTCAGTATGTTAAAGCTAGCCTACAAGCCTCTGGTGTTAGTGTTTATATTCTCTATCTTCCTGTACGTGTTAATAGAGCAGGGCATAGGTTCGTGGCTGCCAACCTTTAACAAAGAGGTGCTAGGCTTACCTACTCAAGTTAGCATTCAAATAACCAGTATTTTTGCTATCGCATTAGCCGTTGGGCGCTTAACCGCTGGCGCGGTACTTACGCGAATGAATTGGTATCCCTTCTTAAATATCTGTTTGGCAGGTATGGCTACGGTTATGCTGCTAAGCCTACCACTTGCCGAAAATGTGTCGGATAGCACCATTGCCAGCTGGGCTGATGCCCCAATAGCTGCGTTTCTCATTCCGTTAATTGGTTTGATGATGGCGCCTATCTACCCTGTATTAAACTCGGTAATGCTAAGTGCGTTGCCTCAACATCAACATGCACCGATGACAGGGCTAATTGTTGTATTTTCTGCATTAGGTGGAACCACAGGCTCAATTGTAACGGGGTTTATCTTCGACGCAGTGGGCGGGCAGCAAGCATTTTATCTATCTCTTATTCCGATAGGCGCATTAGTAGTAACCCTATTCTTCTTTAAAAAAGCGTCTTCTTCTCTATCGCCTAAAGGTGCGCAGTAATTATGAGTTCTTCTTCACACAACTGGCGAGACAGCTTGTCGTTTTTCGCCAGCGACCTGTTTAAGCAAGTGCAAATGGCACAGCTTTTTCCTGACAGCAAAACTTTTGCTGATGCTATTGTTAAAACAGATCTTAACACCGTATTAGGTGCATACGATAAGGCGTGTTTAGAGGCACAAGAAAGTGGTGAAGCTGTCGATTTAGCCTCTTTTGTAAATAGCCATTTCGATATTCCAGAAATGATCAGTGCAACCTCGCAAACCAAGTTTGCAAATGTAGCCGACTATATCGAGCACATGTGGAAGGTGCTAACGCGCACTCCCGATACTGAACAGAAAGATAGCTTGATAGCCCTCACTCGCCCTTACATAGTACCGGGCGGACGTTTTCGTGAAGTCTATTACTGGGATACATATTTTACCGCGCTTGGCTTAATTGACGCGGGGCGCACCGACATGGCAATTAACATGTTGGTAAATTTTGTAGATATTTTAAATGAAGTAGGCTGCATTCCTAACGGCAATCGCGCTTATTATTATTCTCGCAGTCAGCCTCCTATTTTGGCGTTATTTTATAACTTGCTTAAAGACGCGCTAAGCGACCAGCAAAAAGAGTACGTTATTTGGGGCTTGAAGAAAGAATACCAGTTTTGGATGAATGGAGCGGGCGAGAGCGCATCACAGAAAAGTGCGGCGCAACTTCGTACCGTCACCATGCCATGTGGCGCAATACTCAACCGTTACTTTGACACCGAGCCAACGCCTCGCCCTGAGTCTTATCGAGAAGACATCGAAACAGCAGAGCACATTGGCGCAGATAAAAGTCAGTTCTACCAGCACGTTCGCGCGGCTTGCGAGTCGGGTTGGGACTTCAGCTCTCGCTGGCTTGCCAATCCAGATTCACTGGCAAGTATTCGTACTACCGAAATTATTCCAGTAGATTTAAATGCTCTACTGGTCACGCTTGAGCAAACCCTGGCAAGCGTGACAAAAGGGGCCGAGCAAGCTCGCTTTAACACAGCCGCTACGGCGCGAATTAATGCAATAAACACCTATTTGTTTAACGCTGAAAAGGCAGGCTATTTTGACTATCACTTCCCCACACAAACGCAAACCAATGTCGTGTCAGCGGCTATGTGTGTGCCGTTGTTTGTTGGTATCGCCAATGACCAACAAGCGGAAGGTGTACGCGCAATAGTAATGAATACCTTGCTGAAAGAAGGCGGAGTGGTAACCACTTCCAACACTACATCGCAACAGTGGGATGCACCAAATGGCTGGGCACCACTTCAACTTTTCGCCGTTGAAGGGTTGCGTAATTACGGGTTTGATATGCAGGCACAAACCATTATGTTGCGTTTTTGCAAAACCATAGAAAACCACTTCGCAACAAGCGGCGTGCTGTTAGAAAAGTACAATGTATGTGACCCAGAAATAAAAGCAGGCGGCGGTGAATACGACGTTCAGCTAGGTTTCGGATGGACCAACGGCGTATATACCCGCTTTCAATCGTATCTGAACCAATAGTAATGCTACGGCTAAAACAAAAACGCGCGGTACCGTAAAAACGGGCCGCGCGTTTTTTATTGCGTAAGCACTAATTGCTGTCGGTTCGGTTACCCATATCAATCGACATGGCAATATCATCAAGTATCTCGTTTAGCCCCGTAATTTTTTCGTTAGCAATGAATACGCTCATTTGGGACTCAACCACTATATGGTCAGAAGACGCTTCATTTTCAAAGGTATTGTCTAGTGCATTCTGTACGCGGTCGAAGAACTGCCTTGCACTTCGTTCTTCAATATTGTGCAGACACAAAATAAATTGCTCGGTACCAAACCGCCCTAAAATATCGTTGCCTCGAGTAACATTTTGAAGGGTTTGCGCAATTTGTCGCAACACCAAGTCGCCTTTTGTAGAACCCATTTTGCGCGTTATTTCACGAAGGTTACTAATGTCGAATATGGCAATGGCGATGGCTCGGCCTTTTTTCGGCGCATCAAGTTTATTTATTCGAGCAATGGCTGAGTCTGCATTAAGCAGCAATGTAACAGGGTCAATCGCTTTGCGCGCTAGGTGCTTTCTGCGAAGCACATAGCCAGTAATACCGCTTACCAGCAAGAAAATAATGATAGCGGCATAAAGGGTGTTTTTACGCTGATCTTCCGCTTGTTCAATAGCCGATTCCAAGTCATAAATGCGGGTATATAAGTTTGCGGCCCCTATAACCAGTGACGAGTCTTGCGTAACTTCACGGCGTTTAGTCACTTCTTTAGAATAAATGTCGTGCGCTTCTTTCGCCTTCTCTAGATCCTGTAGCGCTATATACATAGACACATTAAAGCTCAGGTAGTCTAAGTTTGAATGAAACACTGGTGGTATGGCGTCGTCACTTAGTGCTTCGATACCTGAAATATATTGCTTAATACAGGCTAGATCGTTCTCGACCAGACAAATTTCGGCTTTATGCCAGTTTACAAGTAGCTCGCCTAATGAACTTGATATATTTGAAGAGGCCTTTTCCAAATCGGGGAGCGTATAGGCTAACTTGTTGTAGTCTTGCGTTTTTCGATAATAAATAGACAGTGCATACTGATAAAGAAAGTTAGTAAGTGGTGTGTCTATTTCATTATTAAGCGAGCCTAGTTCTAGAATGCTTTGGTAGGCGCGCTCGGTTTGACCGCTGCTTAGCAATGACACAATGGCGCTAATAAGAATACTTACCTTATTACTGCCTTCATATACTTGCAGCCCCATTTCATGAGCTTTTAAATATTGTTCGGCGGCTAATGCGTGTTGCTCCAAACCCGCATAAAGCAAGCCAATAGAATTATGGATATGTGCTAACTCGCCAGGGCTTCCATTGTTGGAGTAACGCTTAAGCACACCAAACATCTTGCCTAATCTAATTTCAGGAGACGTAGTTTCTGAGCAATAGCTAATAAGTCCTAAAGAAGAGCTGGTAAAGATATCGCTGTGTCGCTCTGGCGATGAGAGTTCTTGGGCTTGCTGGTAGTACTTACAGCGGGCTGGATTTTCTCTGGCGTCGTATGAAAAGCCAATTTGATAAATAGCAGATGCAAACGCATAAGAGCTTTCATCAATGTCATTTTGCATGATCGCTTTAAGCAGCATGGTTTCTGCTTCTTCGTATTTTCCCCGGCATATTAAAAACTGCCCTTTGGCTACGGTTAACGCGAAACGTTGTTGCGAAGTAAGCGACTCTAGCGCGAGTGTGTCTTCAAGTTCAGGAAATAGAGACTGGTTAGGACAGTCATAAGAAGGTGTGCGTACCTTTTCGATAACGGCATCGATATTGTCGTTTGCCAATGCAGCAAAAGAAGCTAGCGCAACGCTCAAAAAAGAGAATACTGTTAAGGATAACCTTTGAACCATGAGAAATAACGTTTTTGTTTTTTCTTCATAATATCGATTTGAACCCCGAACTACTACACGGAGCACCTAAAAGTTAGCTATTTTTTGTATCTTAATGCGTCTACTGTTTTCTAATCGTTAGGCTAGGTAAGCACGTGTAATGTGTTTGCAATGCCTGCTAGTGGGCAGGCGACCCAAAACTAACCAAAATTGCCACTCCAACTAGGGCAACCGCAGACCATACAATAGTTGCCTTGGTGGAACGCTCTCCAAGTACCCACGCAACCCCTAGCGACATTAATGCGCTTGTAGCAATAAGGGTTTGAACCACGGCCGCTTTTGCATAGGCAAACGCAAACATTTGTAGGTAAATAGCAGCAGTAGTGCCAAGTAACGTGGCTAACACAAAAGCGGGCCATACCCGTTTTCCGCTGTCGCTTTCATAGTTAATAACGGGCATGTAACGTGTTTTGGTTAGGGCTATAAGCGGCACCACAAATACCATACCGCCCACAAGGCGCAAGAACGCAGCGCTGGCAGCGTCAATTTCACCGGCACTTAAAATGTCGCGGCTAACTACGGCACCAACCGCCTGACATAACGCCGCGCCCACACCATACAAATAGCCACTGGTTGCAAACACGTGTGTAGTGCTGCGTTTGCGTACCTTTATAACCATATCTACCGAAAACAGTACTACTGCAACGCCAACCCACTGCTGCCAGGTAATCCATTCGCCAATAAACGCCATAGCAAAAAGGGCCGTGAATAAAGGCGCAAGGGTTTCGGCTACCAGTACCGCTTGGCTATCGCCAATGCTTTGTAAGGCTTTAAAAAAGCAAGTGTCACCTATGCCTATACCAATAAGCCCGCTAAGCAATAGCCACAAAATAGCATGAGTACTAAGCCCCGTTGGCTGAACCACTACTAAAACCACCGCCAAAATGGCAATAGAAATAAGCCCCTTCCAAAAGTTCATGGTAAGCGGCGAAAATGCGTTACCCGTTCCACGGAATAAACGCGCAGCAATTGCCCAACAAAGCGCTGTACCTAGCGCAGCAAAAACACCCATAAATTACCTGTTAAAACTTTGCCCAAAAACGCTGGGGCAAATAAGTAGCTTGCCAAAAAGAGCGGCTATGCTAATGCAAGGTATGGGCGGGGTAAACTTAAATCACATCAGTAGTTTTTAACGAAATATATTGAAGCCTTAAGCAAACGTAACTGAAGGCTAAAGGCATTCGTGGCATTATGTTGGTGATAAGGTTAATGAGTAAGAATAGCTCTGCATTATTTTGAGCAGAGCTTAATAAATCCAATAAAAACAGCGAAGTAAAAGGGCTAGCAAAACGTGAGTATTGAGCAGATGAACCTAACCGGCGTTAAAGGTGTAATATTCGATTTAGACGGCACCTTAGTAGAGTCTAGCCTTAACTTCACGCAAATGCGCGCAGATGTAGGCTGCCCACAGCACGAAGACATTCTTACCTTTGTTAATGCCCTAAGCTGCGCTAAAACCAGAGCCAACGCACACCGCGCTATATTGCAGCATGAGTTAGACGACGCGCAAAATGCCAAGTGGTTACCCATTGGCAAAGCCATGGTAGAAAAGGTGCAGGCACACAATTTACCCATGGCAATAGTTACTCGCAACTGCCGCCAAGCCACCGCCATTAAGATAGCCAATAACGGCATACCCATCGACTACGTACTTACCCGCGAAGATGCCCCAGCCAAGCCCGACCCAACCGCATTATTGATGGTGGCGAACACATGGCAGCTTCAACCGGAAGACTGCCTGTATGTAGGCGACTTTATTTATGACCAGCAAGCCGCCGAAAATGCAGGGATGAGGTGGTTTTTGGTTTAGATATCGACCTTATGTCCTGACGGTGGGGTTGGTATTTCAGGTAAGATCATCACTAAATCCTCTTCTCTAAAATAGGAATATCCAGTTCCGCCATATACTTTAGTATATTCTACCTCGCTCAACTCTTGCATGTTTATATTTTGTTCGATAATCATAGTCAGTTCCCTTTAAATTAGATTGATATTGCCTAAAAGCGCTGAAAGATTAACAAGGCTACTGACATATGGATTTGCAGTTGAAGACAAAAAATAGATTCAATGAAGAATTTTTGGTACTTGGCGCAATATTGATATTTTTCTGTCTCATTTTCTCAAATAACGCCAAAGCTCTCGGCGTTACGCTAAATGGTAAAACCAAGTTTGCAGGTGTTCCCGCCGGGATTATTAGGGATATTGAAGTTGTGGGCGACGCAGTCTATATCGCATCTGAAAATGGTGTTTTTAAGTATCTTGGCGGGCAGTCTGAAAAAGTAAGCTATGGCTCATCTCTAAGTGACAGAGGTACAGTTTCAGACCTTTATTTTGATGGCGAGGTTACGCTATGGATTGTTGAATTTGGAGTGGGAGTTTACAAGCTGAACGTGGAAACTGGCATAGCAGAAAGTTTTCACAGAGAAAGCAAATGGCCCAAATACGCCTGGAAAATAGGGGTTCTAGATCAACACGTTGTAGTGTCTCTTATAAAGGGAATTATTGTTGTTGATAAAGAATCGGGGCAACTACAGAAATGGGCATCCAATATTGGCGTTGGAAATGTAGAAGACGTTTTGTCGCTCTCAGTTTCAAATCACGGAATAGTATATTTAGCATCGAGAGACGGGCTGATAATAGTTGATTCGGAAAAAAAAGTTAGTGAAATAATAACTATCAATAGTTCGTTAAGCCGTCTCTCCTCTGTTGAGTCCGTTTCAACACACGACTCAATTGTTTATATCGGCGGTAAAGAGGGGGTTTATGCTTGGGATAAGTCAACTCAGAATAAATCCTTTTATCCATTTGAATCCCAAGAATCTTTTGGGCCCGTCTCTGATATACATGTCACACAAGAAGGTAGACTATTTGTCGCATCAGGCGGTCTATTCGAAGTAAAGGCAGGAAAAATAATTAAGCCTGACTTTATGTTGCCTCTAATAACGTCAGAGGGAATAAAGAGCATTGTCAAAATTGCAGAATTACTTTCAGGAGAGTTACTACTCGCCTCTTCGCAATTAGGGTTGGTGTCTATCACTCGGTCCCATGAATCTATAAACCTTATTCATCAAAAAGAACAAGTATTAAGGAGAAATATCAAATCTTTTGGGAGCAGTGAGGATTTTGGGTTTGCTGTTCGTACCAAAGACGAAAGCTTTCTAATCAATTTAGAAACTGGAGAGCTTACTCCCTCAAATTTTTGGGATAAGAATAGCTGCATAGATGGGAAATTGAACGAGGCACTTTCGAGTGCTGCGACAGCTAGTAAGGGGTATGACTACTGTAGCTCTGATATTTCACACGTTATCAATACCACTGATTCTCGAGTTTATTTCTACCATGATGACGGAGAGGCAGCGTCTTATAGCATTATTGAAGATGGCTTGATTGTCGATGAAATACCAGCTCCCAAACAGATGCTCAGCTCGTTATTAACTACATCCGGTGAAATAGCGGGCTTCGATGCTAACAGTAATTTCCATATTCAAATGTCTAAATTCAACTGGAAGTCAATTTCTCCTGACGAAGGAAATTGGGTTGGGCTAACTTGTTTAATGGAGTTGGAGAATTCTTTTTTACTCTGTACATCGGGGCAAGGAGTTAAGTCGATTGATAAGCGTACCGGGAAAATTGCTTCATCAGCTTTACTTAAAGGAACGGGTGCTAGGTTCATCAGGGGAGCACTGTTAAGTTCAAATAACAATTTATGGTTTTTGACTAATATGGGGCTCTTTGTCAAAACAGTGGATGGGAATTTAATTTCTTTTAATGACAATGATGGAATTTTCGATACTGACTTTGAATATCGAGGCATAAATGAATTGGGAAGTCGCTTAATTATCCTAGGCGATAAGTATTCGTATTTAATTGATGAAACGAAAGCCATATCTGCTATGAAGGCAAAGGAAGGTATCAAGAGTCGAGTCGTGATCACTCGTATTCAATGGATGACGAAAGATTTCGAGTCGCAAGCGCTACTTCCAAAAACTGGAGAATCTATCCGTCCCATTATACTGGAGAATGACTTTGATACCTTTTCTGTGGATATTAGAACAAACAGTTTTTCAGATAATGATACTCAAAAAATAGCGTATCGAATTATAGGTATAGATAATGAATGGAAAGTACATCCTTTATCGCAAGCTTTTCTAACCTTATCAGACCTAGATTCTGGCAGTTATGAGTTTCAAGCGAAGGTTAAAGGTGATGGAAACCCCATATCTTCGGTAATTTTCGAAGTAAAGCCGCCAATTTATCTGCAAAAGTATGCATTCGTAAGTTACTTCATTTTCGCTTTAGCTCTTTTTGCAGCCTATAAATTGAACTATTTGACGATGGTTTGGGGTTACTTCAAAACAACCAAAGCCTACAACCATCTTACCCGCTACGAAATAACAGATGGGCAATCAAAATTTGAAAAAATGCTCCGTAGTAAAGAGCGATTCATTAACGAAATCACGCACGAACTTCGCACGCCTATCCAACTCATCAACGGTTCGTTAGAAAACATGTCTCATACGTCCAATTTGGCGTGTAAAGAACTAATTTGCGTTCAGGGCAACATGAAGAGAGTTGAGCAGTTAGTAAATCAAATGAGTCAGGATGTGCCTAAGGCTGCGGCCGCTGCCGACTACTACAGGTCTTACTCACCAGAAAATATAAAGTTTATCGCATTGTCATTGGAGCCATTAGCTAAGCAGAAAAGACAGAGCTTAGATGTGCGCATTAAGGGGAAAAAAGAGATTTCCCTTATCAATGACAGTTTAGAGAAAATCTTGGCAAACTTAATTCAAAACGCAATTAGGTTCACTCCAGAGCTTGGCACGATAAAAGTCGTTGCTACACAAGATAGCAAAATGCTTAAAATTATCGTAAGTGACGATGGAGAAGGAATCGAAGACCATCTACAAAATAAAGTATTCGAAAGGTTTACCAAAGGGAGCGGCGAAAACGAAGGTCTTGGCATCGGTTTAGCAATGGTCAAAACTTTAGTTGAATTGAACCAAGGAGAAATTGCTTTAGAGAGTCAAAAAGGTGTTGGAACAAAAGTTACCGTCACTTTACCCATTGACGATATTGAATACGTAAATTCACATGCTGAAAAATTGTCACCAGCTAACGCTAAGTCGAATAAAAAATCACTATTAATTGTTGATGATAGCAGAGAGTTTCGCTCTTATTTGTTTGATATGTTTTCTAGCAAGTATCGCTGTCTAGTCGCGCGAAATGGTGTTCAGGCGTTAGATGTCATGCAGCACTACTTGGTCGATTTAGTCATCACCGATCAAATGATGCACGAAATGGATGGACTGAGTTTAACAAAAGCAATTCGCAGTAATACTAGCTATGCCAACATCCCTATACTTATGCTAACCGCTGAAACAGGGGCTGAGTTAGAAAAATCAGCATTAGAAGAGAAGGTGGATTATTTCTTGGCAAAGCCTGCATCTAATGAGGAAATTACTCTTAGGGTTGAGCATTTGCTGTCGGTCAGAGAAGCAAAAGAACGAGAAGAAGAGGAAAGTGAAGAGCCAGCATTTAAATTCGGATGCCTGAAAATTCCCGAGTTTGATAACGAAAAGGATATGGCGTTCTATTTAAATTTTATCGCTGTATTGGAAAAGAACTATCACAATGAGTCATTCAATAGAGATCAGGCAGCCTCTCAGTTATTGATAAGTCCAAGAAGCTTGAACCGACGGATGTCAGAGTTGTTTGACTACAACTTCAGCGAGTTTCTTTCACGCTTTAGAATTGAAAAATCCATTCCGTTATTACTCGAGGGCAATAGCATTCTAGATACCTGTTTGGACGTAGGGTTTGGCACTGCGGCTTACTTTTCTACGTCCTTTAAAAAGGTCATGAACTTACCGCCCAAAAAGTTTGTGGAACAATACAATAAAACAGTAGCGTAAAGATAAAACCTAACGGAACTAAATATACCTACGCCTTTCCGCCAAAAAGCCAATCAACAGAAACGATGCCACGTAGCCTGCGCCTTGGTACTGCCAGGGCAAGTAGGCTAGGGTGTGTTTTAAGAACGGTGCGCCGTACAAAGTTAGTGCGCCATAGCCAAAGGCACATAGCACTACAAACAAACTAACGCGAATGGTGAAATGGTAAGGTGCCAGTATGCGTTTTACATGGCCGTTAATCAGGTCGCCGTACACCACTAAAATAGTGGCCATAAGCATAATGCTCATTTCGGTGTAATAGGGGCTTAGGGCGCGAGAAAGGGCACTGAAAAGTTCACTCATAAAATTACTACTATTATGATGTTGTTACTGTGTGCCCATTATAACCACGGCAAGGCCAAAAGCGTTAGCTAACGCCTTTATTAAGTGCGCTTACTGCTTTAAAACCTTGCTCAATAGTGGCAATGCGGTCGGTGGTTTGATCGCGCTCTACAAATTTATGTTCAATACCGGCTAACTTGCCGTGCGCGAATATCTCTTTAAAGTTAATGGTGCCTGTGCCCACGTCAGCAAAGCTGCCGTCTTCGGCCATATCTTTTACATGCCAAAGTTTAAAGCGGCCTGGGTACTGCTTAAAGTAATCAACGGGGTTTTTACCTGCTTTTACCGTCCAGTATAAATCCAGCTCCATGGCAACAAAATCAGGGTCGGTCTGAGTTATAAGCACGTCTAATGGTGTCTTTCCGTCACGTACTTCAAATTCAAAATCGTGGTTGTGGTAGGCAAGCGTAATACCTTCTTTCTTACACGCTTCACCAATAGTGTTTAGCTTATCGGCAAGGGCTTGGTATGGCGCAATGCCTGTACCGCGCTGCGCTTCGCTAAGCCAAGGAACTACCAAGTACTTGTGACCAACGGTTTGTGCGTCATCTAAAATTTGTGTCAGGTTAGTATCGAACGCGTCTAACTGAATATGAGCCGAAGGCGCAGTAAGGCCATTGTCATCAAGCAGTTGCTTAATTTCTTTTGCGCTGTGGTCAAAGTAGCCTGCAAATTCCATTTCCGAATAGCCAACATCTGCAACCAGTTTAAGCGTAGCCGGCACACTTACTTTCATAATATCTCTAAGCGTGTAAAGCTGCAGACCAACAGCACTTTTGTGCATGCCCTTCATCATAGCTCCTTTATCACTGCCATGCCCCTGAACCGAACTAGTATGTGCCAAAACAGCAGGAGCGCTCATAGCCGCCAGTAAACCAGATGAATATTTAATGAACTGTCGTCTAGAAACGTCAGAACCAATGTTGCTGGCCGCGTCTAACATTGCTTTCTTACTTAAGTTTTCTTTACTTAAATTCACTGCTTGCTCCTTTTCTGTAGTGGTACATAGGTGATGGCGCGTGGCTATCATCAATTAACCCAAAGCTTTTCCCGTGCTCTCGCGCACAATAAGTTCAAACGGCATAATAACCTTTGGGGCCTTTCGAATTTTTCCGTTGAGTAAGTCCACCAGTAGCGTAACCGCCGTTCTGCCAAACTCTTCTGCGGGTTGGGCAATAGTGGTTAACGGTGGGTCGACAAATGCCGAAAACGCAATGTCATCGAAGCCTGCCACTGAAATGTCGTTAGGCACATGCAAGTTAGCTTGCTTAAAGGCTTGCATGGCACCAATAGCAGTCTCGTCGTTTTCACAAAATACAGCGGTGGGTCTATTTTCAAGGTGACTAATGGTTTCCCCGGCGTTGTATCCGGCCTGTAATGTAAAATCGCCTGGGAACAACAAGTTTTCATCAAAGGCAATATTGGCTTGCGCTAATGCGTCTTTATATCCAACCAATCGCTCTTGGGTAAGCGGGCTTGAATTAGGTCCTTTGATCATGGCTATACGGGTATGGCCTAATGAAATTAAGTGCTCGGTCATTGCTTTGGCTGCAGCACGGTTGTCTAACGACACAACAGGATATTGACCATCGTCTATCACTTCACAGGCATTCACCATAGGAAGTAGGCCGTTGTCGTTAATCATCGTGGCATCAAATGGGTTGTGCGCACGTAACTGTATAAGCCCATCAGCCTGAGAAGTGCTTACCATCTTGGCGTAATGGCTTTCTATTTCACTATTACCAAGCGTATTGGCAAGTAAAATGGAATAACCCAGTTCTGCTGCCGCTTCCTGCATACCGCTAATAACACGGGCAAAAAATACGTTCGCTACTGTGGGCACCAATACCACTAAATTGTGCGTTTTTCCCGAGCGAAACTTTACCGCCATTAAGTTAGGTTTATATCCAACTGCTTGAACAGCGGCCATTACCTTATTGCGCGTTTTGGGAGAAACACGCTCTGGTTGTTGTAATGTTCTTGATACGGTAGCGACCGACACGCCGGCACTATCTGCTACATCTCTAATATTTGCCATGTACGTTGTTGTTGTTTGTTATTTCACTCGCGCATTGTAAACCTAACCCAGTAGAGGTGTGGTCTATACGATGGTAGCGAATTCAAAATTTACGCGAAATTAATATGTAACCGTTTTCATTTTAAGCAAAAGAATACGCACTTTCATTAAAACGTCAAAGGTTATTTGTAGGATTTATGTAAATTTGAGCTAGTGTTATGTTCAAATTTGGTGCAGAAATAGGCCAGTTGAGGGAGTGATACCCGGCGAGTACCGCACTATTTGTAAACTTTAGATTAATAAAATGCTGCTTTTTGTATTGACCATTAAAATGTAACGGGTTACATTTTGTGGCATTAGTAACACCAATAGTGCGTTTGCACACAGAGGAATTTCAATGCAACCAATTCGAATGGGAATGATCGGAGGCGGGGAAGGCGCATTTATCGGTGCCGTGCATCGTCATGCCGCAGGGTTAGATGGGAACTACCAGTTGGTGTGTGGCGCATTTAGCCGCAACGAAGAAAATAATATGCGTACTGCTTCTGCGTTGAATGTTTCTACATCGCGTACATACGGCAGTTGGCAGACAATGTTAGAAGAAGAAGCCAAGTTACCTGAGCAGCAGCGCATGCAGGTTGTGGTTATCGTGACACCTAATCATCTTCATGTACCTATTTCACTTGCCGCAATTAAGGCAGGCTTTCACGTCTTCTGTGAAAAACCAGCAGGCGTTAGCTTTGCAGAAGTAAAAGAGCTTCAAGATGTTATTCACGCCAGTGAGTCGCTATACGGCTTGGCTCATACCTACCTTGGTTACCCTATGGTTTGGCAAGCACGTCATCTCGTTGAAAGCGGTAAGCTGGGCAACATTCGAAAAGTGTATGTTGAGTATCCGCAAGGCTGGTTGTCTGGCGAAGAAGAAACGCACAATAAGCAAGCGCAGTGGCGTACCGACCCAGTAATTTCTGGCGCAACGGGCGCAATGGGCGACATCGGCACTCATGCCTTTGGACTTGTTGAGTTTGTATTAAACGACAGTGTTACCTCGCTATGTGGCGAGTTAAACACGCATGTTGAAGGACGCCGATTAGATGACGACGGCGCCGCGCTTATTAAAACTAAAAAGGGTGCGTCGGGCGTGCTGATTGCTTCGCAGGTATGTGCTGGTGAAGAAAACGCGTTGAAGATCCGTGTCTACGGTGACAAAGGTGGCTTGGAGTGGCGTCAAATGGAGCCAAACTCCGTTATCTATCGCCCTGTTGATGCCCCTTATCAAGTGTTTAGAGCCGGCCAGGGTCAAGTTGGGTTATGTGATGCTGCATCTGCACGTTGTCGTGTTCCAGCTGGCCACCCAGAGGGCTACTTAGAAGCAATGGCAAACTTGTATACCGATTTTGCAAAAGCGGTACGCGCGAATCAAAAAGGCAAAGCTGATGGCGTTCCAGGAATAAATTCAGGCATACGCGGAATGGTATTTATCGATGCCATGCTTGCTAGTACCGACAGCGACACCAAATGGGAGTCGGTTAGTCAGGAAGGAACGCAGTAATGCAATTACAACATACAACGAAAAAGGTGAGCGCTTATGGCTACTAACCAACAACCAATAAAAGGGCCTGCTATCTTCCTTGCTCAGTTCATGGGAAAAGACGCGCCATTCGATACGCTCGAGAATATGGCGAAGTGGGCAGCGTCGCTTGGTTACAAGGGAATACAGGTACCTACCGATCCTAGCTTGTTTGATTTAGAAAAAGCAGCTGAGAGCCAAGAGTATTGCGACAACATCGCTAAAATTTGCAAAGACGCTGGCGTAGAAATTACTGAACTATCGACGCACTTACAAGGTCAGCTAGTGGCGGTTCATCCCGCTTACGACGAGTTATTCGATAACTTTGCGCCGGCGCATTTACACGGCAAGCCACAAGAGCGAACCGAATGGGCAATTAATCAGCTTAAATGTGCGGCTATTGCCAGTAAGCGCTTGGGGTTGAAAGCTCACGCTACCTTTTCTGGTGCATTAATGTGGCACTTGGTTTACCCGTGGCCTCAGCGTCCTGCTGGCTTAGTCGAGCAAGGCTTTGCTGAATTAGCCAAGCGTTGGAAACCCATTCTCGATGCATTCGACGATGCGGGTGTTGACGTATGCTACGAAATTCACCCTGGGGAAGACTTGCACGATGGCGCTTCGTTCGAACAGTTTTTAAAAGCTGTAGATAACCACCCACGAGCAAATATTCTTTTCGATCCGAGTCACTTTGTTTTACAGCAGCTTGACTACCTTGACTTCATTGACCGCTACCACAGCCGGATCAAAATGTTTCACGTTAAAGACGCCGAGTTCAATCCGAACGGTAGAAACGGTGTGTACGGCGGCTATCAAGACTGGCAAGACCGCGCGGGACGTTTTCGTTCCCTTGGCGACGGCCAGGTCGACTTCAAAGGTATTTTCAGCAAGCTTACCCAGTATGGCTTCACAGGTTGGGCAGTACTAGAGTGGGAATGCTGCTTAAAAGACAGTGCGCAAGGCGCGGCAGAAGGCGCACCGTTTATCGCTTCACACATTATCGAGCCAAGCAAATATGCGTTTGACGACTTTGCTGGTGGAGACGTAAGCGAAGCGAAGAATAATCGTATTTTAGGCCTTGAGCGCTAAGCGCCATCAATAGGATAACAATAACTATGATAACCCTACGCCTTAGTTTGATGATGTTCCTTCAGTTCTTCATTTGGGGAGGCTGGTTTGTAACATTAGGCACGTATTTATCGAATACCTTGTCTGCCAATGGTGGGCAAATTGGCATGGCCTTCTCAACCCAAAGTTGGGGCGCCATCATTGCCCCCTTCATTGTGGGCCTTATTGCTGACCGATTCTTTAATGCAGAAAAGATCCTCGGCTTATTACATTTTGTTGGCGCCGTGCTTATGTACTTTATGTATCAAGCGAATGATTTTGCCAGCTTCTACCCTTATGTGTTGGCTTACATGATTGCGTACATGCCTACGCTTGCTTTGGTTAACTCAGTGTCATTCGGGCAAATGGTTGACCCATCCAAAGAGTTCGGAAAAGTTCGTGTGTGGGGCACTATCGGCTGGATTGTGGCAGGCCTTATGATTAGCTATGTCTTCTCATGGGATTCTGCCCAGTCTATTGCCGATGGTATGCTCAAAAACACGTTCTTATTGTGCAGCGTTGCCTCGCTAATGTTGGGCGTATTCAGTTTTACACTGCCAAACACGCCACCTCAATCTGGCGGTAAAGCGGTAACTATACGCGACATTCTTGGCTTGGACGCGTTGGCACTGTTAAAAGACAAAAACTTCTTTGTATTCTTTCTTTCATCTGTACTTATTTGTATTCCACTGGCGTTTTACTACCAGAATGCGAATCCTTTCCTTACGGAAATAGGCGTTGAAAATGCAACGGGCAAAATGACACTTGGTCAGGTTTCCGAAGTGTTGTTCATGTTGGCCCTGCCGGTATTTTTGAACCGTTTCGGCATTAAAGCCACGTTGGTGATAGGTATGGCGGCGTGGGTTGTTCGTTATGCACTGTTTGCATTCGGGAACGCTGACGAAGGCTTGTTCATGCTTATTGTTGGTATAGCGCTGCACGGTATTTGTTACGACTTCTTCTTTGTATCAGGGCAAATCTATACCAATGCAAAGGCGGGCGAAAACGTAAAAAGTGCAGCGCAGGGGCTAATTACCTTAGCGACATATGGCGTAGGTATGCTGGTGGGTTTCGCGGTTGCTGGCGCAATTACCGATACCTACACGATGGAAACAGGTGCGCATAGTTGGCAGCAGGTTTGGTTATTCCCAGCAGGGTTTGCCGCCGTTGTGTTAGTGCTATTCGCCATTCTGTTCAGAAAAGAGAAGGTGGATGCAGATGCATAACATTACCCGCAGAAAGTTACTTCAGAGTATGGCAATGACAGGAGCCGGTATTGCTGGAACAGGGTTGGCTGCTGCTAGTTTAGTTACTGCCATGCCCGCCGTAGCGAGCACAAAAGGAACGAACAATAGTAATACTGTGAATACGCCACTTAAAGGTAATGTAAATCACTCAGTAAGCAGATGGACCTACGGCGACTTGAGCATTGAAGAGTTGTGCCAAACCGTTAAGGATTTAGGGTTTGGAGCCATTGACTTGGTAGGTCCTGAAGATTGGCCTGTGTTAAAGCAATACGGCATCGACTCTTCTATGTGTAACGGCGCCGAGATAAGTCTTGAAGACGGCTTCATTCACAGTGAGTTCCACGACGAACTAGAAGCGCGTTATATAAAGCACATCGATTTGGTCGCTGATGCAGGTTATACAAATCTTATCTGCTTTAGCGGCAATGCCCGAGGCATGTCACGAGAAGAGGGACTTGAAAATGCGGTTAAAGGGTTAAAGCGCATTTTGCCTCATGCTGAAAAACGCAATGTAGTGATTTTCATGGAGCTGTTTAACAGTAAAGTCGACCACCCTGATTACATGGCCGACAATTCTGCATGGGGAATAGAGCTTTGCAAACGCCTAGGCTCTAAGCACTTCTCACTACTTTACGATATCTACCACATGCAAATTAATGAGGGGGATATCATCCGAACTATTCGAGATAACTATCAGTACTTTGGTCATTACCATACGGCCGGCGTACCTGGGCGTCACGAAATAGATGCTTCTCAAGAACTCAATTATGAAGCAATAGCTAAAGCCATTGTCGAGACCGGATTTAAAGGCTACTTAGCACAAGAGTTTATACCCACACCGAAAACCAAAGCCAACAGAATAGCGTCGCTACAACAAGCGATCCATATCTGTGATGTGTAACGTGCGAACAGGCACAGCGACGAATTAAGTTTTAAGGACGTGTTATGGCGAGTAACGAATATGATGCAATAGTTATTGGATCTGGTATCAGTGGCGGTTGGGCTGCTAAGGAGCTAACTGAAAAGGGCCTAAAAGTGCTCATGTTAGAACGTGGCCAAAATATCGAGCATATTAAAGATTATAAAAATGCGCATAAAGAGGATTGGGATTTTCCTCACCGAGATCTGCCTACTCAGGCTATGAAAGTTGACTACCCTGTGCTTAAGCGTGATTACCCGCTAAATGAAAAAACGTACGGCATGTGGGCAAATGAAAAAGAAAATCCTTATACCGAAGACAAGCGCTTCGACTGGTACAGAGGCTACCACGTGGGTGGACGCTCACTGTTGTGGGGGCGTCAAAGCTATCGTTTGAATAAAGAAGATTTCGAAGCCAATGCTAAAGAAGGCATTGCGGTCGACTGGCCCATTCGCTATGAAGATTTGGCACCATGGTACGATTATGTAGAAAAATTCGCAGGTATCAGTGGTAATCGCGATGGCTTAGATGTATTACCTGATGGCGTTTACCAGCCGCCAATGCCAATGAATATTGTAGAGGAAAGTGTCGCGGCGCGGGTGAAAAAGGCCTATGAAGGCGCGCGTCACATGGTACATGGCCGCACTTCAAACATGACACAAAGCAAGCCTGAAGAAGGGCGTGTTCATTGCCAATACCGCAATAAGTGCTGGTTGGGTTGCCCCTTCGGTGGCTACTTTAGTACACAAGCGTCTACGCTTCCGGCTGCGGTTAAAACAGGTAACTTAACCCTTCGACCTTTCTCGATAGTAAAAGAGATCTTGTTCGACAAAGACAAGAAGCGCGCGACTGGCGTTGAAATTATCGATGCAGAAACCAACGAGACCTATGTATTTAAAAGCAAGATCATCTTTGTAAATGCGTCAGCACTTAACTCGGCGTGGGTACTGATGAACTCTGCCACAGACGTATGGGACGGTGGCTTAGGAAGCAGCAGCGGCGAGTTGGGTCACAACGTTATGGATCACCACTTTAGAGTCGGTGCTTCAGCTGAAGTTGAAGGTTTTGACGACAAATATACCTACGGTCGCAGACCGAGTGGCTTCTATGTGCCAAGGTTTAGAAACTGGGGAAGTGATAAACGAGACTACCTGCGTGGATTTGGTTATCAAGGCGGCGCAAGCCGTTCAGGTTGGCGCAAAGACATAGCTGAGCTTGGTATAGGTGCTGGACTTAAAGATGCGATAACCGAGCCTGGTCCATGGACAATAGGCATGACAGCGTTCGGTGAAATTCTTCCGTATCACGAGAACAAAGTGTACTTGAACAAAAAAGTCACCGACAAATGGGGCTTACCAGTACTCGCAATGGATGTAGAGATTAAAGAAAACGAGCTTAAGATGCGCAAGGACATGCAGCAAGACGCGATTGAGATGTTTGAAGCAGCTGGCCTTAAAAATGTTCAGGGCTGGGATGCTGACTACGCACCTGGCATGGGCATTCATGAAATGGGCACGGCGCGTATGGGAAGAGACCCAAAAAGCTCTGTGCTTAATGCGCATAACCAAGTGTGGGATGCACCGAACGTATTTGTGACCGATGGTGCGGCAATGACATCGGCCAGCTGTGTTAACCCTTCACTGACCTACATGGCATTAACGGCAAGAGCCGCAGACTTTGCCGTAGAAGAGTTAAAGCGAGGAAATCTATAATGGAACGCCGAGAACTACTTAAACTCATAGCCACTGCTACAGGCACAGCATTGTTCGCAGGTAATGTACTAGCTTACACAGATGTGCCTGCTGTACCGCTTAGCGACACATTGTTTAATGAAAAAGATGTGGCCTTGCTGAATGAAATGGGTGAAGTGATCATTCCTCAAACTGACACGCCTGGAGCAAAAGCGGCTAACGTTGGTGCCACAATGGCTGTGCTGGTAACCGATTGCTACACACCTTTGCTTCAGAAGACCTTTCTTGATGGCATTAAGAAAATATCTTCGTTAAGTCAAAGTCGTTTCAACAAGCAATTTGTTCAGCTTACCAAACAAGAACGAGAGGCTTTATTTAACGATCTGGATGTAGAAGCGAAAGCGGCGAACCTTGCTAACGGTGTTTATCAAGGCGTTGAAACAGGAAAGCCAAGTCAGTGGGAGCCAGGTACCGATGAGCCAACCCCTCACTACTTTACGCTATTAAAACAGCTAACACTTTATTGCTTTTTCACGTCTCAAGTTGGCGCGACTAAAGTGCTTCGTTATGTGGCTATTCCTGGACGCTACGACGGTGCATTCCCTTACAAGAAGGGCGACAAAGCGTGGGCCACCTGAGCCTGCACTATCGAGCTGCCAAACAAAACACAGTTATATAACGGATAAAACAAGGTACTGACACTATGAATAGAACATTCGTCGCTTCAACAGTGGCTTTGCTCATGCCACTTTCTGCATGTGCTACAGCAGATGCACAAACTGAAAAAAGCGAATCGCGGTTAACCCGCGAACAGCAGGCTGCTAAAACGGAAGTATGGGAGCCTGTTCCTGAAGTGGTTTCTTTTGATAAGGCAGGCGTGCCCTCTGATGCCATTTCTTTAATTGGTGATGACCTGTCTAACTGGACTTCAGTAAAGGAAGGTGATGCTAAGTGGACGCTGGAAAACGGTGTACTAACTGTGAAGCCGGGAACAGGCGATATCAAAACGAAAGCAGAGTTTTGTGATGTACAGTTGCACGTAGAGTGGAAAGCGCCGCAGCCAGAAGCGGGAATGGAAGGACAGCAGCGCAATAACAGCGGTATCTTCCTGCAGCAGCGATATGAAATTCAAGTCTTGGATTCATATCAGAATAAGACCTATCCCAATGGGCAAGCGGCAAGTGTTTATAAGCAAACCATTCCTTTAGTTAACGCTATGAAGGCGCCTGGCGAATGGCAAACCTACGACATCATATATAAAGCACCAACCTTTAACGGTGAAGAACTAGAAACGAAAGGCTATGTTACGGTAATACATAACGGCGTAGTGGTTCAGAACCACACTGAAATTCAAGGTACAACAGAATGGATCGGTGCGCCTAAGTACAAAGCTCACGGATGCGCACCGCTTCAATTACAAGATCACGGCAACTTAGTAAGCTTTAAGAATATGTGGGTAAGACCACTTTAAAAAGCTAGCCGATAGATATCTTCAATCTCTTCAATACTCAATTGCTTGGGATTATTGCGAAGAAGGCGAGTTACTTTACTCGCCTCTTCTGCTAACTCCCCTACACAAGAAGGTGGAATATTAAAGTGGGTGAGTGAAGCGG
>Ga0209452_1000031_pt1 | contig 113761 bp, 87 predicted proteins | sample WorMetimpBELIZE1_FD_187388 | JGI IMG/M metagenome (GOLD analysis project Ga0209452, IMG submission 187388) | Marine gutless worms symbiont microbial communities from Max Planck institute for Marine Microbiology, Germany - Olavius imperfectus... | ecosystem: Host-associated > Annelida >... | reverse complement strand
AAACAAAACAGCTCGAAGGCGAGCCCCGCACAAGGCCGCCCCGACACAATGATAGTGTAGCAGCGGCTATGTGACTCTCTACCGCTGTGGGCACCACGACATTGCCAGGCTCCAAATAAGAAAAAACCGCTTCAGAAATGAAGCGGTTTTTTGCGTCTGTAAGAAAGTGAAAATATTAGCTATCAGCCTTCAGCTGCACAGCGTCAACCTGTACTTCGTAGCGTGGGTTGAGTATCACGAAACCCACGGGTAAAAGAACGCGACGACCACCTCAGTGCCCAGTGGATCCCATTAAAAAAATTAAGAGTACTTTGTTATGTGACTCTATCGCTGTGGGTACTACGACACCGCAGGCTCCAGATACAAGAAAAGTAATATTCAGCATCTTCTTCTCTAAAGCGGAGTGTCTCTTAAGCGCAGCGCCTCTTTGTGAGCAGTGTTTTGGTTATTAAATGCATTGGCGGATGATAGTGCAACATTTCACTGTGGCTCTTCATCGTTGTCGGCACCACGATACTTTACTGCGTAGCGCGTCGATTATAATTATAGTACTCTTACCTCACGGGCAGGATTACCCGCAACAACTGTATTTGCCTCTACATTTGTGGTAACGACAGATCCCGCACCAATAACACTGTTATCGCCAATAGATAGCCCAGCCAAAATAATAACTCCTGCGCCAATCCACACGTTATTACCCACTGTGATGGGTGATGCAAAGTTTTCTTTATCGAGTCGCTGTGTAGGGTTAACAGCATGAGATACCGCCAAGAGTTGAACGTTAGGGCCAATTAAGCAGTCATCACCAATGCTGATTGCTCCTTCACTAATTGGAGCATCTAATATCGTACAGTTAATGTTTATAAAAGTTCGATCACCAATTATTATTTGCTTACCATAATCACAATGAAAACCTGACTCTATAATTACCCCTTCACCGCATTGAGCGAATCGCTCTTTAATGCGTTTTAAATTGCCTTTACTCGGGCTCTTATTAAAGAGTCGGCATATTTCGCCAGTTTGTTTACGTAGGGCTAAAAGCTCTTTATTTAAGCTATTAAATGGCTGCATTATTATTTCTTTGTTTAGTTAAAAGCTGCTAAAGCTATTTTACCTTTATTATTACTTGTTGAAAGCTGCTTTATTTTTGCTCGTTCACTTGCCATTTAACTTGTTTCGTTTAAAATTGCGTATCTTTCGAAACGAAACTTAATATCTTACTTTATGACTAAACGAAACACACAGCAACGCCGTCATTTAATCCTTACTCAGGTAAATGAGCTAGGTGAAGTGGCTGTAGAAAAACTTGCTGAGCAGTTTCAAACATCTGAAGTAACCATTCGTAAAGATTTAACCGCGCTTGAAAAAAGTGGCCTGCTACTACGTCGTTACGGTGGTGCTATTGCACTGCCTAAAGAAATTGTAAGTGACGAAATAGACTCTAAGCGCAAAGTCGCTATAGCTAAGGCTGCAGCTGCACTTATAAAAGATCATAACCGCATTATTATTGATAGCGGGCGTACTACGGCCGCGATGATCCCAGAGCTTGCAAAAAAGCGCGGGTTAGTTGTAATGACTAACGCGATTAAAGTGGCGAGCCGTTTATTAGCACTTGAGAACGAGCCAACACTTTTAATGACTGGTGGTACGTGGGATCCGCATTCTGAGTCGTTTCAGGGGCAAGTTGCCGAAAACGTATTATGCTCTTACGACTTTGATCAGCTATTTATTGGTGCAGACGGCATAGATGTAAAACGCGGCACGACGACCTTTAATGAGCTAGTTGGCTTAAGCCAAGTAATGGCAAAGGCCGCCCGCGAAGTAATCGTTATGGTTGAATCAGATAAGATTGGCCGAAAAATACCCAATTTAGAATTACCGTGGAAAATAGTAACCACTTTAATAACCGATACAGGCTTAGCAGATGATAAACGCAAAGCGATTGAGGCGTGTGGTGTAAAACTAATTTGTGCAGAGATTATTGATTAGTAACTACAAAGTGAGTTACTAGAATTAAAAAATTAATGGAGACACTATGTGTGGAATAGTTGGGGCAGTTGCAGAACGCCCAGTAAATAAAATTTTAGTTGAAGGCCTTAAACGTCTTGAATACCGTGGCTACGACTCTGCCGGTGTAGCACTTTTAGAAGGCTCTACACTAAATACTGTAAAAGCCGTAGGTAAAGTAGTAAACGTAGAAGCTGCACTTGATAAAGCAGGCGTAAGCGGCCATACAGGTATTGCACACACGCGCTGGGCAACACACGGTAGCGTTACAGAAGAAAACGCTCACCCGCATGTATCAAACAACCAACTAGCACTTGTGCATAACGGTATTATTGAAAACCACGCAAGCCTACGCGCATCGCTTAAAGAAGAAGGTTACGAGTTCCTATCTGAAACCGATACCGAAGTAATGGTGCACTTAATTCATAAGCTTCGTAAGCAACACACTACGTTACTTGCATCTGTTCAAGCAGCGGTTAAGCAGTTTGAAGGTGCGTTTGGTACCGTTGTATTTGATAAAGCGAACGACAACGAAATTATCGTAGCGCGCTCAGGTAGCCCACTTGTTATTGGTTTAGGCCTTGGCGAAAACTTTATTGCTTCTGATCAGTTAGCACTATTACCGGTTACTCGCAGCTTTATCTTTTTAGAAGAAGGTGATGTAGCGCGCATTACCCGTGACACTGTTGAAATTTTTGATGAAAATGGCAACGCAGTAGAACGTGAAGTGATTGAATCAAACATCACACAAGATGCTTCAGGCAAAGGCGACTACCGCCACTACATGCTAAAAGAAATCTACGAGCAACCACTTGCCGTACGTAATACCCTTGAAGGGCGTTTAAACGACGACCGCGTAGCGATAGATGCCTTTGGCGACAGCGCTCAACAAATATTTAAAGATGTAAAACACGTACAAATTATTGCCTGTGGTACGTCATACCATTCAGGTATGGTTGCCCGTTACTGGCTTGAGCAATTTGCAGGCGTTAGCTGTAATGTTGAGATTGCCTCTGAGTTTCGTTACCGCCAATCGTATGTACACGAAAACAGCCTACTTGTGACTATTTCACAATCGGGTGAAACAGCCGATACACTAGCTGCATTACGCTTAGCTAAAGAGCAAGGTTATATGGCTTCAATGACCATTTGTAACGTACCAGGTTCATCACTTGTGCGCGAATCAGACCTTGCCTTTATGACTAAAGCCGGCGCTGAAATTGGTGTAGCTTCTACTAAAGCATTTACCACTCAATTAGTTGGTTTGTTAATGCTTACTGCGTCTATAGCGCAAGAAAAACAGCTTGAGCAAAGTGCTATTGTAAACGCAATTAAAGTACTTCCGACTAAGCTTGAAGAGGCATTATTGCTTGCTAATGGTATTGAAGACCTTGCAGAAGAGTTTGCCGATAAACACCACTCACTATTTTTAGGCCGTGGTTCGCAATACCCAATTGCAATGGAAGGTGCACTTAAACTTAAAGAAATTTCGTACATTCACGCAGAAGCCTACGCAGCAGGTGAGCTAAAACATGGCCCACTTGCACTTATTGATGCCGACATGCCAATTATTGTTGTAGCACCAAACAATGAGCTATTAGAAAAGCTTAAATCAAACGTAGAAGAAGTACGCGCACGTGGCGGCATTATTTACGTATTCGCAGATAAAGATTCGCACTTTGAGTCAGACGAAACAATGCGCGTAATCAACGTAAACCACACTGACGACATTATTGCGCCAATTGTTTACACACTGCCACTACAGTTACTGTCATACTACGTAGCAGTTATAAAAGGTACTGACGTTGACCAACCACGTAACTTAGCTAAATCGGTTACGGTTGAATAAAACCAAAAAGTTGGTAATTACCGGTTAAAGATTAAAAGGCGCTTAATGCGCCTTTTTAATATGTGCGTTCACTTAAGTCATAAGCAAAGTAGCCATAGGCAATTACTAACATCAAACCTAAAAATGATATATGCATTATACGGGCTAAAATTAAGTCTATAGGCCTGGCGTGTCGCAAAATCGCTTCATCATTTACTATCGTAGCTTTTACTGGCTTTTGTCGTCTAATAACTTTGCCATACATGCTTACTCTTATGCCTATTCCTTTGTCCCAAAGCGGTTCATGTACCCCTTCTTTGCGCAATTTTCTCTCAATGTGTTTCATTGTAATGCGAGTGAAGCATAAGGTTGAAATAAGATAGCTCATTATTATTGGTAAAGAGATAAATAAAAATATTTTTTCAGGCATTACATACATAATTTAAAACCAGTCAATACTTGAGCTTAAATCATATAATTCGCCAGAAATAAACTTACCAACTTCATCACCCGCTTTACCGACCATGAATCCAGCCCCTAGACCGACTCCAATTAAGATAACCCAACCAACTGGTCCCATGGCAATTGCTATACCTACACCAGCCGTAACTGTTTCACTTCCGGCGCCAATGCCTGCGGCTGTCCCTAAACCAAGCCCTGTTGTTTCAACAATGGCACGTCGCTGCCAATCTTTACCTGCTTTGTAATCTTTATAAACGCTATCAGCACGAAGGCCAGCATCAACAGCAATAATAAACTTCCCTGCAAAATTAGAACTTTGTTCTAGTCTACGTAAGTGCTGTATATTAGCTAAAGAAGTTAATTTGAGGGGAGTGGAAGTTCTTGCGCTTCTTGCTGTATCAATGCCTCGCTGTGCACTAGACCAGATATTACCTCTTGCAGACGCCTTCACTTTGCCTTTGAATTTAACCATTTCTCTTTTAAATTCCGTATTAAGCTCGAAGTGAGCTTGTTTAGCTTTTTTACCTAGTTTAATTAACTCTAACTTTGGCTGCTTATTTTTCGAGGCTTCTCTAATTTTAATTAATGAAGTCTGGTATTTTAAAATAGCCTTCCCAAATGAACTCAATCTTGTCTGGCTTGACTCTAGGGAAGTAAATGCCGCACCAGTAGCGGCAATAGCGTCAAAATTTATACCTAAAACTTTTATTTCTGTTAGTTTTCTTACTTTGTCCACGTATGGGGAGATTTCTGCGTCATATAGTGCGGCAATAGCCAAGGCATTTTCATCACCGAAGCTATTTACTATAGTGCTGACATTTCTTTTTGTCTGCTGAGGCCAAGACACTGTACTGTCAAGTGCGCAAGCTATGCCAGGACGAGAACGCCTAAAGTCACTCATATCCCCAGACTGTGGAGATCTTAAAATAAAGGGAGTTCCTTGAGGTATAAAATTACCTATAATATGAGGGTTATCTTCTCTAAATCGCTTTAGTTGCTCTAATTACTAGTGTTAAATGGTAGGCTTGCTCTGCTTTTTGTATTAAAGCATAAATCAAATTGAGACATGATATTCCCTTGTATCTAAAATTAATCCATCAGATTTCAAAAATAACACACTTGAAATGTTGAAATCAAGAATACAGCGTGTTCAAGCGATTTTCATAATGATTGAACTATATAAAAAATAGTATTCACTAATCCCTACTTAATAAGCATCAAATACGCTAAAATTACAGGCCACTTTTTAGCAATGAGCCCGTAATATTCATGACCTCAGCAACAAGCCCTAGTACCTTTAACGAACTTGGCCTCATTCCAGAGCTACAAGCTCGTTTAACCGATTTGGAATACAGCCAACCTACGCCAATTCAAGCTAAGGCGATTCCAAGTGTACTTGCTGGTAGCGATTTAATTGCGGGGGCAAATACTGGCTCAGGTAAAACAGCAACGTTTGCTTTGCCTATGCTACAAAAGTTATTTGTAGAGCGAGGCGTTAAAAAAACAGCGAGCAAAGGTAACTTTGTATCAGGGCTTATTTTAGTACCTACCCGTGAGCTTGCAACGCAGGTGGCTGATAGCGTTAAATCGTATTCTGCACACTTTAATGGCGCCATTAAAACGGTGGCGGTATTTGGTGGTGTGTCGGTTAATACACAAATGCGGGCTCTACGTGGCGGCGCCGATATTATTGTTGCAACGCCAGGGCGTTTGCTCGATTTAATTTCAAGCAATGCTATTAAGCTCGATAAAGTAACAACCTTAGTGCTTGATGAAGCCGACCGCATGTTAAGCCTTGGCTTTACCGAAGAGCTTGCCGAGCTGTTAGCGCTTACGCCTGCTAAAAAACAAACTATGTTGTTTTCAGCAACCTTCCCAGAGCAAGTCACTCAATTAACGCAAGAGCTGTTAACCAACCCAGTTGAAATACAAGTTCAAAGTAAAGACGAAAGCACCTTAGTACAGCGCGTATTTACGGTTAATAAAGGCGAAAAAACCACGGTTTTAGCGCATTTAATTAAAGCGCATAAATGGCGCCAAGCACTTATTTTTGTAAACGCTAAAAAAGACTGTGAGCACTTAGCAGGTAAGCTTGAAAAGCGTGGTATTAACGCACAGGTATTTCATGGTGATAAAGGCCAAAGTGAGCGTACTCGCGTAATAGAAAAATTTAAAGCGGGCGAAATAGACGTACTTATAGCCACTGATATTGCAGCCCGTGGTTTAGATATTGCCAAACTACCTGTTGTTATTAACTTTAACTTACCGCGTAGCCCCGCTGATTACATGCACCGTATTGGCCGAAGCGGCCGTGCCGGTGAAGTTGGCTTAGCGTTATCGTTAATTGATTATGAAGACTTTCATCACTTTAAAATAATCGAAAAGAAGAACAAATTCCGTTTGGAGCGTGAGGAAGTAACGGGTTTTGCGGTAAACCAAGCAAATCTTGATGCAGCGAAAGCACTTAAAAACGATAAGCCAATGGCAAAGCCAGCTGGCACTGGCAAGAAAAAGAAGAAAAACAAAGCTAACCCCAAAGATGACGTATGGAGGGGCTGGAGAAAAAGCTAAGCCTTAATACATATAAGTCATTAAATCCAAGTCATTAAAAAACCCTGCAAATTTGCAGGGTTTTTATAAGCTAATAAGTTAAAACTTAGAAGGTGCTGGTGGCACGACTAAAGGTTGCTTAGGGTTTGCTTTAAGCTCCTTTAATAACTCCTGTACAGCACGCTCTATTGATGGATCTTGGCCTTTATAAATAAGCTCCGGGCGATCAACCACTTTAATATCAGGTGCAACGCCTTCGTTTTCTATAATCCAGTTGCCATCGTTGTCTAAAATACGGAAAGTAGCTGCAATGACTTGCCCGCCATCTACAAGGCTTGGGTTGCCAGAAATACCAATTAAGCCACCCCATGTCCGCGTACCAATTAGCTTACCTAAACCCGCTTGGCGGAAGTAGTAAGGAATTGCATCACCGCCTGAGCTTGAATAGCCGTTTATTAGCATGGCTTTTGGGCCGTCGTGTGCAAACTGTGGCGTTTTGGTAGGCTCAACACCGCGGCGTTTCCAGTAGTTAAGTGGTTTACGCGCAAGCCAGGTGATCATGTGCTCAGGAATAAAGCCACCGCCATTGTAACGGTCATCAATAATCATGGCGTCTTTAGTTGTTTGCGGCATGTAATTTTTAAACATGGCGCGGTTACCTTCATACGCGGTATTTGGCAGGTGCACGTAGCCAATACGCCCGTTTGATAGCTTATTAACGTAGGCTGCACGTGAGTTAACCCACTCTAAATAACGTAGGCCTTGCTCACTGGCTACAGGTTTTACAGTTACTTGCCATGCGCCTTTGCTACGCGGTTTGCTATTTAGCACTAGCTCTACTTGCTCGCCTTGAGTGTTTTCAAGGAGTTCGTAAAAGTTAGCAACGTTTTTAACCGAACGGCCATTTACCGCAATTATGTAATCGCCGTTATGTGCTTTTACGCCTGTAGTACCCAGTGGTGAGCGGAAGTCTTCGTGCCAGTTTTCACCTTTGAAGATTTGCTCTATTTTTACGTAACCCGATGGATCGCTTACAAGCTTAGCCCCTAATAAACCGTGGTTTTTACGTTCGGCTTTTGGCATATCACCCGATTGCACATAAATATGGCCTGCGTTAATTTCGCCGGCTATTTCACTTAGTACGTAATCAAGGTCGCTACGGTGGCTAATAGCATCAGCCATAGGTTGGTATTTAGCTAAAATAGCATCCCAATCTTGACCGTGGTGGTTTTCGTCGTAGAACCAGTCGCGCAGGGTGCGCCAGCCTTCTACGTACATTTGTTGCCACTCAGCTTGTGGGTTAATTTTAAGCGTCATTTTGCTTAAATCGAGCTTGTTGGCGTTTAGGTCTTGCTTTGGTTTAGGCTCAATTAAGCTGTAACCGCCACTTGTACGTACAAGCAGGTGCTCGCTGTTGCTCGATATAGTGTAATTGCTAACACCTTTAGCAACGGTTTCTAGCTCGCTATCGTGCTCGGTGCCTATAAGTTGTAAACCACCATTAGCAAGTGTCAGTACGCCGCCTTTTACTGCAGTTAAGCCACGGTAGTCGCCCGCGGGTGCATTAAGTGCGGTAACACGCTGCATAAAGTCGCTGCTTTGCAGTGCGTTTTTAACTTTTTTATCGTCCTCTTTTTCGTCTTTTTTATCTTTTACAATCGTGGTTTCGTCACTTTGTAAGGCAATAAGCGGTTTGATGCTATCGTTTACTGCGGCCGCATAAATACGGGTGGCGCGGTTAAACATGTAGTCAAACTCGTAACTGCTAAAGGCAAGGTTAAAGTCGCGCTCAGAGCTAAAGTAAAGGTATTGACCATCTGGCGAAAAGGTTGGGTTTTGCTCGTTACTCATTTCGTCTGTTAGGCGAGTTACCTTTTTCTTTTTAAGGTTGTAGTGCCATAGTGAGGCATAACGGTTTTCGTTATTTTTAACATACACAATGTCTTGGCTATTAGGCGACCACGTATATTGAGTAATGCCGTCTTCGTCGTAAATACCAGTATCAATTTTGTGTTGCTTGCCCGATTTTGCATCTAACCACCACAGTGTGTGGTTTTTATCTGCAAACAACAGCTTTGAGCTATCGGGTGACCAAATAGGAGTAAAGCGCCAAATAGTGCCATTACTAGTGAGTTGTTTAATGGCATTATTTTTACTGCGATCTTTTAGGTAAATTTCGTACTCGCCGCTTTCATCGCTCATGTAGGCAATGTAACGGCCATTTGGCGACCAGCTTGCGTCTATTTCGCGGCTTTTTTGAGTGTACGATAAGTTACGCGTGGGCCCTTGCTTAACAGGTACACTAAATAGCTCGCCACGGGCTGTAAATACAGCACGTTTGCCATCATGAGAAATCGACATAGAGTCAATAAAGTCGCTTACATTTTTACTGTACGGCATAGCGTATTGGCGAACACCGGCAATGTTAATGCTCAGCTTAGTGCTTTTTTGTGTTTTTGCGTCAAAGCGATATAAGTAACCGCCATTCTCGTACACAACCGCATTAGGGCCTGCTGAGGGCCAAAGTACGTCAAAGTCTTTAAAATTGGTGAGCTTTTTAGGCTCATTGCCTTTACGGTATTGGTAAAGGTTTAGCGTGTAATTACGGTCCGATACAAAATAAATGTTGTCGCCAACCCAAGTAGGTTGCTGGTCGGTTGCACGGTTAGTGGTCAGTTGCTCTGAGGTGTTATTTTCTAAATCATAAACCCATACGTCTTGCGCACGGCCGCCTCGGGTGCGTTTCCAAGTACGAAACTCACGGTCAATGGGCGTATAAACATACTTACTGCCATCTGGCGAGAGCATACCGCCGCCCGTTTCTGGAATAGCTAAAGGCTGCTCAAGGCCACCGTCGGCAGGGACCATATAAGGGCGGCCCATACGTTTGCCCCACGGTGTGCGGTTAGCTCTAAACACCACATTTTTGCCATCAGCAGTCCAATCTAAAACGCGGTAATCAAAACCACCACGCGGCGGCATTGGGCCAACATCGTTGTAGTAGGTAAGCTGCTTAAGGCCTGAGCCATCGCTGTTGATCACATATACTTGGCGGCTGCCGTTATACTCAGCCGAAAACGCAATGCGCTTACCATCAGGAGAAAACTTAGGAAATGTTTCAAAACCAATATGGTCGGTTAAACGTTTGCTTTCGCCGGTTTGTGTATTAGCAATATAAATATCGCCGCTGTAAACAAAGGTCACGTTTTGGTTATGAATATCAGGAAGGCGTAGTAAGCGTGTGTCTTTAGTTTCATAGGCCGATACACTCGGTGCAATAACTGCAGCCAAGGCAAGCGCCAATGTTGTTAATTTTTTCATGGGATTACATCCTATATTAATAGCTGTTACATCATAACAATAAGGTGATAAATAGCGATGTACTTGCGATAAAAGGTCTGTTACAAAATGTGAATAAAAAAGGTTGGCATTAAAACGCCAACCTTCAAGGGAGTACTCTTTTTAAAGAATAAAATTAGTGGTCGTGATCGTTTTCTTCTTCCTCTTGCGCAATACCAAGCCAAGTAATTGCACTAGGCGCAAAAGTAAGCTCAACCTCACTCTCAATTTCTAAGTCTTCAAGGTGTACTTGCACAACATGCTGAGCAATCGGGTCGGCTACATAAGCAAACTGACCATTTTGCGCCACTGTCATGCTAAAGTTCATGCCCTCTGGCATGGTTGATATATCTTGCTCAGTAATATCAACTTGACCTTCAAGCTCCCAATGCATTTCGCCATCATGGTCGTGTGCGCTAAATACATTTAAAAAGCCTAAGCTGTCTAATATTAAAAAGTGCTCGCCATGGGCAGAAAAAGAGTACGACACAGCACTTGCGCCATCGGCTAGTTGCCACTCTAGTTCTTCCATTTGGGCTGTTGCAGGGTTAATAGTGACAATTACGGTTTCGCCGCCACCATGGCCAGACGCTACGCCAATAAAGGCCTCGCTATTTTCGTGGCCATAAATACTACCAATACGTAAATCGCCAACGGCTGCTATGTTCGCTATTTTTTCAGCTTCGTATTCATCATCGTGCTGGTGGGCTAATAACACACCATCGCTACAGCCAAATGCTACGTAGTCGTGGTTTTGTGCCGCGCCGTGTAAATCAGGGCATGTTAACTCTAAGGTTTGTTCAAGCTCGTATTCACCATCATGAAAATGATAAACACCTACTTGATCTGGCAGTACTTTAGCAACCGATGTGCTTTCGCTGTCATCACGGCGAAGTGTTGATAATAAATGTTCACCGCGAGGCTCTGCTACACCGTGCATATTAATATCGTAGCTAATACCCGGTAGTGTTGCTGTTGCGCTGGTTATGTCGTTATCTGTTAATACTTCAACAGAGGCAACCGTGCCTGAGTCTGCATCACCATCATAAAAAATAGCTAATTGGCCGTCATGTTTTACAAGGTGAGTAGGGCGGCTGCCACTTGTTAGCTCATAGCTGCTAGCCGCTGGGCTTTGCTCGTAGTCGTGTAAATGCTCGCCATGGTCTTCACGCCATAATCCACCATCAATAAAGCCTAAGTAATCTTGTGCGCGGCTTGCAATAACGGCATAACGAAAATCAGGTGATGACGACAGCGTGTTTGAATCGTTCGTCAGGGTAAATGTTTCAAGTAAAGTGTTGTCATCAAGGTCATAAAAGCTGGCTTCGTTGCTATTGCCTGCAAGCACCGCTAATCTGCCTAATGAGTCAATTGTGTAGCCATCATCATGGTCGTGATCATCATCGTCATGATCGTGCTCGTCTTCTACAACAATAGGATCTTTTTCTACAATATTGGTCTGGGCATCGCCACAGGCTGTAATAAATGTAGTGCTAATGGCCAGTGCAATAAGCTTTAATTTGTATAGTTTTTTCATGTTTATTTCCTTTAATTATAATTTTTTAACGCTTAAAAATAACCGCGAATACCTAGCGCAAAACTACGTCCTGGACGTGGCGCTATATTTTTTACAAACGAGCTGTGCACGCGTGCTTCTGTATCTGTTAAGTTGCTGCCACGCAGGTAAACAGACATATCTTGGTTTAATACTGAAAGGTCGTAAGAGATGCTTGCATCAACCAATGTGTAGCCGTCTGTGGCTGTTTCTTGTGGGGCGGTGCGGTCTTGCTTTTGATAGCGAGTAACGTGAATATGCGCACTGAGTTTATCTGTTTGGTAGCTTAGCTCGCTACCAAAACGAAGCGGTGGAGTGCGGGGTAAATCGCCGCCGTCTTTAAGGCGTGCACGAACGTAATCTGAGAATAAATCTACTTTAAATTCATCGGTTAATTGCCACGCAATTTGCGCTTCAAACCCGTGTAAAATCACATCGTCTGTTTTAAATAAGTAAACTGGTAGCTCTGCTGAATGGTCGTGCTCATCAGCATGATCATGCTCTTCTTCATCGCCATGATCGTGGCCACTTTCAGCATATAAACCGGTGTTTGTTTGGTAATAATAATTATCTACTTGGTTGTAAAAGGCATTTAAAATAAAGCCAACATCGCCTTGGGTTTTACGCAGGGTTAAATCAACATTATTGGCAGTTTCTAAATCAATTGTTTGACTAGATAAACCCAAATGGCCGTCTTCATCTAAATCAAACAGTGCGCCTACTTCGTAAGTGCCAGTACCAATGTGCGGTCCAAACGATAATAACTCAGAAGCCGAAGGCGCACGTTCAGAGCGCGATACAGAAAGCCCTAAATTATAGTTAGGGGTAAAATCCCACACTACGCCTGCAGATAAACTGATTGGCGTAAATTCATGCTCTACGTCAAATACACGAGTGGTTTCTGTGCTTTCTTCGTGGTCGTGATCATGCTCGTCGGCTTCCTCTGCTTCATCATGTGCATGAGCGTCAATATTTGCTAGTAATACGTCGCCTGATTCAATGGTTACACGCTCAATACGCCCACCTAGCTGCACTAAAAAATCACCAAAGTGCCTTTCTTCCATCAGCGCTACAGCAAAGCTTTCGGTTTCTGATGGAGGCGTAAAGGCTTCTTCGCCTTGTGCTTCAACATCGCTTTGTTTGTAATGAAAGCTAATGCCGCCATTCCACTCGCTAAATTGGTTATGCATGAGGTCTATACGAAGTTCGTTGGTTTCGTTTTTAAATGTGGTGCCTACAGCGCCACCTTCAATTTCAGCGTGTTCGTAGTCGGTGTGGCCTGCGCGCAGGTTGACTTTGTTTAGCCATTTATTATCTAGGTTGTATTCACCTAATAATTGCACTTTAGTTTGCTCTAAATCGGCAAATACGCTTTCTTCGTCGTCGCTGTGTTCTTCCTCTTCATCGCCATGCGTATGACCCGGAATACCGTATTGACGATTAAATTGCTCTACTGCTAAGCCAATAAAGCCGTTATCCATTAAATAGCTGGCGCCAACAGTAAAACCATCAGACTCTTCATTACTGTTTTCAACTTTGTAATCGCTACTATGCTCTTCACCGTCACTATCTATATCGGCCGCTACAGGTACCTCGTAGTCGTCGGCTTCACGCCAAAACGCATCGGCATAAAAAGCCACTGAGTCTGTGCCTGTGGTGGCGTTAAACGAGGCCACTTTTTGGTTATCAGCAGAGTTATGTTCTAGGTTCCACTCGCCGCGTGTTGTGCTGTCAGTTGGTACGCGGTTATCTACCACATTTACTACGCCACCAATCGCTCCGCTACCATAAAATAGTGTTGCAGGGCCGCGTAATACTTCAATTTGTTGTGCGGTAGAGGCTTCTGATGCAACAGAGTGATCGGGGCCAACGCGCGACACATCGCTTACATCAAGGCCATTTTGAGTAATAAGTACACGCGGGCCACTCAAACCACGAATAATAGGGGTACTGGCTACTTTGCCATGAAAGTTAGTGTTAACGCCTGGGAGTTTTTCAAGGCTATCCCCAAGGGTTGCAGCTTGTTGGCGCCTTAGTTGTTCACCAGATAAAACACTAACAGGTGAGGCAGATTCCATTGCCGACATATGAATAGGGGTTGCTTCAATATCAATAACTTCAATCGGCGAGCGCTTTAAATTAAACGTAACTGACTGGTTTTCATCATTCGTTATTGTTATGTCGCGATGAAGGTGCGCATAACCCGGGGCTACAATATGAAGCTCTTTTAAGCCATTGTTTAGCTCGGTTAGTACAAATTTACCATTTTCGTCGGTGGTTACTTTAAGGTCTGAGCCTTCAACTTCTACCGTTGCATTATTAACCGCTTTACCTTGATTATTTAAAACAATGCCTTCAATTGTTGATGCAAGCACACTTGCAGGTAATAAAGCTGCAATGAGCACAGCTAATTGAGATCTACGTTTCATTTGACTACCTTGTTAGATGTTATATTATATCAATTATGCGAGAAACGTTATAATGTATCAATAGTAATTAACTGTTGTTACTAAAATGTCTCCTTAAAAGTAACGCTTTTGAGTAGAGGCACTAATTTAGTAGAGGAAATAATGAAGTCGAGTCAGAGTGTTATGGATCGTATGGCTATTGGGCTGTCGGTAATGTGCACAGTGCATTGTTTTGCAACACCGGTTATTTTAGCGCTATTGCCAAGCTTTGCTGTATTACAAATAGATAGCGAGCAGTTTCATTTATGGATTCTTGCGGCGGTATTGCCCACTAGTTTATTGGCATTAAGCTTAGGCTGTAAAAAGCACAAGCGTTTACGTTATATGGGCTGCGGCGTTATTGGGTTAGCCTTTATGATATGTGCAGTATTACTAGGGCATGAGGTGGCCGAAAAAGCACTTACATTAATTGGCTCAGCGTTTATTGCTGTAGCTCATTGGTTTAATTACCAACAATGTCTTAAACAGAATGACGATGACTGCTCGTGTTCGGGTGCTGAATCTGATCAGGCAGCTTAGTGTTGTTAGTGCTACAAACAACTAACGTGTAGCACTGCCTTTCAAAGCTCGGAGTTTAAATTTTTAATAGCCTAAAGCTAAAAGTGAGTTAAAGTAATCATCTAATATTGGTTTATTACGCTTGGCTTAGGTTAATTAATTTAATGAATACTGCTTTAAAATCCCTGCTGTTACTTTGCGCTTTAATGTGTTTTAAATTAAGCGCAAATACCCCCTACCAAATCCCTAGAAGCAGCGTTATAAAACTCACTGAGCCCGTGACCAATCGGGTATACCCTGTTTTTATTCAGCTTCCTAAGTCATATAAAAAGCACCCTGAAAAAATATATCCGGTTATTTATTTAACCGATGCACCGTATACGTTTCCTATTGTGGCAGGAGCGACGCGCTACCCTATGAATAGCGGCAAAATGCAGCAGGCTGTTATTGTGGCCATTAGTTACGAAAAGGGCTCTAAAGGCGCTAACAGCCGAATTAGAGACTACACCCCAAATAAGACTAAAAGCTGGAAAAAACAAACCGGTAATGCACTAAACCATGCACTGTTTTTAAAAAATACGGTACTACCATTTATACAAAATAACTACCGAGCAAGTAGCACACAAAAAACCTACATAGGTAACTCTTTAGGTGGTTTATTTGGCGTGACTATTTTATTTACGATGCCCGATTTATTTAGCAATTATATAATTGGCAGCCCATCAGTTTGGTTTAATAACAATGCAATTTTAGCGCTTCAAGCAAATAAACCTAAATTGCCTACAAAGGTTTATATATCGGTAGGGGCAAAGGAAACGCCACGCTTTGGTGAAGGGCAAAATATGGTGCAAGGAGCAAAGCAATTAGCGCAAAAAATTAATGCACTTAACAGTGATAATATAGAGTTAAAAAGCGTTGTTATTGAAGGGGCGAGCCATGCAACCGCTTTTCCTACTACAGCGATACAAGGGCTTGATTGGGTGTTGAGAGTAGAATAATGAAGTATTATTTTTATATCGGTTCATACCAATATGTTGTTTTAGATAGTTAATAAGGAAATTATATGTCGGATGAATTATGGTTAGATGATAGGTTGAATCGAAAACAAGAAGGACAATGGCTTGTTCAGTTTTTAACGAGCAAGTACGCAGTACCTGAAGCAGAGCATAGTAAAAACTATGTATTAAATGTCAATGCAGAGTGGGGATTTGGGAAGACTTATTTTCTCCGTAATCTTGCAGAAGAACTAAAAACGAAGCAGCATGTGGTTGTGTGTTTTGATGCATGGAAAAATGATTTTTCTGAAAATGCTTTACTCAGTTTTATTGCAGAAATAAACGAAGAGTTAACTAATCAAGGCTTACTTAGTGCTACAGATGGTAAATTAGCTGGTATTGCAAGGTCAATGAAAAATGCAGCGCTCCCTTTGCTTGGTGGCTTTTTTACTAAACAGCTTTTTGGTATGTCTCTTGATGGCGTCGAAGCTTTATTTGATAAGGAGCAAGAAAGTGAGGCTGTATCTGCCAAAACGACTGAACAGTCTGGTTTGCCAAAAGATATTACTACTGTTGCTTCTTCAATCTCTACAAAGGCAGCTGAATTAGCAATAAAAGAGTATCAAACAACAAAAAATGCTATAGGCCATTTTAGGGAAAATTTAAGGCTATTAGTGGAAGGGTTAGAGGGTGAAACTTCATTTAAAGCTCCTTTATTTATTTTGATTGATGAATTAGATCGTTGTAAACCTTCTTATAGTATTCAACTATTAGAAACGATTAAGCATTTATTTAATGTTGAAGGCGTCTACTTTATTGTCGCTACTGCATCAGAGCAGCTAAGTCACTCTATCAATGCTGTATACGGAGAAAAATTTGAATCTAAACGTTATTTAAATCGTTTTTTTGATCAAGAGTACTCGTTAAAAAGTCCTGACAAAGAAGAATATTGTAACTTTATTTGGTCAAAGTATTTACCTAATGAAACAGTTTTTGTTCCAGTTTTCCAAGCAGCTAATAAATCAGAAGATATAATAAATATTGGTATACTTAGTAAGGTTGCTGAGCATATGCAGGCTGGTTTAAGGGATATTGAACAAGCCGTTAAGCTTTTATACGCAATTCAATTAACGCAAGTAAAGACTGATTATTTATTTTCATTACCTTTGTTTTATATCATTGTGTTAAAAATAAGGCACCCCGAAATTTATCCGTATTTCAAAAATAAATGGGGATCGAATATCTTCAATCAATTGGTAGTAAGTTTTCTGAGTTTCAACAAGATAACTTTGATTTAGCGACTACTTACAAAGGTAAAATTGATTATAAAATAAATGAATCAATGAAGCTTTTTTGTGACCCAAATACTAAACTTCATACTCCTGATTCAGTTCCTCAAGCACGAGGTGTATCTGCAACAAGCTTGAAAGAGAAAATAGAGACAGGCCTTTATCTGGCTAATGGGAAGCGAGATTCTAAGTTGATAAAGGATTTTTCTAATTACATACAAATAGTTGAGCAAGCTGGGCAACTATTATAATTATCGAAAGGCAGTCAGCTGAGCCACCTAGTTATTACTCTTAAGTGGCTCAACTTTTTACATGGTAATAGATTACTAATGCTGAGACATTATTTTAATAAGCTGTTTTCTGCTTTATTGACAGCCTTAAGCGCTTTCAAGTGCCTGCTTCCAGCTTGTCAGCACTTCAATAAACTCTGGGCCTATACCACAGCAGCCACCAATAATGCTTGCGCCTTGGCTGTGCCACGTTTTTGCAAATTCTAGGTATTCTGCAGGCGAAATATCGCGATACGCTTGCGAGCCTTCGTTGGCTTTGTAATCACGTGGGATAGGTGTAAAGCCATTAGCAAATGCGCCTAAAACAACGCTTTTATTTTGCTTAGCTAATACTGCGTTTGTATCGTTAAAGGCTTGCTCTATAACCTCAGGAATTGAGCAATTAAAGAAAATACCAGTAACATTTTGTTCAAGCAAAGCCGCTACGGCGTCACTTACCAGCTCACCAGATCGAAGTTTAGCTTGCTCACTTACCACATCCTCTAGAGTAAATGCGTAGTAGCAAGGCTTGTTTGAGCCTTTAAGTACGCTTGCCATAACGTGTGCTTCTTCAATGCTCGATATGGTCTCGCCAATCCATAAATCTACGTGCTCGTCTTGCGCTTTGTATAGCGTATCTAAAATAGTAAATGCGCGCTTATTTTCAAATAGTTCAGGGCGGTAAGAGCCAAAAGCGGGGGGTAATGAACCCGCTACTAATACATTTTGTTTAGCGTTTTGAGCAACTTCTTTTGCGATGACCGCCGCTTGCTGTGCAAGGGCTGCGCCTTGAGCTTGGTATAGCGCTTCACCTAAATGAAAGGGTACACAGGCGTAGCTATTTGCGGTAATTATTTCAGCGCCGGCCTCTATAAAACCTTGGTGGGCTTGGGTTACAAAATGCGGAGCTTCTATTAGAGCTTGTGCACTCCACAGTGGCTGTGTAAACGGTGCGCCAATACGCTTAAGTTCGCGTCCCATGCCGCCATCTAAAATAGTGAGTTTATTCATAACAAGTCTTTGTGTATTTTTACAATATGGCGCTATTCAACCATGTTTTTTATAAAATCATAATGAAACTTAGTCATCTTAAACATGAATGAAGCTCAATGCTTTTTATCGGGTATAAAAAAAGCGACATCTCACAGGAGAGTCGCTTATTTAAGTAGGCTAAACCTTACTTATAAAATACCTCTACCGTGCCTTTTACTTTCATTAGTAAAGGTTGGCCGCGGCGGTCTAGCGCTTTAGGTGCGGCAATTTTAATCCAGCCTTCGCTAATGCAGTATTCTTCTACATCAAAGCGTTCTTTACCGTTTAGCTTTACGCCAATTTCGTGTTCAAACACTTCTTCTACGTAATATTTGCTGCGTGGATTAATAGAAAGCTGATCAGGTAATGCTGGTTTTGTTGAATCGGTCATGGTTTTAATCTTTATTAAAAAGTGATGCGCTATTGTAGGCAATCCACTCAATACGCTCAAGGTTTTAACTACACAATACAAAGCCAAGTATTAATAGTGCTATCCAAATGGTTTCGGCAACAATCATAATTATTGGTTTTAAGCCCACCTCGGTAAGTTTACCTAGGTTTGTTTTCATACCAATAGCCGCTATGGCGGCAATTAAAAAGAATCGAGAAAGCTCATTGGTGGTTTCAAGCACGATAGCGGGTAGGTTAATGGTGCTGTTAATAAGCATTAAAATAACAAAGCCAATTAAAAACCCGGGCACTTTTGGTAACTCGCCATGGTTGCCTTTATTTGAGCGGTTAATCACTACCATCATTATAAGCACTACAGGCAACAGCATGGCCACGCGTACTAGCTTGGTCAGTGTTGCTATATCGCCCGCCTCGGGCGATACCGAATAACCCGCCCCCACTACTTGGGCTACGTCATGTATGGTGCCACCTAAAAATACCCCAGCGTTGTGGGCGTCAAACTCAAGGTAGTTAACCACAATAGGGTATAAAATCATCGCTATGGTCGACATAGCCGTTACGCCAATTACAGTCAGCAAGGTATCGCGCTCTTTATGCTCGCTGCTTGGCATAATAGATGAAATAGCCAGTGCTGCCGATGCACCACAAATAGCGACTGAACCTCCGGTGAGTGCGCCAAAACGCTTTTGTAAACCAAATACCCGGGCAAGTACAACCCCTAAAATAATGGTGGTAAATATAGCGCCAGCTAGCATTAAAGCGGTTTGCCAACCCAGTGTAATTAAATCGCCCAGCGCTATACGGGTGCCAAGTAACACAATGCCTACGCGTAAAACCGTGGTGCCGGTAAAGTCTATGCCTTTAGCGCATGGGCTGTCGCTTTGATATAAAAACGACACCGCCATGCCTAATAATAAGGCAAATAGCATAGCGGGTGCGCCATAGTGTTCACTTAAAAATAAAGCGGCAAGGCCGGTCATTGCAGCAATGCTAGCCCCTTGCCATAATGGGGAAATTTTTACCTTTAGCGCATTGGTTAAGCTTTGCATTAGGCGTTAGCTGCCGTAAGGGCAACAAGCACTTGGCGTTTACGCTCGCCTGTAAATGGGCGGCGGCCATGCATAGCCATTTCGTTATCAACTAAAGCTACATCGCCATCTTGCCATGCTAAATCAAAGGTATAGTCTTTTGATAGCTCAACAATTTTTTCAAGTCCCGCTTTAGGAATAGCGCTGCCATCGCCAAAGGTAATAGCAACCGATGGATTTTCGCGAACGCCTTTCCAGCCCATGTAAGCGGCAATAAGTTGGTTATAAAAAACCTGTACGCCGTTTTCTAGGGTAAGTACAGCCGGTAAAACCGGGGTAATTGCTTTTAAAGACCCATCTTCTAGCCATTCCCATTCGTAACCTAGCTCGGTAAGCTTGCTGTGTGCTTCTTCTTTGGTTTCAACACTTAGGGTGCTTTTCCAGCTGCGGCCTTGGCCCGATGTAGCATCGTCGGCTGCGGGCATGTAAGTGGTGTATTTTAAGCCTTTTTGCTCAAAGTCATCGGCTAATTGGCTATCATATTGCTTTAATGCGCTAAATAACTTATCTGAGCGACAAAGTGGCGTTGCGCCGCCTTCCTCAGCTGCCGATTTACAAAAAAAGAACAGCTTACTTGGCGAAATAGGGGTTTGTGCCATTTCGTGATGAAGGTAAATTTCTACATCTTTAGGGGCTTCGTTAGCGGTAAATACACGCTCAGTAAAGTTAATACGTACCGCGTTAGAGAGCGATTCTTGGTAGGTAAAGTTGTCGTAATCAAACCCTGCTGAAAACGTATCAAAGGTTTCTGCGCTATTAATAGGAAAGCCTCTAAACAATACAGCACCTGAGCTGCGTAGTTTTTTAGCTAACTCGCTTTTGTGAGCGCGAATAAAAGCTACCGCTTCTTCAACGGTGCTGGCGTTATTGTTATTAACCACAATGCACGGAAAAACCGAGTCATCAAATGTTAATTGTGTAGGCACTTGGGCATAGTTAAGTTCGGTAGCTGACATTTTATTATCCTAATCGTAAATAGGGTGAAAACGGTTAAAGGCAGCTTCACAAAAGTGCCCAGGGTCGTTAAAACGGCGGTTGCTATTAAGCGCAGAAATTTGCGCCATTTCTTGCTCGGTTAATTCAAAGTCAAACAGCGCGAGATTTTCTTTCATGCGCTCAAACTTAGAGGTTTTTGGAATAATGGCGGTGCCACGTTGCACGCCCCAGCGCAGCACAACTTGTGCGGGGGTTTTGCCATGGTTTTGCGCCGCAGCTTTTACTACGCTTTGCTCAAGCACCGACTCAGTTTGATCGGCCATTTCAAGCTCAAGGTACGAAAGCGCACCCAGCGGTGAAAACGCTGTAACCGGAATATCATACTGTTTGGCAAGCCTTACTAGGCGCTCTTGGGTTAAATAAGGGTGCGACTCAATTTGCAGCATCGCGGGTTTAATTGTGGCGTAGGTCATTAAGTCGTGAATAAGTGCACTTGAGTAGTTACACACACCAATGCGCTTTGTTTTGTTGTTATGTACTTGCTCTTCCATTGCTTGCCACGTTAAGTGTAGCGGCACTTTTGCCAGCTCCATTTGTGGGTTTTGTGCATCTGGGTCTACAAACCACTCTGGTGGGTAGCGTGTTTCGATTGGCACAAACGTTTGCGCAATCGGAAAGTGAATTAAGTATAAGTCGAGGTAATCGAGCTTTAAATCGCTCAAGGTTTTATCAATGGCAAGCTCCACATGCTCTGGCGCATGAAAGGTATTCCATAGTTTTGAGGTAACCCATAATTCTTCGCGGGTACAAAGGCCGTCGTTAATTGCTTGGGCTATGCCATCGCCAACTTGTTCTTCGTTGCCGTAGTCTGATGCGCAATCAAGGTGGCGGTAGCCAGCTTTAATGGCTTGGTACACCGTTTGTGCACAATCTTCTTGTGCTACTTTCCATAAACCGAACCCGACTGGCGGGATGTTATTTGATGAACTCATTGGGAATTCCTGTTAAAATTGCATAATGACTTAGGTCTTGTATAAGACATAAGTTATTATACGAATCTAACAGTGTCAACACTGTGTTAACGCTTAGGTAGTAAATGGTTAGGTTAAAAAACCTGCAGGCAGCAAAAAGGCAGCGTTTGCTGCCTTTAAAAAATATTTAATAAGTATGCGCTAATATAACTTAAACGCGGATAAAGCGCGGTGAATCAATCAAGTTCAATTTGGTAGTGGTAATGATCGCTACGGCATTTACTTAAACGGTATTCAATACGTTTACCTTCGATTGATTCGGTAATACGCGATACCAACAACAGTGGGTCGCCGGCTTTTATAGCTAGCATTATAGCATCGGTTTCATCCGCTAATACCGCTTTAATGCTGTCTTGGGTTTTATGTACGGTTTGGTTAAATTTGGTTTGGTAGTAATGATACAATGTGTGCGGAATATCATTACTTTGATGTATATCAGGAAAGAAACTTTGCGGTAAGTATATAGTCTCGCTCATACAAAATTCGTTATCGAGAATACGTCTGCGGACAAGCTTAGTGACTTTGTCTTTTTTGTTAAGTTGCAGGGCATCAATAACATCTTTTGGTGCAGGGCAAAGCTCAACCGATAGTAGCTCGGCTTTAGGTAGATCGGCACCTTTACCATCGGCTTGCAGCGGAAAAAATCTAAACAGAGCATCTTGCGCGGTGTGCTCAGATACAAACGTACCAACACCTTGGCGGCGAGTAACTATTTTATCGTCAGTTAATAAATTAAGTGCTTTACGAACAGTGCCTTGGCTTACATTAAATTCTTCAGCAAGGCGAAATTCGCTTGGTAATACTTCGCCAGGCACCCAGCGTCTTTCAACAATGAGCTGTTTAATATAATCAGCCACTTGTAAGTAAAGTGGCTGAAAAGCCAAGCTAGGGCCACTTAATTTGTGATCAAACATAGAGTTACTCATTGTTATTTACCGTTAAATTTAATCCACCTGTATTTATATCATAGGTGAAAACTTTTGCGCAGCTTTGCGCAAGCTCAATTTATTGTGAACTATTGCCGTGTAGTTTGTTTTTACATTATGCCTAAAAACAAATCGTTACACTACAATAGCGCACATCTAGGATATTTAAAGTGCTCAGTATTTCGTTAGAACTCATCTTGCTTATGGCGCTGTGCCTAAGCCTTGCCACCATAATGCAAACACTCAGCGGGTTTGGCTTTGGGTTGTTGGTAGTGGCAAGTTTTACGCTACTTGATGTATTGCCGCTCACCGCGACTACCTTTTTAGTGAGTTTATTAGGCTTAGTTAACTCAACCACTGTGGTGGTAAAAAATCGCAATGCAGTAAAACTGCCTGAGCTAAAACTTATGTTGTATACCGGTATTCCGCTAATGCTGTTAGGTTTTATACTGCTTGAATATATGTCGGCACATTTAACGCAATTTTTAAACTTTATTTTAGGTATTAGTATTTTGCTATGTTGTGGCTTAATGCTAATTGGTCGTGATAGAGCCAATAAGCAAAGCGGGCGTGGCTCATTTTTAATTGCTGGCGGCGTAAGTGGTTTGCTAGGCGGGCTGTTTTCAACGTCGGGGCCGCCGCTGGTGTTTCAGTGCTATAGACAAAGTTGGTCTATTGAGGCCATACGCAGCACATTACTTGCGGTATTTACCATTGGTGGCATAGTACGTGTAAGTATTGCGCTATTTGGCACCTTACCCGAGCTCGATATTATGTTTTTAATTGCTGCGGCCATACCTCTTGTGCTTTTAGTTACACACTTTGCCCGTAAATTAACGCCTTATGTTGATGCAAAATGGATTCGTATAATAGCAATTACTTTGCTGGGCTTAAGTGGGGTTTCGCTGGTGGCTACATCGGCACCGAGTATATTTTAAATCAAGGGCGTAAATTAACTTAACTTGAATTTATTTACGTTGACATGGGGATTACAATTATTTAACTTGTGTCTTATACAAGACTAATAATTGGTTAAGGAACTCCCATGAATGCATTTGAATTACGTGAGCCAGACTGGAACGCTATAGAGCCAGCACGCTTAATTGCAGCGCCTAAGCTACAAGGCCATGTGCTAGTTTTACCGACCCAATTTGGCGAGGTTAGCGTTACCATTAGCCAGTTTGGTTTACGTTTAAATGCAGGCTCCACGCATGACGAGACGTTTAAAATATTAACCACCATCCCTTCTAACTTACCGCTTTCACTTAATACATTAGACCACGGCTTTGCAGCCACAGCCGGTGACTACCGCTTAGAATTTTACAGCGACCCGTTTTACTTTAAGCTTTATAAAAACGACAAATTAGTACAGCAATCAGCAACCGATGGCCACTTTGTGCGCCAGCATCGTTTACCACCACTGGCTAAAACCGATAACGGCTGGATTTTAAGCCTAGAGTTAAACTACGACGAAGCTGTATATGGCCTTGGAGAAAAGTGGGGCAAGCTTGATAAACGCGGTCAACTTATTCGCTCATACAACCATGATGCACTGGGCGTAAATGCCGAAAAGTCTTATAAAAACACACCATATGCATGGAGCCCAGAGGGCTGGAACTTATTTGTACACACACCAGCGCCCGTTACACATGGCGTAGGTTACGCACTTTGGTCGCAACGTGCTTATGTGTGTTTAGTAGAAGACGACGCATTAGATGTATTTTTATACCAAGAGCAAACGCCTACACAAAGTATTAATCGCTACTGCGAACTAACCGGTTTTGCACCGGTACCACCACAGTGGAGTTTTGGTGTTATTTTATCAAAAGCATATTACAAAGACGCCGACGAGCTATTAAGTGTTGCCCGCGAAGTGCGCGCTAAAAACATGCCATGTGATGTAATCACCCTTGATGGCCGTGCATGGCAAGACACCGACACCCGCTTTGCCTTTGAATGGGACCCAACCCGTTACGCCGACCCAAAACCTGTGCTTGATGAACTAAAAGCCATGGATTTTAAAATTTGTGTGTGGGAATACCCAATGATCTCAGTAAACAACCCGTTATTTGCAAAAGCGGCCGAAAACGGTTGGCTAATAAAAGACAAACGCACAGGTAAAGCGTATCAATACGAGTGGGATTTAAGCCCATTTGGCGAAGTACTTACGCCATTACCTGAGTCGGGTATTTTAGATTTTACTCACCCCGATGCTTACGAATACTGGTTGGAGTCACACAAGCCATTGTTTGAGCTTGGCGTAGATATGATCAAAGCAGACTTTGGCGAACAGCTAGAAGACGAAAACATGGTATCGCACAGTGGCGACAGCGGCATTAGACTGCACAACGTTTATAGCATGCTGTACAACCGCTGCGTTTATGAAGCCGCCGAAAAATACTGTAAAACAGGGCCATTTTTGTTTAGTCGCTCAGCGTGGACTGGCAGCCAACGTTTCCCTGCACAATGGGGCGGCGACCCACAGGCCGATTGGCAAGGTTTAGCGGCGAGCATTCGCGGCAGCCTTGCGTGGGGTATGTCGGGCGGGCCATTTTTTGCAACCGACATTGGCGGATTTTATAAAGACACCCGCGATGCTGAGCTTTATGTGCGCTGGGCGCAAGCATCGGTATTTAGTGCGCATATGCGCTTACATGGCATTGGCTCACGCGAACCTTGGTCATACACCGAGCAAGCAAGTGACGCCGTATTTGCAGCGCTTAAATTACGCTATCAGTTAATTCCGTACTTACAAGAATGTGCAGAGCAAGCGCAGCAAAAAGGGCTGCCTATTCAGCGTGCTATGGCACTGGCATTCCCTGATGAGGTACTGGCACATAGTTTTGATCAGCAATTTATGTGCGGCGAAAAACTCCTTGTGGTGCCATGTGTTGTACCAAACGGAAAAGTTAAATTTTACTTACCGCAAGGGGAGTGGCTGAGCTTTCCTGACGGGCAAACGTACCAAGGTGGTAAGTATTATGAAGAAACACTAGAGCTTACACAAATGGCCGTATTTGTTCGTAAAGGCGATACGCTCATGCTAGGCCCAGAGGTTCAACACACAGAACAAGACATGAGCCAGCTAACAGCTTGGCCAAAATAAAACTCGGTAAATAGTAAACACACACAACACACGTAACACACACAATAATAAAGATATTAGCTTACTTTTTACCGAGTAAAGTAAGCTAAAAGGGGCGCAAGATGGAAGGTATGAACATTACCATGACACTGCTATCGTGCCTGGCGTTTATGGCGCTGGTAGGATATATCTCGTACCAAAAAACCAAAGGGGAAGTTAACACCCAAGACGGCTACTTTTTAGCGGGGCGCGGTTTAACAGGTACATTTATAGCGGGCTCAATGATCCTCACTAACTTATCGGCCGAACAACTTATTGGCCTTAATGGCTCAGCGTATGGTTACAACCTAAGCTCTATGGCATGGGAAGTAACAGCTGGTATATCAACCATTATAATGGCGCTGATCTTTTTACCGCGCTATTTAGCCGGTGCGTTTTCTACCTTGCCTGAATTTTTACGGGATCGTTTTGACGATCATGTACGCCGCATGACGGTGATCTTATTTATGGTAGGGTATTGTTTTATAACGATCCCATCTGTTTTGTACTCAGGATCAATCGCCGTTCTTAGGCTTTTTGATGTGCCTACCCTATTAAATTTAAGCTACCAAGCAAGTTTAATTGTAACCATTATTATTGTGGGTTCTGTGGGGGCTATTTATGCGGTATTTGGCGGTTTAAAGGCGGTTGCGGTATCCGATACCATTAACGGCGTTGGGTTATTAATTATTGGTATTTTAGTGCCAACACTTGGCCTTATTGCCCTTGGCGATGGTAACTTTGCCGATGGCTTAAGCACACTGGTAAACACCGATACCGAAAAGCTCAACGCCATTGGTAGCAGCGACGATCCCGTGCCATTTGGTACCATTTTTACCGGTATGATCCTCGCTAATTTATTTTACTGGGGCACCAATCAGTACGTGATCCAGCGTACATTGGGCGCTAAAAACTTAGTAGAAGGCCAAAAGGGCGTGTTGTTTTCAGGGTACTTTAAAGTGTTAGTGCCGTTTATGATGATGATCCCAGGCGTTATAGCGTATCACCTTTATAAACACGAAAGCTTACAAACCATAGATTTAGCCTACCCACATTTAGTTAAAGATGTACTGCCTCAGTACTTATCTGGGTTCTTTTTAGCGGTGTTACTCGGTGCGGTATTTAGCTCGTTTAATTCACTGTTAAATAGTGCTGCCACATTGTTTTGTTTAGATGTTTACAAACCAATGAAAAAAGACCAAGTAAGCGATGAAAAGCTAATTAAAGTCGCCAAAACAACCAGTATTGTAATTGCTATATTATCGTTTGTTACTGCGCCATTACTAATGTTTGCGCCAGAGGGCTTATGGCACATAATTCGTGTATTTACCGGATTTTACAACATTCCGGTCATCACAATTGTGTTAGTGGGTTTATTTACTCGTAAAGTGCCTGCACTGGGCGCTAAAGTGGCGATTGTTTTCCATGTTATTGCCTACACTTTGCTTAAATTTGTGTGGGATGTAGACATTAACTTTATCCATATTTACGCCATATTATTTTTTATTGAGCTGGCCATTATGTTAGGTATTGGTTACTACAAACCTCTTGCTACACCATGGAAGTTTACTCGCAAAGCCGAGGTAAACCTAAGCCCTTGGAAATACGCACTGCCTTGCGCCATTGTATTGGTGAGCTTAATTGTAAGCCTGTACATACTGTTTTCTCCTCTTGGGCTTGTTGGTGGCACCAGCGTGTACTTTGTACCGAGCTTAGTTGCCGTTTGGACTAGCGCCTTTGTGCTTAGCTGGTGGAGCGTACGCCGATGGCACAAACGCTACACAAGCAGCTTGGCGCATATTGGCCTAGAGCGAGCATAACGCGCCTTTATATTCTTTATACAAATTTTAAATCACATTTTATTCACATAATATTTGCAATAAAGGGTGAGTTTGTTTAAGTTTATATCTCTTATATAAGACATAAGAGATATAAGGAAAATAACTACAACACTCTGGCACCGCTTTTTAGCAACCCACACACTTGCTAGCGCGGTAATTTAACAGCACACACGCACAATTTGGAGAATGACATGAGAGCTAAAAAGTCCGTCTTAAGCTTGGCAGTCACGTTAGCAATGACAACAGGTTTAGCACTAAGCACGCAAGCACACGCGCAGCAAGAGCAAACTGAACAACAAGCAGAGCAAAACGATAACGATAAGTTTGAAAAAATTGTTGTTACCTCACAAAAACGAACGCAAAGTTTAAACGAAGTACCACTGGCGGTATCTGTACTTAATAGTGATCAGATTGATTCGGCATTTGCTAATAACATGGAAGGTTTACAGTCTCTTGTGCCTTCGGTGAGCTTTAGAAAAGGCACCACAACCCGTAACTCAGCGCTAACGGTGCGTGGTATTGGTACTATTTCGTTTAGTATTGCTGCAGAGCCAAGTGTAGCAACCGTGGTTGATGGCGTGGTACTTGGCCGCTCTGGTCAAGCCTTTGCTGATTTATATGATGTATCTCGCATTGAGGTACTGCGCGGCCCACAAGGTACACTATTTGGTAAAAATGCCTCTGCAGGTGTAGTAAACATTACAACCAAAGACCCTTCATACGATACCACCGGCAGCGTAGAAACCTCGTTTTATCAAGATAACGAATACCGCTTTAAAGGCGTTGTAAGCGGTGGTTTAACCGACGATTTAGCAGCAAGCTTAACCGTATTTAAAGGTAAGTTTGATGGCTACATTGATAACGTTTACAACAACGAAAAAGTAAACGGCTATGACCGCGAAGGCGCACGTGCTGTATTTAAATACGAGCCAAGCGATGATTTAAACGTTAAATTTATTGCCGAATTTTATAACGCCGACGACGACTGCTGTGCCGATTTAGAAGCCTTACCAAGCGGCCGTAACCCAGATTCGCAAGCAGTACCAGACAGTAACGGTATTGTTGATGGCGTAGCCGATATAGACCTAGACCAACGTAAAGTTGATCACGACTATGAGTCGCGCACAATTGATGAACACAGCGCGTTTTCGGTACAGGTTGATAAAACCATTGGCGACTACACCTATACCTCAATTACAGCGCAGCGCTCGTGGGATAACACCGAATACCGCGAAGGCGACTTTACCTCGATTGCCGGCGACAGTAACCAGCCTGTATTTGGCGTGCCTTTTCAATTACACGATTTAGGTGCCCAGCAGTGGGATCAGTTTTCGCAAGAATTTAGAATTACTTCAAACCTAGCAGGTCCATTTAACTATGTGGCTGGTTTATTTTACTGGAACATGGACTCGCAACGTAACTTTACTCGTGACGCGAGTTGTCAAAATAACGCAGGCCAGCTAGACGCTGCCATGGCGTATTACGCACAAAATAACTTAACCGGTGCAGAGCTTGATGCCGCATTAGCCGACTTAGACGGCTACACACAAAGCTTAGGTGTAAGCTGTAATGCTAACGATATTGTGTCCGCAACCGCGTACATGAGCACCGAGTTTAACAACTGGGCAGCCTTTGCCGATGGTACTTACGATTTATCTGAAGACTTACGTGTACTGTTTGGTATTCGCTACACCGACGATGAAGTGTCGTACACACACCGCCGTATTAGCAATGATGAGTTTGGTCGCACCGGTGTTGGTGTTCGCTCAGCAGCACTAAATACTGACGAATCAGGCAGTGCAGAAGAAACCAATGTGTCGGGTCGTTTAGGTATGCAATACGATTTAGGCGGTGGCCAAATGGTTTACGGTACTTATTCGCAAGGCTACAAAGGCCCTGGCTTTAATGTGTACTACAACTTTAACCCTGATAACGACAGCCGCGAAATTGCTCCAGAAGAGTCAGACGCGTACGAGTTAGGGTACAAATACGCAAGCCGCGATTTTGTATTTAACTTTGCTGTATTTAGAACCGAAATTGAAGGTTTTCAAGCCAATAACTTTGACTGTTCAGACGGCACCTGCATTACTCGCTTAACAAACGCCGGTGATGTAAGCACGCAAGGTGCTGAGGTTGACTTTATGTGGGCGGCTACCGACTCACTTACTTTAACCGGTGGTATTGCGTACATTAAAGCTGAAATTGACGAGTTTAATTGCCCGGCAGAAGTCGCTGCGGGTTCATGTACTGACCGCTCTGGCTTAGATGTTCCGTTTTCGCCAGATTTAAAATACTCGCTAAGTGCTGATTACTTTATTGAAACAGAGCACGACTTTAATATTCACATTAACGGCTCTTACATATACACCGACGAGCAATACTCAGACCTTCCAAACAATGTAGGCGAATTTAACCCTGCGGCATTATTACCTGATTACGGTATTTTAAATGCAAGTGTGGGTTTATCGTTTAAAGATGATGCATTTAGAGTGTCGCTTATTGCTAAAAACTTAACCGATGAAAGCTATGCAACCACCTACAGTGGCGATAACTTCCGTTATCAAATTCCGCGTGATGCCGAGCGCTACTTTGGCGTATCGTTTAAGGCGCGTTTTTAATGTTATAAGTCCATCCCTGTGAAAATTGTGCTAAGCGCAGCGTTTAACCGCTGCGCTTTTTTGTGTCTTAATTTTGTCATGGTTTAGTCATTGTTTTTTAATTAAAAGTACTCTTAGAGGTCACATCTGTTTTCTATAGTGCAGCGGTTACTTATTTGAGGTTTACGCTTCAAGCAAAAAACAACCACTACACTATGGGAATAATAAAGGATGAAAATTAAACAAGTTGCTGCGGCAGTTGGCTTAACGTTTATGTTAAGTGCTGCAAGTCATGCCAATGTATTACCACAAAGCCAAACAGACAATGACTGGTATACAAATGCCCAAACCACACTCACCAAAAAAACTGCGCTGGCACAAAATGCCTCAACAACAAAAGCAAAAAACGTTATTTTGTTTGTGGGCGACGGCATGGGTGTATCTACCCTTACGGCTGCGCGTATTTTACAAGGTCAAAGAGCGGGCAACTTAGGTGAAGAAGGTTATTTAAGCTTTGAAGAGTTTCCGTACTCAGCACAAGTAAAAACATACAACGTAGATGCACAAACACCAGACTCAGCAGGCACCATGACCGCAATGATCTCAGGGGTTAAAACTGATGTAGGCGTGATTGGTGTAGACGAAGACATAGAGCGCGGTGTGTGTTCAACTGTATCGGGTAATGAGCTTTTAACTGCAACAGAACTTGCTGAAATTAAAGGCCTAGCGACCGGTGTTATTTCAACAGCGCGTATTACCCATGCAACACCTGCGGCAACTTATGCTAAATCGGCAGACCGTAACTGGGAAGATATCTCAGATATGCCAGAGGGCTCAGAGGCTTGTGAAGACATTGCCTCGCAATTAGTTAATTTTGAAAAAAACCTAGAAGCCCGTTTTGTAGGTACCGACGTAGACGGCCTTGATTTTGTTATGGGTGGCGGACGTCGTCACTTTTTACCAAAAGATGAAGCCGCTAACTCAGCAGATGCACTTAGCGCGGTAGAAGGCGATCGTACTGATGAGCGTAACCTAGTTACCGAGTGGCAAACACAATACCCACAAGGTACGTATGTAATGGACCAAGCAGGCTTTGATGCCATTGCTGATGACGCCACTAAAGTATTTGGTTTATTTAACGAATCGCACATGCAATACGAAGCAGACCGCGCAAACGATATTGCCGGTGAGCCATCGCTTAGCGAAATGACCAGCAAAGCAATTGACGTATTAGGTAAAAACGAAAATGGTTTTTTCTTAACCGTTGAGTCAGGCCGTATTGACCACGCACACCACGCGGGTAATGCCTACAACGCGCTTAACGACACCATAGAATTTGCTAAAGCCGTGCAAGCTGCGGTAGATAACACCAACCCAGAAGAAACCCTTATTTTAGTCACCGCCGATCACAGCCACGTATTTACGATTGCTGGCTACCCTAAACGCGGTAACCCAATTTTAGGCCAAGTAGTTGCCGTAGGTGAAACCACACCAAGCCTTGCTGCCGACGATATGCCTTACACCACAGTAGGCTATGCAAATGGTTTAGGGTTTAGAAACTTAGTTGATGAAACAAATGCTGATGCAGCCTATACAGCTGGCCCAGTTGCTGGACGTGTAGAGCTTAGCGGTGTTGATACTACCAATGTTGGCTTTCACCAAGAAGCCACTGTCCCGCTTGGCTCAGAAACCCATGCTGGTGAAGATATTTCGCTGCATGCAAAAGGCCCAGGCGCACAGCTAGCTCAAGGCGTAATTGAGCAAAACGTAGTATTTCATTTAATTAATCAAGCTCTTGAACTAACTCAGCAATAATGGCGGCTAACATGAACAAATTAACAGCACTTTCTTTAGCAGTAATGGTCGCGCTAGCAGGTTGTAGTGACGACGACAAAGACGAAAATAATATTCTTGCGGTAGATAACACCATTGCAGTAGGCTCAGAGCAATGTGTTAATGGCGGCGTAGAAACTCAAACCGGCGTAGATACAAACGGCAACGGCGTGCTAGATAGCGGCGAAGTTACCTCTTCTAACCTAAAATGTAATGCACCTGCTACATCACTCACCAGCGAGCAACTTGCATCCTTAACAAGTAATGCATGGTTTAGCGGCGCACAAGAGCAACTTGTAAAAGCGCAGCAGGCCAGTGCCAATATAGTTACCGAGTCGGGCAAAGCTAAAAACGTGATTTTATTTGTTGGCGACGGCATGGGTATTTCAACTGTAACGGCTGCACGTATTTTAGCCGGCCAGCTTAAAGGCGGTTTAGGTGAAGACTACCAGCTAAGCTTTGAAAAAATGCCGTACTCAGGTTTTGTTAAAACCTACAACGTAGATGCCCAAACGCCAGACTCTGCAGGCACAATGACGGCAATAGTATCAGGTGTTAAAACCGATGTGGGCGTAATTGGTGTAGATGAAGACATTGAACGCGGTAGCTGCTCAACAGTTTCAGGCAACGAACTTGTAAGCTCACTAGAGCTTGCTGAGATTGCAGGTAAAGCAACGGGACTTGTTTCAACTGCACGTATTACCCATGCAACCCCTGCGGCAACATATGCTAAATCGGCTGACCGTAACTGGGAAGATAACTCAGATATGCCAGAGGGCACAGAAGCCTGTGAAGATATTGCATCGCAACTAGTTAACTTTGAAGCCAACCTAGAAGCGCGTTATACAGGTATTGATGTAGATGGTATTGATGTTGTAATGGGCGGCGGACGTCGTCACTTTTTACCAAAAGACGCCGCAGCAAACTCAGCCGATGCAGTTAGCGCAGTAGAAGGCGACCGCACTGATGGCCGCAACCTAGTAACCGAGTGGCAAACAACTTACCCAAGTGGCACTTACGTTATGGACCAAGCGGGTTTTGATGCAATCAGCGATGATGCTACTAAAGTATTTGGTTTATTTAATGAATCTCACATGCAATACGAAGCGGATCGCGCAAACGATGTCGCGGGTGAGCCTTCACTTAGCCAAATGACCGAAAAAGCAATTAACGTGCTCGATAACAACGACAATGGCTTTTTCTTAACGGTATAAGCGGGGCGTATAGACCACGCGCACCATGCGGGTAACGCCTACAATGCCCTAAACGACACAGTAGAGTTTGCAAAAGCTGTGCAAGTGGCAATGGACAACACCAACCCAGAAGAAACGCTCATAGTGGTTACTGCCGATCACAGCCACGTATTTACTATTGCAGGCTACCCTAAGCGTGGTAATCCAATATTAGGCAAAGTTGTTGCCGTGGGCGAAACCGAGCCAAGCCTAGCTGCCGACGATATGCCATACACCACAGTGGGCTACACCAACGGTGGCGGCTTTAGAGATTTAGGCGATGAAACCGATGCCGATGCAGGTTATGCATTTGCACCTGTTACAGGGCGTGTAGATTTAACCGATGTTGATACAACTTCAGCGGGCTTTCACCAAGAGGCACTTGTACCACTTGGCTCAGAAACTCACGCAGGTGAAGATGTGGGCGTTTACGCAATGGGCCCAGGCGCTCACTTAGTTACAGGCACTAACGAGCAAAGCTTTTTATTCCATGTAATGGACTTTGCAGCAGACTTAGTAACTACCGCTGATGAAAAAGTAACGCCATAAGTAATTTAATACGTACGCTCAACACATAAAGTACGTATTAAAAATGAAGTATTTAAAAACAACTCGTACGCTGTGCGAGTTGTTTTTTTATGTCATAAAAATGCCACTGTAAATGGGTATGGTAATGCCTATTACAGTGACGTTTAAATAAGAGATAATTGAATGAAACTCGCATTATTTTTAATGGCAACACTTGCCAGTACCAGCACCCTAGCGCAGCAATGTAATATTGATAGCGCGCATTTAAAAGCCGACTATAAAATTACCAATACTCATAAAAACGAGCAAAGCACACAGTCACTAACGCTTTGGCGAAACAACGGACAAGTTGCGCATCAGCGTGAGGTGATCACCGAGCTTTGGCAGCGCTTAGCCAACAAACAAATTCGCCCAATTCGTTATTTTAATGCTCAGCAACGCGGTATTGAATATCAGCCATCTGAGGTACGCGGTGTACAAAGTTGGAGCGCTAAAAATCAGCTGGTGGATACGCATTTAATCGAAAAAATGACCCTAGTTAACACCCAAGGCAACGGCTGCGATGAAGTAAAAAACTACACACTTTCTGAGGGCGACAATCAATTTAAACTCGCTTTACTTACCAAATCAAACTTGGTTAAAAGCTTTAGCGTAACCAATAAAAAAAGCCACACTCACACTGCGCTTAACCTAAATGATGTAAGCAGCAATAAAGCAGAAATAACCGCACAGTTTGCCAAATGGGATCGCTTTCAAACCACCGACTACGCCGACATAGGCGATAACGAAAACGACCCGTTTTTAGCAAAAATGATCAACCTAGGTTTTATAGAACACGGCGCAACGGGGTTTTATAACCAGCAAGGTAAAGCGATTCAAGGCGGTCACCACCACTAGATTTTAGTGCTTTTAAATGTAGTAGCTCATAGTATTTATAACTCAAACCTAATTGCCTGACACTACTCAATATGAGCATCATCAGGCTTTTTAGGCCTATCAGCTAGCTCTGTTAGGCCGCCTTCACAGTCGCCGCTGTCGCAGGTATTTAAATCACTTTGTGCCTGCTTATCTTGTTGCAGTACTTGTTTTAAATCTTCCATACGTTGGCGCACGGCTACCCCGTAGCTGGCGTCGTCGCCCCACAGTTCGGCTAGTTGCAATACGGCAGCGCGGTCGTGATCTCTAAATAGTTTACCAGCGCGCTCGGCATCTTGTTTGTTGTTACCTAATAGCTCGAGGGCCTCTACTGCGAGGTTAATGGCTGAGTCGACTGTTTCACGGTTAAAGGCATCTACTTTTAAGTTAAGCATTTGATACGCATGGCGGCGGTCTATTGCGCGGGCAACTATTTTAAGCTGCGGGTAGTTTTTATGCGCAAGTTTAATTATTTCGAGGGTTTTATCTGCATCGTCTATGGCGACTACCAACATTTGTGCGGTGTGCGCGCCTGCTGCTTCAAGCAGTTCTTGGCGTGCGGCATCACCATAAAATACGGTATTGCCAAAGCGGCGTAGGAGTTCTATTTGGCTTGGGCTGTGATCAAGTACGGTTATGTCGTAGCCTTGCGCGTGCAGTAAGCGTCCCATAATCTGCCCAAAGCGCCCGTAGCCCGCAATAATTACGTGTTTAGCTGTGCTAATTTGCTCGGGCTTGTCGAACTCGGGCGCGCTGTTACTGGTGCGTTTTTGTAGCTGCTCGTAAACCATTAATAACAGTGGGGCAACCAACATTGAAACAGCCACCACTAACGTTACTAGGCTTGTTTGCTCTGGCGTTAATATGCTTAATGTAGTGGTTACACTTAATAGTACAAAGGCAAACTCACCACCTTGGGCAAGCGCTAATGCAAACAGTAAACGCTGCTTTTTACTAATATTAAATGTGATGGCAAGGGCAAACAAAATACAGGCTTTTACTACAATTAGTAGGGCAACGAGTGCAATCACAGTAGTAAACTCATCAGCCAATAATTCAAAGTTAATAGATGCGCCAACGGTTATAAAAAACAGCCCTAACAGTAGGCCTTTAAAGGGTTCTATATCGGCTTCTAGCTCGTGTCTAAATTCGCTTTCGGCAAGGACTACACCGGCTAAAAACGTACCGAGTGCTGGTGATAAGCCAATGCTTTGCATCACAAGAGCAATAGCCACCACTAAAAACAGCGCAAAAATAGTAAATATTTCGCGCATGTGGGTTTGTGCTATGTATCTAAATAACGGCGCCGACACATATTTACCGCCAGCAATAATGGCGGCGATAACCGCGACCGATACGCCCACTTGTTGCCATACCGGCCAGCTTGCAATAATGGAGTCGCTAACCTCTTTTGAGCTACTTTGCGGTGCAAATGCAAGTAGCGGCAGAAGCGCCAAAATAGGAATAATGGCGATGTCTTGGAATAATAAAACCGAGAATGCATTTTGCCCGGCTTCTTGCTTTAGCCAGCCTTTTTCTTCAAGGCTTTGTAGCACAATAGCGGTAGATGAAAGCGCCAGCATTAAGCCTATTGCGAGGGCTGTTTGCCAGTGCATGGCAAAAAACCAGTAACAAAACGCAAAAATAGCCGCGGCGCTAAGTACGACCTGCAAGCCGCCAAGCCCTAGTATTGAATGGCGCAGCTTCCATAAACGGGCGGGTTGTAACTCAAGGCCCACCAAAAACAGCATCATCACTACGCCAAACTCGGCAAAGTGCATTACATCTGTTTGATCGCCCACAATACCTAAGGCGTAAGGGCCAATAAGTATGCCTGCAATTAAATAACCAAGTACCGAGCCAAGGCCGACTCGCTTGGCAATGGGTACAGCCACAATGGCCGCCGCTAAGTAAATTAAAGCTATTTCTAACACGCGTATATCCTACTAGTATCAAGACTTTTAGCATGGCTTAGTGGCTTTAAAAATACAATGGGTCATGTGGCTGAAAATGGATCATTTAGTCAAAATTAATCGGCTACTTTTACGGGGCCGTTAATGTTGTCAATGCTTACATCGCCTGATCCCGATTCGGTAATGGTAAGCCCTTTGGCGTGATTGACACGAATGTCGCCTGAGCCATCTTCAATGGTGACGCTTGCTTGCACGTGTTCGATAACTAAATCGCCGGAGTTGTCGTCTACATCAACCGCACCATTAATGTTATTAATGACGATGCTGCCTGAGCCGTCTTCAACATTTAAGGTACCGCGTACATTGCTAATACGCATATCGCCCGAGCCATCATCAACTTCGGCGTTGCCGCTAACATTATTTATATTTACGCCACCAGAGCCGTCGGTAAGTGCTAAGTTGCCCGTGATGTTTTCAAGAGTGATATCGCCTGAGCCATCTTCAATAGTGAGGTTTTTAGCACTGTTGATAGATAAGCTGCCAGAGCCGTCCTCTATATCTATGTTATTTTGCATGGTGCTTATTGCAATGTCGCCAGAGCCATCATCAATATCGAGCATTAAATTACTTGGCACGGTAACCACTAAATCGATATGTGGTGATTGACCGCTGTAAAAACGCATACCGCTGGCAGTATTGTTGTTTGCAATTAAAGTGGCTTGCTTGCCGTTTTGCTCGAGGGTGAGTGTGTATTCGTCTTCAATGTCGGCTGTGTAAATTGTGGCATCTACGCTTATGCTGCTGGCATTGGGCGAGCCTGTAATTGTAAGGCTACCTGCACCGCTTAATACGTTTAAGTATTCTAGGTTATTACTTGGCAGTGATAACTGCTGAGTTTGCTTAACTGAGGCAACGCTTGGCGATATATGAAACACGCAGCCGCTTAATAATAAAATACCACCAATAAGTGAAAGTGGTTTTGTAATGCCAGATACAGTTGATGAGCTCATGTTTAGTCCTTTGGTATTATTTGTATTTATATAGCCAATATAGAGCAAAAACGAGACCAATTATAAGTGATTGTTTTTATTGAGGTGGAGTGTTTTTATGAAAAGAGGATTTACTAATAAGTGGTTAAATACACTAAGAAGTAATTAAAAAAGGATGCACATGACATCCTTTTTAAGTGTGTGCTTTTAGGTTAATTATTAAAAGCTGTAAGTAATGTTACCGTATAGGAAACGTCCGTCTAATCCGTACGGTGCGTATGGCGTGTACGGGAATATTTGGCCAAAGGTAGAGTAACCAATGTTATCTACCGTTGCTTGCGGGTACTGATCGAACAAGTTGTTTGCACCTACTGCAAATTTCCAGTATTCGTCTGGACGGTAGGCAACTTCTAGGTCGGTGATCCATTTAGGGTCAATGTACTCATCGCGATCGGCTGTGGTTGAAATATCAGCCACTTCTCCGTAGCGCGTTGCGCGTAGAGTGGTTTGCCATTCGTTAAAGTTCCACACTGCTGATAAGTTCCATTTGCTATCTGGCGTGCCTTCTTCAAATCGGCCTACTTCACGGCGTGCAAATACTACGTAGTCATCACCGAGTGAATTTAGCTCGCTTGGGTTGTCATCTACATGTGTTACTTCGGTATCGTTAAAGTTAGCGGCTACGTTTAAACGTAAGTCACCAAAATCGCTTAAATCTAAGTTATAGGTAGCAACAATATCAACACCTTGCGTGCGTGAGTCGATTGCGTTAGTAAAGTAACGTACGCTTTCTGTGTTTAGTTCGCCGGCATTTTGCAGTATTTCTACTACAGCATCGCCCTCAAGGTTTTCAGACAATACAATACGGTCATCAATATCAATTCGGTAGGCATCTACTGTTAGGCTAAAGCTGCCTTGCGTGTACATAAAGCCTGCTGTTACGTTTACTGACTCTTCGGCGTCAAGTTGTTCAGCACCTAGTGCTTGCGCTGCTGCTGAATCGGTAGGGAATAAACCGACTTCAAACGGTTGGTTGTTCTCAAGTACGGTAGAAATTTGACGGTACGAGCTTTGCGCAAGTGATGGCGCACGGAAACCTGTGCTAATTGCACCGCGTAGTGATAGGTTTTCGTTGATGCTGTAACGCGACGCAAGCTTTGATGTAAACGTATCACCAAAGTCGGTGTAATCTTCGTAGCGACCCGCTAAAACTAAGTTCCAGTCTTCTGTTAGGTAAGTATCAAACTCAACGTATAACGCTACGTTATGGCGACTCTCGTCGGTTACGCTTTCTGGGCCAAAACCCGCTAATACTTGTGCACCACCGGCAGCAATAGGGTTACCATCGCTATCTAATGCAGTAATGTAAGAGGCTTCTTCGCCTTGCTCAATTTTGTAGCTTTCGTGGCGGTACTCTGCACCTACAGTGAAAAATACGTCATCAGGTAAGCCAAAATCAAGGGTGGTATTTGCTGTGGCGTTAACTAAAAATTGATCGTAAACCAACGCACCGTTGTCGAATTCGGTTGGGCTATCTGCTCCTAGTGATGTATTGATGCTATTAACAACGCCGAAACCAAAGTCATTACGGCCGTAGTTGGTACTTACATCCCATGTCCACTGACCAGTTTCGCCTTGTAGGCCTAGGGCAAATGAGTAATCTTGTACGTCGGTTTCAATTTGCGGTAAAAAGCCGTCAGGGTACACTTCTAAAATGTTACGGCTGTCTTTTGCACGGCGGTAAAAACCACCTGAATTACCTTCGCGTTTTGAGTAGCTACCAAACGAATATAAGTTATAGCCGTTATCAAAGTCGTAACCCATGTTGTAAAACAGTGCGTAGTCTTCAAGCTCTGCTTTACCAAAGCGGTGGTTATAGCGGTCGATAGTAAATTCGCGCGGGTCTAAGCTGCCATCTTCTAGGCGGTCGTATTGCTCGCGTGGGTCAAAACCAGAGCGCTGAGTAGAGTCGTTATCACGCTGCTCAATTGAGATATTTACAAAGCCGTTATCTAACAGCTCAAAACCTGCGTTTGCGCTTATTGTACGTGTTGCACCGTCGTTTACTTCGCGATCGGCGCCGGTATTAAAGGCAAGGTTGCCATCGGCATCTGCGTAGGTGCTTTCTAGCTGAGGAGCGCCTGCCATTTGGGTGTCGTACTCACCGTAGGTTACGCTAACGCTGCCGCCTTCTGAGGCATCTTTAAGTACAATGTTAATTACACCGGCAATGGCGTCTGAGCCGTACTGTGCGGCTGCGCCATCACGTAGTACTTCTACACGTTTAATGGCTGATGTTGGGATCATGTTTAAGTCAACAGCGGTAGAGCCACGGCCAACAACACCTGCTAAGTTTAATAGCGCGCCAGCATGGCGGCGTTTACCATTAATAAGTACTAGAGTGTGATCGGGTGCTAAACCACGTAAAACAGCAGGCTTAGCGTGGTCTGTACCATCGCCCATAGTGGCGCTTGGGTAGTTAAAGCTAGGAACTTGGTTTGCCAGTATTTGGCTAATTTCTAGCTGTCCCGTACTTTTCATGTCACCACTGGTGATAATGTCCACAGGGACGGTACTTTCGGCAATACTACGCAGGCTACGGCGGGTACCGGTAACCGAAATCACTTCAATACTTTCTTGTGCTTGTGTGTCTTGCTCTGCAGCAATAGCTGGAGAATAAGACGCGCCAAGCGCAGAGGTAACGGCCAGACTAAGTGCTACTTTTTTGGCTGATAATTGCTTTAACATGATGTTGATTCCCTTAAGGGCTGCTGACGATTGATTTTAAAAAGGAGCGCATAATATAAAAGGCGCTACCTGTGTGCAAAGATAAAAACTGTCTAAGTTATTCTAAGTTGTTAACTACAAAAATGACAGTTTACGGGTGCTATAGGCGTTTAGATCGCTCGAGTTGCAATCTTGTGCCGAATGGCTGCAAATTCAAGGGGGGCGTGGATAAAAGTTATTAAAAAGTAAAAAGGCCAAGCAAGTGCTCAGCCTTTATAAGGTATTAACCTACGTGAATAAAATTATTCAGGCGCAACTTCTAACGTAGTAAATAACGCATAACGTCCTGCATCAACACCTTCTTCGTTTACTTTAACTTTGCTAGAAGTTTCGATTAGGTATAGGCCTGGCTCTTTCCAAGTTGTGCTAAACATGCCGTTTTTGTCGGTTGTTACTTTTACTTCGCCACGCTCGTTACGGTAGCGTGTATCGCCTTTTAAAATGCTTACTTCAATGCCTTCGCCCGCTGGTTTGCCATCTTGTAGTAACTGAAAGCGCGCTTGCTCGCCAACAAATAAATCGTTTGGATGCGTAGGGCCGCTAAGCTCAAGGCCTAAACCAAGTTGTGCTGGCTTTGAAGTACCGTTACGGCTTACAAACGTATCTACTGTAGAAATAACCTTAGTCGTAGTTACATCTTTTGCATTGCTTGGTAATTTAGCCTCTGACTTTTTACCAAATACGCGTTTGCGCTTACCTTCTTCGTTTTTGTAAAAGGTCATGTACATTGGCTTTTGTGTCATTGCAATGTGGTAAGTACCTTCTTCTTTTAAGCTTACTGCGGCAGAGCTTTTACGTTTTAGGTAATAAGCACGAATGGTTTCAGATACTTGCTCGCCGTTTGGCGCAAGTGCCATTAGTAATGTGTCATCGTACTCCGCGCCTTTTTCTTTTGGTTTAAAGGCTTTGTCGGGTGCAAATATTTCGTTTGAGATGCTTGCATCAATCATTACGTAGTGTGCTTTATCACCAGATAATGATGTGTGAGATGGCAGTAACCAGCGGCTATGCGCGTTTGCAGATGTAGATACCAGCGCCGAAAAGCTAAGAGCGCCAATTAATGCGGTTTTTAATAAACTAGTTTTCATTGTATTTCCTTAAATTCAAATGATTAAGTAACAGCTACTTAGTACTTACGGTGACAAAACTGGTTGAAAATTCTTTTTTACCTTCAATGGTAAGTTTTCCTGATTGTGTTAAATCAAGCTCTACGCGGCTGTAATCACGGCCGCCTTCTTCGCGCACAACTTCAATATTTAAAAGGTATTTACCAGGTTTTACGGTGTTACCATCTAAATCTTTACCCTGCCAATCAATCGTGTATGTGCCGGCGCGTTTAGTTGCTCCGCTTATACCGTCAAAGTTGATATCGGTTTTGCCCGCTTTGCGCCACCACTGACGTAAATCTTTAAACCATTCAGCTTTTTGTACCCATAGCGCAAGTGTCGTTACGTGTTTACGCTGAGGTGTTTCTAGCCATACAGCTACGTAAGGGCGGTGGTAAGGCTGTACATCTAGATCAGGTAGGGTTAATTCAATCTCTAACTGCGGCGTTTGCGCCTGCGCAGTTGTTTGAAATAAAGCGGCAACCATTAATAATGCTGCACTTAGTACCGTATTTACTTTTAACATTAAGACACTCCTTTAATTTGTGGCACCCAACATAGGTAAATAACCAAAGGCGTAGCTATGCCTAATACGGTTATCCATACACCTGCTAAGCGTTTTTTTCTGTTTTGAAATAAAATAATCATGCCGGTGATGGCAAAAATAATCATCAATACCGCTGAAATATCAATTACCCAGCTCCACACCTCGCCCGTGTAACGGCCTTTATGTAAATCGCCAATGAGACTTAAAAAGCCACCCGTTTGGTAATCAAGGCTTAGCTCACCAGTTGTAAAATCAAGCTCTGCATAGGCAAAGCCAGCGGGCAGGGGGTAGTCGAGCATAACTAGTGCATCTTCTTTTTCCCACTCTATACTTTTAACGTTTGTGAGTGCATATTGCTCAGCTAAGTAAGCCTCTATATCTGGATAGAGGATTGGTAGTGTTTCTCGTTGGGAGTTTGCTTTAGTGACTAACCCTGCAGGGATCGCCGCGGTAAGTTGGCCGTTATTTTTATCATTTTTGAGCCAGTCAACATGGTTTAGCACAATGCCGCTAACACAAAACAGGATAAGTAAAAAAAACAAAGCTGTAGAAATATAAATATGGAGCGCACGGCTTGTGCTGTATAAGGCTCGCTTATTAATAAACGCCATAAAAACAGTAATTAAGTTAAAGTGACAACATGATAATCATTTGCATTAACTATTACAAATTTACTTACTTAACTTTACACTAAATTTTTGGCTTAATGATACTCGCATGCAAATAGAGGGATTATTTAGCGCTAGGTGGGTGTGAGGGTCTTAAAATTAGGTAAGTCATTACGGCTATTTCAATTAGGGCAACAAGGTACACAACCCACATAGGGGCGCTCGAATAAAGCAAAAATACAAAGCCAATTAACATACCAATAGCGGCATAGCATTTTGCTTTTACAGGCACTACTTTATGCGCTTGCCATTGTTGTAAGGTAACGCCGTAACGAGGGTGATTAAGCAGCCAGTGTTCAAGCGCCGGTGATGAGCGAGTAAAGCAGGTAAGCGCAAGAATAAAAAAAATAGTGGTAGGCATGACCGGCAGTACAATACCAATAATACCAAGCGCGACTAACACTAACCCAAGTGCTTTTAGCCATAAGTTTTTATAACAAATAAATACTGACTTTATATTCACTTAGGCTCTTTTAGAAAATGGCTATTAGTAAGGATTGTAGGTCAAATCGTTGTAAAATCGAACCCTATAAATACAAAAAAGGGCAAACTGAATTTGCCCTTTTAAAAAACTAAATATGTTTAATTATTTAGAAGTAGTAGCCTACGTTGATGTTAAAGCGACGTTCTGTATCGCCATCACCCGCAATTGAACCACCAATAAATGGTTGGTTACGTGCTTGAATAAAGTCAAAGTAGGTAAATAATGGACCTGCCGATACGCTCATGCCTGTTACGTTCATCCATGTGTTAGGGCTGTCGTCAGACTTGTCGTAAATAATGCCGTAATCGTTGTAAAATTGAACGCCAGTTACCGGCCCCCAGTCAAGCGATAGGTCGTATGCTACGTTAAAGTTAGTCATGGTTGCTTCGCTTGATACGGTATCGAAGTAATCAAACGCACCCACTACAAAACGGTTGCTGTTGTCGTCTAGATCGTAGTCGTACTCGCCGTGCTGAAATTGAATATTCCAGTTATTAATTTGGCTGTTTACATGAAACGCCCAAGCGCCGTAATCACCCGCACGATCGTTACCATCATGTAGGCCACCGCTTAATAGTGATACACCAATATCGGTTTTAGCGTTTTCGCTGTGCTCAATTTGATACACTGTGCGACCCGCAAATGTGTTGTATTCACCTATGCGAGAACCTGGAGCATCGTAAGTGCCTTCGGTTGTTGCGCGGCTACCAACTATGTCGTAAGAGTAACGTTCGTTAACCTCTGAGCTGCCATCAACACCGCCTACTTCATCGTTCTTGAAAAAGCCTAGGTCTAGTTTCCAGTTGTCTTTAAGTTTACGGTTTACTGTTACACCTAAATCAAAGTCATCTTCTAGGCCAACATAGTAGTTAGTGCTAAAAAAGTAGCTGTGTGAGTTGTATGGGCCGTTACCAAACGGTACAGGTGCGATACCGGCTTGCGCTTCCCAACCGTCTTTAAACTCGTAGCCTAAGTAGGCGTACTTAACAATGGTCATGTAATCGTAAAAGCGAAAATCACCATTTACAGAAATATCACTGATTTCGCCCGATAAGTTAATGCGAAAAACTTCAAAGTCTAAATCGCCGCCACGGTCTTGCGTGTCTTCATCATAGGTATTAGTGCTGTAGTTAAAACGCACGGCACCACCAATCTTAATGCCTTCATCTTCTTTTTCTGGCGCAGCCTGTGCAACAACAACTTCTTTGTTATCGGCCTTTTTACTGATCTCGGCAACTTGTTGTTCGTGTTGCTTATTGATTTTGCTTTGCTTTGATTTTTCATCAGCAAGCTGCTGTTCAAGCAACTGCATTTGTTGTTTAAGTTGCTTTAACTGGTTTTGTAAGGTATCAAGATCGGATGCGTGAGCAGTGCTTGCTGCACCACCAAGCATAAGTGCTAATGTTAATTTTGAGAGTTTAGTCATTGTTGATGCTCAAGTTTTGGTTAAAATAAAAAATTCAAGGCGCCCAAAAGCCCCTTACGAATAGTGTAAGAACTCAATTAAATTTATTTTTTATTTTTTTTATTTGTTTGGTGTTTGAGTTAGTGCGCCTACCTCTAACAGAGGTGATGCGTCTAACTTATCAGCATCCATCATTGCTGCAACGCGTTGCATAGATGAAAGCAATAAACTTTGCTCCCACTCTGCAAGTGCAGAAAACTTTTCAATAAAGTGTTCTTGCAGTGGCTGAGGTGCTTTTTCAAGTAACTCTTTCCCTTGCTCGGTGAGGTATAAACTCACTCTACGTTTATCCATTTGACTACGAACGCGTGTTACAAGGTTTCTGCTTTCTATTCTATCTAGAATATTAGTCACAGTAGCCGGACTTAAGTTAACATTTTGAGCAATACGGCTTGCTGTTATTCCATCGGTGTGCGCTACTTCTTGCATTATAAGCAATTGTGGGCCTGTTAAACCTGATGTTTTATTTAGTTGCTTAGAGTGTAAATCAATCGCGCGGATTACTTTACGTAAAGAAACTAATAATTCGTCATATTTTTGCATTTGCTTATCTCGTCGATGGGCCAAAGTTGTGCCGTAATCGCGAAATGTTACACATCAAATAAATTGAATTCAAATAGTAAATTAAGCTTCAGCCCATGTTTATTGGTTTTTATTAGTTTGAGCAGAAACTAAAATAGCTTAATTTTGTTTAACGTTTATTAAATGTTCTAGCATTTTGTTTGCATTGCGGTGCGCACACTACGTATGTTGTGAATAATTCGCAAGCTTTGTGATATAGACTTTAGTATTATTCATAACAGCTGTTGCTAGTTAGTAATTTTTTGTAAGTTAGCTGTGTATGCATTAATCGGCAATGAACAAATTATACGGCTCATTGTTAGTTAGTATAGCGTATGCTTTACACATGCATTATTGTTTATATGCACATGTTAAAAATGTTTAATATCAGTATTGTAGGAAAAAACATGAAATTATCGCCATCAGTTAGCATTGAACAAAGTGAAACCGGCCTAGAGTTTATAAATGTAGCGAGCGCTAAGTGTGACGCAAAAATATTTTTGCAAGGCGGGCAAATTACCGAGTTTATTCCAAAAAATAACAAGCCGCTTATTTGGGTGTCTAAAAACGAAACTTTTCAAGAAGGGGTGAGCATTCGCGGGGGTATTCCTATTTGCTGGCCTTGGTTTGGTAATCATCAAAACCCAAATTGGCCAGCACATGGCTTTGCACGTACCAGTTTATGGCAAGCTGATGAAGTGCACGAAAATGACGAACAAATAACAATTAGCTTAAAGTTGCCAATGAAACAGGTTAATACTACTTATTGGCCACATCAATCGGCGTTGAAAGTTGAGTTTATTTTAACTGACACCCTACAAGTACGATTAACAACCACTAATTTAAGTAACGCTGCGTTTAGTTATACTCAAGCGCTGCATACTTACTTTCCTACCTCTGATATTAAAAATACGACTGTGGATGGGTTGCAAGGCGCACAATATATTGAATTTGGCGAAGGGCCGTTTACACAAAGTGAGCATGTTAGTTTTGAGCGCGAAACCGATATGGTGTATACACAGGCCGCTGTGCAGCAGCACATTCATACCCCAGATGGGATTATTAATGTAAGCCGCGAAAACTCAAGCTCTTGTGTGCTGTGGAACCCATGGATAGAAAAGTCTAAGCGTTTATCAAACTTTGCTGATGATGAATACTTGGGCATGGTGTGCCTTGAGGCTGCAAATGTGCTCGAGGACAAAGTAACCCTTGAGCCTAAACAAAGCCACACATTAATTACTACTATCAGCTGGGCTTAACAGCAAGTAAATAGGAAGGTACTTAAAATCGTGTTTGATAATCAGCAAATAATGGATTTACCAAAGCATAGCGAAATACAGCTCAACCCCTTGGCCGATAAAGCGTTACTACACGTGCAACTTAATTGGTTGGCGTTTTACATACCAGTTTGCGCGGCTCTCGTGGCGATTTGTTATTTTAATCCCGCTTTTGCAAGCCGATCACAAACCTATTTGTTAATGGGGGTGCCCATTTTAATTGCAGTTTCTATGTTATATAACGCGCTGAGTATTAAGCTGCAAGGCTATGCGCTGCGAACTCATGATATTGCCTTTAAAAAAGGGGTGATATGGCAACAAGTTACTATTTTACCTTTAGCGCGCGTACAACATATGGAAATTCACCAAGGCCCTATTGAACGCAAACTAAAGTTGGCCAGTTTAAAACTATTTAGTGCTGGCGGGGTAAGTGCTGATTTACAAATAAGTGGCTTAACCCACGAACAATGCAAAGATATTCGCCAATTTGTACAAAGTTATCGTCAAGACGACACCCCTGCACAGGCTGAATTAGCCAATGAATAATATCATTAGCGATGAGCAAAGTAGTTCACTACATTGGCAAAAAGTGTCGCCGTGGGCGGTAGTGTATTTTGTGGTGTATTTTAGCGTGCGCTTTGTTAAAGATGGGCTTTTAAACCTGCTACCCATGCTTGTGGTGTTTGTGACACAAGTAGAAAACAAACTATTTTGGGCGCAAGTTGCTGGCGCTATTGCGTTAGTGACACTGCTAATATATTCGGTTTTATATTACATAAACTTTAAGTTTTGCATTAGCGACGATCACGAAATACTGCTTAATAAAGGGGTGTTTAAAAAAGAGCGCCTAACATTAAAATTTTCCCGTGTGCAAAATGTAAATATTGCTGAGCCCTTTTATTTTACCCCCGTTAATTTGGTTAATTGTATTTTTGATGCCGCAGGCAGCGTAACGCAAGAGGCGGTATTACCCGGTGTTACCAAAGACTATGCGCAGCAGATGCGTAAGCAAATATTTACCTTTAAAGCGCAGCAGCAAACTGAGGATGAACACACAGAGCAAAGCGAGGCGTACGCAACAGAAAACAGCTTGCGCATTAGCAACAAAGAAATAGCTAAATTTGGCTTAATGTCGAACATGGCTATTTTAGCAATGGCCGCTATTGCGCCTTTTATAAATGTGTTGGTAGATTTTTTAGAGCAGCAAATAATCACTAAAGTAGAAGGCTTTTATCAGCAAGAGCTTGGTTTACTGGCAAGTGCAGCAACCTTTGCCATGATCACGCTTATTGCTTTACTCGTTTTAATTGCGGTGATGTTGTCGGTAGGTATGTCGCTTATTCGTTTTTATAATTTTGAGCTTTACTTTAAAGGCCAAAAATTTAAACGCATTGCAGGCTTATTAGAGCGCCATCAGCTTTCTATGAGTATGGATAAGGTGCAATCTATCGTTATAAAACAAAACCTTATGGGGAGGTTACTAAAGCGTTTTACCGTGGAGTGCTTACAAGCAAGTAGCGGTGGTCTAGCGGCGGGCGTGGCTGCCAAAAAAAATAAACAAACCTTAGTGTTACCCGTTTTAAATAGCGAGCAAGTAAATAGCGTATGCCAATGGATTTACCCGTGGTTTAATAGTAAAAAACTGCAATTTAACGGCGCAGAACGAGCCTTACTTTATAAAAACTTAAGCTTTTATGCGTTAACTCCAAGCGCTATTGCATTGATAGGGTGCTACTTAGGCGGCTTTAATCTTTGGCTGAGCTTGGGCGTATTGCTGATTTTATCAGGGTTAGTCACGCTTTCTTATCAGCGTTATGGTTATTATTTGCATGAAGACAACGGCCGTTTTTACATGGTGGTACGCAAAGGCATGATAGGTGTGCATTACCGAGTGTTTGAGCTGTATAAAGCGCAAAGTGCACGCAGTATAAGTACTCACTTAATGCGCCGCGCGGGGCTTAAAAGCCTGTATATACAACTTGCATCGGGGTTTGCCTTTATGCCTTATATAAAACAGCAAGATGCTGATTATATAATTGATTTTACGCTTTATCAGGCAGAGTCAACTGAGCGTAGCTGGATGTAATTATGCTAATCGACTTACCTATTTAGCCTGCCTAATAAAGCGTTAACAGCTTTATAGATTGCTCATGTGAAACAAGGTGTTGCTTAATTTAAAAGCTTATAAAACATACATCTTTATAAGCTTTGTTACATTTTTTTACTGCAACATTAGTTGGTTTAATAATACTCTAAGTGGTATCAATCATTTAAAGGATTATTATGAGAAAGTCACTCATCGCCGCTTCATTGCTATTAACCACACCGACCTTAGCTGTTGATTGGCAAACTATTCATACCGAGCACTTTAATGTGCACTACAGCACTGAAAACGCCGATTATGCTAAATCGACAGCGGTCGAGCTAGAAATAGTACGCAGTAAAGTGCTTGAGCAGCAAAACCGAGCGCTCGATAAAGTAGTTGATGTGGTGGTGTTTGATCCCTTAAATGCGCCCAACGGCTTTGCTTTACCTACTTCTAATAATCCTTTAATGGCCCTTTTTACCACGCCCCCGCAATCAGATACGGTTGTATCTAACATTAGTGGCTGGCAGCAATTACTGATATTGCACGAATATATTCACTTAGTGCATTTAGCGCAGCCAACACGCAACACGTGGCAGCAAAAAATACGGAGTGTGTGGGATATTTACGACTTAAATTACAGCGACATGCCGCGCTGGGTAGCCGAAGGTTATGCAACCCTGCTTGAGTCAAAAATGACGGGCCGAGGACGACTATTTGATAACTACACTGAGTCAATGCTCATTGAGTTTGCTCAGCAGGGGGCATTGCCTAGCTATAGCCAGCTAAACGCCACAGAGGGCGGTTTTATGGCAGGCTCTATGGCGTATTTAATGGGCAGCCGGTTTTTAAATTGGTTAGAACAAACCTATTCAGTGCAAATGCTTGATGCCGTTTGGACACGTATGCAAGCGGTTAAAAAGCGTGACTTTGACGAAGCTTTTAGCGGGATATTTGGCCAAAGTGCCGCTAAGTTATATGGCCGCTTTATTGCACAGTATACCTATAAAGCGATGGCAAAAGAGCAGTTAGAGCCTGCGCTTAACAGCGAGTTGTGGTTAAAACTTAACTTATATGCAAGCAACCCTGCGCTTTCAAAAGATGGTAGTAAGCTTGCGATTGTTGAGCGCGATAAAGATAAAAAAACTAAGCTTATTATTTACAGCACTGAAACTAATACCAAAGCTGAGGAAGCATTTACAAAAGCACAAAAAGCATTATTAGAAAACGATGCATTGGATATACCCGATAATGCCCCGAGCGTATTTAAACGTGAGAAAAAACACGTATTAGATCAAATAAACAGAGCGGGCATTGCTAATCCACAATGGGTAAATAACAACACGCTCTATTTTAATGCCTATACGCGTGAAGAGACGGGCATTTATAATAAGGTGTCTGATATTTTTAGTTATAACACTGAAACCGGAAACGTTGAGCAGTTAACTAAACTTGCTGGCTTACGTCGTTTTACTGTTACCAGCAATGGCGAAACCCTTTACGCCGAGCAAGTACGTGGTGGTTACTCAGAGTTAGTCAAAGTGGATTTAACTACGCAAACCATTACCCCTTTATTTACTAAAAGCTTAAAAACAGCTTACGACTACCCAACTTTTAGCCCTGATGAAACCCAATTAGCTTATGTATCAGCCAATTTAAATGAGAATTGGGTGTTGTATATACAAGATATTACCAATAATACTCGCCAAGCCGTGCCTATGCCAAACGGGTATCAATACCTAAGCCAACCCAACTTTAGTAAAAACGGAGAAAAAATTTACTTTGTTGCCGGCTTAGAAGGCTCAACTGATATTTATAGCTACCATATAACCAATAGAACATTAACCAAACTCACACAGGGTCAAGAAGCCGTAGCCCACCCATTAGAAACAAGCGACGGGGCATTACTTTATTTATCTATCACTGCTGATGGCCCTAATGTTAAGCAATTACCGAGTACAGTAGAGGGTGAAATAATCACTGATTTGGCACTGGATAATAGTGCGCCACTGCTTTTGGTTGATCAGTACACTTTGCCTAAAGCAAAAATATATAACGACAATGTAGGTAAACAAAGCAGCTACGATGTGCTTGATCAGCATGCGAGTTTAGCGCTAGGCGCACAGTATTACTCGGCCGCTACAAGTGCTTTAAATATTAATATTAAAAGCAGTGACTTATTAAAGCAGTTAGACCTTCAAGCGGGCTACAGTATTGATTTAAATGATGATGCTTTGCACGGCGGGTATGCTCAGGCAAAATACAATGCACTGCCGGTTAAGTTTAAATTGAGTGTATTTGATTATGATTTAAATACTGCAAAGCAATACCAAGCGAGCCAAATTGCAGATCTATCTGCACGAGGTGGTTTTGCAGCCTTAAGTTATCCGATTAAATATGCGGCGTTTAGCCTAACACCAGAGCTTGCCTTTAACTATACCGATTATAAGCAAGACTATAATAAATGGGCACGCATAGGCATTACCCAAAGCTGGCAATACGACCGCCAAGCGTTCGCTATAGGGCAAAGTGTTAATGCCCAATATTACGATGGCAGCAGTAAAAACATTAATTGGGACGGCTACGATTTAGCGGCCAACGTATTGGGTAAAGCATTTGATATCCCGCTTTATATTAATTTTACTCAAAAGCAGCGCGATAATAGTAGTTTAGCGCTAGGCGGATTTAGCTCAAACTTAATTAGCGAGCACCAAAATAGTGAGTTTGTGCTGTCATCAGAGCTGCCATTTTATAGCACAACTGCTGAGCGCTATATGGGTTATGGCGGTGGCTTTAGCTTTAAAGAAGGCATGCCGTGGCTTTATTATAAACAGCATCAGGTAGATGATGCGGTATACGCACAAAGTTATGGTTTAAAGTATCAAGGCAATTTTAGCTTTGGACTAGGCCCAGCCGGTGTGAACGATTTAACCTTTAATATGGGGTTATCGCGCGTAGAAGGCGATAGCTTTGAGGATGAAATGCGCGGCTGGTTTAGCTTTTACTACTCGCTTTGAGTAAATTGCTACAACACGCTAATGCACTTGTGTAATGAGTGCATTAGTAAAAGCTGTGTTTAAACTAATTTAAAGTATTGGTGGTTAATTGGGCTTGTTTAGCGATGCAAGCTTAGCTTGATATACGTTTAGCCTTTCTTTATTGCACTCATACTGGATGGCTTTTTCAAGCAAGCTTTGCGTTTGCGCTGTGTTACCTTGTTGGTAGCCAATTTTAATCCGCTCGAAAAGAGAGTGGTTAATTACGTGTGTTAGCTGCACTTTTATAATTGGCGCTGCAGGCGCAGTGCTATTTCAGTGAGCTTAAAAAGCTAAGTGTATAAATTAGATATTTCATATACCACCTCACTGTGATCTTTAACATCACTGTAAGGTGGTTTTTAATCAAGCACTTGCGGTGCGATGTTTACTTAAGCGGTTTTTTTGAGACTGTTTTTTGCGCTTACGGCGAGTAAACCATAAATAAAAGCCAGTGCCACCAAGCCAAACAGGGCTTAAACCAATAACGCACCAAATTATTTTACTAATGAGCCCGGCAAAATAACCAAAGTGTAGTTTTCTAAAGCTATCAATTACTTGCCAACCTACACCCACTTCACGAATGTCCCAGTTAGCCATATGTTCGCCCGTTAACTTATTGTAAGTCACGGTATTGGCATATTCGCTGGTAAGTGGGTTACTGGTATCAACTTCACCAAATAACGTTATGTTTTCGTCTGGCTCAAGCGGCATGACTAAAAACGTGCCATCAAATGTAGGTATTTGCTTTTGGCTATCATCAAGCACATGTTGAAAAGAAACTTCTTCATTGTATAAGTTTTTAGTTAATACAAAGTGCTCTTCTTCTGCGTGTTCTATTACTTCGTGATACCACACAGCGCCATTAAAGTAGCCGCCGGTGATGGCTAAAATAATAATAATGGGCGAGCCAATTACACCGGTCATTTTATGAATGTCGCTTAGCACTATTTGTAGTGTGGCGCGCCAGCGTACACTAAATAACCGCTGCCAAAACTTACGATAAATAATAAGACCTGTAATACCGAGCACTAAAAAAAACACTGCAAAAAAGAACCCTAAAACGGTGCCTGTTTGCCCTGGTAAGCTTTTTAAATCGTTAAGTAAAAAGGTGTAATGTAAATCTAAAAACCAGTCGGTAAAGTAATGGCTGGTGCCTACCGGTTCTGACAATATTTCGCCAGTGTATTGATCTAAATGAAATTTATACCAGTCCTCTGTACCGCGCTTAATTAAATAAACCCGATCAGCAGTATCATCGTTAAATATTTCCCAGCTACCTACCACGTACTCAGGGTAGGTTTTTTGAGTTTTTGTTATAAGTGTATCAATAGGTAAGCGGTTGGCTTGTTGTTGCACAACAAAATGACTGTCTGGCATTAATAAGCCGTCAATCTCGCTTTTAAATACTAAAACGCTACCCGTTATACTGATCACTAGCAGCGGAATAAGCGCTATAAGGGCTACCCAGCTGTGAATTTTAAAAAGTGTTTTTCTCATAGTTTATTTTTTGTGTAATTGCCACAGACCTGCGCATGATAACAATTATCAGTTTTGTTTCATAGTTGTGCGATGAATGCACAATAATTACTTTAGTGTTCACATAAAGTAACGGTTTTTGTACAGCTATCTTGCCAGTGCCTAATATCGGTTTACGCTAATTTGTTGAGTAAAATGTATTCATCATTACAATGCGCGCTCACTTTAAAACCCTATTAAAAACATATGTTTATTTATTGTTTCATGCAGGTTTTATATTAACATTTAAGTAACGAGCGAGGTTGTTTTGGCACACTATCTACCTATTTTGTCGGCTTTTATTTTAGTTTTTAGCTTTTTACCGCTATTGAGCAAAATTAGAAAAAATCGCAGTGTGTCGGGGTTATCACTATTAATGATGACTTTTGGTTTAGCGCAAAGCCTCTACTTTATTACTTACAATATTTATTTTGAACGCTACTTTATAGCACTACCGTTTTTTGTAACCGGGGCGCTAAGTGGTTTAATTTTATATTACTTTGCCCGCTATAACGCCGCAAAAGTTGAACGTATTCAGCTTGTCGCTATGCTTAGTTTTTCGTTACTGCCTTTTTTATTGCTGTTAAATAAAAGCTTAGAAACCTCATCGGTACTCAATGCGCTTACATACGTAGGGCTGGTAATGAGCTCAGTGCGGGTTATGCCGCAAACGTATAAAACATTACGCAGTGGCAATATTAGCAATTTAAGCGCTCGCTACTTTAGTTTGCAGTTTGTAGCCGGGACCTGTGGTTTATTTGTAGAGCTAAGCAGTGCTATGCCTAGCACCTCACACATTTTAATGTTTGTTATGTTGCTACTTACAAATGCCGTGCAATTTGCATGCATGCAGTATTACAAAATGCGCCCCGCAATGGCTTAGCTACAAAATTAATAGTGATTATTTAATGGTGATGTGGCAGGTTTAAACTCTAACTAATTTAGGGGGTAACCTATGCAACTCACCATCCATCAAATTGATGCGTTTACCAGCGAGTTATTTAAAGGCAATTACGCGGCGGTGATCCCGCTTGAATCGTGGCTGAGTGATGAGTTAATGCTTAATATTGGCGCTGAAAACAACGTGTCTGAAACTGCGTTTACTTGCCCTCAAGCAGATGGCAGTTTTGCAATACGGTGGTTTTCGCCCTTAATGGAAATAGATTTTTGTGGCCACGCTACGCTCGCTGCAGCCTACGTTTTATGCGAGCAACACAATCTTAGCCAAGTGCGCTTTAACGCTTGCGCTGTAGGGGAGCTTGTTGTTAATAAAAATAGTGATGGTAGTTTTACTATGACCTTTCCTAAACAAGCGCCGGATGAAGTGCAAGCTATCCCTGAAGCGCTACTTAAAGGGTTGTCTATACAACCGATAAAGGTACTTAAAAATCGCCAAGCATATTTTGCTATTTACGAAAATGCGCAGCAAATTCATGATTTAACTACTCAGTCTGATTTATTGAAAACCTTATATCCACTTGATGTGGTCGCCACAGCGAGTTCTGCTGAGTACGATATTGTGTCTCGTTATTTTTGGCCTGCCAGTGGTGGCGAAGAAGATTTTGTAACGGGCTCTATTCACACTGGCCTTGCCCCTTACTGGGCGCAGCAATTAGGTAAAAATAAATTAAACGCGTATCAGGCTTCAAGCCGTAGTGGTTTTATACAATGCGAAGTAGGCGAGGATACAGTCACGTTAACCGGTAACGCTGTGCGGTATTTAAAAGGCACAATTTATTTATAAATAAGCATTAAAAAGGCCACGTATTACGTGGCCTTTTTGATTTAGTTTATTAAGCTTCAAGCGCTTTAGCAATTAAGTGATCAATATACTTTTTATGCGCTTTAGTTGCTGTATCGGCCCCCCATCCTACGCTTGTATCAGCTATTTGTGTTAGCTGATAGAGCGCGGCCGTTTTTGCCAAATTGTCGTGCTTACTGGCTTTGCCCAGACCCGCAATAGCTATAAGCTGATTTACATACTCTATTTGTAGATTATGGCTAATAGACGTACTCTCTTTGCTATCAACAAAAATACTGGCAGTTAGGTCGTCCATAAATTGCGTTAAGCTATATTCATTACCATACAGTGCGGTATCTGAAATACGCAGCATAACAGCAGGGTGCAGCAATTGCGCAAGTACTGTTTTTTGCATGCCTAAAATCATTTTGTGCGCTTTCGGGTCTTCATTTTTACCATAATGGTTAAAGCCACGGCGCTGCTGTTGTAAATAGTTATACAGTGGTTGCATGCTAGTGAGTACATCGGGTGCAAAAACATACTTAGCCAATATTTCCATGGCTTGCGTTTGGCGCTCTAATGGTACTGGCGTAAACGGCTTATTGGCGTTAGCGTCGCCGACTACTGCACGTTCAACATACACCCCACCGATTTGGCGAGAAACAATACCCGCTTGTGAGCGGTATTGGCCAAATAAACTATTAGCTGAGGTAACTAGCTGTTGGTAAGACTCACCTTTCACTGTGGCTTTATCTTTTAGCTCAGTAAATAACTTATTAATGAGCGCCATGCGATCGGCACCATAGGCTGCTGGGTTTGATGATAGATCGCCAATCATTACGCGAGGGTCTATATGGCGACCTGGTGCGCGCATATCATCGGCATCATTACCAAAGGCAAGCGCATGTTCGCTCGAGCGAGCAAGTATTTTATCAAGACGTGCGCGTTCTGCTGCTTCATCTTCAAGGGCTGTACTGTAACCGTAGTTAATAGCCCAATCGTCGTAAGGGCCTGGTTTAGTTTGAAAAATATCCCCTTGCTGCACACCGATTGGTGCGATGTTAGCGGGTGCGTAATCCATTACTGAGCCTGTCACTATGCCTTGGGTTTTGCTCTTATCATGGACTTCTTTTTCATCCCACAAAATAGACGATTTCATATTGTGGTTTAAGCCTAATGTGTGACCAACCTCATGAAGAATTAACTGTGTTAAACCTTGGCGAATCATTTCATTGTCATCAATCGAGGCACCTGTTGCTAAGCCTTTAGCAAGTAATAGGTTTTGTTGAATTTCGTGACCTAGTGAGCAATTTAAATCACCACTTGTATGAAGGTGTTCGCCGTGGCTCATTGTGCCTTGTGTATAAAGTGTGTCGTAAATCCAGCGGTTTTTCATAAATACAAACTCAAGCATAATGTCTGAGCCAAGTATTTCGCCTGTTAGCGGGTTAGCAAGCGCAGGGCCGTAACCTCCAAATGGTGGTTTTGGCGATGACGTCCAACGCAATACGTTGTAGTTTATATCGCCAGCATCCCACGTTGCATCGTCGGGCTGTATTTTAACTTCGAGTGCGTTTTTAAACCCGGCTTTTTCAAATGAGCTATTCCAAGTAAGTACGGCGTCGCGAATTGTATCGCGCCACTCTACTGGGGTGGTGTTTTCTATCCACCACGTAATAGGCTTTACTGGCTCAGATAACTCGGCGTTAGGATTCTTCTTTTGCAGGTCCCAGCGCTTAATAACATCGTCATAAGGCGCCCAGTCGGTAGAGGTCATTAGATCGAATTGATTAGTAAAATAGCCTATACGCGCGTCATCTTTACGTGGTTTATAGTCATTTTTAGGTAGCGCAACAAATGAGTGTTGAACCTTTACAGAGACATTGCGTGGGTCACTTACGGCACTTGTACCACGCACAGTGGGACTGGCATTACTAAATACGTAATCTACAACCACATCTAAATTATTTGGGTAAGGACGCTGCTTAACAATACGCGACTTTTTAGTATTTAATTTACCTACTTTAAAGCGTTTTTTAGCGTTTTTATCGGCTGGGTTTGGTGTAGGTGATACTTTGTGTAGCGCCTCACTTAAAAATAGCTTGTTCACATTAAAGGCTATTTTACCTTGTTCTTCTTTTTCTATTTTAATGCTGGCTAAAACGGCTTCACTTATGTTGGCATTGCTTGCCTTGGCAATGGCACTATTTTGATCAAATTTATAGCGAGGTGTTTTGCTTACTATATCTATGCGGTCAAAGTACTTTCTAAATTCAATGAGCTTAGTTTCTCTGTAGCTGCCACGGTAATGACCGGCATCGGTTACACCGTCGACTGTATGGGCGAAGTATACAAAAGGGGTATTAAGCTGCGATTCGGTGATCACCATCAAGTGCTCACCGGTTTTTGGGTCTTGGTATAAATTAAAAATACCTGAAAATTCGGTTTGTCCTTTTACCATTTCGCTTAAAGTTTTTGCTTTTTTGTCTTCTTTTTTATCATCAGCCAATGCATGGCCGCTAAGCACTAAACTCAGTGTTAGCGCAAGGGTTGTTAATTTCATTGTTGTAATCTTTTTTCTGTTATTTGTTAAGTGTGACTGTACGTAAATTAAAAACTGTTCGTACAACTTCTCGATGAAATCATAGCCTAAATTAGTAATCTATTGATTTTAAATAGTAAAAGTTTGTAACAAAATATAATAAATACGATGAGTTGCAGGTTTTTATAAATAGTTTCGTATTAAATTTGGTTTGTAACAGTTGCTTACAAATGTCAGGTTAATGTTTTATTGCGCTCTGTTATTATGGTGTTAGTAAAAATATGAGGTAGTTAGAACATGCAATCAAATTCACTAAGATGGGTATTCCCATTTGTAGCATTAGCTGTAGGTGTAGTGGGCTTTATGGGAATAAACGCTATTGCACAAGAAGATGACAATAAAACAGCTGTAGATACGCGACCCACAGTGCAAGTCGAGCCAGTAGAAGCTAATAATCACCAAGTAATAATAAACAGCTATGGCGAAATAAAGCCTTTAGAAAGCACGCAGCTAGCGGCGCAGGTGTCGGGTGAAGTAATTAGCTGGCATCCAAGCTTTGTTGCCGGCGGCGTGGTTTCGCGTGGTGATACTCTTATCAGTATTGAAAAAGATAACTACGAAGCTGCCGTTTTAGTTGCCGAAGCCGATTTAGCACGTGCCCAAGCGGCCTTAATTGAAGAGCAAGCGCAGGCAAAAGTTGCTGAAGACGAAGCTAAGCGTTTTCCGAATAAAGCACGTACTGACTTATTTTTACGTAAACCGCAGGTGTTAAGTGCTCAAGCCGCGGTTAAATCGGCGCAAGCTGCATTAAAAAGAGCGCAACGCGATTTAGAAAACTGCGATATAAAAGCCCCATACGATGCTTTAATAGTGAGCCGTAATGTAGGGGTTGGTCAGTTTGTAGCGATGGGCGCACAAGTAGCTGATTTAAATAATATAGAAACCGCAGAGGTGATTATTCCCATAGCTGGTTTTGATAGCGTATTTTTACCGGAGCGAATTAAAGGCATTAAAGCCACTATTATTCAAAAAGGTTTAAACAGTTTTACACGTGAAGGCGTGATTGACCGCGACCTAGGTGTTGTTGATAACGCAACGCGCATGAGTAGCTTAGTGGTGCGTATTGAAGACCCGTACGGTTTAAAAACACAGCAACCAGCTATTAAATTTGGTAGCTACGTGCAGGTTAATTTTGCAGGCGCGATGCTTAATAATATTTATCGCTTGCCGCAATCATTAGTAAATAACCAAACAGTGTGGATAGTTAATGAAAACCAAGAGCTTGAACCACGCAAAGTAACTGTGGTGAGAGAAGAAGGTGAGCACTTTTATATTAGCAGCGGGCTGAACGCCGATGATAAGTTGGTAACCACGTTACCAGAGTACCCACAAAAAGGCATGCAGGTTAAAGTGGCTGGCGTAGCAGAACAATCCAGTAACATTAATACAAACACCGAAAGTAGCGCTGATGCGCAACAGCTGTAAGGTGTAAATTAATGAACGAATCAATTGAAAAAAAACAAACAGGGTTAATAGCTTACTTTGCTAACAACTCTGTTGCAGCTAATCTTATGATGGTTTTTATCATTATCATGGGGGTTATAAGCTACAACACCATTCAGCGCCAAATGTTCCCTAATGTAGAAGTTAACTACATTAATATTGAGGCTAATTACCCCGGTGCCTCACCTCAAGAAATTGAAGAAAGCATCCTTATCAAAATTGAAGAGTCTTTAAAGGATGTGACCGAAATCAAAAAAGGCGTGTATCGCGCCTTTAGAAATGGCGGTAGAGCCAGCCTTGAAATTAACACCGATGCCGAGCTTACCGATGTATTGGACAAGGTAAAGCTGCGTGTTGATGGTATTGCAACCTTCCCCGCGGGTATGGAGCCGGTCACCATAAGTCAGATTGAGTTTAGGCAAGATGTTATAGGGATGACCTTGGTTGCCGATTTACCGCTGACTGAGCTCAAACCAATCGCTAACCAAATTGAAGATGAACTATTACAGCTATCAAACGTGTCATTAGTAGAAAACGATGTGCCGCTTGATGAAATAGCCATCGAAATCGACCCAGACACATTGCGCCAATACAACTTAACCCTAAGTGATGTAATGAACGCGGTGCGCAGTTACTCTGCTAATTTTTCGGCGGGACAATTAACAACCGATGCGGGGGTTATTTCTGTTCGGGTTGAAAATCAATATTACTCTGGTGATGAGTTTAGGCAAATTCCGGTAAAAATAGGCGAATATGGCGCTAAAGTTTTACTTCAAGACATAGCCGTTATTAAAGACCAATTTACTGAAGGCGAACGCTATTTTAAGTTTAATGGCGAAAACGCAGTGTATATGTCGGTAAAGGCAACGCAAGATCAAAATATGATTCCGGTGGCTGAGTCGGTTAAAGCCTTTATTGAGCAAAAAAATACCCAGTTACCACCGGGTGTTAGGTTAGAGCCATTAATGGACATGACGTATTATCTAAATGCACGCCTTGATATGATGAAAGCTAACTTGTTTCAAGGGGCGATATTAGTCGCTATTATGCTTTCGTTATTCTTGCGTTTTAAATTAGCGCTTTGGGTAATGATTGGCTTACCCGTGTGCTTTTTAGGCGCCATGATGCTAATGCCGTTATTTGGTATAAGTATAAATATAATGTCGTTATTTGCCTTTATTATGGTGCTTGGGATTGTGGTCGATGATGCCATAGTAATAGGGGAGGCAGCGTATACTGAAGTTGAAAAAAGCGGAAGTGGTGTTGAGAGTGTTGTCCGAGGCGCTAACCGTGTAGCAACGCCTGCTACATTTGGTGTACTAACAACTATTGCAGTGTTTGCGCCGTTTACCCTATCGAGCGGGCCTGAAAGTGCCTTCTTTTACGCGATTGCCGTGGTTGTAATACTGTGTTTAGTATTTAGCTTGGTCGAGTCTAAACTTATTTTACCAGCCCACATTGCGCACACGCACTTTTCACCTATTAAAAAAGGTGGTTGGCGCGATAGATTTAACACGCGCTTTTTTGGATTCGTAAACGGCCCTTATAAGCGTTTTATTTCTCATTGTGTCGATTGGCGTTGGACCGTATTATTTGGTTTTTTTGCCATGTTTTTTATAAGTATTGCGCTGATCACATCAAATAAAGTGAGGGTTGTACCAAGCCCAAAAGTGCCGCATGATTTTCCACAAATTCAAATAGAAATGAACGACAATGTGTCTGATTTACAGACTATCGCTGCTATTCGCGAAATAGAAGCCATGGTATTAAGAATTGATGAAGAAACAGAGCGTGAATTTGGCCAAAAAATAATTCGTGATGTACTGGTTTTTAACCAAGGCAGAACCGAGTCACAGTTACTTGCCCCCTTAGTAGATGAAGAGTTACGCCCTTATAACGCATTTGAACTTTCGCGCCGTTGGCGTGAAGCCATGCCTACTATTGCTGGTATTAAGTCACTCACTATTGAAGATGATGTTGGTGGTGGCGGCGGTATGGGCGAAGGCGAATTTGGCTATTTGCTCTTTGGTTCTGATATAGAAACGCTTAATGCTGCAGGCCGTCGCTTTATTCAGCTCCTTCAGCAGCAAAAAGGCTTGTTTGATATAAGCTCTACCATTGACCCTGCTAGCAAAGAGGTGCAAATGAGCTTAAAACCAGTGGCTTACGATTTAGGGCTCGACCTAGCTAATATTGCAAACCAAGTGGGAGCCAGTTTTTATGGTGGTGAAGCGCAGCGTGTAATACGTAACGGCGAAGAAGTAAGAGTAATGGTACGTTACCCTAAACTGACTCGCGAAGCGTTTTCATCACTAAAACACACTGTGATAACCACACCACAAGGGCGTGAAGTACTATTAGGTGATGTAGTTGAGCTAACCGAAACGCCAGGTATTAGTTACATTCGCCGCGAGGGCGGTTATCGTACGGTGTATGTTTACGGCAGTATTGATGAAGAAGTCATTGAGCCAGGTGAAGTAGTTTCGCAAGTAAAAGAAAACTTATTACCACAACTTAAAGAAGAATACCCAAGTGTTAAATCAGAACTTGGTGGCGCAATAGAAGAGCAACAAGCACAAGCTAATGAGCAGTTGCTGTTTTTTGTAGGCGGCATGATTTTAGTTTATATATTACTTGCCGTACCACTTAAAAGTTACGCCCAGCCGCTTATTGTAATGTCGGTTATACCGTTTAGTTTAACCGGTGCTATTTGGGGTCACTTTTGGTTTGATTTAGACATTAGCTTAATGTCGGGCTTTGGTTTAATCGCTGCGGCCGGCGTAGTAATAAACGACTCGCTGGTAATGACCGACTACGTAAACCAAGTACGCCGAACAGGTGTAAGCGTTAAAAACGCGGTAATAGAGGCCGGTTGTGCGCGCTTTAGGGCAATATTACTCACCTCAATTACTACCTTTGCAGGGGTACTGCCCATTATGTTTGAAACCAGCTTACAAGCTAAGTTTGTAATCCCTATGGCAGTATCGTTAGGCTTTGCCGTGATGTTTGCAACACTCATCACGCTTATATTGGTGCCGTGTTTATACATAATTTTAGGTGATATTGGTGCGGTGTTTAAAAACGCTTTTCAAAAAATCTTTAGTCGAAAAGCATCGATAAAACAAGCATCATAATTTTACATATTAAAAGCTAACTCTAACGGGTTAGCTTTTAATTATTTATGATGATATAAAAATCTCGATTACATTCTTTTGTTTGAATAAGCAAAACGCACAATTTATAATCTTCTTTAAATATTGATAGAATTGCGTGGTATTGGCTTTGATTAAGCAACGGTGCATTTAGTGTGACCCAATACCGCAGTGTTCGCTTTGGTATTGCTTGTATATCCATTTGCTATGGATGACGTTTTTTGAATTTTAAGGTGTTGCTGTGTTTATGCATACGTCGTTGGCCTGTGGAAAATGGTCAACTATAGGCTACTTAAATCATCATACCCAATTATTTATTGGGGATGTGGTAAGGGTAACCTTTTCAGACATGCAAGGAGCGCTTGTTGATTTATCGTTTGATTACAAAATAACTTCCTTAGAGCAAGGAGAGCCCCAAGCTTGGCCTCGGCTAGTCGCTGAGTATATCAATGTACATGTACCGCTTGTAAGTGCTGGGCGAATGACTAAACAGGGGTTAGTTGTTGCTTATCGAGACAATAAAATTTTTGCTTTAGAGAGTAGTGGCATTAACAAAGCAACTGTCGATTTTCATTGCATTGCCAAGTGTAACAGCTCAATGCAGTTTAACCAGCAAGGGTATGATTATGTGTACCCACAGTGCTGCGAAAAATACAATGCAGGCACTAAGGTATTGCAGCCTAAAACTGGTTATATATACCAATGTAAAGCATGGCCATTTAGCCAATTTTGCAGAACTAATAATGATAAAGACCCAAGCTTTGAACCTGGTGTAGGAAAAAGCTGGACTATGGCCTGGACTCAGGTTTATTAATATTTTAATTTATCAAACCTTCTTCCCACAGGTGTAATGACAAGAATAAAATTGCAGTAATTTTAACGTTTGGACTTATACCGCAAGCCTGCTCATTATGAGTGGGCTTTTTTATTTTTATGATAAACTGCCCGCATTGTTATTTTTTGTACGGTTTTATTTTGTCTTTAAGTGAATTTCCATCTCAATCATTAGCTTGTTTTCCTGTTGCTAAAAAGCAGCCCCATCAATTGACTATGCACAATAAGACACGCACCGATAACTACTATTGGATGCGTGATGATGAGCGAGAAGACGAAGAGATACTTGCCCATTTAGCAGCCGAAAATGCATATTGCGATGAGCAATTAGCCGCAATAAAGCCCCTTCAAAACAGTATCTTTGAAGAACTAAAAGGGCGCATTGTAAAAGATGACAGCACGGTACCGGTAAAAGATGGCAAGTACTGGTATCACTCAGAAGTGCGTGGTGACGATGAGTATTCGCGTCATTACAGAAGCACGAGCATTAAAACCGATAACAAGGAGTTACTACTTGATGTAAATAGGTTGGCTCAAGGCTATGAGTTTTATGAATTAGGAGAAGTTGCGCTAAGTCCATGCGAGCAATTAATGGCATACAGCGAAGATACCGAAGGGCGTAGAATTTACACCGTACATTTTAAAAACTTGCAAAGCGGTGAAATGCTCAGCGACGTTTTAGAAAACACCGAAGGGCAAATTGTTTGGGCTAATGACAATAAAACCGTATTTTACGTTAAAAAAGACCTACAAACTTTACTAGGTTATCAAGTATTTAGGCACGAGTTAGGTACAGCGCAAAGCCAAGATGTCATGGTGTATGAAGAGCATGATAAAAGCTTTTTTATGGGCTTGGGTAAAAGCCGAGATGAGAGCTTAATTATTATTGATTTAGCTACCACCGAAACAAATGATACGTGGGTGCTTGATGCTAATAACCCGCAAGGAGAATTTAACGCACTACTACCTCGCGAAGAAGGGCATGAGTTTGATATAGATAAGCACGGTGATTCGTTTTACATCGTAACCAATTGGCAAGCTAAAAATTTCAGACTAATGACGGCAACAAGCGAAACCATTGCAGATAAAACAAAGTGGCAAGAGCACACTGCGCACCGCGAGCATGTGTTGTTGGAAGGCGTAGAAATATTTGATGATTTTTTAGTATTAACTGAGCGTGAGCAGGGGCAAGTTCGATTTGTCGTAATTAACTTAGCTCAAGAGCGAACAGCACTCGAATTTAGTGACCCGTGTTATTACGCCGCTGTGGCAATGAATCCTGAGCCTCAAGCGAGTTCGGTGCGCATTTATTATTCAAGCTTAACGACGCCCGGTACCTTATACGATGTAGATTTAGCAACGGGTAAAAAATCAGTGCTAAAACAGCAACAAGTACTGGGCGGGTTTGATAGTGCACTATATGCATCTGAGCGCTTATTCGTGACAGCACGCGATGGCGTGCAAGTACCTGTTTCGTTAGTTTATAGACAAGATACCTTCACTAAAGATGGTACTAACCCGCTGTTTCAATATGGCTATGGGGCCTATGGCTACACAATAGATCCGAGCTTTTCGAGTACCTCTTTGAGCTTACTAGACCGCGGCTTTGTGTACGCTATTGCGCATGTTAGAGGCTCTGAGATGCTAGGACGTCATTGGTATGAACAAGGTAAAAAAGAGTATAAACAAAATAGCTTTAACGACTTTATTGATGTTACTAAGGCTCTTGTTGAGCAAGGCTACAGTGATAAAAATAAAGTGTTTGCCTCGGGTGGTAGTGCAGGCGGTTTGTTAATGGGGGCTGTATTAAATCAAGCGCCTGAGCTTTACCTAGGTGTTGGTTGTCATGTGCCATTTTTAGACGTACTGACCACTATGTCAGATGAAAGTATTCCACTTACTACTAACGAATATGATGAGTGGGGCAATCCAAACGATAAAAACTTTTATGATGTAATAGCCGCGTACTCGCCTTACGATAATATAACAGCCCAAAATTATCCGCATATTTTAGTCACCACAGGCCTGCATGATTCTCAAGTACAGTATTGGGAACCTATGAAATGGGTAGCAAAAATGCGTGAGCTAAAAACTGATGACAATTTATTGGTTTTTAAAACAGATATGGATGCAGGGCATGGGGGCGCGTCAGGGCGCTTTAAAAGTTTAGAGGAAAAAGCACTCGAAATGGCCTTTTTTATTGCATTAATAAATTAAACTGCAAAATACGTAAAATGTATTAAGCTTTAATCAAGCGTTGATATATATAAGGTTATTTATGTTTGGAGCACATGGAGAGTTTCAGATTTGCTCTCAGCCACCCACTATGTATTTAAAGTTATTTGGCAGTTTTAATAATGAAGGAATTACCTCACTGACTCACGGTGTGTTGCAAGAATTGAGCATGCAGCCTAAGGGAGCGGTAAAGTATGTGGTCGTTAATTTAGAAGAGTTTGAATTAGTTACTGTAGATAGTATGGACTCGTTAGAAAAATATTTTAACAGTGTTAAAGAACGTGGCTACGAACGCGTAGATTACTTGTATGCAAATATTATCGCTAAAAACATGTTTGAGAAAGTCTGGAACAACAGTGATGTAGAGGTAAACTTTTATAAAGACTCCGAAAGTTACCTGCAACAGCATCCAGATGACGAGTATATTAAAACATACTGGTAAGCAGCTATATTAAGCCTCATGCTACCGGGCTTATGATACTTTCTAAACAGTTTTTGTACCGTCTTGATAGGTTAAGATAAATATTGTTTTTTAGTTTTACTTTATAGTCGCCGCTGTCAGTTGGCATTAGCTCTGTTATGGCTTGTTTGCGAACTAGTGTGGAGCGGTGAATACGAACAAACCCTTCAGGCTCTAGCTGCTGCTCAATGTTTTTCATTGTTTCGCGATGTAAAACTGGTGTGCTCTCACTATTAAAGTGCAATTCTACGTAATTGCCAGCGCCGTTAATCCACACAATATCATTTATATCTATTAAACGAACTTTCCCTACATCCTTAACTACAATATGGGCAGCAATAGGTTGTTCGTTTTCATTTTGGGTTTTTAATATTCGCTCGGCTTCACTGGCTAACGGGCAAAGGTGTATTAATTTATCAAAGCACTTTGTTAGTCGGCATGCTGTTGCGTCGGTTGTTAAAAAATCTACAGCGCCTACCTCAAAAGCAAAATTAGCAAACTGTGTTGATTTAGCTATAACTACTACTTTCATAGTCTTTGTTAACTCGGTTAGGTGCACGATTTGTGTTGGATCATTTAAATCAGATAACTCATAAAAAAGCACATTAAAACGAGAGCTGTCTATTTGATCTAAACGTTGTTCAGGTAAATGCATTTGTGAGTCAAAATGGCGGTGAGATTGTATTTGCTGAGTTAAAAAAGCGGCAAATTTGCTTGTGCTAATTTTAACTAAAGCATGAAAGTAAGTAATCATAAAAAACCATCTTTAATGTATGTAGGTATAAAGACCGTTGCATTGAGTAAAAAGTGTTAAAAAAAATAATATAGCTTATAACATTAAGGGATAAACCGTTTTATCCCTTAATCCACGCTACTCATACCTAACTAAATGCCTATTAAATAATACGTATAGAGTCTGAAAATTATCCCACTTAATGTTCAATTGTTTGTAACCAACTCGTTACAAAAATAACATTTCAGGGGTACATAGTATGAAAAAAATAAATAACTCAGGTCGTCGTACATTTAAACGATCTTCTTTGTCTTTAGCGCTTGGTGCGACAGTGCTAGCTGGCTTTTCTTTTCAAGGTATAGCTGCTGAAGAAGATGAACTCGAAAAAATAGAGCGCGTGCAAGTAACAGGTTCACGTATTCGTTCAGCCGAGGCGATGTCATCAGCACCTATACAGGTTGTAAGTGGTGAGGCAATTGATGCATCAGGCTCTTTAAATATCCAAAACCTACTGCTAGAAAACCCAGCATTTGGCTCCCCAGCTATTAGCCGTACTAACTCTAACTTTTCAACGGCAAGCGCGGGTGTGGCTACTGTTGATTTGCGTAACTTAGGCTCAAATCGTACTTTGGTACTTGTTAATGGGCGTCGTTATGTATCGGGTGTACCAGGAAGTTCTGCGGTAGATTTAAATACCATTCCTAGCCAATTTATTGAACGCGTAGAGATTATGACCGGTGGTGCATCATCAGTATATGGCTCTGATGCGGTTGCGGGTGTAGTCAACTTTGTATTAAAGGATGACTTTGAAGGCGTAGAGTTTGAAGGCCAATACGGTGAATCAAGCGAGGGCGATGATGAATCGCGTCAATTCTCTTTCACTTCAGGTTTAACTACAGGCGATGGTAAAGGCCAAGCCATGTTCCACTTAGGCTACTCAGATCAGGGCGCTGTGTTTTCACGCGACCGAGCGCGCTCTGCAGTAGACCAATTTTCAGGTATTTATTTTGAGGATGATCCTGCAGCAAATCCAGGGTCTATTTTTGAAGCTGTGAGCCCGTTTTTCTCATCATTTCCTCCGCAAGGGCGTTTTGATGCAGGCGATACACGCTTTACTTACGATTCAAACAACAACTTACAAGACTCGTTTAGTACCAATGGTGGTGACGGTATAGATGCTAACGGCTTTAACCGAAGTGGTGTACGTACTATCGCTATACCCACAGAGCGCTACTTATTTGCTTCAAATGGTAGTTACGAGCTAACAGATAAACACAGCTTCTTTTTTGAAGGTACCTATGCGGCTACTACAACAATATCAGAGTTAGAGCCTTTCCCATTTGCCTCAGATGATATTTACGCCAATGGCCGCGTGCCTATCGAATTTAACGTAAATGGTGAAATGCTTAGAAATGCCTTTGTACCAGATGATATTTACAATGCAGCAACAGATACCGATGGCGATGGTGCTAGAGACATCTTTTTTGCTAAACGTTTAAGTGATGTAGGTAACCGTGGTGCCCGTGCAGAACGTGATACATTCCGCTTAGCGGTGGGCTTTCAGGGGGAAATTAATGACAGCTGGTTTTACGATACCTACTATGTGTATGGCAAAACAAAAGAGTCGCAAGTTTCTGGTGGCTTAGTAAATGTACAAAGCTTTCGCCAAGGTTTAGAAGCGGTAATTGATAGCCAAGATTTAGATGGTGATGGTATTACCGATGAAGCGATTTGTATTGATGCAACAGCGCGTGGTTTTAATTGTGCGCCAGTGAACATTTATGGGTTTAACTCACTATCGCAAGGTGCTATTGATTTTGTAAGTGCACCAAGCACGCTTTCTACATCAGTAGAGCAAGAAATTATTGGCGGTAACGTCTCAGGTGATTTATTTGAGCTGCCTGCAGGTATGGTGGGTATTGCAGCTGGTTTTGAATACCGCGAAGAGTTCTCTCGTAGTGAATTTGATGCCCTACAGCAAGCGGGCTTAAATGCCGGTAATGCAATTCCTGCAACCGAAGGCTCTTTTGACGTAACCGAATACTACGTTGAGGCTAACATTCCAGTGTTGGATGCGGTCACCATGAACGCAGCAGTGCGTTTATCTGACTACTCAACAGTGGGTAACACAGAAAGCTGGAACGTAGGTGTTGATTGGGAAGTGATGGATAGCTTACGCCTTCGTGCTACCCGTGCTCGTTCTACACGTGCGCCTAATATTGATGAGTTGTTTTCACCACCTTCGCAAACATTCCCAAGCGGTTTAAACGATCCATGTATAGGTGTTACAAATAGTGGCGGTGGTGCTGTAGGTGATGCATGTCGTGCCGATGTAGGTGTTGCAAATAATATTGCATCAAACGGTGAATTTACACTTAACCAGTCTGATTTACAGGGTATTAGTGGCTTTAACCGCGGTAACCCAGATCTAAAAGAAGAAGTGGGTGACTCGGTGACAGTGGGTGTTGTGTTTACTCCAGAGGAGTTAATTTCAGGCCTTGACGTTACCCTAGATTATTTTGACATAGAAATCACTGATGCAATCGTTTCTACACCGCGCCAATTTATTTTAGACCAATGTTACGGCGGTGGTGACGATAGCTTCTGTAGTTTTATAACTCGTCGAAGCGGTCCATCAGGTAATAACAGTGCAGGTTCACTTGAGTTTATCGACAGTGGAGTATCAAATAGTGGTGGTTTAGGTACAGAGGGTGTGGATTTAACACTTACTTACTCTACCGATATTGGTCCAGGCGCATTTAGAACTCGCCTTGCATACACTTACTTGATTGACGGTTACACCATTCCGTTACCGGGTGCTGATAAAGATGAATTTGCTGGAGAAATTGGCGCATCTGAGCACAAAGCTAACTGGAACTTAGGCTATAAGCTTGATGACTTTGATTTTAACTGGAGCATGACTTACATTGGCTCAGCTGACTTTGATGATCAATTCTTAAGTGGTTTTGGTATTCCTGCAGGCGGTGTAGGTATTGGCTCAGTAACCTACCATGATGTACAAGCAAGCTACCATATTAGCGACTCAATGGAACTGTATGCAGGTGCTAACAACTTATTTGATAAAGAGCCTCCGCGCATACTGTCAGGTGTGAGTGGGTCAAGCACGGGTACTGAAACCGATGCTGGTACGTATGACCCAATTGGGCAAACATTTTACGTAGGCTTTAGAAGTAAGTTCTAACCAATAATGCCGTTACTTGGCATGTAAAATAGCAATAAGCCCCAGCAACTACTGGGGCTTTTTATTTGGACTAAATAGCAAGGGTTAACATATTTAAATGTTTATGCTCCGCTTAAACCAAAAACAACGCCACTGGTAACAGTGGCGTTGTTTAGTTAACAGGTGTGGCTAATATATAACCCGAATCGCAAAGAAATTTACGATTCTCCCTATTTGTAGCCCTCCCTTTTTGAGGGCTTATTTTTTTAGCTTAGTCTAAGTACGCTTTTAACATCCATACTAGCTTTTCTTGCTCAGAAATATAATCACCCATTAGTGACGCTGTACCTTCGTCATCTGCATCGCCTGCTTGAGCAAGTACTTCACGCTGCATTTTAATTAGTGTGCTGTAGCCAGCTAACAGGTTTTCTACGGCTGCCGTACCATCGCTAATGTTTTTAGCTTCTTTAATTTCACTTACTTCTAAGTAATCAGAGAACGCATGCAGTGGCGCGCCATCTAATGTTAAAATACGTTCGGCAATTTCATCTACTTTTTCAAGTAGAAGATTGTAGATCTCTTCAAATTTAATGTGTAATTCAAAAAAGTTACGGCCTTTAATATTCCAATGAAAACCGCGCGCATTCATATATTGAATTTGGTAGCTGCTCAATAATGTATTGAGTGACTTAACAATACCTTCGCTTTTAGCGCTGTTTAAACCAATTGCATTTACCTGTGACATACCTTGCTCCTTGATGAACCGTTTATTTATGAACTGATGATTATTATTGCTCAATGCTTTTAATTAGTAAAATCGTTTAAACCAGTCAGTGCGATAGGTTTTAGCTATTAAAAACGAAAAGCACAATAAATTACGCACATAGTATAGATGGGTTGAATTTATTAAATTTCTACCCCTTAACAATAAAATAAAGACAAAACATGGATAAATTATGATCTAAAACAAGTTTTGCACAAGGTTGAATATTGGCTATTCGATGTATTGATCTAAATCAGTAAATGCTTATGGCTGTAGCGCATAATTCACTCAAGTAAAATAAATATCTTAAATTTATTGGAGAGCGATTATGGATGCAAAAACAGTAAAACAAAATAAAGCAGAGTTAATAGTGGTAGGTATAGCTGTTATCGCCTTTGTATTGGGGCTGGTGGCGCATTTAGCGGGGGCAAGCTTAGCCAATTCAGATACGTTTGGTTATATTGCTGCGCCAATCCCGCTTATTCTGGGCATTGTATTTTTAATTAGTTATAAAATAGCGGCAGCAGCAGAAGACTAAGCTTCTTCGTTTAGGCACTCAATAATGTATTCAAGCACTTGGCGAGAGTAAATCATGCTGGTATGGCTTAAATGAAACACCTTGTGTTTAGCCATGCCTTTGAGTTTGGTTTCGTCTAGTAAAACTGTACCATCAGATTGGCTACCCTTAACGATTAACGGCATTAATCCGATAGGTAAATCGCCAGCAATACTGTAAAGCTTGGCATTAAACGGCCAGTTACCATTTTGAGTAAGCAAAAACTCAACGCTGTTTTTTAAAAAGGCTTCAAAGCCTTTTTGCTTCATTTTTTGTGCAATATGGCTGCCCTGATGAGGTGTGCCTAATGTAATCACTTTGGTAACGCGTTTGCTTGCTTTTGAGCTCGCCTCTAAATAAGCACGTGCAATTAGCCCCCCCATAGAGTGGCACACTAGCGCTGAGGGTTCATCTCCAATAAACTCATCAATTTGTTTAAAGATAGTTTCAAGGTTAGGGTCAAGCGTATTATAAGTTAAGTTTAATACCTTTACGCCCGATTGCTCTAAACGAGAACAAAGCGGGCGCATAACAAAGCCCGACATATAAAGGCCATGCAATACAATAACGTGGCTTATTTTCATACACTCTTACCTACGATTTACATTAACTGTTGTGGCTTGATTTCAATATTAGCAGTATCAGAGCTGACCCATACCTCGCCATCTTGAATGGTAATGGTCAATTTAATATTGCGATTGGCTAAATTGGCAAGTGCCTGCGTGGCGGCGTAATCAAGGCTAAAAATGCTTAAGTTTTTAAAATCGTACAACTTAGGTTGATGCTTTTGCCACCAAATAGCTTGGTTGTTTTCGCCATACGTATAAAGCACCACTTTTTTAGATTTATTGCAGGCTTTTTTAAGGCGCTTTTCATCTGGCAGACCTAGCTCAATCCACAGCTCAATTTCTTCACTATAGTTTACATGCCAAAGCTCAGGCTCATCATCGGCGCTTAAGCCTTTGGTAAATTCTAAACCATCACAGCTATTTAGCGCATAGGCTAATAAGCGAATCATCAAGCGTTGCTCGGTTTCAGAAGGGTGCTGCGCCAACGTTAAATTAAAATCTTGGTACACGTGGCGGTCCATATCGCTTAGCGATAATTGCGCTTTAACAATGGTAGATTTAAGAGCCATAATATCTAATCTAAAAAAATTTGCGCCAGTATAGCGCAATTAAATGAATTGCCAGTTAAAATAACGGCAAATTATATGTTAGGAGTTAAAAATGGCTATCCAGTGGTTCCCTGGGCACATGAATAAAGCCCGTAATGAGATTAAAGAAATAATGCCGCAAATGGATGTGATCATTGAAGTGCTTGATGCACGCATTCCTTACAGTAGTGAAAACCCGATGGTAGCCACACTTCGTGAAGGCAAGCCGGTCATCAAAATTTTAAATAAGGCTGATTTAGCCGACCCTAAAATGACCCAAGCGTGGAAAGACTATTTTGAGCAAGAAAGCGGCGTAAAAGCCATTGCGTTTGGAAACGATAAAGCCGCAGAAGTACACCGAATTAATGAGTTATGTAAAAAATTAGTACCACATAAAGTGGGCGCCGATAAGCAAATTAAAGCCATGATAATGGGTATTCCAAATGTGGGTAAATCAACTTTAATTAATGTTTTAGCTGGGCGCATAGTGGCAAAAACAGGTAATGAGCCTGCGGTAACTAAAGCGCAGCAACGTATTAAGCTAGAAGATGGCATTATGCTTTACGACACGCCAGGTATGCTCTGGCCTAAAGTAGAAAACGAGAACTCGGGTTACCGCTTAGGCGCTACAGGTGCAATACGCGACACCGCACTTGAATATGAAGATGTGGCAAGCTATACGGCAGAGTATTTATTGAAAGCTTATCCTGAGCTTTTAAAAGCACGTTATAAAATCGATGAACTGCCAGAAAGTGATTGGGAGTTTGTAGAAATGGCGGGTAAAAAGCGCGGCTGTATTCGTGGTGGAAACCAAATAGATACTTATAAAATGTCTGAAATACTCATAAATGAGCTTCGTGATGGCATTATTGGCCGCATCACCATGGAAACTCCAGCCATGCGTGAAGAAGAAGAAATAATGGTCGCCGGTTTACGCGCCGCGGCAGAAGCTAAAAAAGCTGCTAAAGAAGAAGAGAAAAAACAGCGCCGTGCACGTGCACGCAAAAACCGCCGTTAATGGATTAATTTATGTGGGCATGTTGCTTACTAAATTACAGACATAAAAAAAGCCCGTAAGGGCTTTTTTAGTTTCATATCTACCGTCACCGATATGAGCAATGTAGCAAGTAAAATAGTAGGGCGGTTACTCATCATCAACATCAAGGGGCGTTGCGGTTCATAACAAGTAACCATAGCTGTTTACGTGCGCCACACGTTGTTTCAGGGTCGAGAAACAAATTAGTTCATTCCGTCACAAGTGGGTATGCATTCCCGCCTTGTTGATATTGATTATCAGTTAGATCTAATAAACTGTCAACACCTAAATGCAAATAATTCTTATTTTATTAAGTGCGTTTTTTACTCATATTTCATGGCGATTACTTGTACTGGCTTTTAGTCATTTAAGAATTTTATATGTAATTTGAAAGCATCGAATATGGGCAAACCTACCCGAGTTGATCTATAAAAAAGTATTTTCTGTTTAGGGCACGCCCTAATAAAAAGGTAATTAAATAGCTATAGAGTGGCGAAATATTTATAGTTTTAAGTGTTTTTAATCAAAAGTAACTGGCTGGCGGTAGATTAATACGGCGTCAGTATTGTGCACTACGAAGGTGGTTACAAAATAATTAAGTAACTGTTCGCACTTCTTATTAAAAGAATAAAACATTTAATTATTAATGGTTTATATAATAATCAGTGCTATTTAATGAGTACTTAATGTAAATCTAGAAAATTTTTATTGAATTGATTGCATTTTAATCGACTTGTATGGTGATGTTCGCTTTAAGTAATGCTATACTCCCGCCGAATAATTTATCGACTTTATTAAGAGTAAAATAATGGCAGATTTATCGAAGTACAGAAACATTGGTATTTTCGCGCACGTTGATGCGGGTAAAACTACCACCACTGAGCGTATCCTAAAGCTTACGGGTAAAATTCATAAGACTGGTGAGGTACACGACGGTGAGTCAACAACTGACTTCATGGAGCAAGAAGCTGAGCGTGGTATTACTATCCAGTCAGCAGCTGTTACGTGTGAGTGGAAAGATCACCGTTTTAACGTTATCGATACTCCAGGACACGTTGACTTCACAGTTGAAGTTTACCGTTCATTAAAAGTTCTAGACGGTGGTATTGGTGTATTCTGTGGTTCTGGTGGTGTTGAGCCGCAATCAGAGACTAACTGGCGTTATGCGAATGAGTCAGAAGTTGCGCGTGTAATTTTTGTAAATAAATTAGACCGTATGGGTGCAGACTTCTACCGCGTTGTAGGCCAAGTAGAAAAAGTACTTGGTGCGAACCCACTAGTGATGACTCTACCAATTGGTATTGAAGATCAGTTCACAGGTGTTGTAGACGTACTAGAGAAGAAAGCGTACGTTTGGGATGACACTGGTCTTCCTGAAAACTACGAAATCCAAGATGTTCCTGCTGACATGGTAGACAAAGTTGAAGAATACCATGAGATGTTAGTTGAGTCTGCGGTAGAGCAAGACGAAGATCTAATGATGGCTTACATGGATGGTGAAGAGCCGTCTCTAGAAGACATCAAACGTTGTATCCGTAAAGGTACACGTGACCTTGCATTCTTCCCAACTTACTGTGGTTCTGCATTCAAAAACAAAGGTATGCAGTTAATTCTAGATGCTGTAGTTGATTACCTACCTTCACCAACTGAAGTAGACCCTCAACCTCTTACAGATAAAGAAACTGGTGAGCCAACAGGTGAAGTAGCAACTGTTTCTGCTGATGAGCCACTTAAAGCGTTAGCATTCAAAATCATGGATGACCGTTTTGGTGCACTTACTTTCATTCGAATCTACTCAGGTCGCATGAAGAAAGGTGATACGGTTCTTAACTCAGCAACAGGTAAAACTGAGCGTATCGGCCGTATGGTTGAGATGCAAGCTGATGAGCGTAATGAGCTTACAGAAGCGCAAGCGGGTGACATCATTGCTGTAGTTGGTATGAAAAACGTACAAACAGGTCACACACTATGTGATCCTAAGCACGAATGTACACTTGAAGCGATGATTTTCCCTGATCCAGTAATCTCAATTGCTGTTGCTCCTAAAGATAAAGGTGGTAACGAGAAGATGGGTATTGCGATCGGTAAAATGGTTGCAGAAGATCCTTCATTCCAAGTTGAAACTGATGAAGATTCAGGTGAAACGATCCTTAAAGGTATGGGTGAGCTTCACTTAGATATCAAAGTAGATATCCTTAAGCGTACTTACGGCGTAGACCTTGTTGTTGGTCAACCTCAGGTTGCTTACCGTGAAACTATCACTCGTGAAATCGAAGATAGCTACACGCATAAGAAACAATCTGGTGGTTCTGGTCAGTTCGGTAAAATTGATTACCGCATCAAGCCAGGCGAGCAAAATTCAGGCTTCACATTCACCTCTACAGTTGTTGGTGGTAACGTACCTAAAGAATTCTGGCCTGCAGTTGAGAAAGGCTTTAAGTCAATGATGGACGAAGGTGTTCTAGCTGGCTTCCCTGTACTTGACGTTGAAGTAGAGCTTTTTGATGGTGCTTTCCACGCCGTGGATTCATCTGCTATCGCATTTGAAATCGCTGCTAAAGGTGCTTTCCGTCAATCTATCCCTAAAGCGGGTGCACAACTTCTTGAGCCAATCATGAAAGTTGACGTGTTCACGCCAGAAGACAATGTAGGTGACGTAATCGGTGACCTTAACCGTCGTCGTGGTATGATCAAAGACCAAGAAGCTGGCGCAATGGGCGTTCGCATCAAAGGTGAAGTACCTCTTTCTGAAATGTTTGGTTACATTGGTCACCTACGTACAATTACATCGGGCCGTGGTCAGTTCTCTATGGAGTTCGCACACTACTCTCCATGTCCACAAAACGTAGCTGAGACAGTAATCGCAGCAGAAAAAGAGAAAAAAGCAGCTAAGTAATTAGCTCTTTTACTCTAAGAAAACCCGCACATGTTGCGGGTTTTTTATTGCCTATGATTTAATTACTTACAGAGCTAGCGACTCTCTAACAAAGTAATACCAGCAATGATAGCCTAAGTAAAAGCGCTAAAGTACGTGATGTAATTAAAGCCAAAGTGACCGTGGGAGCAATGACTGCTTAGTTTCGCAAAGAGTGCGCAAGAGCGGTTATTTGATTCAGTCAGTTTTAGGTGTTAATTATAAAAGGGAAATTATATAGCAGCTTGTTTAAGGTATAAAAAAAGGAGCAATCATGCTCCTTTTATATTTAGTGCGAGCGTATTGCGCTAATTAAACTTCTTAATTGCTTTAGCTCTTAGTGCTTTCACCTTTGGCAAGCGAGGCTGATTAAAGCTTTGTATTGGCATTACTACTAAATGCTCTTGTGGCAGTGCAGGCACCGTTTTAGGGTATTGTCCAGGCTCTGGTACCGAAATCTCTTTTAAATGCACTTTAAGGCTATTTAGCATGGGGTCGTTATCAACTTCGCTTGGGCAAATAAATATCCCCATTTTACGCAGCTGCACACCTAAATTAATGCTACTGGTGTAGCGTATAATTGGTGCCCCTAACAGTAAACCAAGTAATATAGGCGATAACCACCAAAAGAATACAGGCGTAAAGTAGTAGGCTGTAGCGCCCCATACTATGGCAACTAAGGTAGAAAAAAGAGTGTAATTAAACGCTTCTTTCCACGGTACCATACGGCCTTCGCGTGGCTGTGCATCCCACTTAACTTTTTTACCTAAAAATACACATACTACAAAGTAAGCATGGAACACCATCATAAGTGGTGCCACGATAATGGCAAACACAGTCTCTATTATTGAGCCTATTATTAATTTAAACGAGCCACCAAAACGCTTATTTCTGTGTATGAGCGTAACAATGACACCCATTAATTTAGGCACTAGTAATATAATAATGGTTAAATAAAGTAGTGAGTCTATTAGGTCTGTTTTAGCTATTTGCCACGTTGGAAATAACTGATAAACCCGGTTAAAGTAAACATCGCTGTTTAATGCTCGGGTTACTGCATCTATGGTGCTCAGTGCTAACATAGATAGCCAAATAAGCGATGAAATATAAGCGGTTGCACCTAATAAAAAGTGAAACTTGCTCATTAACTTTAATTTAGACGAACCTAGTAAACCAAGGTGCTGAATGTTACCTTGAACCCAACGTCTGTCGCGTATGGCATAATCTAAAATGTTGCTTGGTACTTCTTCGTAGCTACCTTCAATATCGCTTAGTAGTAACACATCCCAGCCTGCACTGTGCAGTAATGACGCTTCTACAAAGTCATGGCTTAAAATTTCCCCACCAAATGGAGCATTACCTTCAAGCGTAGGTAAACCACAATAGTTAATAAATGCTTCAACGCGAATAATCGCATTGTGGCCCCAGTAGTTAGCTTTGTCGGTTTGCCAAAAAGCAGAGCCAGCAGCAAGCATTGGGCTGTATAGCACAGAGGCAAATTGTAAAAAACGACCAAAGTAGGTGTCTTGACGAACCGGAATGGGGATAGTTTGAATTAAACCCGCTTGCGGGTTGTTGATCATGCTAGTGGTGAGTTCTAGCATACACTTGCCCGTCATCACACTGTCGGCATCTAGCACTATCATGTGATCATATTGGCTGCCCCAGCGCTCGCAAAAGTCGGTTAAATTACCTACTTTACGATGTTTGTTGTCTTCACGGCGACGATAAAAAACCTGTTTTGCAGTATCGCCTAATCGCTCACATAAAGCGTGCCATGCACTTAACTCGTTTTGTGCTATTTCAGGGTCTTGCGTGTCGCTCAATAAATAAAAGTCAAAATTGGCAAGTTGTCCTGTCTCTTTTAGTGATTGTAAACTCACTTCAAAGCCGGCAATAACACGGTGTGTGTCTTCGTTATAAATAGGCATAACTACCGCAGTTTTTTGCTGTGCAAGTGCGGCATTATCAAACTCAATAGGCTTAATGCGCCTTAAGGTAAGCGGGTCAATTCGAAATAATTGCAATACAAACCCTATAGTACCGCTGCAAAATGCTGTAACAATCCACGCAAAGGTAATTGAAAATAAAACCAAGAGTGCGTATTCAAGCAAGGTCATTCCGTTTGAGCTTAAAATTTCAAACATAATAGAAATGCCATACCCCGAAACAGTCAAAGCAGCAATTGCAAATAACCATACGCGTAGTGTTTTGAATGGCATTGGCGTGCCTTTTCCTTGATTACTTGATGTCATTTGGGTACCAAACATAGCTCCATACCTCACTAATTTCTTTGTCACGAAGTTTTAACGATAAACGCATATCTACGGGTTTATCGTCTTGTGGTGCAATTTTAAAAGCGACTCGCCACCCTAAAGATTTAGGAAGTTTTTGCACAGATATATCTCTAACCTCACCGGTTGTTAGCTGAATGTCGGCGTTAAGTGTCAGCTTTTCAGACAGGTTATTTAAATCAGGACCTGCAAAGTCAACAGTAAACTGACGATGGCTTTGCGGTGGTGGGTTGTCTTCACCCGGCAGCGCTGCGCTACCAATGCGAGTGCGAGTTACACGCGCTTTTTGGTGCTGAGTTAAGTGAGCATTAAAAGTGCTCATTTTATAGCTTAGCTTTAATGAATCGCCTGCTTTCATTGGCTTTTCTGGCACCCAGTAACTCACTATATTGTCGTTTGTTTCAGTGTCTGTTGGAATTTCTACTAACTCAACTCGGCCATTTCCCCATTCACCTTGTGGCTCTATCCACAGGCTTGGGCGGTCGTGGTAGTGTGCTTCAGTATCTAAGTAGTTATTAAAATCACGGTCGCGCTGTGCTAAACCAAACCCCTTAGGGTTGGTGTACGAAAACGACGTGACGCTTAACTGTGATGGGTTGTTAAGCGGGCGCCATACCCATTTATTATCAGCTGACTGGGTTAATAAGCCGTCTGAGTCGTGCACTTCTGGTCGGTAGTCATCAAAAAACTTAGTGCTGTTTTCGCCGTGATAAAACATACTAGTTAAGGGCGCTACACCTAACTTTTTAATGTCTTTGCGGGCAAAAATTTGCATATCAACATCAACTAGCATGCTGGTTGTAGGGTCAATATTAAATTTGTAAGCGCCTGAAACCGAAGGGCTGTCTAGCAATGCAAAAATAGTGATATTAGTTTGCTCAGCTTTAGGTTTAACAAGCCAAAACTCTTTAAACATTGGGAATTCTTCGCCTGATGTTTCGGCAGTGTCAATTGCTAATCCGCGCGCGGATAAACCATATACTTGATTAGGGCCAACAACCCTAAAATAAGAGGCACCTTGGAATACCATCACCTCATCTTTGTATTCGTCTGTATTGAGAGGGTAGTGTAGTCGAAAGCCTGCATGACCAAGCTGTGTACCCGCAACGCTTTTAGCTATTTCATCTTTTAACGGTGCGGCAGTAGCGTCGTATTGATAATAATCGGTGCTAAAAGGTAGGCGGTTACGTTTTGAATCGCCTTCTACAGTGTTAATCGTTACTGGTGTTTTATATAAAAACCCAGGGTGAAAGAGTTGTATTTCATACAGCCCTTCATCTTTCCACACTGATTTGTCCTGCTTAAAACGAATTGAGCGGTAATCTTGGTAATCAATATTATTTAATGCATCTAACTCTATATTTTTTGGAGGTGTGTATTCTTGTTCGGCTAGTTTTTTAGCACGAGCGCTAATTACTTCAAATAGGCTTTCTTGCGGAATTGCTGCATCAACACTTGCTGCTATTGCTTGCGTGCTGTAGCCCCAGCTAGAAAAAATAAAAAGTAGACCCAATAATGGCGTCGCTTTTTTCTGCCAAGTAGGAGGTGTTTGGGTTAATTGTTTCATTTTCATTCCTTTATAAAAACACGACTTATTTTTACGCTTAGGGTTTGTTACTTAACTACTACACAAGGGTGGTGAACTTATGGTGCAACTTTTAATCCGTAAATAAAGTGTTTACATTTCAACAGTTAAATTTATTAAAAAGAGCTTTAACTACGACTTATGTGTAAAAAACACTCATTTAATGTATTTGTTGCGCGGCTAATTCTATTAATAGTTAATAAACGGTATGGAAGATATTAAAGGTTGTTTACTGAAGCTTGTCTGAATTACATTTTTATAAGCATAAAAAAAGCCGCAAAAATGCGGCTTTAAAATAAATCTCTCGTTATTTTTTCTTAAACCTGCGCACTAATGAAAGTGGTGCTAATAAAAGAGATAACCAAAGCAGTGAACCCGAGTCGTTATCGTCATCACCACGTAGGTTGTTTACTCTTACAACTACCGTTTGTGCTTCAGATACATTTCCTACACTATCTTCTGCTTGTACTGTAAGAGTAATACGGTTTTCAAACTCGTAATCTACTTCGCTTGCAACAATTAACTGGCCTTGCTCGTTAATTGATACAGAGTCGTTACCCGATACAATAAATTTAACCACAGGTGATACATCAGCATTAGGATCGCTAAAATCAAGTGTGCCAATGACTGTGCCTATTGCACTGTTTTCATCCACTGTGAATATTTGATCAGGTGCAATTACCGGTGTTTGCTCTTCAGGGGTAAGCACTACCTCAGATTTTATATCAACAATGACGGGGTCGTGATCAGATGCACGGTACGGACCTTCTGCGTATAGCGTAGATTGATGACCTTCACTCTTATACTCTAGGTTGTAATCAAGCACGATAGGCTCATCAGCATTGATATGCCAATCATTTGCTGCAACAACTTTGCTTAGTAAAGACTCGGTTGCTAAAGCATGATCAAGGCTACCTGCACGGCCAGAGAAGCTATAAGAGTAGCTTAGTGTATCGCCATCAAGCTCTGCGACTACGTTTTTATAGCCTTTCTCATCAAACTTACGGATTGGATCTTCCATTGCATAAGCGTTCATATCACCAACAAGAATGATATCTTCATCATCTACGCCTGTAGGTTTGCTATCTAGCCAATCAGTAAAGGCATCAGCAGCTTCAGTACGAATTTCATTCCAACAACCTTGGCCATCACCTAGGTCGTCGTTATTATCATCACCACAGCTTCCTTTAGATTTAAGGTGGGCTACAGAAACGGTAAATACTTCATCAGTTGAAAGTGACTTAAAGCTTTGCGCAATAGGTGCACGGTTGCTGTAATCAAATGGGTAATCAGTAGTAATAGCGGCTGTGCCTACTTCTTCTACTTTATCAGCACGGTAAATAAGGGCCGTAGTAATTGCATCGGTACCAATTTGGGCTACGTTAAAATCTACAAACGCGTAGTTGTTAGCACTGTCGGCATCGTTTAATGCATTAACTAAACTTGCGATAGCGCTAAACTCACCAAAGCCGTCGTTTTCTATTTCCATTAAGCCAACAACATCTGCCTGCATTGCACTGATTGCGCTCACAAGTTTTGCTTCTTGGCGAATAAACTCTTCTTCTGAGTCTGCACCACGGCTAGTTGGGAACCCACCACCTTGGCCATCACCATTAAAGTAGTTAAGTACGTTAAAGCTCGCAACTCGTAGGTCGGCTTCTTCACTTTGCTCTGGCGCATCTTCACGTGCATTAGTCGCTATAAACTGCGGTGTAACAGTTGGGTGAATACGATAAGTGCTAAAGCTGTATGCAACTACGCCTGTCACTGCATTTACTGTATCGCCAGTGCGTAGTGTGTTTTCTGCCGATAAACCTGCGGCAGGGTAAGCAGAAGGATCTGAGTTTTGAGCTGTAGAGCCATCATCTAATAAGATTTTTTTAGTTAAGTTAGCTGCTTCAACTGCATTTGCAGCATCGCCTGGTAAGGCAACTTGCGTACCTTGGTATAAACGCTCAGTGGCAAGTTCTACTTCACCATAGCGACCTAAGCCGTAGTTGTTTGTAACAACTAATGTTTGATCTAGGCTTACAAGCATGCCTTCGTAAGCTTCTAGGTCTGCTTGGCTATTTAGAGGTAAGCTTATAGGCGTTGCAGTGGCTACTTCGTCAGTACCACATACTGCAATTTGCGTTACATCGGCTAATTGTGTTGAGTCGTAGTATTCATTAACTGTACCTTGTACGCGAACGTGATCGCCTACATTTACATCGGTATCGGTAAAGTATATAAACAGACCTTCTGAGGTCATTGGGTCGTTATCTACATCTGCTGCAAGCGAGGTCACAAAGAAACCATCTAAGCCATCTTCACCTTGAAAATCAGCAGTGACAATACCTTCAATTTCAACAAGGGTATTAACTAATGGGCTTGCATCACCAGCACCTTGTACAGCGCTAATCAGCGTTTTATCTGCGCCACATACAAGCGGCTCTAGTGGTTCTGGCTCAGGGTCTGGCGCAGGAGCCGTACCACCGTCGCCAGCGTGTGAGCCTAAGCCGTCAAAGGTGTCAATATCAAACTGTTCCCACTCATCGCTCGGGCTAAATGCTGAGGTTGAGTCAGTTCGCCCCGTTGTAATGCTATTTTTTCTTCGTAAGGTTTTATTTTGAGTTTGAACGGTATCATCAGACCAAAAAGAGCCAGGATCAACACCCACTTGGCCAAAGCTGTCAACAACCACACCATCTTTAGTTAAAACAAGGGCATCGTCACCATTGTAGTAAGTTACAGTGCTCGTTGTGTCTGCAATATCAAGTATTTCAGCGGCTGCTCCGGGGTTTGAAATGATATAGGTGGTATTGGCAGCCAATGTGCCTGTTAAATCAATTGAGTTGCCAACCGAACTACTACCATTTGAATAAAGGCCTAACGTATACCCTTCAAGAGAAAGCTCGGTATCAGCATTGTTATAAAGTTCAATCGCTTTATTGTTGCTGCTGCCTTCAATGTATTCAGAAATGATTAGATCGGCGGAGGCTGGTGCACTGAGGCTCGCTAATACAAGCGCCAGTGGCGTTATTTTCGTTTTTAACATTTTTTATTATTCCCGTGTATTTAAATCCCAAAATGGGACTCCAGTTTAGGCAATCTAAATGACAAAAAGAATACAAATATGTTAATGATTGTAAAAAAATTAAGGCGGCGTACCGCCTTTGATAACATGTTTACTTATTTTGCAGCCATTGCGCGGCCTGCTTGGCAAAATACGTTAAAATACCATCCGCTCCGGCGCGTTTAAATGCCAGTAAAGATTCCATAATTGTGGCCTCTTCACTCAACCAGCCGTTATCGATTGCCGCTTTGTGCATTGCATATTCACCGCTAACCTGATATGCGAAAGTAGGTACACCAAATTCATCTTTAACACGGCGGACAATATCAAGGTAGGGCATACCAGGTTTCACCATCACCATGTCGGCGCCTTCTTGTAAATCAAGTGCCACTTCACGAATTGCCTCATCAGAGTTGGCAGGATCCATTTGATACGTCTTTTTGTCGGCCCCTTTTAAATTACCCGCAGAGCCCACTGCGTCTCTAAACGGCCCATAGTAGCTAGAAGCGTATTTAGCTGAGTAGGCCATAATGCGTGTATGAATGTGCCCATCTGCTTCGAGTGCTTCGCGAATTGCACCAATACGGCCATCCATCATATCTGATGGCGCAACCACATCGGCGCCTGCCTCAGCGTGCGAAAGCGCCTGCTTAACTAATATTTCAGTGGTTATGTCATTTATTACATAGCCTTCATCATCAATAATGCCGTCTTGGCCGTGTGTCGTAAATGGATCTAGAGCTACATCAGTAATCACCCCAAGCTCAGGAAAGGCTTCTTTTAAAGCGCGCACAGTTCGTTGTGCTAAGCCATCTTCACTATAGGCTTCTTCGGCCATCAGAGATTTTTTGTCAGCAGGGGTTACCGGAAAAATAGCCACCGCAGGCACACCTAAATCAACTAATTCTTTAGCTTCTTCGAGCAATAAATCAATCGATAAGCGTTCAATTGAGGGCATTGATTCAATTGCTTCACGGCGGTTTTTACCTTCAAGTACAAATACCGGAAAAATTAAATCGTTTACCGATAGTTGGTTTTCGGCCATTAAACGGCGAGAAAAATCGCTACGGCGCATTCTTCGCATGCGGGTATATGGGAAAAGGTCGAGTCCTGATTGGGCCATATTACTAAGCTCCTACTGTGGAATTGGAAAACTAATTACTTGATTTCGGCCATGCTGTTTGGCGAAATAAAGCGCTTTATCTGCGCCGTCTGTAAATAGCTCAGGGTTACTAATATCGTTTACTACAGCGCTGTTTACGCCTGCACTAATGGTTACTTTTACGGATGTACCTGCTACGTTTACGGTATTGCTCTCTACGGCTTGGCGAATTTTTTGGGCAATATCAACCGCCCCTTCTTTTGGGGTATTAGGTAGCAAAACAACAAACTCTTCGCCGCCGTAGCGAGCCACTTCATCTAATGGGCGTTTTAAATGCTGTTTTATAATGTCGGCTACAGCGCGTATAACTTGGTCGCCGGTTAAGTGCCCATAGCTATCATTTACCCGCTTAAAGCGGTCGATATCGAGCATAATTATACTCAAAGGCGTTTGCTCACGCCGAGAGCGACGCAGCTCCATCACTAATTTTTTATCAAAAAAGCGACGATTTTTAACGCCACTCAGGGCGTCTTCCATATTAAGTAGCTCAAGCTCGCGGTTTTTATCTTCTAGTTCGCGCAAAGTAACTTGTAACTCAAAGGTGCGCTCATCAACTAACGATTCTAAGTCTTTTTGCGTTTGCTCTTGCAGTGCTATGCGCTCATTTAATAGTGTATCTTGGGCTGCATTTTCAGCAATCAAGGTTTGTTGAGCAATAACCTGTTCATCTCGATCTAAAATAAAGCGCTTCATAACGCCATAACATAGGCAAAATGTACTACCAAAAAAGCAAATAAAAACAAAAGCTAAGCTACTTCGACCTAAAGGGTATAAGCCAAATACAGCAACAATAAGATACACCAGAACAAGTAAAAATAGCATAAGTGCAATTAGCAGTGCTTTAACTGGTTTTGCGGGCGTGTTTTGCTGGCAGATATAGGTACTTACCAGGCAATAAATAATAACAATTGGGGTCGCCAGCAAACTAAAATAGGTAAACACTGTACTAGGTAATGCCCACATAAACAGCAGGCTAATAGCATAAATATTAGCAATAATGGCTTGCCATTTTAGTAGTTTAGAGGCTTTAGGTTGGCACAATTGTTTTTGTAGCGGCACAAAAATAAGCGTAGTGAGCATGAGTAAAACAGGTATCATTACTTGCTGTAACGATGGCGAACTAGGATGGAAATAACGAGCGCCAAAACCGCATAAATAAGCCAATAGCACTCCAAGGGTTAGCGTAATAATGCCTGCATAAGCAAAATACACCTTGCGTGAAAACCCATACAAAACCAAGCAACTCATGGCCAACGAAAATAAAAAACCAATAAGTAGCCCGTAAATTAAATTAAGCTTACCTTTATGGGCTAAGTAGGCATCTTGTTGCCATAAGGTAAGTGGGATACGCAGCCCAGCAATGTTGCTTACCTTAACTATTACGGTACTCGTACTATTTGGCGGCAACCTCAATTTTGCTAATAAGGACTCGCTTTTTATTAGCCGCGATGAGAGCTTAAAGCTATCGCCAGTTTGCGTGTGTGAGAGCAGTGCTGACTTATAAAAATGAAAAATATGCGCTTTATTTAATAGCGGATTATCGAGCGATAAAATAGGGCTTATATTGCTATTCAAGGTATTTTTAACTGTAAACTTGACCCATACAGAGCGTTGTTCAAACCCTAAATTTAATGGCTTATCGCTTACTGTTTGCCAGTCGTTAACCTCAAAATAGGCATTGTTTGCAGTGCTAGGCGCAAACGAATAGCTCAAGGAGTCTATTTTTATGGATTTAAAATTGTCTGCGATAACGGGGTTTGCAACACTGCAAAATGAACAAAGGAGCATAAATAGGCTAAACAGCGCCTTTGGGCTTGTCATTAGCGACCTGCTTTATCAAATAAACTATAAAAGTTAGCCGTAGTATGGTTGGCAATAGTATTGGGCTCAACGTTAAAAAGCTCAGCAAGTGTTTCGCACACGTAGGTAAGGTAGGCCGGTTCATTTTTACGTGATTTAGGTTTAGGCGTTATTGTGCGTGGAATTAAAAAAGGCGCGTCTGTTTCTATTAATAACCGCTCAAGCGGGATACTAGGTACCAGTTGCTGCAATTCTTTACCGCGGCGCTCGTCACACACCCATCCAGTAATACCAATATAAAGCCCTAAATCTAAATAGTGTTTAAGTGCTTGAGCATTGCCTGTAAAGCAATGCAGTACGCCACGTATGTTATAGTTAGCCAAAATACTTAGCATATCTTCGCTTGCATCACGTTCGTGCAAGTAAACCGGCAAGTTTAACTTTTCGGCAAGCGCTAACTGGCGCTTTAATACGCTGCGTTGAATATCGCGAGGAGAAAAATCGCGATTATAATCAAGCCCACACTCGCCAATAGCAACAACGCAGTCGTTATTTGCAAGTTGCGTTAAAGTTTCTTCTAAGTTGTCGGTGGCGTCTTTGGCATCATGCGGGTGCACACCCGCAGTAGAGTATTGATTATAGTGTTTAGCAAGTGTTAGCGACTGCTCACTACTTGGTATATCACAGCCAATCAGTAACATATTTTGCACGCCCGCGGCATTTGCGCGGGCAATAATAGCCTGATGCTCACCTTCAAATTGGTGATTGGTTAAATTAATACCGGCATCAACTAATGTGTAGGTCATTACTGAGTACGCTTAACTCGGATTGAGCGATTTTGGCCTTCTTTACGAAGTAAAAAAGAATTAAACACACCGCGGCTAATAACCACTGTATCTGACTCTTTTAATTTAAGGCTGTCAGAGCCAATTTGACGCCATTGCTGATCGTTATCAAGGGTAATAATTAGCTCGCCGTAAGGGGCTTTTCTTACTGATGATACTGACGCGGTGATGTTTTCTTCTTTATCTTTAGTTACTTCTTTATGCTCAAGGCCAAAATCATCTGCTTTAGCAGCAGGCGCAGCTTGTGATACAGCGGCTACAGGTGCACTTACATTTGGCGATACATTCGTTACCGCTTTAGGCGGGGTTAATGTTTTTTTCTCACTAGGTTTAGTAAGCGGTTTACCTGCCACTGTGTTGTCGTAGCACAGTAAACGGTTAAAGTCGTTTTCAATAAAGCTACATGCTTGCAAAGCTTGCACGTTAATTTCTTGCGCTGCATAAGTAGGCGCGCTGAGTAAAACCAGTAGTGAGAGTAGTTGTTTTTTCATTTTATTCCTCAGATTCCTGTTGTTCTTTAGCGCTATAAAATTTCGCTAAAATTAACCCTAGCTCAAATAAAAGCAGCATAGGAAGTGCTAATAGTGTTTGTGATAATACATCAGGCGGTGTTAAAAACATCGCCACTACAAACACACCGACCACAATGTAAGGGCGTTTTTGTTTTAAGCTGTGCGTGGTTGTAGCGCCACTCCAACATAGCAGCATTATGGCTACGGGGATTTCAAACGCGACACCAAATGCAAAAAATAACTTAAGTACAAACCCTAAGTAACTACTAATGTCAGGTGCTAGGGTCATCATTTGCGGCCCAACACTGGTAAAAAAGCCCAATATAATAGGGAGCACAACAAAGTAGCAAAAAGCGATACCCCCATAAAATAGTAAAATGCTCGAGGCCAAAATTGGCATCAGCATACGTTTTTCGTGCTGATATAGCCCTGGTGCTATAAACCCCCAAATTTGATGTAATATCCACGGAATTGCACCAAATAAGGCCACAAATAACGTCAGCTTAAATGGGGCAAAAAACGGTGCCGTAACATCGGTGGCAATCATGGTGGCCGTGTTTGGTAAATGCGCAACTAATGGCGCTGCCACAAACTCATATATATCATTGGCAAAATACACTAAACCAATGAATATCACTAAAATACTTAAAAGTGATCTAATAAGCCGATCGCGCAGCTCTATTAAATGAGCGACAAACCCAGATTGACCTTGTTCAGACATTATTTTTTATACCACGTAATAAGTTGACCACAAATAGGGGATTTAAATTCACTTTTTTTCATCGGGTAGTTCGTTAGATGGTGTGTTTGAAGTGTTTTTATAGCTATGGGTAACTGACTGCGCAGCTTTTTGCAGTTCATCAACCGATTGCTTTAGTTCAGGGCTTAAGTCTTTAAGCTCTTGTTGCTCTGCTTTTTTTAGGTTTTCGTGCAGCTCATTTATACGTAGCTCTTCACTTACTTCCGCTTTAACTGAATTGGCCATCGATTTAACGGTTTTTATCCAGCGCATAACAGTGCGAATGGCAACCGGCAACCGCTCAGGGCCAAGGACCACTAAGCCTACGATAAAAACTACAACGAGCTCCCACATTCCCATATTGCTTAAACCTTAGAATCGTCTTTGGCTTTTTCAGTGCTTTGTGTTGGCGTTGCTTTTTGAGACTCTTGAATTTGTTCAGCTTTTTCGCTTTCAGTCTCTTTGGTTTGATCATCAGACATGGCTTTTTTAAACCCTTTTACTGCGCCGCCTAAATCACCGCCCATACCACGCAGCTTTTTAGTGCCAAAGAGAAGTACGATAATTGCTAAAACAATCAATAATTGCCAAATACTAATGCCACCTAAACCCATGGTTATCTCCAACTGATAAATGCTTAAATGTTTATTTTAAGTACTAATTATACGCCCTGTGGCATAAATAGCACTTAGTTTGTGTTACGCCACGCTGCTATAAAGCTAATTGCAGACGTTGCTAATGTTGCCCCTGCTGCTATAAGGTCATGCTGCAGATAACACAGTGCCGACACTATCAGCGTTGCACTGCCAAATAGGCTAAGTACGAGTGCTTTATGTGACACATTATTTGGCTGAGCATGCTGCAACTGCGGACTACGCTTTAAATTTTGATAAATTAAATCAGGTAGTTCTGGCATTTTTTCAGCCCAAAATGGCAAGTTAGCATACATTTGTTTCATTACTGATAACGGACCAACTTGTTGTTTTACCCAATCTTCTAAAAACGGCTTAGCGGTTTTCCACAAATCAAGTTGCGGATAAAGCTGACGCCCTAATCCCTCAACGTATAATAAGGTTTTTTGTAATAATACTAACTGCGGCTGTACTTGCATGTTAAAGCGTCGTGCGGTATTAAATAAATTAACCAATACATGCCCAAACGATATCTCAGCCAACGGCTTATTAAATATAGGTTCGCACACAGTACGAATAGCAAATTCAAACTCTTCTATGCTGGTATCTGGCGGAACCCAACCTGAGTCAACGTGCAGTTGTGCAACTTGACGGTAGTCACGATTAAAAAAGGCAATAAAGTTTTCAGCGAGGTAGCGCTTATCTTCTTTGTTTAACGTGCCAACAATACCGCAGTCGATACCAATATACATGGGGTTTTCAGGGTGCTCGCGAGAGACAAATATATTGCCAGGGTGCATATCAGCATGAAAAAAGCTGTCTCTAAATACTTGCGTAAAAAACACTTCTACACCGCGCTCAGCGAGTAATTTCATATTGGTATTTTGCGCAATTAACGACTCAGTATCCGACACTGGAATGCCGTAAATACGCTCCATAACCAATACGTTACTGCGGCTATAATCGCTATAAACCGTGGGGATATATAATGAGTCAGAGCCTTCAAAATTACGCTTAAGTTGTATGCCATTTGCGCCTTCACGCATTAAATCTAATTCGTCTAAAAGGGTTTTTTTATACTCTTTAACTACCTCTACAGGGCGTAACCTTTTTGCTTCGCTGTGTACTTTGGCAAGTACGTTGGCGAGCTTTTCCATAAGTGCTAGGTCGGCATTGATTTGTGCTTTTATGTTTGGACGGATCACTTTTATAACAACATCTTGGGTGTTGTTATCTGCATTCAATAATTTTGCTGTATGCACTTGTGCAATAGACGCAGAGGCCAATGGGGTTTGCGAAAACTCACTAAATAACTGGCTTATATCGCTAATTTCGAGTGATTTTTCAATTATTTTTTGAGCGAGTTCACCTTCAAAAGGTTCTACTTGGTCTTGTAAAAAAGCAAGCTCTAACGCAATGTCGTGAGGGAGTAAATCTCTGCGAGTAGAAAGCATTTGACCAAACTTAATCCACACCGGACCAAGTTCTTGTAAGGCTAAGCGCAGGCGCAAGCCGGCAGGTTTATTTTTGTGCTGGTTGCGTAACCAAAATAAGCTGCCACGGGCAATTTTAGCGTACCACGGTATTTTTTGTTTTGGTATTAACTCATCCAACCCGTAGCTAAGTAATGTTTTAGTGATGTAATACAATCGCGCAGTCGACACAAAAAATCCTTAGCGTTTTTGGGGGTTAGAAGAGTTGAGTAATGCATTTATACGCTGCTCAAGCGCGGCCACTTGCCCTTTTAGTGCACGGTTTTGTTGTTTAAATTGTTCAAGCTCTAAAGGGTGAATTGTTACAGCAAGCTCATCTTGGCAGAGGCTTGTTAATGTAGTGCTAAATTGCTGACGTGCTTTGCGCTCTTTAGCGCGTAAAGTGTTTAGCTGTATATAAAGGTACTGAGCGGGCGCATCACCGATGTAGTGTGATAGTTGCTCAGGCCAATCTATATCTAGATCAGAAAATGCACCGCTATATGCCTGAGCGACATTTAAATCGCCCTGTAAGTCTAACTTATCTTGACGAATAAGCTGAGTAAGCATCGCTGGATCTTTTAATGCCATGAGCGTATCAATATCGGCACTGATCATACACTCTGCGTTATTTTCGTCGTTAGCGCTGTATAAGTGAAGTAGCTTGCCATCAAAGGTTAATACTATTTGCTGTTGCCAATTTCGGATGTCGACCTTTAACGGTTTGTGTTTAACGGCACTCAGTTTATCTATTAAAGTGGCGTCGAGCTGAAGTACCTTGTTAAGTACTCGCTCTATAAGCGAAAGTACAAAATTAGGTAACATAAAAAACTGTGAATCGGGTTTTTCTGCCACCACATGCTCGCTGTTTTGCTCAAACGCCATAAGTGCCTGCCTTAATATTTAAAACCACGGTGCAGTGCAACAATACCACCAGTTAGGTTTTGATACGTTGTTTGCTCAAACCCAGCTTCTTCCATCATTGCTTTTAAGGTTTCTTGGTCTGGGTGCATACGAATCGACTCAGCTAAGTACTGGTAAGACTCGCTATCGTTCGCCACAACTTTACCCATAGTTGGTAAAAGATTGAATGAGTAAAAGTCATACGCTTTACTTAAAATTTCATGTTCAGGCTTAGAAAACTCTAATACTAATAAACGCCCACCCGGCTTTAATATGCGGTACATAGAGCGAAGCGCCTTGTCTTTATCGGTGACATTACGTAAACCAAAGGCAATCGTGATCACATCAAAGCTGTTATCTGGGAATGGCAGCATTTCGGCATTCATTTGCACGTAGTCAATATTGCCAACTAACCCTAAGTTATGCAGCTTTTCGCGGCCTACCTTTAACATAGATGAGTTAATATCGCCTAACACTACTTGACCGGTTTCACCGACTAACTGGCTAAACTTTGCTGTTAGATCGCCAGTGCCGCCTGCTAAATCGAGAACATGGTGGCCTTTGCGCACACCTGAGCTAGCTATTGTTTGACGTTTCCATAAACGATGTACACCAAAAGACATTAAATCGTTCATAACATCGTACTTTGCTGCAACCGAATGAAATACGTCTGCAACCATTGAGGCTTTATCGTTTTCAGCTACCGTTTTATAGCCAAAATGCGTGGTCTTTTGCTCTGTTTCGTTCATGGTTAGTCTCTATCGTGGCAATAAAGGCTAGTGTACTTGATTGTATGCTACAGGTGCAATTTGAATATGATTTATCAGGTAATTTAGCGTAAAGCTCAATACCCAGCAGTAAAGCTGCTTTGGCCTAGCGAACGCGCTTTAAATGCGGCGTGCGAGGCTTGTTTAGCTAATTGGTTAAAGTCATTATTTTTTTGATGCTGCGCTATACCCAAAGATAAGCTAATACCAGGCAGCTTAGTGCCACTTTTAGAGCTAACAAAACGTAGTTTTTCTACGCCATTACGTACTTTTTCAGCAATGACATTGGCGGTTTCTGGGTCTATGTCTGGCAGGAGTACGATAAATTGGTCTTTTGTGGTGCGCCCGGGTAAGCCACTTTGAAAGACATATTTTTTTATTTGTTTAGCCACTTTATTCAAAATCACCTCACCAATAATATCGCCAAAATTATCAATAAAGTGCTCTAAATTATTTATTTGCACAGCGATTGCGCAAATTGATTTATCTTTTTTGCTCCAAACTTGAGTTTGCTGGGTTAAGTAATGGCGTTTATATAACCCACTTTGCGAGTCAATTATATGTTGCTTACGTAACTGTGTTAGCTGTTTTTGGGTTTTTTCGTGTAGTTTTTTAGCTTTAAGTATTTCATGTTTAAAATGTTTATGTTGCTCTAGTAACGTGGCTGACTGAGTGTGTAATGTATCGAGTGCTTGTTTACTTTGTTCTATATTGTGCTCATCAAGTGAATACATACATTCACTCACTTGTCCGGCAAAGCTGACAATTTGCTTTTCGGTAGATTGCGCATTACGTGAAAGCGAGTCAATAACTCCATTTACGTTGTTGATCATCGCCACCTGTGTGGTGTGACCTTCATTTAAAAATTCAAAGTAGAGTTGCTCAATTAAAATACTATCAATGCTTGCTTTACCACTAATTGCTTGGTCTATGGCGTTATTAAGCTTAGGGTTTGCTTTACTTATATAGCTGTAAGCAACATGATAATTTAACGGAGAGGGAGGTAGCGCATGACGTTCTAAAAACAAGCATACATTCGTCATTTTTTCTTGTGCTACAGCCATGGAATCATGGAACATCATTCTTTACTACCAACTAAGTACGCATTAAATTACACATTAAAATAGCTCTTCAATGAGGGGGAAATGCGTCCAAGCTTTATTATTTTTTTTACTACCATAATCGTTAAGTGGGCTATTTAAAAGTAAAATCCCGAATTAGTGAACTTAAATCTTTAATTTTATTGCTCAGTAGCTGCTTTTATCATCAAAGTGCACATACTTTGCGTCAAGTGGCTATCTTGCATGGCTCAAGTTAAGCGCATGATTTCGAGCTTAATCGCATTTATCTTGCTATTTACTCAGCCTGCGATAGTTTTGTGAAATCTAATGTATGGTCAAGTAAAACTAAAATGAAATATTCCTTACACCCACGTTTTTGCCGCACGCTAGTTGCGTTATCCCTTATTGGCACATTGAGTGCGTGCTCGCTAACAAGTCCAAGTCCAGATTCACAATTTGAGCACGTGGCACAAAGTATTGTTGAATACCGCCAACGTGTTAACCCTTATGCACACGCTGAAGGGGTCGACGGTTATTTGTTACCTAATTTATCGGCTGATTTTTTAAAGCAGCAGTATGAACAAAAAACAGCTCTACTGGGCCGCTTAGATGCCATTGATAGCAGCCAGCTTTCCAGTGAAAATAGCATCAACCTTAGTATTATTCGTGCGCAGGTACAAAATAGCGTTGATGAATATGTGTTTAATGCGCACTACATGCCGCTCACCTCAGAGTACGGGTTCCACTCTAGCTTGTCTTACATGATCAATAGCTCGCAATACAAGCAACGACAAGACTTAGAAACATACTTAGCCCGCCTTGAGCAGGTGCCACGTTTTTTTGAGCAAAACATTTACTGGATGAAAAAAGGGCTTGAAACAGGACTTACTCAACCACAAGCAGTACTAGCTGGTTACGAAGATTCGATCAGTGCATACATAGTAGATGATGTAACAGAGTCAGACTTCTACTCTCCGTTTAAAACAAATACAGCAGACCTAAGTGATAACGAATTCAAAGCGTTACAAAAAAAAGCTAAACACATCATAAAAAATGATGTTATTGCCTCTTACAAAGCGTATTTGACGTTTTTTACTACGCAATATCAGCCGGGCGCACGTACCACGATTGGTATTTCGCAAACCCCTAATGGAAAGGCGTTTTATAAAAATCGCGCACACTATTACACAACTACAGACATGAGCATTGATGAAATACATCAGCTGGGCTTATCAGAGGTGGCGCGTATACGTAGTGAAATGCAAGCAATAATAAAAGAAGTGGGTTTTGAAGGCACGTTTGCCGATTTTATCCATTTTTTACGTACTGATCCGCAGTTTTACGCTACAACGCCTGAGCAATTATTAAAAGAAGCAGCGTATATAGCAAAAAAAATGGACGCACAGCTGCCTAAGTTGTTTCATACATTGCCGCGTATGCCTTATGGCGTTGCGCCCGTGCCTGAAAGTATAGCCCCAAAATATACAACTGGGCGCTATGTTGGCTCGAGCCGAAGCGATCAAGCGGGCTATTATTGGGTTAATACCTACGCGCTAGATAAGCGCCCGTTGTATGTATTAGAAGCACTCACTTTACACGAAGCCGTACCTGGTCATCACTTGCAAATATCACTTAATGCGGAGCTTGAAAATCTACCCAGCTACCGCCGTAATGCTTATCTTTCGGCTTTTGGTGAAGGGTGGGGGCTTTATTCTGAATACTTAGGGATAGAAGCCGGTTTTTACCAAGACCCATACAGTCGTTTTGGCCGTTTAACCTATGAAATGTGGCGTGCGGCACGCTTAGTAGTTGATACTGGTATGCATATGTACGGCTGGAGCCGTGAGCGTGCTATGAACTTTATGAGCGAAAACACGGCGCTTTCATTGCACAATGTTAAAACAGAAACCGATCGCTATATTTCGTGGCCAGGGCAAGCGTTGTCTTACAAAATTGGCGAGCTGACTATCAAGCGTTTACGTTCAGAGGCCGAGCAAGCGCTTGGAGCACGTTTTGATATTCGTGAGTTTCATCATCAAGTATTACGCCATGGTTCAGTGCCCTTATCAGTGCTTGAAGAGCAAGTTCGTTTGTATATAAAAGCTGAGCTTGAAAACACAAAAAGCTAATTATCACAAAGTATAAACCTTGAACAACGAAAGGTGTTGTGTCACTTTGAAACAACACCTTTTTTATTTTTAAGAACAACCATCAAGGGGCTTTGGATGAGCGATTTTATTATTTTTAGTATTGATGTGTTTGCGAGTATTTTTATTGTTGCGCTCGGGTTTATTGTACTAAGCGTTATTGTTTTTTATTTTCGTGACATTACCCAAACAAAGCACGCAATTAGGCGAAATTATCCGGTTATTGGCCGTTTTAGGTACTTTTTTGAGCGCCAAGGTGAATTTTTTAGGCAGTACTTTTTTGCCCTCGATAGAGAAGAAATGCCATTTAATCGCGCCGAGCGAAGTTGGGTTTATAGGGCTGCTAAAGATGTAGATCGTACTGCGGCCTTTGGCTCTACACAAAGCTTAGAGGTAACCGGCACAGTCATGTTTATGAATTGTGCTTTTCCAACCTTAGATGAAGAGGCGTTGGACCCAAGCAATGTCACCTTGGGCCCTTATTGTAAAACACCGTATACAACTAACTCATTGTTTAATATATCAGGAATGAGCTTTGGTGCGCTCTCAAAACCGGCAGTTAGGGCTTTATCAAAAGGGGCAAAGTTGGCCGGCTGTTGGATGAACACTGGTGAAGGCGGGCTAAGCCCTTATCATTTAGAGGGCGGCGCTGATTTAGTATTTCAAATTGGCACCGCTAAATATGGTGTGCGCGATGAGCATGGCAATTTGAGTATCGATAAACTTAAAGAGATTGCTGCACATAAAAACGTAAAAATGTTTGAGCTAAAATTAAGCCAAGGTGCCAAACCAGGTAAAGGCGGTATGTTGCCAGGTAAAAAGGTTAATGCCGAAATAGCTAAAATAAGAGGGATCCCAGAGGGCAAAGATTCTATTAGCCCAAATGGGCACCCAGAAATTAAAAAGCCAAGCGATATATTAGATATGATTGCCACAGTGCGAAACGCCACAGGTAAACCTACCGGATTCAAAGCTGTTATAGGTGATTACACCTGGCTTGAAACGCTCTTTGCTGAGATTAATCACCGCGGGCTCGAGTCAGCCCCTGATTTTATTACGATTGATAGTGCCGATGGCGGTACGGGTGCGGCGCCTCAACCTTTGCTAGATTCAGTAGGCTTACCGCTGCGCGAAAGCTTGCCGCTTGTTGTAAATATGCTCGAAAAACACGGCTTAAAAGAGCGTGTAAAGGTAATTGTGTCGGGTAAGTTAATTGTACCTTCTAAAGTGGCATGGGCACTGGCTTTAGGTGCTGATTTTGTTGTTTCAGCGCGTGGTCACATGTTTGCATTAGGTTGTATACAAGCCATGCAATGTAATAAAGATACCTGCCCAACGGGGATCACTACTCATAATGAGCGCCTGCAACGCGGCTTAAATGTTACCGATAAAGCCCAGCGAGTTGCCAATTATAATAAATATATTCATTACGGCGCTGGCTTAATTGCACACTCGTGTGGTGTAACGAGTGCGCGGGAGTTAAGGCGTAAACATGTGCGTATTGTGCAAGAAAGCGGACTGTCGGAGCCGCTCGATAAAATCTACGAAAATTACCACTAACTGTAAGTATAAAAAGGCGCTTTTGCGCCTTTTTTAATTTAGCTGGCTTATTAATAAACTAAAAAAGGCATCTTTGTTGTCGCAGCGATTGGCATTTAAAATAAGTTGCTCACCTAAGCTGAGCGTTTGTTTTTGTACTGCAAGTCGCGTATTTTCATCTTCAATACTATCAATATCTGCCACATGGGCAAGCCCTATGGTGCGCCTAATTAGCTCTGTGCCACAATAGCCTATGGCGTCTTGTAATACGTTTTTCATAAAGTACTGTGGGTAGCCGTCGGTACTGAGTGTTTGATCTGTGCTGTGGTTGGTAATTAACGTTAGCCATTGTTGCTCAAATAAATTATAGCTTTCAACAATGCAGCTAAGTAAATGGGTTTGATAGTTTCGCCGTGCTACAAATTCTTCAATATGCCCAGCTTGTGCGCAGTAATTTAGCAGTAAATTACCAATAAAAGAGCCTATATCAAAGCCAATAGGGCCAAAAAAGCCAAACTCAGGATCTATTACTTTGGTGGTATTACTATCTACAAAAATACTGCCGCTGTGCATATCGCCGTGCAGTAATGTTTGTGGGTTAGATAAAAAGTTAGCTTTTAATTTCGCAACTTCTAACTTAAGCGCCGTGTTATCACGAAGGGCTTTCACCTGCGGGGCCAGCTGCACAGGAAAGTTATTGCGCTCGTGATCTATGTACGGATCGCTAAAAAATAAATCTTCGGTTATTTGGCAAAGCTCAGGGTTAGTAAATTGCTGTACTAGCGCTTTTTTATGCTGGGCGGCTAAATGAAAATCTGAATTATAAAATCCTGTATGACTTAAATACGTAGCAACATGCTCGGCTAATTTAGGAAATTGCTCCGCGTTATTTTGCGCGGTACGCAATATTACTAAATGGCCTAAATCTTCTAAAATGGTTAGTGCGTAATCAGAATTATAGTGCAGCACTTTTGCCGTGTGATTGGGGCAAATAGTACCGTGATTAACTAATACTTGCGCCTCAATGCGGGCTCTATCAAGTGTAAGTGGCCATGACTCACCGACACAACGAGCATAAGGCAGTGCTTGCTTTAAAATAATGCTGTTATGGTGCTCATCGCTAATTCTAAATACTAAATTAAGGTTACCGTCGCCAAATTCGTACGCAGTTAAATGTGCGCCAGCATTAAAAAAATCATACTGCTTAGAATCAATTAACGAATTTACATATTCAATTGCGCGCTGCGCATTAAACGCGACATAGTTAGCCATAGTGAGTTCTCAAACAATCTTTTAGGCATTCTAAACCTTTAAATGTTTAGATGTCTACAAGTCTAACTTGAGAGTTATTCAAACTGATGTAAAATGTTCTTACGCATTTTATTTAAGCAGCCTCACCATGCAAAACCTAATCGCAAGCAGTTTAAAATATGAAAACGGCACATTAAGTGTGCTTGACCAGTATTTACTTCCTCATCAGCAGGTATGGCACGAGTGCCACAGTGTTGAGACGATGAAGGAGCTGATTATCAGTTTAAAAATTCGTGGTGCTCCACTAATAGGATTAGGTGCGAGTTTGCTGGTTGCTCATTTAGCGCAGCAGGGGGAAACTCATGCGGTGCTTGCAAAAGCAATTGATGAGCTTGAAGCCACAAGGCCAACCGCTGTTAATTTAATGCATTGTATGGCTGCATTAAGGGAGGCTCTTAAAAGCGATGATTTTGAAGCTGATGTGGTAAATACCGCAGAGCGCCTTTTTAATGAAGATATAGCTTTATGTGAACGCATGGCAACACGCGGTGCTGAGCTTATACACAGCGGCGACAATATTTTAACCCATTGTAATACTGGCGCATTAGCCACTGCCGGTATTGGTACAGCGTTGGGCGTTATTTACAAAGCGCAGCAGCAACATGGCAATATACATGTATGGGTCGATGAAACGCGGCCACTATTGCAAGGCGGGCGTTTAACCGCGTTTGAGCTTGAGCGCTGGCAAGTACCGTACACGCTTATTTGCGATAATATGGCAGCAAGTTTAATGGCCGCAGGCAAAGTAGATAAAATAGTGGTGGGCGCCGATCGTATTGCTGCCAATGGTGATTTTGCTAATAAAGTGGGGACTTATAACTTAGCTGTATTGGCCCATTTTCATGATATTCCATTTTATGTTGTGGCGCCTTTAACTACGCTTGATACACAAACAACTTGCGGTAGCGATATAGCAATAGAGCAGCGAAATAGTGTAGAGGTACGCGGCGTAAGTGGCAGTTTTGGTGAGGCGCTGTGGGCACCGACTAATGCCAATGTGTATAATCCGGCATTTGATGTAACACCTGCAAAACTAGTAACAGCCTGGGTGTTAGACACCGGTGTTTACAATAAAAGTGATGTAGAAAGTGGTGCGTTAGCAGCGCTTAAGTAGCTTTTTAAACAGCGCTCCACTTATCCTTTTGTGGAGCGTATTACTTTTGCTATGCGAGCAAAGGAAACTGCGTCGCAATTTCTGACTCGGTGCTTTTTGCAACCCAGCCCTCTTTATTATTAAATAATCGAATGGCGGTAAATTCTGGGTCGCTCCCCATATCAAACCAGTGTGGGGTAAGGGCTGGTACCGAAATTAAGTCACCTTGCTGGCACAATACTTGGTAAATTTTGTCATCGATATGCAGGCAAAATAACCCTTGCCCTTTTACAAAAAAGCGGACTTCGTCTTCACTATGAGTGTGCTCAAATAAAAACTTTTCTCGCATTTGTGCTGCTGCAGGATTGCCTTTGGCAAGCGAGATAACATCCACCGTTTGGTAGCCATTTTGCGCTTTTAAGCGTGCTATATCATTTTTATAGGCTGCAATAATTTGCTCATTTGTGGTGTGCTCATTAATGGGTGCGGTTGCTTGCCATTGTTCAAAACGTACATTTACCTTTGCTAATTGCTGAGTAATTTCGCTTAAATCACAGGTGTTTACCAGCGCATTACTTGGATTGTTGTCAGCATAAATTGTTAATTGGCTCATGCAAATTGCTCCAATTTAACTGTGCTAAAGTCATGTACATATGGGTGCGCACTATGTGCTTGGCCATCACGTATTAAGTGCAAGGTTTTAAGCCCTGCGGCTTTGGCTGCATCAAGCTCACCTGCAACATCACTTAAAAACAAGATTTCGTTAGCACTAAAAGGGAGCTGGTTAACGATAGTGTTATAGGCTGCTTGCTCTTGTTTTGCGCCGACTTTAGTATCAAAAAAATCATTAAATAGGGCACAAATATCGCCATAATCACTGTATTTAAACAGCAGTTGCTGTGCTTTTACTGACCCTGATGAGTACACATAAAGCGCAGTGCCTTGCGCGTGTTGAGATTGTAAAAACTCAAACGCATCTGGGTATAGGTGGCCTTTAAAATCACCGTGCTCATAACCCGTTTGCCAAATTAGCCCTTGTATTTGCTTTAAAGGGGTAATCTTTTTATCTTCTTCAATCCACTTTAAGAGTACATCAATTACGGTTTCTATATTGGCATTGGGCTCATTAATCATGGCTTTTACCGCCGCTATCTGCTCAGCAACGTGAGGCTTATTTTCGTTTAAGCGCATAAATGTTGCTAGCTGTTTGGCTGCATACGGAAACAGCACCTCTTTTACAAATGAGATACGTGTTATGGTGCCTTCAATGTCGGTTAAAATTGCCTTTATCATTATAGCTGTGCCCCAATACCTTCTATTTTTAATCGTTCTAGCTCGCAGCTAAATAAAAACTCTAGCCCTTCTAAATGGCGAAGTGCTTGTTTGTAGTTACTCCCTATTACATAAACGCCGTGCCCACGAATTAACACTGCATGCTCAATGGGAGTATGTAAATGATGATCGCTAAGTAGCAAGCTTAAGCGCTCTATATCTTGATCGTTCTCAAAAATAGGAATGCTTAAGGTATCTAAGTGCGAGGTTACCCCGCTTAAAGACTTTTGCATTTCGTAACCGCTTAAATTTAATGTATGACTTTTAATTACACGCGACAGTACAGTGGCTGCCACCGAGTGAGTATGCAGTACCACGTTAGCGTGCGGAATAAGCTTGTACATGCCTAAATGCAACTGTGTCTCGGCCGACGGGTTGCCAGCACCTTTAGTGCGGTTACCTTGGTGATCAAGCTCAATAAAAGTATGTGTACCGAGCTGGCCTTTATCAAAGCCGCTAGCAGTAACCACATACCCTGTTGCGGTGCGGGCCGAAAAATTTCCGCCAGTGGCGGGCACCCAGCCTTTTTGGCTTATCCATTTTCCAGCTTCAATAAGTTGCGAAATAGCAGTATTGTTATGCATACATTCCTCACTAATGAGTTTCATACCAGTGTGTACTAAAAGTTAGTCATTTTGGGGGCAAAACCAGCATAAACTGCGCTTCACCTAGCTGAATATAGACAGCTTAATTAGGTAAGCTGATATAAAGCTATTTAATTTTAGACGGCTATACTTCTGTTTTAGGCAATGATAGCATCGCTTTAAGCGCAAAACCATCATTAAGGGCCTGTCGTGTTTGAAAGTAAATTACCAAATTTAAGTGTTAGTATATTTAGCCAAATGAGTAGTTTGGCAAGTCAGCATTCGGCAATAAATTTATCGCAGGGGTTTCCTGAGTTTGATGCGCCTGAGTTATTGAAAAACCAGCTAAATTTTTATGTTCAGCAAGGGGTTAATCAATACTCACCATCCAGTGGTGTACCCCGTTTACAGCAACAAATAGCCAATTTAGTTTTGCGCAAATACGCGGCAAAAATTGATGCAGCTGAGCAAGTGACGGTCACATCGGGCGCCACTGAAGCATTATTTGTCGCTATTCAAACTATAGTACGCCCCGATGATGAAGTCATTGTGTTTGACCCGGCTTATGATTCTTACCAGCCGGCAATAGAGCTTGCTGGCGGTAAAACAGTTCATGTTGCATTACATGCACCCGATTATGCTATTGATTGGCAAACTGTTCGCAGCGCAGTGAGCAAAAACACGCGCGCTATAATTATTAATACACCACACAACCCTAGCGGTAAAATACTTAACAGCCATGATATAAACGCACTCAAATCGTTAGTAAGCGACCACGATTTATGTGTAATAAGTGATGAGGTTTACGAACATATCACCTTTGATGGCGATAAGCACTTAAGCATGCTTTGCGATGAGCAGCTACGTGAAAAAAGCTTTGTTATATCAAGCTTTGGCAAAACGTTTCACAGTACCGGCTGGAAAATGGGCTATTGTATTGCGCCTGAACATTTAGCAACTGAATTTAGAAAAATACACCAGTATGTTACTTTTTCAAGTTTTACACCTGCACAACACGCATTGGCCGACATGCTTGAACAACAAGGCGAGCATGTAGATGAGCTAAGCCATTTTTATCAGCAAAAGCGCGATTTACTGGCACAGCACTTAAGTGACAGCCGTTTTACTATTTTACCAAGCCAAGGTACGTACTTTTTATTGCTTGATTACAGTGAGGTGTCTGATCTTAATGATGTAGATTTTTGCCACTGGTTAGTAGAGCAAGCTGGGGTTGCTGCTATTCCTTTAAGTGTGTTTTATAAGCAACCTTCAAATGATAAAGTGATTCGACTGTGTTTTGCTAAAAACGATAAAACTTTAATAGAGGCCGCGCAAATATTATGTCAACTTTAACGCTTACGCTTGTTCAAAGTGAGCTGCACTGGCTTGATAAAGACGCCAATTTAGCCATGTTTGATAAAAAGTTAGCAGAGATAACCGCTAACCCCGATTTAATTTTACTACCCGAAACCTTTGCTACGGGCTTTGCTATTAATCTTGATTGCGCAGAGCCCGAAAATGGTAAAGTGTTGAGTTGGCTAAAAGCGCAAGCACATAAGCATAATGCCGTTATTGCAGGGTCAGTATTAGTTGTGCAAGGCGATAAAAAAGCAAATCGCTTTTATTGGGTAAAACCCAATGGCGAGGTTAATTATTACGATAAACGTCATTTATTTCGCTTAGGCAGTGAGGGTGACTATGTTGTTGCAGGGCAAGCGCGTAAAACCTTTGAAATTAATGGCTTTAAGCTTCTGCCACAGGTGTGTTACGACTTACGCTTTCCGGTGTTTCAGCGTAATAATAACGACTACGATGTAATGATAAACGTAGCCAACTGGCCTGCGGTTCGCCGCCATATTTGGGATACACTCTTAATGGCACGCGCCATGGAAAACCTATGTTATGTTGTAGGTGTTAACCGTGTGGGCGACGATGGCAATGGTGTTGCGCATAATGGTGGCACGGCCGTGTACGACTTTAAAGGCGATACGCTCGCCAAAGCAAAAGACAATACGCAAGAGTTACTTACTGTAACACTTGAAAAAGCACCGCTGGAGGATTTTAAAACCGCATTCCCCGCTTATTTAGATGCCGACGCTTTTACCTTGGTATAAACCGCTAAGCATTAGCGCCAAGCTAATAAAATGCTAAAATAGCCACTGATATTTTTATTGGCGGCTTTATGAATTCAACTCTTATTACACCGGTAATTTTAGCGGGTGGCATTGGTACACGGTTATGGCCGCTCTCTCGCCAAGCTATGCCTAAACAATTTTTACCCTTGCTTGATAACACACACTCACTATTACAAAGTACGTTAGCGCGTGTATCAGGTGAGCAATTTGCAAAGCCAATACTTGTTTGTAACGAACAACACCGTTTTATTGCCGCCGAACAAAGCGCAACTGCTAACCCGCAAGCGCTTTTGCTAGAGCCACAGGGTAAAAATACCGCGCCGGCCATTGCACTGGCAGCACATTACGCTTTACAGCAAGGTATAAGCGGGCCAATACTGGTGATGCCAGCCGATCATCATATTGAAAACTTTATTGAGCTCACACTTAAATTAAATGATGCGGTTAAGTTAGCTGAGCAAGGCATGCTAGTTACATTTTCAATCACACCAACACAACCCCACACTGGGTTTGGCTACATTAAGCAAGGTAGTAAAATAGCTAACTCAAGCTGTTTTGAAGTCTTTGAATTTAAAGAAAAACCAAATCTAGTTACAGCGCAAAAATACCTAGCTGAAGGCGGTTATAGTTGGAATAGCGGCATGTTTTTATTTACGCCAAGTGCTTATTTAAGTGAGCTTGAACGTTTTGCGCCAAAAATAGCGCACAGTGTAAAAGCGGCGGCGAGTTTTTCACACGATCTAGGGTTTACAAGGCCAAGCATCGAGCCACTTAAAAGCTGCCCGAGCGACTCTATTGATTACGCTATTTTAGAGCGCAGTAACAATGTAGCAGTGCTGCCTGTTGCCCTCAATTGGAGTGATGTAGGTAGCTTTAGTGCGCTTGCAAGCCTTACTAAGCAAGATGCGCACGGTAATAATGAAAACCAAAGCCATACCGCGCAAAATAGTACGAATAATTTTGTTATAAGCGAAAACGATCACAGCATTGCTACCCTTGGGGTTAGCGACTTAGCTATTATTCACACCCACGATGCCACCCTTGTAGCTGATAGAAACAAGCTCGATGGCCTGCCTTTAGTGCTCAAGCAGTTAGCAGTTAGTCAAAGTGATAAACTCAAATATCATCAAGTTGTATATCGTCCGTGGGGTAATTACCGCACTTTAGTAACAGGGGTGGGGTTTAAAGTTAAAAAAATAACGGTTAATAGTGGGGCTAAACTTTCGACGCAGCGCCATCAGCATCGTGCAGAGCATTGGGTGGTGGTATCGGGTATTGCTGATGTTCGTATTGATGAGCAAGCATTAACACTTAGCCACGACCAATCTTGCTACATTGCAGCAAAACAAATACACAGCTTAGCGAACAATCAAAAAGAGCCGCTAATTGTTATTGAAGTACAAACTGGCGCCGTACTAGATGAAAGTGACATAGAGCGTTTTGATGATAAGTATGGCAGAGAGTAAGGCTTTTATTTGTAATGAGTATGCACACTATCCCAACAGCCCGCGCACAAACTTTAAGTATTGCTCTAGGCTGCGTTGCCAAAGATCTATCGCCTCATCAAGCTGGTTGTTGTGAGGTTTGTTATCAAGTAGGCGGCGCTCTATTTTTTTAAGCTCAAGGCCGTAACGGTTAAAGCCTAGCTGCAAAGCAGTGCTTGCTTGGCGATGCAATAATTTAATGCACTGCTCAGGTTGTTGGTCAATAAGTTCTTGGCAGCGGGTAAGTTTGGTGCGGGCCGAGAGTACAAATTCGTTGTAAATCGACGACACTTCATCCTCACTAAATGAGCGAGTTAGCGTTTCGGCAGCTGTTTCATCATATAAAGTATCTACAAGTTCTACAGCTATATTTGCAGTTTGATTAGATTGTGAATCACTGAGTGCTTGGCGAAGCTTTTGTTGTTTAATGGGTTTGCCGACGATGTCTTTTATTCCTAGGGCTAAGTACTCCTTGACCTCATCAGGGCTTAGGCTTGCTGTAAAGGCGAGTACCGGCGTGCGCTGGTTTTTATGATCCAGCCGTTGCAAACGTTTTAATACCTCTTGGCCGGTAAAGTCGGGTAGGTTCATATCGAGTAAAATAACGTCAAAGTGATGCGCTTGCATCAGTTCGATAGCGCTTTTACCGTCTTTAGCGAGTTTTATTTTATGCTCATCTTCGGCCATAAATTCAATGGCAATTTTTTGATTTAAATCTAAATCTTCAACGAGTAGTACGTCAAGCCCGGTCAGGTAGTCTTTGTTTTGATGGCGCTGTTCTACTAAGCTAAGCTCCCCTAAAGTAAAGGTAGTGGTAAAGCTAAATACACTGCCTGTGCCTAATTGGCTGGTTATTTCTAGGCGACTACCTAGTTTTTCGAGCAACCGGCTGGTAATCGCAAGCCCAAGGCCGGTACCGCCTTTTTCTTTGCCAGCACTACTTTGCACATAAGGTTCGGTTAAGTAAGCTATTTCGTCATTTTCGATGCCTGGGCCTGAATCTTTCACGCTAATTTTTATAGTGTGTTCTAGGTGTTTATCACTAATTAAATCAACCTGTATTTTAACTGTACCGCGGTCAGTAAATTTAATGGCGTTGCCTACAAGGTTAATGATTATTTGTCTTAGCTTTTGTTGATCGCAGTAGTAACAGGCTTGCTCAGGGATATTACACACCAGTTCGAACTTAAGCTGTTTTTGCTCTGCAAGTGGGCTAAGCAGTAAGCATAAATTGTTTAGCCAAGTCTTAAATTCTATGTCTTCTTCGTAGAGCGCTTCATCGCTTTGATCAAGGCTTGCGTAGTCGAGTACTTTATCAACCAGTAAATTTAATGACTCGGCCGAATTAATAATGGCCTCGCAATAGGCTTTATTACGGGTGTCGGTGCTTTGGTTCATAACCAATTGAGCACTGCCTAATATACCATTGAGGGGCGTGCGAATTTCGTGACTAACTGTTGATAAAAACAGGCCCCTAATTTCAAGATCTTTTTGGGCTTTGTCGGCCAGTTTGTTGAGGTTTTTTTCTCTGCGCTCATTACATAGTAGCGCCATCCCCGCAGCATAAAACATCGGGGCAATAATACCATTTAAAAAGAGTAAGCTGCTAAACCATGGGCTTTGTAATAGTAGGGGCTGTTCAATATTAGTCATAAACACTGAGCGGCTAACAAAACTCAGGCTAACTAACGTCAATATTAAAATATAAACAATGCTGCCATTTGGATAAGGCTTTCGGGCATATTTAACGAATAAAAACAGTAAAAAAGCGGCTTCTGCAATGTGTTGTGCATCCGAGACGTAAATTCGCTCACGTAAAGAGGGGTCAAAAAACGAATAATAGCCAAGCATTACCGCGCTAAACGCGGTAAAAGAGCACAGTAGTTTGAAACCTATTCCCCGATAGTCTAAAAACTGACATATGGCTAAGCTGTGCACAATCGAAGCACCAAACATCATACTGCTGGCTAGACTAATTACCACAAGGTTGTGGGTTTTTCCTATAAGCGCAAAGCCAATTACAGCGCCGAGTAATAAGATGGGATAAAAAATATAAAGTAGAGTGCCTGGCGTGCTTTTATTAGTACGCCAAGTTAAAAAGTTAAGAAGAGCCATTACAATAATAACGGCGATGCTGGCAAAAAAGAGGGTAAACGAGTCGAGCATTATGGTTCCAGCAATGGGTACTTTATACAGGTTAATAAAAACCGAATAATTTAACAAGCATACAGTATAAACAAAAACAGGCACCATAAGTGCCTGTTTTTAAAATACGAAATTAATTAACGAATTTCGTCTGGGATATTCTGTTGAGCCCAAGATAACAGCTCAATGCGGTTACGACATTTAGTTTTTCTAAACGCGCTGTATAAATGTGTTTTAACTGTGTGTGGGCTGATACTTAAATCTTCAGCAATTTCCTTGTTTTTAGAACCCTTACTCATTAACGAGATTATTGCCTTTTCTCGCTTAGTAAGTTTGATTGGCTCTATGTCGCCTTCGGTCAACTTGTGCAGCGCATCTTTATTAAACTGCAGCATACGGTTTAATGCATTACACATTATGTCACGTCGGTACCAAAGCTGATCTTCTAAAAGTAAGCGAATACCTTTCATTAATACATCAGCGTTATCGGTCGTATAAAACACGCCACGAATACCGCTTAAAAGCGCGCGGTTAGCAAGCTCAGGGTTTTCGTCTAGGTTAAATAATACGATATCGCACTTGGTGCGTAGGTTAACTAACTGTTCTTTTAGTTTACCCCAAGCATCGTTACTTGATGTTTCAATAAACAGTAATCGTGTCCCTTCTGGTACATCTAAAATATTTGTACCCGTGGTTACGTCAAGGCCTTGCGTTTTTAACAAAGGTTCTAAAACGTTAATGCCAATGGTGTTAATTGGGTCTTGATCTAATAACAAAAAGGCTGAACTGCTCATGTTTTTATACTCTTTTATAAAGCTGACTAGTTAAGTTTACCATGACCTCCACACCTTTTGTATTAGAAAGTCTGGTTTCGCCTTGTGAACAAGTACGATTTTACGATTATTTAAACATAAAATGTTGCAAATAAGTAATTATTTTTTACTTAGCACATACAATTAACAATAACATTTGTAACCAACGAAATACTAATAATTCTTGTGGATTTTCATTATTAAGCTTTAACTTTTGTCGCTTCTTGATACGGAGGCCAGCCCATCTCTTTGCCTGCAAGCATATGTAGATGTATATGGTAAACAGTTTGACCACCGTGCTTATTACAGTTCATAACAACGCGATAGCCGTCATCACTAAAGTTAAATTGTTTGGCTAATTTAGCTGCAACTTCATATAAATTGCCGATTAAATGAGAGTTTTCGCTATTTATATTGTTAATAGTGGCAATTGCTATTTTTGGAATAATTAACACATGAAAAGGGGCTTGCGGATTTATATCTTTAAACGCAAGAGTGTTTTCGTCTTCGTAAACAATGTCGGCTGGTATTTCGCGATTAATGATTTTTGTAAATAATGTTTCTGTACTCATAACTATTTCAATGTAAGGATTTAATTAAGGTCACTAATGACAAATTTTGTTTGCAGTGTCAAACTCAAAGTAAAGAAAGGAGTTTTTATGCGTAAACCAATGTTAATAAGCAGCGCTATGGCGTTATTGCTAAGTGCCTCTGTCAACGCTGGCAATGTTCACTTTCCAGAAGAACTGGTGCCGTTACAAGTAGGCGAAAGAGTGATTGAAAGCTCGATATTTAGCCGAGTTGACGATATTGAACTTGCCCCTGGGTCTTATCGATTAAAATTAAAGTACACCGATTTGTACGAATTGGGCTTTGACGATCATGAGGTAATAGAGTCTGAACCGTTTTGGGTAGATATTACTATTGACGATAACAAAGACTACGACATGGTGTTTAACCGTGCCGATAACGCGGTATCAGCGAAAATATTTGCAGAGGCACCGCAGGTAAGTTTAAAAGCAAAGGGCGCCGCTGTTGCACAGCCGCTTAGTATTATTTCTAATACTCAGTTGGCAAGCCAAAAGCCTGCTTCACAAAATACGGTGCCAGCGGGTCCAACGCGCCCAAGCCAACCTATTAAGCCTATTGCCCCTATTAATGGTAAAGGCATGCCAAGTGCCCCTCAAATGCTAGAGTTTTGGTGGCAGCAGGCAACACCCGCTGAGCGAAAAGCGTTTTTAGAAAAGGTGGCTTCAGATTAAGTAAGTACGTTAAAATAAAAAGGCCGACAAATCGGCCTTTTTGGATTTTTAGTGTGACTTATTTTTCGAACAAGGCATCGATAGTGCCTTGCGCAAGTGGGTGATAACCTGGACGTGCTTTTAAATAAACGCGTTGTGCCCAGTCTTTTTTACCGTTAGTAATAAGTGCTTTGTAAAGCGGCACGATTAACTTGCGACGGCCAATACCCGATAAGTGCTTTTCAAGCGCAGGGTAAATTGGTTGATAACCATTTCCGACAGCAAGCATATACCATGCAAACGCGCGCTCTGCATTGGTTGATTGCGTTAGGTTAAACTGTTCATCTAGCTCAGCCATTTTATCTAGGCTTAAGTCACGGGGTAGGTTATTTAAAAAGTGTAACCACTCGTGTACTGTCCACTGAGCCGTAGGTAACTGGGCTGCAGAGGTATCACCTTTTAACCATTTTGCGGTTGCGCTATCTACTTTATCAAACGCATCAGAGGTTGGATTAGGTGCATCACTTGGTAAACCTGGCTCAAAAATCCACTCATTTACTTTATCCATGCTTACTATGCCTGGGTATTTTTCAATTAAGTTAGCTTTTAGGTAAGTAACAAATTGCGCGGTTGTCAGCGATTTAAATGCAAATTCGTTAAAGTAAGTTTTTACAAACGGGTCAAACTTATCACGGCCGTATTTTTCTTCTAAATAAATTAAAAATAGCTGCCCTTTTGTGTATGGCACTGAGCTAAATGCATCATCTGGGTCGCGGCCATTAAGTTTTAAGTTAAGGCGAGTATCAGGTGCATCAATCGTTTTAAGCTGAGCACGTAAACCTGCTGCATCTAAAGCTTGTTCCATCACAGCGCGGTCACGACCAAATACTTCTTCCATAATGCGGTTTTCAACGTAAGAGGTAAATCCTTCGTTTAGCCATAAATCTTCCCACGTCGCGTTGGTGACTAAGTTACCAGACCATGAGTGGGCAAGCTCATGCGCAATAAGGTTGACTAAGCTTTTATCGCCTGCCACAACTGTTGGGGTAATAAATGAAAGACGTGGGTTTTCCATGCCACCAAATGGGAAGCTAGGCGGTAACATTAATAAATCGTAGCGGCCCCAAGCATATTCACCATACATTTCGTTGGTTTTATCAATCATGGCTTGTGTGTCGTTAAACTCTGCAACCGAAGCATCTAAAATTTCAGGCTCAGCAAATATGCCGGTCTGTTTTGACATGGCTTTAAATTCTAAGTTGCCCGCACCAATCGCAATTAAGTATGGCGAAATAGCTTGAGGCATATCAAAGTGGTAGTCGCCATCTTTGTATAGGGCATCTTTATTGTCGGCGCTCATTACTGCACGTATATCTTTTGGTGTGTGGATACGGGCAGTATATGTAACGCGCATTGCAGGGGTATCTTGTACTGGTAACCAACTACGAGCGTGGATAGCTTGTGATTGACTGTACATAAACGGATGCGTCTTGCTGGCTGTTTGCTCTGGTGTTAACCATTGCAGGCCAGATGCTTCTGGGCGGCTGTTGTAGTAAATACGTACTTTTGGCGCTTGGCTTTTTAGCGTAATAGTTAGTTTTGAGCCCTTTACGTCATCACGTTTGGCAAGCGTAAACTTAGCTTTGTGCCAATCACCATTTGCTGTTTGATACATGACTTTATCAATGTCTAAGTCACGGGTATCTAGTACCAGCTTTTTACTTGAGTCATTGTTCCACTTTAATGTGTGCTCAACAAAACCTTCTAACTGCTTGTCGGCAAAGTCGACATCTAAATCAAGGTTTAAGTGTGTTGTTACCACATCATCTAGGTTGGCGTATGAGTTTTGATCAATCGCGTTTGCCATGGCTTGTGAGCACATACCGGCCATAGCGAGGCTTAAAAAAAGAGGTTTAATTTTCATAAAATACCCTGAACACTAATAATAAGTGCAGGTTTTATATCATGATTGATACAGCGGGTTGAGTGATTTTTACATTCTTTGCGACAATAAGGTAAACTATTGCGATTAGTTACTAGTACACTCCGAGACCTTTGTGGCGCACTCATTAAAACCTTTACATACCTTTGCACTAAACAATCAATGCCAGCATTTTGTTGAAATAACTTCGGTTGAGCAACTAAAAGCACACCGCTTTAGTGTACCGTTTTGTTTATTAGGGGAAGGTAGTAATACAGTCTTTTTAGAGAACTATGCAGGCACCGTAATTAAAATGGCCACTAAGGGCATTACTATTATCGAGCGTGAAAGTGACGTGCTAGTGAGTGCAGCAGCGGGCGAGAACTGGCATAACCTAGTAAGCTATTTACTTGATAAAAATATTGCAGGGCTTGAAAACCTAGCCCTTATTCCAGGCACTGTTGGGGCGTCGCCGGTACAAAACATTGGTGCTTATGGGGTCGAGCTGGCTCAATTTGTTGAGTCGGTAGAGTATATTGATATAGCCACTAAAACCAAGATAACTTTAACTAACGCACAGTGTGAGTTTGCTTATCGTGACTCTATTTTTAAACATGCTTTAAAAAATAAAGCGGTGATCACTCAAGTCAATTTAGCGCTCCCTAAAAAGTGGCAGCCCGTTTTAAGTTATGGCCCACTCAAAGTATTGCAAAACCCCACACCTAAAATGGTATTTGAGCAAGTTATTGCAATTCGTAACACCAAGCTGCCAAATCCATACACTTTAGCCAATGCGGGTAGTTTTTTTAAAAACCCAATTATTAGCAATGCACTTTTAAAAGCGCTACTTTTGCGCTTTGCCGATGTACCGCATTACCCTTATGGAGAAAGCCATCACAAAGTGGCGGCAGGTTGGCTAATTGATCAAGCAGGCTTAAAGGGTTTCACGGTAGCAGGTATTGAGGTGCATAAGCAGCAAGCGCTGGTATTAGTTAACCATGGTGATAGTAAAGGGAGCGATTTAATCACTATGATCACGCATATACAAAATACGGTGTTTACACGTTACGGCATAATGCTAGAGCACGAAGTGAGGCTTATAAACACAAATAGTGAATGCCATATTATTGCGGAGCACGTGTAATGAAAGCACCCGATGGAAATAAACTCGCTATATTAAATGCACTTAACCAAGGTGGCTTTGTATCGGGCCAAGTCCTAGGAGAGCAGTTGGGTATTAGCCGTGCTGCAGTGAGTAAGCATATTCAAACACTGCAAGACATGGGACTCGATATTTTTAAAGTGACAGGTAAGGGTTACAGTTTAAACAATACGGTAGGTTTATTAAATCAAACCGATATAACCAAACATTACCACGCATTAGGTGCCAATACAGCTCAAGTAGAAGTTCATCCAATTATAGATTCAACTAATAGCGAGCTAATGCGCCGTATTCAAAATAAAGTAGCGCTTGAGTCTGGCACGGTTGTGGTTGCCGAAATGCAGCAAGCAGGGCGGGGAAGGCGAGGGCGAGTATGGCAATCGCCGTTTGGGGCTAATTTATATTACAGTTATTTTTGGCGCTTAGACGATGGTCTACAAGCAGCAATGGGCGTATCAATTGCAGTCGGGCTTGCTGTATACGATGCTATAAAGGCACTCTACGATATAGACATTGAGCTTAAATGGCCAAACGACATATATATAAATAAGCAAAAGCTAGCAGGAGTATTAGTAGAGCTAGATGGGCAACCACAAGGCCCTTGTCAGCTAGTCATTGGTATTGGCATTAATTTACAAATGCCACAAAACACTAGCGAGCAAATTGACCAAGCATGGACCGATTTAAGTCAGCACACCACCGAGCTCGATAAAAACCAGTTAGTGGCTTCGCTCACTTATTATTTAGAGCAACGGCTGGCGCAGTACCAACAAAATGGTTTACAAACCATGTATGCACAATGGAACGCGCTTAATGCCTTTGCTGGTGAGTGCGTAGAGCTCAATACTGGCCACAGAAGTTGGCGAGGCATATGTGAGGGCATAGATCAGCAAGGTGGAATACGTATTCGCCAAGACGGCGAGGTTAAAAGTTACTATGGCGGCGAAATCTCGCTAAGAAAGGTCGGCTTATGAAACTTCTTGTAGATATAGGTAATACATCGTTAAAAGCGGCCTTATGGAACGAGCAACAAGCAACGCCCGTTTCTATGAGCGACGTGCCGTGGCAAGCAATAACTGAGGTTGTGTATGCTTGTGTAGGCAAAAGTGATTTATTAAATGAGGTGCTCACGCTAGCGGCTAAAAAAAATACCCCCTGTTTTGAGGCACATGTCAGTAAAAATCTTAGTGGATTAAGCTGCGCATATGAGCAGGTTGGCAATTTAGGTATTGATCGTTGGCTTGCGCTGGTGGCCAGCTTTACACTTTACCCTAACACACCATGTATTATTGTTGATGCCGGCACTGCAACCACAATTGATGTACTAAGCGGCGAAGGCGAGCACTTAGGAGGTTGGATATTACCTGGACTTGACTTAATGACTCGCTCATTGACGCAAAATACCCAGCGTGTATTTGATGATGCTAATACCCCCTTTGTAAATGAGTTAGGTAAAAATACACCTAATGGATTAAAAAATGGTGCGTTGGTGGCAACACTCGGTGCGATTGAACAAGCTAAAAAGCAATTAGCACACTTAACATGTACACAAAACCCACAAATTTTGTGCGCTGGTGGCTACGGTTCATTATTACAGCAGCAAATAACGGGCAGTATTTTTGATTCTTTATTGGTAATGAAAGGATTAAATTACTGGTATGAGCTAAGTAAAAACGACGAAAAACAGCAAAATTAAGTACTTTTGCATGAAATGTGAGCATTTGAGCTAAAAAATTACATTTTTTTTAATTTTATAGTTGCATCATAATAAACCTTACTCTAATATCTCGCCCCGTACTAAAGCAGTGCCGACTTAGCTCAGCTGGTAGAGCAACTGACTTGTAATCAGTAGGTCAACCGTTCGACTCGGTTAGTCGGCACCACTTTCCTTTTACCGAAAGTGAATTAGTAAAGAATTTTCGTGGAGGGGTTCCCGAGCGGCCAAAGGGATCAGACTGTAAATCTGACGGCTCAGCCTTCGCTGGTTCGAATCCAGCTCCCTCCACCACTTTATTCTTGACGGTTAGAGGTA